>Ga0164313_10001213_pt1 | contig 22659 bp, 11 predicted proteins | sample GuaBasSedimGuay4_FD_113735 | JGI IMG/M metagenome (GOLD analysis project Ga0164313, IMG submission 113735) | Subseafloor sediment microbial communities from Guaymas Basin, Gulf of California, Mexico - Guay4, Core 4569-4, 0-3 cm | ecosystem: Environmental > Aquatic > Marine > Hydrothermal vents... | reverse complement strand
TCGACTGGGATCCCGCCGACCTGATCGTCGACGACAGTCATGATGACATCAGACAATCTTCCAATGTCCGGTTTCTGTGGAGTACCTGGGACCAGGACAGCCTTTATATCGCGGTTACCTTCCGGGATTTCGGAACCATTATTTCGGAAGCACTTCGCATCTATGTGGACCTGGACCGGGGCATCGGTCCTCAGGAAGCATCGGTCCTCGATTCCCTGGCCGGCAACTTCGAAATGCCCACAGGCCATCGCTTCGAGCTGGCTCTCGGCCGGCTGGCTGAAGATACTCCCAATGGTCCTGCGCCCCGGGCCCACCTGGTGACCGGCAATGACGGCACCATGACCCCTCTTGCCGCCCGGGTAAATATCCACCAGGCCACCAGTGGCAAACCCCTGCCCCCCACCGTTGACAAACGCAAGCTCCCTTTCTGGGCCAACGCGGAGTTTGCTTTGCCTTGGACCGCTATCTATCCAAATGAAGGCGGCGGCGTTCCCACCAATGCCGTGATCAAGATGGTGGCTATTGCCGGCATCGATTCACCCGACAGCAACGGTTTCGACAGCGCTCCGGACAATGACGGCATGGACGACGACCTGAGCGCCACAATTCTGCTGGCCAACCTGAGCCCATCGGTGATCGATGCCGACGGCGACGGCCAACCCGATCCCGCCGACGCCAAAATCAGCGGAACGGTGACTCTGCCCCAGGATCCGGGCAACGTCCCGGTAACGGTCCAGGCTGAACTCATCAATTTCCCGGGCCGTGACATCGGCGTTCCGCTTTCGATGACCACATTCGCCGATACCGTTCGCACCTGGACTCTCCACCGGCTTCCCGCTGGCACCTACCTGGTCACAACCAGCGCGCTCGGGTACTTCTCCGACACCGTGGAAGTAGTGGTGGCACAGAGCGAACAAATCACGGGCACCGACCAGAGCCTGACCAAGGCCACCGCCATCAGCGGTACCGTCACCTTTGTTGCGGGCGACACGAAAAGAATAGGCCTCATTACGCTGAAGGACGCCGCCGGTGTAGTTCTCCAAACCCAGGAGAGTGCAGAGGGGGGCGGTCCCTATACCTTTTTCGTTGAAGAAGGCGGAGACTATATAGTAGAGGCCACGGCGACGACATATTATCCTGCCGAAACTTCCTTGACCGTGGTCGCCGGTGAAGACCAGACCTCCATCAACTTCGACCTTATCCGCCATATCGAAGTCAGTGGCATAGTGTCCTTCCTCGAGGGTGACGGCCAGGATGGGACCATCTTCTTTCTGGATGATGAAGGATTCGAACTGGATTCCTCGGGCTTCTCCGAGGTCGGGGGTTATGACTTCACATTCTTTACGCCCAACAACGGCAGTTACACGCTGTCCGCCAACACAAACGTTGGCCAAATCATCGGGATTTACGCTCCGACCAAGATGGATGTCGAAGTCACCGGCGGCCAGGATGTCACCGGTATCGCCTTCGAAATGCCTCTGGCTGCCTTTGTGAGCGGAACGGTTTCCTTTGAGGGACCCGAGGTCGCTACCTACTGGCGGTTCGTCGATCGCAATACCGAATTTGTGATGGTCGCCGACAGCGTGTTCGCAGAGGGCGACACCATCGCCAGCTTCCTCGGCCCCGGAGAATACCGGCTCGACATGGAGGCCGCCGGTTACGTGCCCAGGGCGATCGAATTCAACGTCACCCTCGAGGACACTTCGCTGGGCGTCCTGCCATTGACCGCCGTCAGGGCGACCCATCTGGAAATCGTCAACGATGAGGGCGAAACCCTGCCCGAAGCCCTGGCCACGAAATACGATCCGGCTACGCAGGAATTGGACACCAGCAGGGTCCTCTTGGCGGCACGGAACAATGAAGGGCTCGATGACCTTTATGATATGGATGGCCGGTTACAGGATTTTCAACTTTCAGTCCTTAAAATGGACGACGTCTCCGACCCCACCGGCAACCCCGCCTTCTACCGTGACACAACTGTGATCGACAACGTCGTCAGCTTCACCGATGGCCGTGCAATATTCTGGATGAGCGACACGGTGGTCGAAGTCCTGCGGGTGTACCTGGCCCAACCGAACAAGGAACCCATTGCCGGCCGCATCATCGTGGCGTTCCTGAATCCGTCGCCCACCACGGTGCTGCTTTGGGCCGAAGGTGATCGTGACACCCTGATTGCCGACAATTCCGACGAGATAAAAGTTTGGGCTCAGCTTTACGACTCGGCGGGCAAGAAAAGCAAGGTCAACAACATTCCGGTTACCTTTTCGGTCACTTCCGAAAGTAGCGGTAATGGCCAATTCGAGGCCCCCACCAATCTGACTAATGTTGGATTGACCTCCGCCCTGATCAGGGCGACCGGAGCGGGCGTCCTTAACATTACCGCCACGGTGGTAATCCAGAACGAGCCTCTGGATGTGGAAGCCTATTTCCTGGGAAGCGGTGAAACGGTTCTTCCGCTATACCCGGTCGCAGGCCCCACCGCTGGCTGGAACATGTCATTGCCAAGCAACCTGAGCGATCTGGTGACCCCGGTCGCGGTCCGCGCCCAGACCATCGACCAGTTCGGCAACCCCACAACCGACCCGGGCCAGAGCATCAGCTATTCGGCCGATCCGGCCAATCTGGGGTCCTTTGATCCGATCACTGCGGTTTCGGACCAATTCGGTCGGGCCAACAGTTCCTACCTTCCCACCGGCACCGCCGGCCTGGTCACCTTCTTCGGCACCAGCCCCGGGCTCGACGGGGACGAGTCCAGCCTGCGACTGAGAGACCTGGTAGTGATTCCCGATCCCGTCTGGTACGACGAACCGGCTGACCGCCAGACCTTCGAACAAACCGACCTGACGGCACTGGTCGTGGCCAACACTCCCGAAGAACTGCTTTTGGAAATCCCCTTCAAGTCCACCTTCGGTGGTATGCAGATTCACATCGCCATGGAAATCAAATCCGATGCGGCGGGCGCGACCAGCGACCCATTCGATCAACCGGTAAACTACGGTCACGCTCTGTTGCCCGACATCGTTTTGACCAGCAAATATTCGGTCAATGATTATGGGGATATCCGCCGCTTCAATTCCCTGTCCGGGTCCAAGTGGGATGCCTGGAGCTTTGACGAGAATGATTGGGTCGAATTCATTGCCGGCGGCGAAAATGGCGACATCGACATCCAGGAAAGATGGGTGACCAAGACAGCCGACGGGCTGGCCATCCACGTCCCCAGGGAAATCTTCGGTGCTGAGTTCCCCCAGTCGATCCTGTTCGAGGCCTATTTGACCCAGGATGACCTTGGTGTCAAACGCTCGGCCTTCGACTCCGCACCCCAAGACTCCACCCTTCACCTGACCTTCGACCCGGACAATCCCGATGACGGTGACTGGGACATCGCCCTGGGCCCGGTAACCCTGGAAGCCTGGGGCCGGACCTTTGTTCCCCGAACGGATTTCCCCGTCCCCCCGACGGTGGAAAACACACGCGTCACTCCGGAAGAACTCGATGCGGGCCAGACGATTATCCTGGAAGCCCTGATTACGCCCACTGTCGATGGCGTCGGAGACGTGGTCGCCGACCTGAGCGCCATGGGCGGCAGTCCGGAAACCCGTATGTATGACGATGGCAACTCGGGCCATGGCGACTCGGTGGCCGATGACGGAGTCTACAGCATTCGGACCGTGGTACCGATCTCCAATCCCGGGGGTTCGCAGGACCTGGTCGTCAAGGCTTTCGACGGGCAGAACGTCTGGGCCAAGCGGGGCACGGCCACCATCGATGTGACTGCCATTGTGGACCCCATCATCCAGGTCACCGACCCCGTGGGTGACGATCACGGCCCCAATCAGTCCGGGGTCGCGCGCAAGTTCTACACCTATCCCACCAACATCGTCTTCGTGAACGGCGGTTTCGACCTGACCGGCCTGACGGTGTTCGAGACCAAAGCCAATGTGGGCGGGGAATTGATCGACATGATCGCCTTCCAGGTGTCGATAGTCGATTTCCCGGACCCGGCGGATCCGGGTACCGCCAACTGGAGCCCGCTATACGCCGATCTCAACATCACCAAGATCGACATCCTCATCGACAACGCCCCCGGCGGCGCCACTTCGTCCCTGCCTTGGCGCCAGGCCGCTTTTCAGCCCTGGGACGCCTGGGATTGGGCGATCATCTGCGACGGCTGGTACAAGGCCCTGATCCCGTCCTTCGGTCAGAACACGGTCGACTCCTGGCGCGACAACGCCCTGCGCAACGACCAGGACATTCTCATTCTCAGCGACCCCCAACTCAATACGGTCACCGCCCTGGTCTCGAGTGCGGCGATGGGCAATCCCACCCCCGAAGATATCGCCAAATGGGACATCGCGGTGTGCATTGCCAGCCATGATTTCGGCGGTGAAGAGGTGCTCGGCGGAATCCGCTGGGTGGAGGAAGCCCGAAGCGAATGGCAGTTCGGCGGCGGACAGAGCGGCGACCGCGACGGCAACTACATGGATATTCTCCTGGCCCCGGGCCTCGGCCACAAACCCGGGCTGCCGCAGGAAGTGATCCTCGATTACGACTCACCTGAAGCCCTCGAACGCCTGAAACTCGGCCTGACCCCCGTAGCCATCGAGATGAGCCTGTTCGAGGACACCGGCCCACCGGTTATCGATACCGGCGGCAAGGGCTCGGTGGTGACGGTGGTGGCGCCCATCCTCGAAGCGCCCCTGGCCATGGCCGTCAAGATCACCGACGATTTCCGGGTGGACCGCGCCTTGTTCCGCTACCGGTCCACCGGCTTCGAAGGTGAAGGTTGGGACCGGGAAGTCCCCATGGGATTCCTTGGCCAGGACAACTGGGTCGTGGACATCCTGCCCAGCTGGCTCGATGCCAACCTGGTCTACTCTCCCATCGACAGCACGCGTTACCTCGAATTCGAGGTCGAGGCCACCGACCCCCTGGAAAAGACGTCGATCTCGCCGGTGACCACTCTGCAGATCGAAAAAAACGCCTTCTGCAGACCGCAGGACGCTGATTTGGGCACCGAAGACATCCTCCTGCTCCAGGTTGACGGCGCCCTGCTCAACGTGCCCGAAAAAACCAGGAGAAGGCTCCTCGACCAGCATTTCGCCGAAGTCTGGACCGGAAAACCCGTGGATCCCGACACGGTGGTCGGAGTCGCCCAGGTCCAGTGGGACCTCTGCAACATCCAGGCGGCCGTCAAGAACGCCCCCGTCATTCCCGAAGGCCGGCCCCTCGGTGTTTTCCGCCAGGTCTTCCTCGCCACGGTCGACACGCTCGGCGGGTACCTCGACTATGATAAGGAGATTCCCGGCAACCTCCAGCTATCCCTGCACTACCCCCAGGACTGGGTGCCGAAGGGACTCGATGAGAACCTGATCACGCTGTACCATTACAACCCCCAATCCGACCGCTGGATCCTGGTCGGCGGCAACGTCACCCCGACCGGCAACAACGTGACCGCAACCATCAATGAGGTTGGCACCTACGGCCTCTTCGCCACCGAGGCCAGCAACTACGACCCTGATGAGGTCATATCAGGTATCACAGTTTCACCCAACCCGTTTTCACCCAACAGTGACGGGTTGTATGACGACACCAAGATCTCCTTCTTCCTTACCGAGGAAGCCACCGTCACGGTCGAGATCTATAACGTCTACGGGGACCGCAAGAACGTCCTGGCGCAGACCTTCCCCTTCTCGGGCAGCAGCCTCACCGACCCTGTGCCCCGGCGCGTACCCGGCCTGATCTGGGACGGCACCGATTTCAGCGGCCAGCCGGTTCCCTACGGCACCTATGTCCTGCGGATCCTGGTCACATACAACTTCGGCAGTGGGCAGCGGACCATCCGCAGCAGCCATCCCGTGGCGGTGATCAGATGACCGGCCACCGGCATACAGTCCGCCTGGCCACGGGATTTGTCCTGTTGGCCCTGCTTGCCGGGGCGGCTTCCACCGCCCGGGCCGACTTCCGCTTCGCGCGGATGGGCGCCCGACCCAAAGCCCTTGGCTCGGCCTACGTGTCCCTGGCCGACGACGCCAACGCCGCCTACTGGAACCCCGCCGGACTTGTTCGGGACAGCCGCGTCTCCCTGATGCTGACCAACTCCTGGCTCTACGGGATTTCCGACCTGACCAACACCTACATCGCGGCCGACCTGCCGAGCCTGGGCGGCCTCCACTTCGGGGCCAGCTGGGTACGCCTGGGAATCAAGGACATCTACAACGAGGACACCATCAACCTGGCCACGGCAGCGAACCTCCCTTTCCTCGAAGGCCTTTCCCTGGGTGTCACTGGAAAAATGTTCCTGCTGGCCGCCCCGGGCTACGAACAATACAACGACCCCAACTACAACGGCGGGGACCAGGGTTATTCATTCGACCTGGGTCTGCTCTACGACAGCGGCGGACCCTGGAGCCTCGGAGCCGTCGTCTACAACGTTGTTGAAACCAAGCTGCAGCTTATCGAAAGCACGTCCGATCCTGATCCCATCTACACCGAATGGGCGGCCGGAGGCAGTTATCTGTTCCGCGAAACCCTTCTTATCACCGCTGACTTCCGCAACCGGGAAGGCGAGTTCAACAACATCGTCATGAACGGGGGCACGGAGATCTGGTTCTACGACGCCATGGTGCTGCGCGCCGGCCTGGACCATGCCGTGGTCACCCTCGGCGCGGGCCTCCAGGATGACCATTGGCAGGTCGATTTCTCGATCGAGACCGACAAGGCACTGGGCAACATCTACATGCTTTCCTTCACGGTGAGGAACTGATGGCGCGAACCGGAGCAACTACCAAACGATCCCTCCGGGTCCTGTCGGGCATCTGCCTGGTATTGCTGACGGTCGGTTCCTCCAGGGCCGAGACCCAGATCCAGGGGTATTACGAGGCAGAGATCGCCGCCGAAAAGAACGATGGTAATTGGCAGGTGGGTCCTCCGGGTGACAGCGGGATGCCCAAACATTTTGCCGAATTGAAGTTTTTGGTCTGGCCCAACGACAAGTTCGAGGTCTACTCACGGATCTGGGCCCAATCCAATCGGGACGACGACCGCTCCCCCACCGTAGACTACTACGCCCCCCCCTGGATCAACGGCGAAGGGCACATCAAGTTTCGCCAAAGCAAATACGAAGCTTTTCTATTCTACCGTGAGAACAAGTTCTACATCAACGACGAGCCCCTGCTGCGGTTGGTGGACGACGGCAAGCTGAGAAACGGCAGCCTGGCCCAGGGAGTCCGGTTCGATTTCTGGGAAACCGATCTGGGCATCAAGAATCTCGGCGGAACGGCGATCATCAGCGACAACGGGGGGACCTTTCAGGCCAGCAGGTTCATTCCTGACCAAAACGGGAATCCCATTTCAACTGAGCCTGACGAGAATGGCGACACCACCCCCATCCCCTACAGTTCCGATTTCACCAACGGGGAAGACAGCAGGATTTTCCGCCTGCGGCACAAGTCGTGGAGCAACCGGATCGAAGCGGCTGTCATGTATACGCGCAAGGACTGGACCGACGACTCCCAGGTCAACTGGCGGGAGCTGATGCCGCTCATGTACAACGACGTCTTTTCGTATGACCTTGCATTCAGTCCCCGAAACCTGATCAAAACAGGACTACGGCTGGGCCCCATCAACCTGGAGCAGTCCCGCTGGACCACGGAAATGGCCTGGAGCCGCAGCCCCTACCGGGAAGAGGTTTTCGGGCTTTCACGCCACCGGGCGCGGGCCATCGCCTTCGAGCAGCGCGATATTCACATCGGGGATTTCACCCTCCATTCCTGGTACAACGATTTCGGCGAGGATTTCCGCAGCACCACCTCCGGGCGGTTCGACGAAGGCGGGGAATACAACAAGATCCAGAAACACGCTGAACTGATCTGGCTTGTTCCCCTCAAAGCAGTGACGACCAAGGTCACCTGGGACAATCAACGCCAACGGACCCTGGACCAGCCCGGCGGGGGTCTGCGCCCCTCGACCGAGTGGTACGGCGAGCTCTATATGGAATTCATCAACGGCTTCAAATCCAAGTTCGCCTACAAAAACTGGCACGGGTACGACGCGGATTCGGCCATCAATGAATTCCGGACATACCCCGAATGGTTCGGCGAAGTGTCGGTGGAGAATTTCCTGGCCAAGATCCGGCTGCAGTTCCGTGTCCGGGACGCCGGCACCTTCCGCCAGGTGACCGCCTACGGTTTCGACATGAATGTGAACCTGACCAACCGGCTCAAGGGATACCTGAGAGCCATGAACGTCAACGAGGAAACCCAGGCCCGGCACACGGCATTCGCACAGCTGATCTACGACATCGGCTCAAACGCCCAGTTCTATTTCGAATACGGAGACGGCGGCCAGTCGGACAACCTCGTCTACAACGACTGGTTCACCAGAGAAGACAGTGTCAATGGACCCAACCTGCGCGACCGGTTCAAACTGCTGGTCAGGGCATGGTATTGATTTAATGATCGTCAGGGAGCAGGCCATGTTAGTGAAAACATCCAAAGTCCTGGTTATTGTCACCGCCGTTGCGTTGATGCTTACGGCCGCCGGACCGCCAGGCCAATCCCTGGCAGCGGCCCCCACCAAGGGCGAAGGCGGCATTGTTTTCTCGTACAACGATCCCGACGCCCAGGCCGTCTATGTGGCCGGCGACTTCAACAATTGGAACGCCCAGGATCTCGCTCTTGTCCGGCAGGAATCCGGGGCCTGGACCCTGGCCGTTGACCTCGACGCAGGCACCTACGAATACAAATACGTCGTGGACGGCAACTGGGTGGAGGACCCGGACAATCCCGAGAAGAAATCCGACCCCTTCGGCGGCTCCAATTCCGTAATCACAGTGGACAGCAACGGTGCCGTGGTCGCCGCTGCAGCCGTGGCCGCTCCCTCTCCCGCGAACGGGGGGCAGACCGAACCGGCTCCCGCCGGGGACTACCAGGTCGGCGCCCCACGCGCTGTCGAAGGAGGTGTCCTGTTCACCTACCAGGATTCCGGAGCGGGTTCCGTCAACCTTGCCGGATCATTCAACGGCTGGAACGACCAGGACACGCCATTGGCCAACGATGGCGACGGCAACTGGTCGGTCGTCAAGGACCTGGGCGAGGGCGAACATGAATACAAGTTCGTCGTCGACGGTTCCTGGCTCGCCGATCCCGAGAACCCCGATACGAAATCCGACCCGTACGGGGGTTCCAACTCCCTGGTCATCGTGGGTTCGGACGGAGAGTTGGTGGCCGCGGCCGCCGCGGTCGAGGGTGACGACTCGCGAAAACCCAACGCCAACCTCAACGCCAAACTCTATCTGGGGGGGCGATACCTGACCCGCTTCGAAATGGTCAAGAACTCACTGGTCGATTACGGGGAAGATTTCGGGGATACCCCCTCGACCGACCCCCGGTACCGGCTGCAACGCCCGACCCAGAGCGTCGACCTGAATTTCGAGGCTGAAGTCAGCGAAATCGTTTCCTCGTTCATGCGCATCAGGCTGGACTCGGACCAGAACATCATCCAGGACAACGTGGTCGGTTTCCTGGACGAAGCCAACCTGAAGATCAGTCCCGAAAGCTTCGATCTGACGGCCTACTGGAACCAGGAGGCCTTTACCAGTTCTGATCTGCTGAATCTCGGCGGCAACATCGACCTCGAAGGAACGATCTTCCACGACCATTTGGACTTCGGCAAGGGCTCCGCGGGCGTGCTGTTCCTCGCCGATCCCATCGGCATCGATACCGAGCTGTTTTTCGCCAACGTCCACAACAACGATTTTTACGGTGACCCGCGTCTGTTCGACAACACCGGCGAGGACAAGGTCGGTTTGCGCCTGTCCAAGAAAATAGGCCCTTTCGAAATTGGAACTCCCATCTGGATGGAACGGATCCTGATGTGGAACGACTTCTCCACCGAGGTAGGACAGCTGTCTACGGGAATTCCCGCCCTGGATGAACACCGGGCGAGCACCGGCGACAAGAGCCAGTGGTACGAATCCGAAACCAGAAACTACAACTACGGACTGGACCTGCGCCTGAACATCGGGAGCAAGCTGATGATCGGCGGCCAGGGTAACTTCGTGGATCTGAAGCAACGGTTCGTAACCGGCAACGAAGCCGGCCAGAACAACACCAACGGCCAGATGGACGTGCCCTTCCTCGTGCGGGACCGTCGCATGGTCATGGGCCAGTTGGACTTTAATCCCAGCGAGAACATGAGTTTCAGCCTCAAGCACATCATGGCCGACATGGATGGTGCGAATGAGGACCAGCGACTGCTGCAGTACCAATTCCTGGACCAGGCCGTTGCCAACAAAAGGGTCTACTTCACCATTGAGAACAGCCCCGCCTCCGTCGATGCCGATTCGACCGACATCACCTGGGACTGGCGCGGCGACAGTTTTCACCTGGGTGTCTGGGCCCGCCGGGTCAGCCGCGACAAGGACTACGGCGCCTCGGGGTTGACGGTTCCCGAAGACGGTACACTGACCTCCCACACCGAAGAGGTTTACAAGGCTTCGCTTTTTGCCGGTCTGGGCCGGACGAGCAGTTTCCTGGGTCATGGCGAAATCGAATTCGCCTACATCACCGGTGATCCGGGCGTTGCAGAAATGAAGGCCGACAGCTACGAATTGATCTTCCGCTACGATCGTGACCTGACGCGGAACACGGGGTTTATAGCGGACCTGCGGTACATCATGTACGATTACCAGGGCAACGATGAAGACGGGAACCTGATCAGCGGCAGCCCGGATTATATTACCCCCTTCGTCGGGTTCCGCTACACCCCGATCAAGAAACTGGAGCTTGTCCTGGCCTACGGTGTCGACCCTCTCGACTATTCGATCGACTACTCGGGCCGGCAATTGGGCCGCTGGTGGTACCGGCAGAATTTCCTGTTCGATTTCCCCGATGCCTCGCTGCTGGATGCCGAAAACTATCTGGCCAAGGCCCGGGTAATCACCCTGCGTGCCCAGTTGATCTTTTAGGAAGGAACGGGAATGCTGAAAATATCAGGGGTTTTCCTTCTCGCCCTGACCCTGGTTGCCGGGGCCGTGATTTCCGGTTGCAGCTATTCCAAGGTATTGCGCAACCGTCTGCCAACCCCCCACCGTGTGGATGACTTCGAGAACGCCGTGAAGTTCGTCTACGAGGCCCCCCAGGCCCGCAACGTCAACCTGTGCGGCAACTGGGACGAAAACGGTTGGTGTGGGACCCAGACCACCGGTCGGTTCGACCACATGATCGCCGCCATGCAGGACGACGACAAGGACGGCATCTGGGAAATCATCGTTCCCCTGAAGCCCGGCCGTTATCAGTACAAGTTCTCCGTGGACTGGGGTACCGGCGGGTGGGAACACGACCAGAACAATCCCCTCAGCGAGGACGACAGCTACGGCGGATTGAACTCCATCATCATACTTCACTGATCCCCCTGCTTCTCAATGTGAAAACGCCCCCCGGGAAATTCCCGGGGGGCGTTTCGCGACTGCCGAAACAGCCGTGAGCTGATAAGGACTGCTACCGGTACATACCCTTGATGGTACCCCAGGAAGCTTCCTCGATCGCAACCGGAAGACAGACACTCGGACCGTCATCCCACGAGTGGGACACGGTTGTCTCTGTAGCCAGGCTGTTGTCCAATACGATGAGCCTGTTGCCAACGCTTTCCCAGGTGTCGCAGGCATCCTTCTTGAACTTGTACTCGATGTTCAAGGGAATGGCCGTACCGGCGGGGAACGTCACACAGGTCTGGAAGAGGTCGAGGCCGATGTTATCGGCTGTAACGCCCGCGCCCCAGTTGTCGAGTTCGGGAATGCCACCAACGGTGCAGACGCCACCGATGGTTTCCACACCTTCCAGGCACACCTGGAAGCAGATTTCCTTGTCTTCTTCAAGAGTGTTGCCCATACCGCAGGTGATGGGCAGGAACTCCCAGCTGTCGGCCGCGAACTCCACGTAGGAGGTGCCGTCGGTGGGCAGGGTCACCTGGCGGTTGGCGGTGCCTTCCCAGGTCTGGCAAAGGTCTTTCTTGTACTTGTATTCAAAGCTGGGATTGCCGCCGGCAAGGAAAGTCACTTCGACGAAATACAGCTCGGGAGTACCCGGCTCGGCCATCATCATCACCCCTGAGCCCCAGGCGCCGATCTCCGCGGCGGAACCGATCACGCAAGGCTCTCCCGTGGTCTCGGCGCCGCTCATGCAGAGGTAGAACCGTACCCTGACGTCAACGGGCAGCACGGGAATGATGTCGTAGGTGACCGGGGTGACCACATAATCGGTACCGTCGGTTTCGTCGTTGAAGACGACCCGCACCGACACATAAGTGGCACCCAACAGGGCGGTCTGGGGAATCTGGCCCGTGTACTCGTCGTTACTGCCGACGTCCGTATTGAAGAACATGGGTACACTGACTTCGGCGGCAACATCGGTCGTGTAGTACAGGACCCCGTTGATACCGACACCCTGGCCCGGTTCACCGGTTACCAGATCCTTGTAGACCTGGGCGTAGACATCCACAGGGCTGGTGGGCACGATGTCGTGGCCGTCGGGCGGCCAGACGTTGCCGGCCCAGTCGATAAGGGCGAACGCGTTCCCGGCCACGCCGAGAATCATGACACAGGCGGTCAGCATGAGCAGTTTCTTCATGATACCCTCCCCAGGGTGATTGCCCGGTAATCGGGCCGCTTAGGGATGTCAGGCACGCCGGATTGCATCCAGGCGCGCCGATCGACCCTAATCGCCAAAATCCCATAATGGGGACGATTTGAGCCGGGAAATCCATCATCGCAACAAATTTTACCACAAAATCCGGATTTTTGGTGCACTTTTTGGATATTTGATGAAAAACCGCCCCCCGACAACAGCCGGGAGGCGGTGAACCTGCAAAGCAGGCGGTTGGCAGCCGGGATTTACCGGTACATACCCTTGAGGGTACCCCAGGCAGCATTTTCCACAGCCACGGGATCGCAGGCGCCGGGCCCGTCTTCCCAGGTGCTGGTCGTTGTCTGGCTGGCAGGCGAGGAGTTGTCGATGGTCAGCAGGCGGTTGGCAACGCTTTCCCAGGTCGCGCAATCGTCCTTCTTGAACTTGTACTCGATGTTGATGGGCATCGGCGATCCGGCGGACAGGATGATACAGGCCTGGTACAGGTCCGTGGCGATCTGGTCCGTGGCGATTCCCGTACCCCAGCCGTCCAGCTCGGGGATGTTGCCCACGGCGCAGATGGCACCGGCGCTGACGACATCGGTCATGCAGACCTGGAAACAGATGGCCTTGTCTTCGAGCAGGACATCGCCCAGGCCGCAACCCACGGGCTGGTTGTTCCAGCCGTCAGCATCCAGCACGACGTCGGTGCTACCGTCGGTAGGCAGGGTCACGAGGCGGTTGCCGACGCTTTCCCAGGCCGAGCAACCGTCTTTCTGGTACTTGTACTCGAAGGAGGGGTTGCCGCCGGCCGCGAACACGACGTCCACGGTGTAGAGGCCGCCGCCGTCATCGGTCATGGTGACGCCGGTGCCCCAGGCACCGATTTCCGCAGCGTCTCCGATGACACAGGCATCACCGGTTGAAGTGTCCACACCCAGGCACATGGTAAAGCTCACGGTGACGTCGTTGGGCAGCACGTCGACCACGTTGTAGCCCAGGATGGGGACGGCGAAGGTGCTGGCGTCGGTGGCGTCGGTGAAGACGACTTCGACATTTACCCAAGTGGCGCCCAACAGGGCGGCCTGGGGAATCTGGGCAGTATATTCATCGTTGTTGCCGACATCGGTGTTGTAGGCCATGGGCACACTGGCCTGGGCCGCGATGTCAGTGGTGTAATTCAAAACGGCGGAAAGATCCGCGCCCTGACCCGCACCATCGGTGACCCCGGCCTTGTAGACCTGGGCGTAGACATCCACCGGTCCGGTGGGAACGACGTTGGCGGTATCGGCGGGCCAAACATTGCCGGCCCAGTCGATGGTCGCGAAGGCGCTTCCCGCGGCCGTCAGGACCAGCGCGCAGAGGGCTAACGTGAGCAGTTTCTTCATGATGATCTCCTGAAAAAATAGCACAGGCGGAGACAGTCCACCCGGGCACGAATCGGGATTAATTACTATCAACAATATGATACCACAAAATCCCGCGATTTGGACCTTTATTGACTAATTCAACAAAATCGCCCCACTCATTCCGGGCAGGGTGATTTCGACGTCTCCACCGCGCAAATCGATCTTGTCGCCTGCTACGAAGCTGGCTCCCGTGGACCGGGGGAATTCCTCCGGGCCCACCTGGACCTCAAAGACCATTTCGGCGCCCGACGTGGTCAAATTCTGCAGGGCTTCACTCGAAAGAGTCATGGTCACCGGGGCAGGTCCGGCATTGAAGACACTCACAGCCAGTTTGCCGTCCAGTTCCCGGGCAAAGATCAAGCCTTTCCCCTGGGTCACCAGAGTGGTGAAACTGCCTCTGCTGAGGACGGGAGTGTCCCGGCGCATCCGCGTGATCTTCCCGTAATAAGCCCGAAGCTCCGCTTTACGGGTGTCGCCTTCGTACCTCCAGTCCATGGGACGGCGGCAATCCGGGTCCTTGCCACCGGTCATGCCCACCTCGTCGCCGTACCAGATGTGCGGCATGCCAACGTAGGTCATGCTGAACATCGCCCCCAGCATCAGGCGGCGCACATCGCCGGCGCTGGTCAGGAAGCGGATGGTGTCGTGGCTGTCCATCAGGTTCATCATCACCGCGACGCTCTGGGGCGGATACTGGAAACGCCCCGGACTGAGGCGGGCGTCGAAGGCCGCGGCATCGATGTTGCCCTTGCCGAAGAAATCCATGACCGGATCGCGGAAGAACTTGTAGTTCATGGTCGAATCGAAGCAGTTGGGATTGATCCAGCGCCCCGCGTTGCCCCACAGTTCACCCACCAGCCAGACATCGTCCTTGATGGAGTTGCAGCGCTCGCGGAACATTTTCCAGAACCAGAAGGGCACTTCGTTGGGCACGTCCAGGCGGAAACCGTCGATATCGAATTCCCCCAGCCAGACATCGGCCGTCTTCAGGCAGTAGTTGACCACATCCATGTTCGGGGTGGCATCTTCGATATTGTCGATGTTGTTCTCGTCGGCGTTGTTGCGCACCAGGTCGAAATTCAGGTTCGGGTGCAGACCAAAGCCCCACCAGCAGTCGTAATAGTCGCTGGCGTTGAAGTCGCGGCTCGACGGCAGGGGCCACTTGTGGAACTCGTACCAGTTGTAGTATTTGCTGCTGGACCCGTTCTCCACGGCGTCACGGAAGGCGAAGTGCCAGTTGCCCGTGTGGTTGAAAGCCATGTCCACCACCACGCGGATGCCGTGGTCATGGCAGGCCTTCACGAATGCCTTGAACTCGTCCCGGTCGCCGAAATGCGGATCGACTTCGTGGTAATCCACCGGATCGTATTTGTGGTTGCTCATGCCGGTGTTCAGAGGATTAAAATAGATCACCGTGATGCCCAAATCGTTCAGGTAATCCAACTTTTGTTTGATACCCGCGATATCTCCGCCGTAGAACGAGTAGTAGTCAGGTTTGCCGTCGGTGCGGTAGGGGCTGCGGACCAGACCCTTGGTGTCGTACCAGTCCTCGATCAGATGAAAGTATTCCCCGTTGGTCTTGCCGCTTTCGGGCAAGGAATTGGCGCCCTGGTACCAGGGTTCGATGAAGTTCGGGTCGTTGGATTTGTCGCCGTTGGCGAAACGCTCGGGAAAAATCTGGTAGATGATGCCTTCCTTGGCCCATTCCGGGGTGAAGAAGGGCGGAAAATCCGCCGCGCGGTAAACAAAGGGCGCCGAGCCCTTGTCGGCGGTCATGCCTTTGGCCCCGAAGTATTCGGTGGTGTCGGCGTCACGGTAGGCGATGACGTAGGACAGTTCGTTGGCCTCGTCGGCCAGGATCACGGTTGTACGGTAATACTGGAAGGAGGCATCCTTTTCGACCGGAGCCATTACCACCGAGGTTTCCTCCCCGCCGCCGGCCTGGTAGACCAGGGTGACTTCCTCGACATCATTGAGGTGGGCCTTGGCCGTCAGGGATATCTCGGTACTGCTCAAGGGGTTGCAGGTCGCGTAATCGAACACGGGTTCGAGGTCGTCGCTGTAGATCTTGCCGTCGCCCAGCTCGATTTCGATGGTGGCGAACGAAGCGTCCACCTTGAGGAGGGAATTCTGGCCGCCAAAACCATCTTCCACGCCGTCGGGGTTGTTGGGATCCTGCTTCCAATTGCCGTCGACGACAAACTTGTACTGGTAGGATCCCTGGGCCAACAGCAGGGTGACGGTGTACGTTCCATCGTTGTCGGCATCGCTCATGCGGGTCTTGGAATCGTTCCAGTCGTTGAAGGTGCCGGCCAGGAACACGTTGGTTATACCTGAGATGACAGGGGTGAATCTGAATTCCACCGAACGCAGTTCGCCGTCACCGGCGGGTGCTGCGGCGGCTACGGCGGCGGCCCCTCCCCCCGCGCTGGCCGCGTCGATCTTGTCCATACCCGCGGCCACGTGTACCAGGGAGTTCTGGCCGCCGAAACCGTCGTCGGTGGCGTTGGCGTTGGCGGGGTCCTGGATCCAGTTGCCGTCAGGGACGAATTTGTAGGCGTAATCACCGGGAGCAAGTTCCAGGGTTTTGGTCCAGACGCCGTCGGCGTTTTCCATCAGGTCGGCGGAATCGCTCCAGCCGTTGAAGTCACCGGCCAGGTAGACCTGCGTAGCGCCGGAATCCTCGTAACGGAAGGTGACCTGGGCCTTGCCTCCCGTGGTCTGGGTCGTGGGAGCAGGCGCTGCCACGGCCGCCGCGCCAGCTGCCGCTCCGGCTGCACCCGCAGCCGCCATCTCCGCGACATCGGCCGAAACGGTGACCACGGAATTACTTCCACCGAAACCGTCCTCGGCGGTGTTGGCGTTGCCCGCATCCGCGGTCCAACTGCCATCGGCCACGAACTTGTACTGGTAGGTACCCGGATCCAGTTCCAGGGTCAGGGTCCAGATTCCCTCCGCATTGTTCATGGGGTTCGCGGAATCGCTCCAGCCGTTGAATTCACCAGCCAGATAAACTGACCCGGCACCGGGAGCTTCGTGCTGAAAAGTAACCTTGGCGGCCTGGGCGGGCAGGCTGATCGCCATCATCAGCATCACGGCCATGAATATGGCAATCGTGGATTTTTTCGGTTCGAACATCTCGCAAACTCCTTGGCGGTTGGATCCCGGTAAACCGGGAACCAGTCGGACCCTCATCTCTTTGGCGGGAATAATGTAACGTAACAGAGCCCGCCGGACATTGAAAGGGGCCAGGGGTTGTGTTGGTTCCCCCTAATTCCCCAAACCGTCGAAATGTGTTATAATTATAGAAGTCGTACCGCCTTTCACTATTCCGATTACAAACTTGTTTTCCCTAGGAGCGCCCCCATGGCCAGGTTCCGTTTCCCGATGCCTGCCCCCACCCGTTTGATGGTCCTGCTGGCCATTGCCGCCAGCCTGGCATTTTTGGTCCTGGGAGGATGTTCCGAGCAGAGCGCGCTTCTGGATCCTGAGGGACAGCCGGGAGATTCCGGCGGCAAAGCCCATACCGACACCTTCACACTGCTGGCCTACGCCCTGGATTCCGTCCATGTGGCCGGTTCGTTGAACGATTGGGTCGACAACGATCCCGCCTGGGAACTGGCATTGCAGCCGGACGGCTATACCTGGCGCCTGATCACCCAGGTACCCGATGGCCTGTTCACCTACAAGTTCGTGCTGAGGATCGGAGCTGTGAAAGAATGGCTGACCGATCCGGCGGCCGTCGAGGTCACACCGGACGGTTTCCACGGCAGCCCCGCCTACTGGAATACCCTGCGTGGACGCCAGGTGGTTACCCCGGACCCGCTACCTGCGCCCATCGACCGGACCCGACTGGTGATCTACGAGGTCAACCTCAACGACTTCAGCGCGAGCGGCACCTTCGCCGGCGCTACAGCCAACCTCACTTCCCTCGCCGATTTGGCGGACCTGGGCGTCAACGCCATCGAACTGATGCCGGTGACCGCGCCCTCGTACAACGGCTGGGGCTATGATCCGGTCCTGCAGTACGCCCCCAACCCGTCCTTCGGCTGGCCGACCACCTTCGCCTCCCTGGTGGATGCCGCCCACAGCCACGGCATGGCCGTCATCCTGGACTCGGTCGTGAACCACATGTCCGGCAGCGCCCCCCTGCGGCAGCTCGACGATTTCACGGGCACCAACCACTTCACCACCACCGAGAGCAATCCCTGGGGTCTGGTGGAACTCAACTGGAGCGATCCCGCCCTCAAGGAGCACATCCTGGGCTCTCTTTGCCATTGGGTTGACACCTACAAGGTGGACGGATTCCGTTTCGACTACATCGGCGGCGAGCCTTATTCCACCTGGCTTTGGCTCAAGGATCAGCTGAAAGCCAAATATCCCGACCTTCTTATGATCGCCGAGGATTTCAGCTATCCCGCCAACTCGATCACCTACGGTTACGACGCCCAGTGGGGCGGCAACCACACCGACCAGTGGGGCGGGGGCGGCAACAATTTCAACCAGGTCATGATCACCGCCTTGACCCAGAAAGGCTTCGCCTGGCGCGGGGAACTCACCACCTCGATCGGAGCCTGGGGTATCCCCTTCAACAATATGTGGGCCGTGGCCAACGTCATCTCCGGCAACAGCAACTACGTCGGCGCGGCCCCCGGTGACGGATTCAGCGATTTGAAATTTCTGGAGAGCCACGACGAGAACCGGGTCGTCTGGTCGGTGGACAACATCGGTTCGGTCGGCGCCCAGGGGATCGGCGGAGTGCAGAAGGCCCACCTCGGAGCGGTCGTATCCATGACCAGCATTGGCATCCCCATGCTCTACAACGGGCAGGAGATCGGCAGCGGCGAATATCGTCCGGTGGGCACCTCGACCTACAAGATCAACTGGAACGGCGGCGACCCGGGGTTGCGGCGGGCCTACAAGGTCCTGATCAATAAAAGGCTGACCCATCCGGCCCTGAACACCGAAAACGTCTTTTTCCAATGGCGTGCGGGAAATATTGACCAGGTGGAATTCACGATGGCCTACTGGCGCGGATCAACCGGGACCGGCAACGAGGCCGAAGTCGTGGTGGCCTGTAATTTCGATCATCTGGATCACACCTGGGACGTGCCGTTCCCGTCGAGCGGATCCTGGATCAAGTATGATGCCCTGGCCGGGAATATGGAGGCGGTCTGGATTCCCGCCCTGACCGAGAACATGACCATTCCCGCATCCAGCGCCCTGATGTGGTTCAAGGAAGATGGAATTACCGCGGTGCCCTGATCCCCTGACGCTGAACTAGAATCAACGCACGTATCCGAAGGACCGCAGGCGTTTGCGGTCCTCTTCACTCATCTGCTCCAGGTCATCGAAATCGCGTCCCCAGGTTTCGACTTTGCCTTGTTCCCATTCCAGCATAAGAGGTTGCAGGAGTTGAACCTGCTTGTGGTCCGGGCTGAAGAGGTCGTGCATCTCCAGGGGATCGGGACCGCGGTCGTACAACGTCCACCGGTTCCCGTCCAGGTCATGGATCAGTTTCCAGTCCCCCAGGCTGACCGCCGCGAGAAAGGCTTCTTTTTCGGCTTTGGTTGTCCCCTGGTCTTCCACCGGAGCCAGAAAACTCACCTCGGAAAACAGCGGCCTGTCCCAGTTCCCTTTCGCGCCGTGCAACAGGTCCTTCAGCGAGCGCCCATCCCAGGAAACATTTCCGGGTGGGTTGAGTGAAAGATCCATCAGGGTAGGCATGACGTCGGTCAGGGATACCGGTTCATCCACGACCCGGGGTTTCAAACGTCCAGGCAGGTTGAATACCATGGGCACATGCAGCAGGGTGTCGTAAAGAAAACTCGTGTGGCCGATCCAGTCGTGCTCCATGAATTCCTCACCGTGATCGGCGGTCAAAATCACCAACGTGTTTTCTTTCAGGCCGAGAGTTTCCAGCTCCGCCAGAAGCTTGCCGACATAATGATCGGTGTACTCGATTTCCTCCCGGTACAGCCCAACCAGATATTCCACGTCTTCGCTGTCCATCAAATGTCGGTTGGACCTGAGAGCCAGGATATTCATGTTCATGGGCCGGACCTTGCCCTGATAGCCGCTGGTCCTGTCATATTGCTGATGATGCATGTATTCACTGTGCGGATCGAAATAGTGAACGAACAGGAAAAACCGTTCATCCTTCAACCTGCGCATTTCCATGATGGCGTTTCTGGTGGCCACCTGGGACGTCAGTTCCTTGTGACCGGCCACGGCGTTTTCGTTGTACTGATCGAATCCCTGGGCATAACCGTGTTTGGTATTGATAAGGAAATGGGAGATCACTCCGGAAGTCTTGAATCCGCGTTCGGACAGGGCTCGGGCCAGCGTGAAACTGCCGTCGGGAAGGGTGTCCAGGATATGCAGCACCCCGTTCCGCGACGGAGTCAGGCCGGTGATCAGGGAAGCCACCGCGGGCTGGGTCCAGGGCGCCGGAGAATAGGCTTGGCTGAATCTGACCCCGCCCGCGGCCAGGGCGTCCATGTTGGGCGAAGTATCCAGACCCTTGTTCCAGGCTCCCACATGACCGGCTCCCATGGTGTCGACGACGATCATCAGGACGTTGACATCCTCCAGGGCGAACGTCGTTTCCTCCTGGCCACCCCCACAGCCGGACATCGATACCATTGCCAGTACCATGTACAGGAGCAGGGAGATTGGGGGTTTTTTCATGCTGTTCCCTCTATAATTGTCGGACCCGAAATAATTGGCCGCGTCGGGTGTGAATCCGGAACCAGGTCTGGAAAGCCATGGAAGTCACCCGACGCCTATGATAACCTCCCCGCGTAAAACAAAGAGAAAAATTTCCGTGATCTCTGCGGAATTTCCCGAGTGGAGGCTAACTGTGGCCAGAGTCCAGTTGGAAAACGTGAGCAAGGTCTACCCCGGTGACGTACAGGCGGTCGCCCCCATGGACCTGGATATCGCCCATGGGGAATTCACCGTGCTGGTGGGCCCTTCGGGATGCGGCAAGTCCACCACTCTGCGCATGGTCGCCGGCCTGGAAGAAGCGACCACCGGCACCATCAAAATCAGCGACCGGGTCGTCAACGACGTCGAGCCCCGGGACCGGAACATTGCCATGGTCTTCCAGAGCTATGCGTTGTACCCCCATATGACCGTGGAAGCCAACCTCGCCTTCGGCCTGAAAATGCGGAAATTGTCGCGCGATGAAATCACTTCCCGGGTGGGGGAAGCGGCGCGGATCCTGGGTATCGACGAGCTTCTCCACCGTAAGCCGGCGGCGCTTTCGGGTGGGCAGCGGCAACGCGTGGCCCTCGGGCGCGCCATCGTTCGCGACCCCGAGGTTTTTCTCTTCGACGAACCGCTGAGCAACCTCGACGCCAAGATGCGCGTGCAGATGCGCACCGAAATCGCCCGTCTGCACCACCGGCTGGGCGCCACCATGATCTACGTTACACACGACCAGACCGAGGCCATGACCCTCGGCCAGCGCATCGTCGTCATGAAGGACGGCCTCGTCCAGCAGGTCGCCCCCCCGATGGAGCTCTACGACAATCCCGCCAACCGTTTCGTGGCCGGATTCATCGGCTCGCCCGCCATGAATTTCCTGGACGGACGGATCATCAGGGAAGACGGGTTGCGTTTCGCGGTCGACGGTACGGAAAAACCCATCGCCCTGCCCGAGGGTTTCGCTCCCGCGGCCAGTCTGCTGGACACCCCGGTGACCATGGGCATTCGCCCCGAACACGTCGATGTCGTCGAGGGGGGCCGGACCGCCGGAGTCCACGCCCCGGTCCAGGTCCTTGAAAACCTCGGCAACGAAACCCTGATCTACTTCCAGCTGGGAGACGGACAGTTTACCGTGCGCGGCCCCGGCCAACTTTCCGCGGGCATCGACCAGGACCTTCAGCTGGCTTTCAGACCCGATCACATCCACCTGTTCGAAGCCGGGGAAAAGGGCGCAGCCCTTCCCTCTTCCTGACCCTCGTCACCGGAAAGCTGGTTCATGCGCTACACCACCGACATCGTCGTCATCGACCTTGAGGCCACCTGCCCGGCCGAGGACCAGGGGAACAATTCGGTGGAACGCAGCAGCATCATCGAGATCGGGGCCGTGAGGCTGGACAGGCGCAGCCTGGAAATCACCGGGGAATTCAGTGAGCTGGTCCGCCCCGAAGACTATCCCATCGTGCCGTTCATCACCGACATCACGGGCATCGCCCCGGACATGGTGAAGGGAAAGGACAACTTTCTCGAAGTGGGCCAGCGATTCATGGAGTGGTACGGGCCGCGCAACAAGGCCATCATCGCCGCCTTCGGCGCCTACTACGACATTCCCCTGCTGCGGAAGGAGTGCGGACGGTACGGCATCGACTACCGCACCCACATCGCTGGCGGCGCTTTTGACCTGCGGGCCGTGGCGACCGCCTGGCTGGCAACCAACAACCATCGCACCAGCGGACTGACCTTGAATTCAATCCTCGAAAAAATGGATCTGGGCAACCGGTTCAAGGCCCATCGCGCCGTGGAGGACGCCAAGGCGGCGGCCGCGGTACTGCAGATTCATCATCTGGGGCGCGCGCTGGATTGAAACCTGATCCTTGTGTTTTGTTATTTCATCACAAAACCCGAGGTCAACCTCGGAT
>Ga0164313_10001212_pt1 | contig 22668 bp, 17 predicted proteins | sample GuaBasSedimGuay4_FD_113735 | JGI IMG/M metagenome (GOLD analysis project Ga0164313, IMG submission 113735) | Subseafloor sediment microbial communities from Guaymas Basin, Gulf of California, Mexico - Guay4, Core 4569-4, 0-3 cm | ecosystem: Environmental > Aquatic > Marine > Hydrothermal vents... | reverse complement strand
GCCGGCCTTCGGCCGCCTTCCCACAAGGCTTGGAAAACCCGCGGCGGGTTTTCCACAGCTCCACAGCCTCGACGACGACGAGGTTCATTTCTCCTCTAATTTGGGCTTGACTCTTTATAGAGGTACCTGATTCCAGATATCAGATCCGCCCACCCGCCCGGATTCACGGGTTCTATATCCGGCATCCGGCATCTGCTATCTGGCATCTGGTATCTGGTATCCGGGAGTCAGCCCGCCAGGGCTTCTACTGGAGTCAGACGTGCGGCACGGAGCGAGGGGTAGATCCCGGCCACGAGGCCGATGCTGATCGCAAAGACGATTGCCAGAAGAACAGCGAAGCCCGAGATCGGCAGACCGGCCTCGAAGAACTGGCCCGCGAAGGCGCACAGCCCCACCGCAACGAAGAAACCGATCACCGCCCCGATCGCCGACAGGAAGATCGCCTCGATCAGGAACTGGAGCAGGATGTCGCGGTCCTCGGCGCCGATGGATTTTCGGAGACCGATCTCATACAACCGCTCGGCGAGTGAGATCTGCAGTACCGAGAAGATCCCGACGCCGCCGACGACCAACGAGATCGCGGAGATGGAGAAGAGGACAATCGTCCACCCACGAAGCTGCTCGTCGATCTGCTCCTCCGCTTCGAGAATCTCCTGGGCAACGTTTTCGATTTCGAAATCTTCGACCCTGTTGTGCTGCCGCCACAGCCGGTTCTTGAGGTGGGCAAAGAGTTGAGAGAGATTGTCGGTGTCGGCAACTTTCACCATCAGCAAGGGAATGCGCTCGCCGCCGCCGTAGAGCCCCTGCATGGTGGTCAATGGGATGGTAGCGCCCTCCATCTCGCGCCGGCTCCAGCCATCGTTGATCATCTCGTTGCCGACCCGCTCGCCGACACCGACGACCTCGAAGCGGTGGTTGCCGATCCGCACCCACTGCCCGACTGCGTCGCGGCCATCAAAGAGCTCGTCAGCCAGGAAATGACCGATGACGACGACCCGACGCCTCCGTTCCACATCGAGGTCGGAGATATAGCGCCCCTCCTCGGCCTTTCGGTCGAAGACCACCGCGTACTGGCGCGTCGTACCGGTAATCCGCACCGATTGGCTGGCATCGCCCCACGCCACCACTTGCTGCGAGAATGACACCGGCGCGGCCGATGAAATCTGTTCGCTCGACTCGACCAGCCCGGCCGCGTCCTGGCGCCGCAGGCCCTCCGATAAATGGGCTCGCTTCACGTCGAGGTTCGAGGTGGGCGTTTCGGTGCTGACGAAGAGTACCCCTCGCAGTCCGAGAGAATCGATGCCGTTCCAGATTTCCACCTTGACCGCCTCGATGAGGCTGACCATGGTCACTACAGCCATGGTGCCGAGGACAACGCCGAAGAGGGTCAGCATCGAGCGCATTTTGTGGGCCCAAATTTCGGTGAGCGTTGTTCGCAGGGATTCCCCGATGACCATAAGACCTCACTCGTACCGAAGGGCGACCACCGGGTCGAGGCGCGAGGCCTTGACCGCGGGATACATCCCGAAGAAAAAACCGACGACGGTGGCCGATGCCACCGAGATGACGATCATTGAAGCGGTGATCGTCATCGGCATCTGCATAACGGCCATGATGCCGAAGGTGAAGACGATGCCGAGCGCGAGTCCCGCGGCACCGCCGAAGACGGTTACCACTATGGCCTCGATCAGAAATTGGACGAAGACCTGCCAGCCGGTGGCACCGAGCGCCTTCCGCACCCCGACCTCGCGCATCCTTTCGGTGAAGGACGCGAGCATGATGTTGGTGATGACGATCCCTCCCACCAACAACGAAATGACGCCGCAGGCGAGGAAGGTGATGTTGTAGATCATGCCCTCGCGGTTGCCCTGCTCGATTCGTTCCTGGCGATCCCAAACCCCGAAATCCTCGATCCCGTGACGCGACCGGAGGAGCAGCTCGAGGGCGTCACGCGACTCCTCGTGGACCTCGGGTGAGCGGAGACGCAGGTTGAGCTCGTCAATGCGTTCGGCCCCGGCATTCTGGTGACGTTTCATATACGAGGTGATCGGTACCACGATCAACCGGTTGAGCCATTCGTGAGCGTTGTAGGTGTCCGATTGCTGCCAGAAGAAGATCTTCTCAGCTGTTACCCCAACCACGGTGTAGGCCTTGCCATCAATGTTGAGAGCCTTGCCCACCGGATCGGCGGTGCCAAAGAGTTCACGGGCGCGAGTCGAGCCCAGCACGACCACCGCCGCCGCCGAATCCATGTCGTGGTCCGTGATGTAACGCCCGCTCCCCAGCTCCAGCTCGCGCATCTGCAGGAACTCGGGTTCAATGGCGGTTATGCGGAAGCTCTCCTCGGTCGCGCCGGCCCGCACACGGTGGTTGCTGGCAATTTCCGCCACCACCAGATCGAATCCGTCTACCGTGTCTCTGATGGCCTCCGCATCGGAGAGCTTAAGTCCCGTTTTGGCCCGCTGCCGAGCCGTCATCTCCAGCTCGCCCGGCGGCTGGTTGTACACCCCCATCAAACGGGTCCCACCAGATTCGCGGAAGTACTGGTCTCTCCGCGCGTCCATGCTCGCAGTCATACCCAGGGTCGCCACCACCGACGCGACGCCGAGGATCACACCGAGGGTCTGCATCACCGTGCGGCCGATGTGCTCGCGGATCTCGACAAACCCCTCGCGGATGAACTGCGCCGGATTCATGCAGCGGCTTTCTGTCCGTTCGGCAAAATCAGACCGTCGACGATACGAATAATTTCCCTGGCGCGAGCCGCGATAGACGGATCGTGGGTGACTATGATTAGCGTCTGGCCGCCCGCCCTCAACTCGTCGAAGAGCTCGAGAATCTCGCCGCCGGTCTGCTGGTCGAGGTTGCCGGTGGGCTCATCGGCCATGATCACCGACGGGTGGCCGACAATGGCCCGGGCGATGGCGCCGCGCTGGCGCTGCCCGCCGGAAAGCTCGTTCGGGCGATGGCGGGCGCGGTCGGCGAGACCGACCTTGGCTAGTGCCTCGTAGGCCAGCCGGCGCCGGTCCTTGCGGCCCATGCCGCCGTAGAGCAGCGGCAGCTCCACGTTGCGCAATAGACTCGCCCTGGGCAGCAGGTTGAAGTTCTGAAAGATGAATCCGATCTTCTGGTTGCGAAGGTGCGCCAGCTTGCGCCTGGAAAAGCTCGCCACCTCCTCGCCGTCGAGCGAATACGAGCCCGAAGTCGGCGAATCGAGGAGGCCGAGGATGTGCATGAGGGTGGACTTGCCGGAGCCCGACGGACCCATGACGGCAAGGTAGTCGCCGACGCCAACCTCGAGGTTGACGCCACGCAGGGCTTCCACCGAGAGATTGCCCTCACCGTAGATCTTGGTGATGCCTTCGAGCTTCATCAGCGTCTGCATCAGGACCTCTCCTCCTGCGGCTTCGACGGATCGGCGAGCGCTACCTCCTCATCCTCCTCGAGACCCTCGACGATTTCGACTTCGGTGGTTGACGCAATTCCCGTCACAACCTTGCGCTCCTCGAACCACCTCCGCCACTCCTGGCGGGGGTCGTCACGCCATTTCTCTTCGTCACTCTTCTGCTCCTCGCCTTCAGAGTCCTCTACACCCTCGTCATCGTCCTCGGTTTCGGCGATTTTCTTCGGTAGGGGTGTCTCGCGCTGGATGTAGACCATCTCTTCTTCACCGCGAACGAAGACCGACTCAATTGGAACGGTCAACACCTGTTCGCGGATCTCGCCGCGAATCTCGATGTTGGCGGTCATACCCGTTCGCAGCTCCCGACCGAGCTCTTCAAGCGCGATCTCGACATCGAAGACCTTGACCTGGTTGTCGAGCCGCGCGGCCGGCGCGATGCGATTGATCGTGCCCTTGAAGAGCACCCGCGGAAAGGCGTCGAGGGTGATTCGGGTCTCCTGGCCGAGGTGGATCTTGCCGATATCCACCTCGTTGATGCCGGCTTTGATCTGCATCGTGCTGAGGTCGGCGACGGTGGAGATCACCGTTCCGGCGTTGAACGAACCGCTGCCGGTGACCGTTTCACCGAGCTCCACCGGTCGCTCGATGATCACCCCGTCCATCGGCGAAACGATATTGACCACCTGGCGGGGATTGTCACCAACCGGGATGCCGGAGGCCTCGACCAGCCCGATCTTGTCGCGCGCCTCATCGCTCGCCTGCTGAGCCTGGCGGTAGCGGGTCTCCGCCTCGCGGTTGACCTCGACCGAAATGAGGCCGTTCTCGAAGAGCTTGCGCTTGGCATCGTAGTCCTGCTTGGCGTCCTCGAGGTCGATCGACGCGGCCTGAACCTGGTTGCGCACCGCAAGCAGGTTCTGGGCCTGATTGATGTCAGGCTCGATGCGGGCGATGAGCTGCCCCTTGGTCACAACATCACCGGCGCGCACCGGCAGGTCGACCACCCTCCCAGAGAGGTTGGACTTGATCTCCACCTTGACCTCGGGCTCGACCGTGCCGACCTCGCGCACCACGACCTGGACGTCGTCGATGGAAGCCGCCAGGGTCGGGATCTCGGGACCCTTCTCATTATCGCCGTTTCCATTGGCTTTGGTTCGTGCTGCGTACGCCACAGCCGCGGCTGCGATCACAACCACGGCAACGAGAATCAACCAACGTTTCTTTTTGCGGGCCATAAACTCCCCCTCATGCACCGTCAACGACTCGACTCATGTTGAATTACGCGTCAGAGGCAAGAAATGTTCGCAATCCGACTTTCCGGTTATGTTCCGCGGCGCGAACGCAGCGGAACATAACCGGAAAGTCGGATGTTGAGGAGGCTGTGTAGAATAGCGGGCACAGGCACTGAAGGAGGCGAGCATGCGGGAACTTTTGAGCGAACAGAACATTGACTATGTGGAGCGCGCCCGCGAAGTGGCCGAGAAGTACGTGCGGCCGGTGGCCGCCGAGCTCGACCGCACCGGCGAGTACGGTTGGGACATCCTCGAAGCTCTGAAATCGGCCGAGCTAACCGGGGTGTGGATCCCGAAGGAGTACGGCGGCAAGGGGACTGGGGTCCTCGATCTCTGTCTGATCGTCGAACAGCTTTCACGAGCCTGCGGCGGCGTCGGCGTGTCTTACGCCGTCAATGCCCTCGGATCTTTTCCGATCATCCTCGGCGGCACCGACGAGCAGAAGGAGAAATACCTGCCGCCGATCGCCTCCGGCGACAGCCTGATCGCGTTTGGTCTGTCCGAGAAGGCCTCCGGTTCCGACGCGGGCAGTCTTCGCACGACCGCCATCCGTGACGGCGACGACTACGTCATCAACGGTCATAAGAAGTGGAATACCAACGGCGGCGTGGCCTCGGTCTTCACCATCTACGCCCTCACCGAGCCAGACAAGGGAATGCGCGGCATCTCGGCCTTCATCGTCGAAAAGGACACTCCCGGCTTCACGGTCGGCAAGCGCGAAGACACCATGGGGATCCGCACGGCGTCGGTCAACGAGCTCGATTTCGTCGATTGCCGAGTGCCCGCTTCTCAGCTCCTCGGCGGCAGCGAGGGGGGCGGCTTCAGAAACACAATGATGACCCTCGACCGCGCCCGTCCCGGGGTTGCGGCCCAGGCTCTCGGTCTCGCGCAGGGAGCCTTCGAGTGGGCGCTGCGCTACACCTCGGAGCGACGCCAGTTCGGCCAGACGGTGATGTCACATCAGGCGGTCCAGTTCATGCTTGCGGACATGGCGACCCAGATCGAGGCCGCACGACAGCTGGTCTACGCGTCAGCCCGGTTGATCGATTCCGGCGCCAAGAACGTCACCAAGATGGCAGCCATGGGTAAGGTCTTCGCCACCGACACGGCAATGAAGGTAACGACCGACGCCGTCCAGCTCTTCGGCGGTTACGGCTACTGCAGGGATTACCCGATCGAAAAGTACATGCGGGACGCCAAGATCACCCAGATCTACGAGGGTACCAACCAGGTCCAGCGGCTGGTCATCGGCCGAGCCCTGACCCGCGAACTCAAGGAGCTCACAGAGCACCTCGACGTCACCGTGGAGCATTTTCCGGACTACGACCCGGAAAGCTAGTTTTGAGTTTTTAGTTTTTAGGTTTGAGTTGTCGGGCGGCAACTCAAGACTGAATTGTGGGTGGGGGGTTGGGTGGAAAATTCGAAATTCGAAATTCGAAATTCGAAATTTCTGATTCGGCGGAGTCCGAATCAGCCTTCGTCCAGGGTTCGGTGGTACTCGTGTTCCCACGTGTTCCACCACTCGGTTTCTATGCCGGCGCAGGTCTCGCCGAAGGCCGAGCACACGACACACCCGTCGCCGCGGACGTGATCAGGATCGTCAAGGGGCGGGAAGCGTTCGGTGAGCTGTTCCCCAACCTCGCGGGCCGCCTGCTCTTCGGCTGTCGGCTCCCGGCCTTCGAGCCGGGTCAGTCCGTTTCGGCGCAGACGCTCCCTTGCTTCCGGCAGGAGAACGCTCTCCTCCTTGTCCACGTGCTCCCAAAGGTGCTGGGCGAAGCGCCGCGCGACCTCCGCCGCCCGCCTGGGGTCCCCGCTCGCAGCTTCCAACGCGTCGACGAAACGCACCGCTTCGCGATGGTCCGCGGCGATTGCCGGCAGCGGCCCGCGGTCTTTCGGCACCTCAGCGCGATCCACAAGCGCTGGGAACAGCGTCTCTTCCTCGCGCTGGTGGTGAAAACCGGCAACGAACACCCTGAAAAACCGGACGAAGTCGGCCACATCTGAGGGCTCGATATCGCCCGCAGCCGCCTTCTGGGAAAAACGGACCAGTGAGCCCGCCACCTCGTCCACCAGGCGGTGTTCTTGACCAAGTTCGTCGAGCAACAGCATCAATCCACCTCCGGCCGCACGACGCCCGCGGCGCCAGGGCCGCGTGGGTCCTGAGCCGCTTCCATGTTCCCGGCGACGATCCCCCGTACGGCGCTGACCTCTCCCATTTCATTGATCACGCGAAGCTCATGACCTCTGCGTTCGAGCGCTCGGGCGGTCTCGGGCGACAACGCGTCTGGCTCGACGAAGAGTGTGTCTGGCATCCACTGATGGTGGATCCGTGGGCGATCAACAGCAGCCTGCAGCGCATCCCCATCCACGATCAAATTAAGCAACACCTGTGCCGTAGCTGTGGGGATCCGGGAGCCTCCGGGCGAGCCGAGTACCAGAACCTGGCGCCCGCTCCAGGCGACGGTCGGCGACATCGAGGAGAGCATCCGCTTGCCGGGCGCGACCGCGTTAGCCTCTCCTTGAACGAGCCCAAAGGAATTCGGGCGCCCCGGCGCCGCCGAAAAATCGTCCATCTCGTTGTTGAGGAGAAAGCCAGCCCCGGCTACCAGCACCCCGCAGCCGAAGCTGCGGTTGAGGGTAGTAGTCAGCGCCACCGCGTTACCGTCGCCGTCCATCACCGACACATGAGTCGTCTCGCGGTGCTCCTCGACGCGGTCGGCTGACCAACGCCCTACCCGCTCCGATTTGGCCGCCTTGCCCAGTCGGATCTCCTTTGCGCGAAGATCGAGCCACGGACCGGAAAGCAGCTGCACCGCGCTGGCGAGGCTGGTTCGCGGATCACCGAGCAGGTAACGGTCGGCATAGGCGCGCCGCCAGACCTCGGCCAAGAGGTGGTTGCGATCTGCGCCGAAACGCCGCAGCTGCGACCAGTCGAGGCGCTCGAGCATCCCGAAGGTCTGGCCGAGGATGATTCCGCCGGATGAAGGCAACGGCATCGACGCCACCTGCCAGCCGTAGGCCGAGAAACGAACCGGTTCACGCCACACCGGCCGGTAGGCCGCCAGGTCGGCCGCGAGAAGCACACCGCCGTAGCGACGCGAGGCGAGCTCCACGGCGGCGGCGATCGGCCCCTCGGTGATCGCGGGCGCCCCGCGGGTGGCGTATGCTTCGAGGGTCGCCGCCAACTCCGGGAGCCGCACCACAGTCCCCGCCGCCGGAGGCCGACCCCCAGGGAGCCAGACGGCGGCGGTTTCGGGGAATTGCCGGAGGAGCTCCGTGCTGGCGGTCAGCGAGCGCTCGAGCCGCGAGGTCACAACAAAACCGTCCCTGGCGAGGCCGATGGCCGGCGCCACCACATCGTTCCAGGGAAGTCGACCGTGCTTGCGGTGCAACTCGAAAAGCCCGGCGGGCGACCCCGGGACCCCGGCCGCCAGCGGTCCAACCAACGAGGCCTTCGGGCGCGGCTCGCCGTCCTTGTCCAGGTACATGTTGTGGGATGCCTTCGCGGGCGCGGTCTCCCGGAAATCGAGAGTCCCGACCTCTTCGCCAAAGCGAATGATCGCAAAACCTCCGCCACCCAGATTGCCCGCCTGGGGGTGGACCACGGCGAGGGCGAGAGTAGTTGCCACGGCGGCATCTGCTGCGTTGCCGCCGGCCCGCAGAATCTCCAGACCAGTCTCAGTGGCGGCCGGGGCAGCGCTTGAGACCGCACCGCCACTCCCCCGCACTGCAGCGGGGTGGGCCGCACGGACGACGGCCGCGGGAAGCAACAACACGACTGCGAGGATTGTCGCCATCCACCGGCGCCTCACCATCGGCAATGAAGATGCCATCATCGTTAGAGTGTACTTCAGCCTATCAGCAATTGAATGGGAGGGTATAAACCCCTCCCCTACGGTGGTTTTCTGGGATCGTTCCGGGCAGGAAGGGGACAGACCCCTCGCTGACCGAAAAACCGTAGGGGCGGGATTTATCCCCGCCCGCAGGTACGCTCAAAACTCGAGACTGAGCATCTCGGATTCCGGAATCAGCTATCATGCCTCTTGCGCCACGTCTCGTGGTGCGCGGAGGTTCGATGACGTGGAACTACTCTAAAAAGACCACCGATCTCTTCATGGCGGCGGTGCAGGGGAAACCCGGAACCCACCTGGGCGAAATAGAGGATGCGGACGGCTTCGGCGAGCACGGTTCGATGGCGTGCGGCGACGCCCTCCGGTTCACCTTTCGCACAGACCGCAACACCGACGATCCTTTGAAGGACCGCATTACCGAGGCTCGCTACCTGACCTTCGGCTGCACCTCGGCCATTGCCGCTTCGGAGGCCCTGTGTTGCCTCATCGAGGAAGGGAATTTCACACCGGTCGAAGCCCTGAAAATCACCAATCAGGACATCGTCAACTACCTGGAGGGTCTCCCCCAGGCCAAGATCCACTGCTCGGTAATGGGCGCCGAGGCACTCGAGGCGGCGGTCTTCAACTGGGCCCAAAAGCGAGGCGTCGACCTCACGTTGCTCGGCATCGACATCAGCCGCGAGGAGCAGGAAGAAGGCCGGCTGGTCTGCACCTGCTTCGGCCTCACCGAGCCCTACATCGAACGCAAGATCGAAGAACTCGAGCTGAAGACGATCGCCGATATCACCAACGCCATCAAGGCCGGCGGCGCCTGTATGGCATGCCATCACACCCCGGGCGGTCTGCAGGACATCCTGACCAAGGTCTGGGGCAAGCAGCCAACGGCCTTTAAGGAGCTGCCAGTGCTGCCGATGGCGAGGGAGGTAAGGGCGCAGCCGCCGCGCGAGATGTCACCCTTCAAGTTCGCCAAGCTGGTGGAGACCGTGCTCGACGAGCATGTCCGGCCGCAACTGGCAACGGACGGCGGCGACCTCGATATCGTCGATATCAAGGACCAGGTGGTCTACGTCGGCATGAAGGGTGCGTGCGCAGACTGCGCCGGCTCCACCCGTACCATCAAGATGATGGTGGAGCAGGCGCTCAAAGACCACGTCGACGAGCGGATTCGGGTTGTGCAGGTCTGAAGCGCCTTCTTTTCTTCCGTGTGCGCCTGGCGGGCGCCCACGGAAGAAAAGAAAATAGGGAAAGTTTGGAAAGGGCTCAATAGCCGGAGGTTTTGTGGCGGTTATTTATCTTGATAACAATGCGACCACCCAGGTGGCGCCGGAAGTGGTGGAGGCAATCACGCCTTTTCTGGTGGGCGAGTATTTCAACCCTAGCTCGATGTATGAGGCGGCTCGGGGGCCGGCCGACGCCGTCGTTGCGGCGCGTAAGACGGTCGCGCGACTGCTCGGCCAGGCCAGACCATCCGAGATCCTCTTCACCTCCTGCGCCACCGAGAGCAATAACACCGCTGTTTTCGGCACCATCGCCGCCAACCCGGAGCGCCGTCACATCGTCACCACCGCGGTCGAACACCCTGCGATTTTCGAGGTCAGCAAGGACCTCGAGCGGCGAGGGTTCGAGGTCGACTTCATCCCGGTTGATACCCAAGGTCGTCTCGACATAGGGGAGTTCGTCCGCGCCCTCCGGCCCGACACCCTGCTGGTGTCGGTGATGCACGCCAACAACGAGACCGGGGTCATCTTTCCGGTCGATGAGTTGTCGCGGATCACCAAGGAGACTGATCCCTCTATCGTCTTTCACACCGACGCCACCCAATCGGTCGGCAAGCTGCCGATCGACCTCCGCGGCTCGTTCAAGCACGTCGACCTGCTCTCCTTCTCCGGCCACAAGCTCCACGCGCCCAAGGGCATTGGCGCCCTCTACATCCACCGTGGTACTCGCTGCAGGCCCTTCCTGCTCGGCGGCCACCAGGAGGACGGGCGTCGCGGCGGCACCGAAAACGTGGCCTTCATCGCCGGCATCGCCCGCGCCCTCGAGCTCGCCACAGAAAGCCACGACGAGGACGTGGCGCGCATCACCGCCCTCCGCAACCGCCTGCAGGAGGAATTGGTGGCCCGCATCCCCTACCTCGAGGTCAACGGTGGTGACGCTCCCCGCCTCGACAACACCCTCAACATCGCCTGCCACTTCATCGAGGGCGAAGGCATCCTCTTCCAGCTTTCGGAGCACGGCATCTGCGCCTCCTCGGGCTCGGCCTGCACCTCGGGCTCGCTCGAACCTTCGCACGTCCTACGCGCCATGAACGTCCCCTTTTCCGCCGTCCACGGCTCGGTCCGTTTCAGCCTCAGCCGCTACACCCTCGATGCCGAGATCGACACCGTCATCGAGGTCTTCCCCGAGATCGTGGCCAGCCTGCGCCGGCTGTCGCCGTACTGGGATACCGGGCGCGATGCACCGACCCCCGAGGCGCTCGAAATGCTGGAGCAGACGGAGATGCCGCAGTCGCCAGCATAGCTGGCGACGGTTCCGATTGTGACGATCGAGCCCGGAGGGCACGATCGTTACAATCGGATACAGTGTCGCGCATGAAACGAATATTGGTTCTCTTCATCGCTCTGTTCATTCCGTGCCTTCTCATGGGTGCGGACGATTTCCCTGACGAGTGGCTGACGGTGGCTGAAAAGACTGACTTTCGTGCGACGTCGAGTTACGACGAGACGATGACGTTTCTGCGAAAGGCGGAGGCTGCGGCGCCCGAGTTGATCCGCGTTTCCAACTTCGGCCGCTCGGCGCAAGGACGTCCGTTACCGCTTGTAATCGTGTCCGCCGACGGTACATTTACGCCGCAGGCGGCGGCCGCAACCGGCAAGCCGGTTGTGCTTTTGCAGAGCTGCATCCACGCCGGCGAGGTAGACGGCAAGGACGCGACCCTGATGATTCTCCGTGACATCGCGCTCGGGCGGAGGCCTGATCTGACGAAGGGTGTGATCACCCTTTTCGCACCGATCTACAACGCCGACGGCCACGAGCGAGTCTCGCCCTATAACCGTTCCAACCAGAATGGGCCGGTCGAGGGGATGGGCTACCGCGCAACCACTGCCGGCATCAATCTCAACCGCGACTTTCTGCGTCTGGCAAGCCCGGAGGCGAGGGCGATGGCGCGTTTGGTCACGACCTGGAACCCAGACCTGCACGTTGACAACCATGTCACCAACGGCTCCGACCACGCCTGGGTGCTTACCTGGCTGGTGGCAGAGGCGCCCCAGCTCGATGCGGCGGTCGATGCCTGGATAGACGCGCATTTGCCGAAGGTGCTGGCCGCAACCGCGGCGGCCGGCTATCCCAATGGACCCTATGTAAACCTCGGTTCCCGAACCGATCCAACGGAGGGAATGCTCTGGGACGTTGCCCAACCCCGCTACTCTTCCGGCTACTTCCCGCTCCGCAACAGGCCCTCGATCTTGATCGAGATGCACGCCCACAAGCCCTTCCGCGACCGCGTGTACGCCAACCGAGCGTTCATGGAAGAACTAATCGGAGAGGTCGGGCGCTCCGGAAAGGAGCTGGTGCGGGCGGTCACCGTGGCGGACGCTGCCGAGATCTCTCGAGGCCGCGCCGACGCCGAGCCGTCCGAGGTGGTCGTGCGCTGGGGCGTTGCCGAGGAGGGTGACACCCTCACCTGGCCCGCCTACGAGTGGACGGTCGAGGACTCGGTCGCCCTCGGCGGCAAACAGATCCGGTACCACCCGGGGGAGATCCGGGAGGTGGGTCTCGAGTGGCGCCACGCGCCGGTTCCCGAGCTGACGATGCTGCGGCCGCGCGGCTACATCGTGCTCGCCGGATGGCCGCAGATCGAGGAGGTGGTCGCGGGCCACGGGCTGCGGGCCTACCAGATCGAGAAGGTCGCCGAGCTCGAGGTGGAGACCCTCCGCCTGTCCGATCCTGAATTCGCGGCCTTCCCCTACCAGGGGGTGATGATGGTCGAGGACTTCGAGGTCAGCAGACAGACCGAGCGCCGAACGATTCCTGCCGGGAGCCTGTGGATCCCCGCCGACCAGCCGAATTTCGAGATCGCGGTCCAGCTATTCGAGCCCGAGGCCCCCGACTCGCTGGTGCGGTGGGGGGCGGTCTCATCCTTGTTCGAACGCAAGATCTACATCGGCACCAATGTTCTCGAAAAGCTCGCGCGCGAGATGCTGGTCGACGAGGCTGTCCGGCAGGAGTGGGAGGCCGCTCTGGACGACCCCGACTTTGCCGCGAACCGCGGCGCTCGCTACCTGTGGTGGTACCGGCGCACGCCCTACTGGGACGAGACCGTCGGCCTGCTGCCAGTGCTACGTGTCATGCGTCTGGCCAAGCTCGAGCTCGAACCCTGGCCGGGGTCTTGAGCTCATCGATACGGTTGGTGGTATCCTGCGTCTTCGATTGTGGGGCGTCCGTCCCACGATTCACATAAATCCACGAGAAAGGTCGAACATGAACATACAGGCACGAAACGCGATCATCGTACTGGCGCTCGTCGCAATTGCGGCGACCAGCGTTGCTCAGGAATCCCAGGCTCCCAGCGCGACCGTCAACCCCGCAGTCCTCAAGGTCAACGATGATCTGGTCTACGCCTCAGACATCAGCCTGGTGATGCAGAACATAGCCGGCCAGATGGGCGGACGGGACAAGGTCCAGGACCAGCAGCAACTGGTTCAGATGGCCACGCAGCGGGTGGTGGAGCAGAAGCTCCTCTCCCAGGAGGCGCTCAGGGTCGGGATCCAGCCCAACGACCTCCGTATCGCGGAGATGGCCCAGACAATCGTGAAGCAGGCCGGAGGGCGAGAGGCGCTGGACGCCTCTCTTGCAAAGATGGGTTCGAATTACGAGCAGGTCATTGAAATGATCCGTGAAATGGATCTGGTTCGGAGCCTCATCGAACAGAAGATCAGCCCTTCGATCCAGGTTTCGGATGAGGAGGTCGCATCGTTCTATGCCGAAAACCAGGAGATGTTCAAGAACGAGGCCCAGGTCCATGCCCGCCACATCATTACCGCTGCCGACGAGAACGCCGATGCCGCAACTGTTGCCAAGGCCAGCGCGAAGGCCGAGAAGGCCCGTGAGCGCGCGGTTGCCGGCGAGGACTTCGAGGAGCTCGCGCGTGAGATTTCCGAGGGTCCCAGCGCGCCCACCGGCGGCGATCTCGGTTTCTTCACCCACGAGCAGATGGTGCCGGCGTTTGCCGATGCTGCCTTCGCCCTCGAGCCCGGTCAAATCTCGGAGGTGGTTCGCTCGCCCTTCGGATTCCACGTCATCAGGGTGGAGGAGAAGCGGCCTGCGGGGACACTCCCCCTCGATGAGGTCTCGAATGATCTCCAGTCAATGCTGGTGCAGCAGAGGACCGGCGAGGAGGTCGGCAAAATGGTCGATGCATTGGCGGATGAGGCCACCATCACGCCCCTGATCGAGCAGCCGCCGGGAGACGAACCCAATTAGGGTGTTCAGCCGCGTCACAAACACAAAGGCACGAAGACGGCGCCCGCAAGAAAACCGCAGATTACGCAGATAGACGCAGATCATCGCATTGACTGGGGTGGCGTCAATCTGCTCACGAGGCGAGCCGACACCACTCGAGCGTCCCGGTTTTTGAACCGCAAAGACGCAAAGGACGCAAAGAGCTCATCACTGATGTGATGCGGCAGTACCGATGATTGACGGCGGAAACGTCGGCGACCTAACGATCGCCGCCCACCGGTGGGAAGCTCGACTGCTCTGAACGCGAGCGTTCGTCGCAGCCGTGCTGCCCACCGGACGACGCGCCCGGGGCGCGTCGGTTCCGCCTCGCCCCTCTTCTTTTTGGAAAGGGAGGAGCCGTCCATTCGCCAACAGGGGCTGAGGAGTGGCGAGGGCTGCGCTCTTCGAGAGCGCAGGTCGCTGGGTCGGAAAACCGTGACGAAAGCTCGCTTTCGGAGCGGTTATTCCGGCCCAGCGGTCCCCGGCCGTCGTCCAACGACGGCCGGGACCTCGCCACGTGCTCGAGTCTCACATGAGACCATCTGCGTTTATCTGCGTGATCTGCGGTTTCTTCCGTTCGGTGGGTGGGCTTGGCGGTCTTGGCGTCTTTGCGGTTCAAGACTGCGATGTCTTCGTGTCTTTGTGTCTTCGTGTTTGCGGCGTTGCCCGCCGGTCACGACCTCTCGGCCAACGTTGTTGTGACTTCGGCTGGTCCTTCGAGCGTCCGGTGGACGGGGCAGCGGTCGGCAATCCTGACTAGACGGTCGCGTTGTTTGTCGTCCAGCGGTCCTTCGAGCACGATCTCTCTGGCGAAATGATCGATGCGGGCGCCGGGCCTCTCGGTATCCGCGCAGTCCTCGCAGTGGATCTTCTCGTGCTGCAACCGAACCTCGACCGCTTCGAGCGGCCACCCCTTGCGGTCAGCGTACATTCTCAACGTGATCGACGTGCATGCGCCGAGGGCGGACGCCAGCAACTCGTAGGGCGTGGGGCCGGCGTTCGTGCCGCCGACCGCCACCGGCTCGTCGGCAACCAGCGGGTGCCCGTTGGCCAAGACCTCGGTCCGGTACCCGTCGGTGGTGCGGGCCACCACCCGGTTGTCGCCCGGACGCGCGAGCTTGACTTCCTCCTGCGACGTGCCGATGTACCTCCGCGCCCACGAAGCGATCATCGAACCCACATAGCGCGCGTCGTCCGCCTCGTTCAGCAGGTGGTCGGCATGATCCAGTGAGATGAGGCTTTTGGGCTCCTTCGCAGCGTCGAAGATCTGGTACGCGTGGTCGATTGCCACCGTCCGGTCGAGCGGCGAGTGGAAAATCATCAACGCTCGGTCGAGGCCGGCAATAGCGTCGCGCATGTTGACCGCCGACAGATCGTCGAGAAACTCCCTGCGAATCCGGAACGGCCGGCCCGCGATCTGAACCTCGGCCTCGCCCGACGCTTCAATGTCCGCGCTACTCGAGCGCAGCATGCCCTCGAGATGATCGAGGCTCGCCGGCGCCCCAATCGTCGCAACGGCCTTCGCCGACGGAATGTCCGCCGCAGCGCGCAGGACCGCGGCCCCACCGAGAGAGTGACCGATGAGTATCTTCGGTGCATCGAGCTCGCGCTCCATGTATGCTGCGGCCGCTACCAGCTCGCCGACGTTTGACGAAAAGGTCGTGTCGGCGAAATCGCCCTCACTGTCGCCGAGACCAGTGAAGTCGAAACGCAACACCGCTACCCCCTCCGCCGCCAGCGCACGCGACACCCTAGCCACACCCTTGTAGTTCTTCGAGCAGGTAAAACAGTGGGCGAAGAGCGCGTACGCGATGGGCGCGTCGTCCACGGGCAGATCGAGGAGGGCGGCCAGACGCTGGCCAGACGCGTTTTCGAAGGTGATTTTCTTGGTGTGCATGAATTCTCCCGTCTCCGTCTCCGAATTCTCCTATCTTCATTGGGCCCGCTTTCATCACAGTACCAAACAGCCGAATTACGATTTCCATTCGGCCTCGGAGGCGTATACCCTCGCTTCTGCAGTGCTGTGATCTTGCCAGGTGCCCCGCTTGACCACGGTCTATATGCCGAACGAGGACAACACCCAGATCTCGCCCCTTCAACCGGGGGAAGCTCGTGATTTTTCGAAAGCGACGGGCTCCTTTTCGGGTGGTGGCGGGCTCGTCTCGACGAGCCGCAGACTACCTGCATTTTGTGCAGATGCTGCCCGAGCCACCTCTACCCTACCGCGACCTTTTCAGGCCCGTGGTCTATCAGTCCGTCATCGACTGACGTCTTCCTACTGCCTCTTTATCCAGTCAGCCAGAAGTGCGAGCCACTGGCCGGTTCCGTCCTCTAACCTCCCCGGGCCAAAGCCATGGCCTCCCCTGGCAAAGAAATGCACCTCTACGTCCTGGCCAACGGCGGTCAGAGCTTCGGCAAACACTATCGACTCGCTGACCGGCACGACCTCGTCGTCGTACGCGTGTAACAAAAAGGCGGGAGGTGTCGCGCCGTCGACATGTTCCACCAGAGAGTACAACCGCATTTCGTCCGCGGTCATGGGCCGATGAAAGAGGTCTTCCTCCAGCCACTTCTGGTTCTCGGCCCCCAACGTGGTGACTGGGTAGATCAACACCGAAAAATCCGGATTCTCATCCTTGTTGTCCGACCTCAGCACGCTGACCGCCGTCGCCAGATGACCGCCGGCAGAGAATCCCATGATCCCCACTTTCGAACGTTCAACACCGTATTTTTTAGCCATCGACTTCATGAGACTGATCGCCTTGCGGGCATCGGTGATGGGCACGAGGTGGGGCTGATCGGAAGCCTCTAACAACGGGAGTCGATACTTAAGGACTGCTGCTGTGATTCCCTGTGATGACAGGCTCTCGGCGATCAGCTGCCCCTCGGCCACAATCGACTCCAGCACATATCCACCCCCGGGCAGGACAACAACCGCCCTGCCGGTGTTCTCACCTTGTGCGGAATGGATGGTCAGCGTGGGTTTCGTGACGTTGTGGGCGCACGGCACACCCCACGATTCCTTGACGTACTCCTCGAGGGAGTTCGGTTTGGAGTAAGGAGCCTCTCCCTGCCAAAGATCGATCGTCTCTTCGGCTCCCGAAATCAACGCGACGAACATCAACAACAGGGTGATTACCGGTTTCATCTCATCACTTCATTTCCGCCTGAATCCGCTGGCCGGCTGCGACCGCCTCCCTAGCCTCCGCCGCCCGCCCTGTCCGATTGAGGATGTCGGCGAGGATGTAATAGCCCAGGGGACCCTCATTGTGGTTGGGGTCCCTTTCGATCCCGAGGCGAACGAGTTCTTCCGCCTTCCCGAGGTCAGCATTGCGATCCATCAGGAGCTTTGACAGGTAGTAGTAACCCTGGACAAAGCCCGGGTTCGATTCGATGGACGCTTCCCAAAGCTCTTGCTGCCGGTCCACCTGGCCTAGATAGCCGACGAGACGGCCGAGGTTGAACTGCGCCTGGTGGTATTTCGGCGCGAGTTCGATGGCTTTCTCATATTGGGCTATCGCCCGCTGAGCATCTCCTGCTTCCTCGTAGAGCGCCGCGAGGTTGAAGTAAGGAACTGCGAAGGCATCCTTTTCTTCGACCGCCCTGGCAAAGAGGGTCATCGCCTCCCTGGACCGTCCCTGCTCTGCCCGCACCTCGCCGAGCTTGTTGAAAATCAGAGCCGGTGCTTCGGTGGTTTCGGCCGCTTCGTCGAGGGCCTTCGCCGCTTCGTCGAGGCGGCCGAGGCTGAATTCGATGTCGGCGATAGCGAGGGTCGCCCGGGTATCGTGGCCCGAAAGATCGAGTGCCCTCCGGAAACCCACCAGCGCCTCTTCCGAGCGGCCCAAAGCCCGGTAGGAGGAGGCCATTCCCATCAACGAGTTCTTGTGGACAGGATCGAGCTCGAGAGCGCGCCGGTAATGTCCCAGGGCGTCGTCGAACCGTCGCTGAGTCGTCGCGAGCTGGCCCAGCATCTGGTGGGCATCGAGGATATCCGGATCCGTCTGCAGGACGGCGAGGAGGGTCTTTTCGGCCGTTTCCTCATCGTCTCGCATCAGTGACTGCGCCCCCATGATCGTCCGATGGATTCTGATCTTGTCCTTGGGGTCGGCTCGAGGACGATCGGTTTCGTCCTCTAGACTGACGCCACCCTGGCCGACGGCGTAACCCAGCGCCTGAAGCTGCGCTAGGGTTTCTGGGTCGATGTCGGGCGCCGCCCCGGCCGCCGGTGCATCACGGTCGATTTTCGCCCTCAGATCGGAAAGCCGTTTTTCGAGCTCCCCGGTTACGCCCGGCTGCTCGAGTGAAAGGTCGCGCTCTTCCCGGGGATCCGCAACGACGTCGAAGACCTCCGGCCGCGGCGCGCTGATGAGCTTACGGCTGTCGGTACGGATCGCCCGCAGAGGCGCCCAACCGTAGTGGAGCAGCGGGTAAAGCGACTCGGAATAGACGCCTCGATCCAGTTCGACGTTCTCGCCTGCGATCATGGGAAGCAGACTCTGCCCGTGAACCTCTTTCGGCGCTGCGAGGCCGACCACATCCAGAATCGTCGGAAAGAGGTCCACGTGGCTGACAGCCGCATCCACCACCCGCCCCGCATCCGCTGAGGTCGGCTGCCGCACGATCAGGGGCACGTGAATCGTGGTGTCGTAAAGGAAGAACCCGTGGGAGGACTCGCCGTGGTCACCGAGACCCTCGCCGTGGTCGGCGGTGAGAATAACGAACGAGCTCGCCAACAGACCGCGTTCTTCGAGTGCCTTACGGAATTCCCCAATCAGCGAGTCAGTGTAGGCAACCTCCCCGTCATAGGGGCGGTTCGGGTACTGCGATTTGAACGGCTCCGGCGGCGTGTAGGGATCGTGAGGGTCATACAGGTGGAGCCAGAGAAAGAACGGCGAGTCCTGGGACCGCCCGTCGAGCCAACGAACGGCCTCGGCGATCGTGACGTCGCCGGACCGCTGCACCGAGCTGAGATTCGCTGATTCAAAATCGGTCAGATTGAAGTCGTCGAAGTAGCGATCGAAGCCGCGGCCGATGCCCCAACGGCTATCCAACACGAAGGCGCTGACAAAGCCGGCCGTGTTCCAGCCACCATTCGATAGCACCTCCGCCAACGTTGGGATACTGGCGTCGAGGGTGTAGCCAACGTTTTCGCGAACGCCGTGGCCCGGCGGGTACAAGCCGGTGAGGATCGACGAGTGAGCCGGAAGGGTGAACGGCACCGTGCTGGCGGCATTCGAAAAGAGCACGCCCTCCGAGGCGAAGCTATCGATGTTCGGGGTATCGACGTGGTCCGACCCGTAGCTCGAGACGCGGTCGGACCGCAGCGTGTCGATGGTGATGAGGATGACGTTGAGGTCCCGTTGCTCCACGCCGCCTTGAGCCTGGGTGCCGGACGGTTCGATCGCAGCCGGGCGCTCCGATCGCTCACTCCGGCTGCAGCCGATGATCGAGGCGGTCATCAGGAACACCATAAAGACCGGCAGCAGACGCGCGGGTGCATTCCTTCGCTCAGAGTTGATGCTCACAAACACCCTCCCACAATCTCATCTCGCTCTGCATTCTACTTCCGCAGAATGGGGTGTTTCCCCCATGATCAGCGCAATACTGCCTCACGAAGGATGAAATCCACGCCGACGGCTTTTCGGCCTACCGGGCAGGCCACCTCACACTTCCGGCAGTACACGATGACGTCGCAAGCCTCTTCGATGCCCATTTTCGAACCATCGAGAACCTCCACATCGGCATCGTTCTGGTCCATTTCCTGCTTGCAGATCGACCTCTCGTAGGACCCGCTTCGGAACGCACCCCTCGGACAGGCGCTGTGGCAGGGCATGTCGCAGCCATCGCACGGGTCGAATTCGATCGGGCCGGTCGGCTCGAGCTCGGCCTCCATGAAGATCCCTCGAAGTCTCAGATCCGAACCGAGCTCCGGCGTGACCAGGAGGTTGTTCTTGCCGATCACCCCCAGGCCCGCAAGGACGGCGGAATCCTTGAGAAAAGTCCCTCCGTACTCGATCTGGTACGGCAGCGAGAGCGCGGAGATTCCAAGCTCTTCTCCCAGCCATTTCCGGAGCCTTCTCGACTGCTTCCTCAGCACACGATTGCCCGGGGTGAAGCCCGGGACCTTGAGGCTCCACCAATCGAGCACGGGCTCGGATGGAGGATGGGCCAGCGCCCACACCAATACCGATTTGTGCTCCTTTTTCCATTCCACGCCTCTATATTCGTCGTAGTAGGGCGATTTGTCGTAGATTTCAAAGGATCTGGAGGCCTTGAGATCATCAACGCTCGCGATTCCCGCCAAGGACGCGCCCAGCTCTATTGCTTTCTCGACGATGACCTGCTCGGTCATTTCCCCGCTCGATTTCATGCTTTCGTGTCCTTTCCATCGCGCAGTCGGGCCAACATCTCGGCCCGCCATTTCTCAGTGCTTTCGATCTGGTTGAACGAGTAGAAGTGCACACCTTCGATACCGTAGGGAGGCATATCGAAATGGGGTGCCAATCCGAGGAGCAGCTCGTCCGGGCTGTAGCCCCCGGGCTTTATCATCCGCCCGACCAGCCCGAGATTCGACCTGAGAAATCGCGCCGATTGCCCAACACCGATCTTGAGGGCGACCCGTAACAGCTTGGCCCGCTCGCCGACCCCGGGGACTCCGATGTGCACCGGCAAGTCGACACCTTCGGCGCGAATCCTTCGCAGCCAGTCCACGATCGTCTCGGGGTCGAAACACATCTGGGTGACCATGTAAGCAGCAAATGGTTGCTTCTCCTGGAGAAACTTGAGGAGGATCGGGTCGTCAATCAGCGGGTGTCCCTCGGGGTAGGCGCCAATGCCGACGACGTCGATGCTGTGATCGAGAGTCGACATCAGTTGCAGTAACTGGAGAGATGAGTCGAAATTCCCCGCCGGCTGCTCGGCGTCACCGCCGACAACGAAGATCCGGTGAACCCCGAGTCCGTCGAGTTGGCCGAGGATGTCGCGGAGGTGGGCCTCATCTTCGACCATTCGCGCGGCGATGTGAGGTATCAACGTAAACCCGCTGTTCATAAGGCGACGGGTCAGATCGAGGGTCGCAGGGATCCCCTTGTCGGGTGAGCAGGTGATGGCCACATCGGACCCAGGGGGAAGGCCCCCCAACTTTTTTTCAATACCCTTGAGCGGGATGATCTCGAAACACGGATCCTCCAATCGTCCCTGCAGCGATTTGAGTCCAACACGGTTGTTCACTCAGATTCCTCCACGCCGTTCACCGGCCCTTCCACTCGGGCTCTCTCTTTTCGACGAAGGCTTTGGCACCCTCCTGAGAGTCGCTGCTTTCGAGCATCTTCATGAAAGCCGGCCAGGATCGGGATCGCAGCGCTGCATAACTCTCTTCAAACGAGAGATTCTCGGTCAGGTGTACCGCTTCCTTGATCGCCGCCAGCGACAAAGGGGCGGCACGGCACAGATCCTCAGCAAACGCGCGAGCCCGTTCCATCAGTTCGGCCGCCGGCACGACCTCGTTGATGAGCCCGAGAGACGCCAAATCGCGGGCGCTGAATTGCCGACCGGTCATGAGGATCTCGAGTGCTTTTTGGCGGGGTAACAACTTCGGCAACAAAAAAGTGCCTACATCGGGTGCGACACCAATACGAACCTCCGGCAGCATGAACCGAGCATGCTCGGCCGCGATGACGAAGTCTGCTCGCAATAGCATTTCAAAACCGGCGCCGATGGCCATGCCGTTGACGGCACAGATGACAGGCTTGAGCAGGTCCGTCATCTCCGGGAAGCCGCCAAACCCACCTTCTCCGAAATCTCCGAGATACTCCTCGCCGTCGGCCACGGCATTCAAATCCCATCCTCCGGAGAAGAACTTTTCGCCCGCACCCGTCAGAATCGCGACTCTGAGTCTTGGATCATCGCGAAACTCGGCGAAGAGCTTGCCCATCTCCCGGCTCGATGGGGCATCGAGCGCGTTAGCCTTGGGCCTGTCCAAGACGATCTCGAGAATCTGAGAGTTTCGGCTGATCTTGAGGAAATCACTCATTGCTTTTTCTCCCGCAGACTGATCAGGGCATCGGCCGCGACCACCCCCTGACCTTCGGCCAGGAGCATCAACGGATTGATGTCGAGCTCGACAATAGAAGCGAGGTCTTTCTCGACTAAGGCGGCGATCGCCAGGATGACATCGGCCGCCCCACTCAGGTCTGCGCGAGGCCTCCCTCTGAAACCGTCGAACAGCGGCGCACATTTCAGCCCTCCCAGTACTTCCATCACCCGCTCTCTGGTGACCGGTAGCAGGAGTGACGCACTGTCCCGCATCAACTCGACCAGGATCCCACCACCTCCGATCAGCAGATAGGGGCCAAATTGTTCATCCCGAGCGACACCGACGATGAGTTCGGCCACGACGCCATCTACCATCTTCTCGATCAGAAAGGACTCGGACACGTTTGAGATCTGCGTCACCGCCGCCGACACCTCGCCAGCACTTCCCAGGTCGAGCCTGACGCCTCCAACATTGGTCTTGTGGGCGACGCCCAGCGCCTTGACGACCACCGGGTAGCCCAGTTCTTCTGCTGCTAAAACTGCCTCCCGCGCGTCACGAACGACTATTGACGAGGGAACGGGCACGCCG
>Ga0164313_10001211_pt1 | contig 22673 bp, 20 predicted proteins | sample GuaBasSedimGuay4_FD_113735 | JGI IMG/M metagenome (GOLD analysis project Ga0164313, IMG submission 113735) | Subseafloor sediment microbial communities from Guaymas Basin, Gulf of California, Mexico - Guay4, Core 4569-4, 0-3 cm | ecosystem: Environmental > Aquatic > Marine > Hydrothermal vents... | reverse complement strand
GGCCTCCCGACAATAAAAAAGATCGGGATGCTTTTTTTCTCCATTTCTGTGTTAAATGATTCCATCCGGCAGCTAAAATAGTTTTTATTTCTTCAAACCACGAATCATCACACGAAGCTGTGTAAAATCACTTTTCTTCACGAAGAGTATGTCCTTGATCGGTACCTTTAAGATGCGTGAATAGATGAGTAGGTACCCGATTGATCCTGCCGCATAACTTACGTTTGTAGCCATTGCTGCTCCCTCACCTCCATATTCCGGGATCCAGAGCAGATTCAATATTATATTTAATACCAGGGCAGGAAGAAAAACATAGAGGGTAACCTCAGGCCTTCCTAATCCTGCCAGGTGACCGCTAAGTATCCTGAACATGACCACCATGATGATTCCCGGAAGGATGAGTTGGATGATGCGGATACTGGGGATATATTCATCGCCAAATATGAGCGGAACCAGGAAGGGAACCACAAAAAACATAACCGTTGCCAGGGCGATAGAAACCAGAAAAGAAAGGCGCAGCAATACCCCGGTGGTTTCGGTCATGGCTTCCCGGTCTTTAGTATTAGCAGTTCGGCTGAATACCACGATGCCCACTGCCAGCGGCAGTTGCCAGACTTGTTCTGCAATGGATGTTCCGATTGAATAAATTCCGACTTCAGTGGCATCCCTGAGTTTCTCAATGAGCAGAATATCGATCCTGTAATTCAACTGCAGGATAAAGAAAGAAACAGAAAAAAGGACACCCAGCCTGAGCAGGCTCACAAGGATCTTTTTCTGTACCCTGAAGTGGATCCGGTACGATTTGCTAAGGAGATAAAGACCGTACAGGGTAACGATGCTGCCTGAAATAAGGAATGCTATTACCGCTCCCAGTATCCCCATACCCAGCCCCCAGACCAGAAGAACGATAAGGCTAAGGTTGACAGAATTGGTGATCCAGTTCATCTGGTTGGCCTTGCTGATCTCATCATTGCCCAGGAAGATACCTCCAAAATAGATGATAGCCAGTTGTCCGGGAATGACCATCAGTACCAGCCCAATCAGCAAAAGGGTAAAGTTGGGTTCATTATAAATAAAATAAGCGATGGCAGTGATGATAATACCTAATATCGATGCTATGACCCAGAGTAGAAGGATAGAAGAGACAAGATCATCTTTATCAAACTTTCCCTTGCCAATATGGAAGATCGCTGACCCGCGGATGCCCATATGTGTGAGGCTGACAACAATGGTAGGTATGATGATCAGGGCAATATAGATCCCATATTTATCCGGTCCGAGCACCCTTGCCAGAACAATGCTCGCCAGTAAACCCGCAATGATAGAAAACACATTGCTGTTAAATACTCCTAGCACATCTCTTGAAAACCGCCTCTTTGCCATTATTAAAACTTCAACATTCTTATCCCTTATTCTTCTGTTCCGCTGTTCTGCAGACTTCTTAGCAACACATTTGGATCCAGGGGTGCCTTCCTGTGCCCGAAGCAGATGTTATGCCTTTCGACATTGGAGAGATAGGACCATGTGGCTGCCTTAGCACTCCGGGTATCCTTCAGACTGCGTAGCATCTTTTTCTGCAGCAGTTTGTCATTATACATGATCCCCCAATTCTCTAACATCGCCTCCATAAATTCATCCGGATTCATTTTTATGGGCCGATGAACCACTTCCAAAAAGTGATAATGTTTCCAATCCTGCGGGTAATTCGTGTAGATCAGTCGATTCTGTTTCTCCATCCGTTTGTAAAGACCGGTACCGGGAAGGGGAGTAATAATGGTGGCCTGCATAGCATCCATGCCACTATCAATGGCAAATCGGGTGCGATCAAACAGGTCTTGCTTTGAATCACTGTCGAGGCCGTATATCAAAGCCCCCAGTACGCTGATACCGTACTTGTGGATACGATCGAACACCTCCTTGTATTTCTCGATACCCATTTTAAGGTTAAGCTTCTTATTTGCTTCCTTTAGTTGTTCTTCTTTTTCGGATTCTATCCCGATCAGGATCATGCGGCATCCGCTTTCAGCAGCATATTTGAGTACCTCTTCATTGTCGGCAACATTCAGGGAGGCCTGACAGTACCAGTCCTTTTTTATTCCCCGATCTATCATCCCCTTAAACAGGCTGATGGCTCGCTCAGCAGATTGCTTTGAGTAGCCAATAATATTATCATCGACGAAATAAACAAGTTCCTGGGGAATCGTTTCAAGCTCATCCAGGACATCCTCCACCGGACGCTGACGATAACGACTGCCATTAAATGTATGCACTGAACAAAAATCGCACGTCATCGGGCATCCGCGGGTGGTCTGGATATTGGCATATGCATAAGCCGGATTGAAGAGGTCACGACGGGGCAAAGGGGTATCAACCATGGGTAAAAGTTCGCCGTGGTATAATGTTTTTAAACTTCCCGTATTGAAATCTTCAATAAGCGTTTCCCAGGCACTTTCTGCTTCTCCTGTGACGACTGAATCAGCATATTTTTTTGCCTCATCCGGTAGCATGGAAGCATGAATCCCGCCTATCACAGTTGTAACTCCATGCTGCTTGTATATGCCGGCTATCTCATAGGCACGGTTGATGTTGGCAGTTACAGCGGTGATCCCTACAAGGTCGGCTTCTTTATACGTAAATTCTTCAAAATTCTCATCTATGATCTTAATATCCCAATCAAGAGGTGTGAGCGCGGCAATGATAGCCAGGGCGAGGGGTGGCGACATGGCGTGAGTATCATGTAAACCATGCTTGGTATGCTGGTTAAATGGATTGATCAGGATGAGCTTTTTTTTACCCATAGTTTTGAGTATTCCTCTGTCATACAAAGATATTATTTTTGAACGGACCTGTTTAAAATAAGACTAAAGAGGGGAAATCCGTACTTTTGCTTTTCAGAGAATAGAAATCCCGTTGATATGTACATACAGAAAAATAATATTTGTTTCACCAGGCTTCAGGAAGAAGATATTGAACTGGTTCGACATTGGCGGAACCATAACAGCATCAAAAAGTACATGGTATATCGGGAGCATATCACGGAAGAAATGCAAAAGCAATGGTTCCATTCTGTCAATAATAACACCAACCTGTATTTTGTTATTGAATATAAGGGTAAGAAGATCGGCCTGATCAATGGTAAGGACATCAACTGGGAAGGGAAGTCAATGGAAACCGGGATTTTTATCTGGAACAAATACTATCGGAAAACCCATATCCCAACTATTTGCACGATGATCTTTGCTGAATTTGGTGTGGCCATGGGTGGATTGACACCTACGGCAACTATATTGAGGGACAATGAGCGGGCGTTGAAGTATAATAAAATTCTTGGGTTTAAAATAATCGAAGATGACCCGGATAAGGAATATATCCGCCTGTCGCTTGAGAAGGAAAATATGGGCTATATTGCTAAAAGATTAAAGGCCGCTTTGTACCTGCTGGCCGGGGATGAATCCATCAAAATGGTTTTTGACAAGCAAGATATTGAGGGCGGCATTCATGACCTTATTATCAATAGTATTGGCACCACAAATATTAAAAGCAAGGAGTCCGACGGGGATTCAATTACTTATAATTTCTAGATACCTGGGCAAAAAGATTGCCACTGAATAACAGCAGCATAAATGGTGATAATTAATGTTTTAGGATAGATTTACTTCTCGTAGAAGTGCATCTCTTTCATATATTCATATACCCGTGTTGGAAGCATATACCGGATATCTTTTTCCTTTTTTACAGAATCCCTGATGAAACTGGCCGAGATTTCAAGGAGGGGGGCATCGAAAAAACGAATATTCGGATGATCGTGATAAACACCCGGATCATAATGTGGGCGATTGTAAATATATATGGAATAATTCTCCAGAAGCACCTGGTAGTTCTTCCATTTATGGAAATGGGGAAGGATGTCTGTACCACCGATCAGGACAAAATGCAGCTCAGGATATTTTTCACCAAGGTAGGCCAGCGTATCTATGGTATATGAGGGCTGGGGCATTTTGAATTCAATGTTGCAGGAACGCATTCTGGCATCCTCCTCAATGGCTATATTCACCATGGCAAGGCGGTGATAGTCGGCCAGCAGTCCCTTCTTTTCTTTGAGGGGGTTTTGAGGAGAAACTACAAACCATATCTCATCCAGATCGGTATTTTCGACCATAAACTCTGCCAGTATCATATGTCCGATATGGATCGGGTTGAAGGATCCGAAAAAGAGTCCGGTTTTTTTCTTTTCAGCCATCTTATTGAATGAATTCTTTTATGGCAGCCAGCGCTTCGGAAATGGCGGTGTCCAGGTCGTCGTTAACAATGATCTTGTCAAATTCACCGGCCTTGCTGATCTCGTGGCGGGCTTTATCCATGCGTTTTTTTATGTTCTCATCTTCGTCGGTGGAGCGCTGCCTCAGGCGATCTTCCAGGATCTCTACCGAAGGAGGCATCACGAATATGGCCAGTGCTTTCTCAGGAAACTGTTTCTTAATATTCACGCCACCATACACATCCACATCGAAGATAACATGCTTTCCTTCATCCCAGATCCGCTCTACCTCTGAAAGGAGTGTGCCATAATAATGGTCTTTATAAACCTCTTCCCATTCAAGGAAAGCATTTTCTGCTATCCTCTTTCTGAAGCCATCCAGGCCCAGGAAATAGTAATCCTTCCTGTCAACTTCACCTTTCCGCACCTCTCTGCTGCAGGCTGAGATGGAAAACTCCAGCTCTTTCAGACGCTCCAGCATGGCACGGACGATAGTAGTCTTACCGGCACCTGAAGGGGCAGAAAAAATGATCAGTTTTCCGTCCATCAGAGAATATTGAATAATTGCTCTTTTATTTTTTCCAGCTCATCCTTCATCAGCACTACGATCTTCTGAATGTCGGCATCATTGGCTTTGGATCCAAGGGTGTTGATCTCCCTTCCCATTTCCTGGGAGATGAAGCCAAGTTTTTTACCATTGGAACCTTGTTCAGCAAGTATTTCAGCAAAATACTGGCAATGTTTTTTCAATCTGACCTTCTCTTCTGTGATGTCGAATTTTTCTATATAATACACGATTTCCTGCTCAAAGCGGTTCATATCAACAGATCCTTTCGCAGCTGATTCATCCAGTTGCTTTTTCAGTCGTTCGCGGAGTATTTCAATGCGCTTTCCCTCCAGAGGTTGAACATCTTCCAGTAACTTTTCGATCAGAATAGTTCTTTCCAGTAGGTCCTTCTCCAGGGCAGCCCCTTCTTTCCGCCGGAAATCGTTCAGCCCCCTGATGGCATCGACAACGGCCTGCCTGACCGTTTTCCATTCCTCTACGGATAAGGCCTCCTGCTCAGCTTTTAAAACATCAGGCATACGGGCGAGGGTGTATATGACCTCACTAGTGAGGTCCTGGCCTAGCTCTTCAGCCAGCAGCTTCATTTCTGTAAAATACTGCTTGGCTAGGGCGCGATTAAACTGGTAGCTGCCCGACTCACCATTTCGGTCGATGTTGATGTTCAACTCAACCTTACCCCGTTCAAGTTCTGAATTTAGAAGCAAACGCAGTTCTCCCTCTTTTTCCCTGTAAAGGGGGGGGAGACGCAGGTTAGCGTCAAACTGTTTGCTGTTCAGAGATTTTACTTCAACAGTAATACTTTTTGCAGGGAGCTCAAGGGTGCTTCTGCCAAACCCGGTCATCGATCGTATCATTACCCTGGTATTTACAACAAAGATAGTCAGGAAAATGCTATCTCCAAAACGACAGCAGACCTATGCTGATCAGTGTTTCCGATTTTTTGATTAAATTGCGGTTAATACACCTTATATGCCTGATCAAAAAGCCTTCATCATTGCCACTTTGCTGGTTCTCGCATCATGCTTTTTTATGCAGCATTCCTTGTATTCTCAGGAGTTTATTTATAACAAATTCTCGGAAGAGGAAGGCCTGCCCAGCAATGATGTTTATGATGTGCATCTGGCATCCGATGGACTCATGTGGTTTGCCACGGACAATGGCGTAAGCAGGTTCGACGGAAATAGCTTCACTAATTATAATGTGTCCAACGGATTGCCAACAAATTCAGTCCTCAAGATTTATGAAGATCATGAGGGCCGGTTATGGTTCCTGGCATATAATGGGATGTTGAGTTATTATGAAAAGGGAGAATTGATCACCTACGAATACAATGATACACTTGTCAAGTATTTTCATGATAATTATTTTAATAAAATTTATATAGATTCTTGTTCAGGTATATTATTATCGCCCAGGCATGGCAGCTATGGATATATTTCCAGCGAGGGTCGCTTGAGTACCAGAGATGAACTGATCCCTACTCGTGTTGATTCCTGTTATCTTTCTGTTGAAGATAAAGGAGAAGAATACTTTCTGACAATCCTTAGAGAGATACCTGTACGTTGCGAACGGAATGGGCGATTGTCTTTTTTCGATAGCACTTATTACCTTAAAGTGAGATTTACACCTCGTGAGTTCCAAAGAAATTATATCGATCTGGGAAAAGATGAGTTTCTGGTAAGTTACAGAAGCTGTGTGTATTATATTAAAGATAAGTACATGCGGTGTATGAAGGAGTTTGAGGATGAAGTATTGTCGCTTTTCATTGATGACCAGCATAAATTATGGGTGAGTGTAAAGTATGATCAGGGTCTGTACATGTTTGAAGATCTTTCTTTTAATAAGGAAGGAACTCATTTCTTTGATGGCTATACCATTACAAGCGTCACCCAGGACAGGGAAGGTGATTACTGGCTGGGAACGGAAGGGTATGGTGTTTTTTTCCTGCCAAGCTTTGAGTTTAACCTCTATACCCTCCCATGGGATGACAGGAACCTCAATGTTATGGCACTGGAAGTTTCGGGTGACCGCCTGTGGTTTTCCAGCAGGGATAAACACATTTACGGAGGACGTTTAGCAAAGGGGGTCATCAGTGATATTCGGAAGATCGATATTCAGGAACCCTATGATTGGATCAAACATATTTGTATCGATTCTGAGGGGTACCTCTGGCTGTCATCGACACAATCTATTCGCTACGATCCGGCCGGATTCCCCAGACCACCTGATACAGTACTTAGCTCTACCTTCATTGAAAAAGGATTGGGCGACACCATGATAGTGGCGAGTAAAAGGCTGGGGATATTCCATGGTACAAAGTTGGTATATACCGCAGAGCCTGATTCTACCCGGAGATTGTATTCAGCATATCATGACAAAAACAATGATTTGTGGCTTGGGACACTTTATGGATTATACACCCTTGTAGACGATAATTTTCACTACCGGGGTGATATGTCGCCCTACCTGAAAGAAAGGATCAGTTGCATCGACAAATTGGGTGAAATGCTGGTGATTGGAACTTCAGCACATGGTTTATTGTTTTTACGCAAAGATACGGTGGCATACCATCTTCAAACCAACAACGGCTTGATTGGAAACTCGATAAAGTCTATTTTTATTCAAAATGATACGATCCTGTGGGTGGGAACGAAAAGTGGCCTTAACAAGATCAGCTTTGTACCTGATTACGACAATTATAATATTGAAAGTTATGGACAAGGCGATGGCTTGCCCTCCAGTGAGATCAACAGCATCAGTATGCATGATGGATATATCTGGCTGGCTACCGGAAGAGGCCTGGTTTCTTTTGACCCGGATGCCCTTAAACCTCATCTCGCACCTCCTCTTATCCGGGTAACGGGTATCCAGATCGGTGGAAGGGACACATGTCTTTTAGAAAGCTACACACTCTCAAGCGACCAGAATGATATCAGGATAAGCTTCAGCGGTGTCAGTTACCGTACGGAAGAAGGGCTCCGCTACCGATATATGCTATCTAACTATAATGACGAAATAATTCAAACAAAGAACGAATGGGCCAACTTCCCTAACCTTCCTCCCGGGGAATATTCTTTCTTCCTTAATGTTGGTAATATTCATGGGATATGGAATGAAGCGCCGGTGCAAATCGATTTTACGATCACAAAGCACTTTACGCAAACCGTTTGGTTTATACTCATGCTTATTCTGATTACCGCTGTTCCTGTAGTATTGATCACCATGTTCTTCCAGCGTCAGAAAAAAATTAAGGAAAATGCCAGAGTTGAGCTTATCAAACTGGAGCAGAAATTATTCCAGCTTCAGATGAACCCTCACTTTGTTTTCAATGCTCTTCTGGCTATTCAAGGCTATATGTATATGAATAAACCCCGCGAAGCGGGAAGGTATTTGACAAGTTTTGCCAAGTTGATCAGGCATACACTTTATGGCTCAAGTGAAGAATACATATCACTCGATAAGGAGCTTGAGGCACTTCAATATTATATGGAATTGCAACGATTGCGTTTTGATGAGCACTTCGAATTCATCATTGAACTGGATGATGATCTGATCGTCGAATCGCTCCTGATCCCGCCCCTGCTTCTACAACCATTCCTTGAGAATGCAATTGAGCATGGCTTGCAGCATCGAGAGAAGAATGGCCTGCTAAAATTGAAAATGATCATGGCAGAGGAGTGCCTTATTGTGGAGGTCGAGGATAATGGAATTGGCAGGGAAGAATCGGAGAAAATGCAACGAGGGAAAGGCAAACTGCATAAATCAATGGGCCTCGAGATCGTACGAAAAAGGGTCGACTCCCTGAACAAGATCATGCTGAATAAAATAAACATGGATATTGTCGATCTGTATGATGACGATGGCAAGAGCCGGGGCACCCTGGTTAAGCTTTGCATTCCCTATAAAAGCAGCTAGGTCTCACAGGAATCAAGCTTTTTAATGAATATTTGCGGAGATATCTGAAAATACGTATATTTACAACAAGCCTTTTTGCCGGAAGATAAAAGAGATGAAAGAAATAATTAAAACGATCGTTATTGATGATGAGGTGAAAGCCCGGGAAACCATTCTGAGCATGCTGAAAACCTATTGCCCGGAAGTTGAGGTGATTGGTACCGCAGGCAGCGTTAATGAGGGAGTAAAGGTGCTTGAAGAGATGAAGCCTGACCTGCTATTGCTTGATATAAAGATGGCAGATGGGACCGGTTTCGACCTCTTACGAAAACTGAAGGATATCAATTTCCTTGTGATCTTTATTACAGCTTTTGAAGAATTTGCCATCAGGGCCATTAAGTTCAGTGCCATTGATTATATCCTGAAGCCGCTTGATCCCGATGAATTAATGAACGCAGTACAAAAAGCCCTTGGGGTGATTCACAAGGATAGTATGTCGGTAAAACTGGATGCCCTGTACGAAAATCTTGATACCATCAGTACCAATGCCAAAAAGATCGTGCTGAAAACAACGGATAGCGTACATATTGTCAACCTGAAAGACATTGTGCGCTGTGAGTCAGAAAAGAATTATACTCATTTTTACACAACCGAGAATGAGAAGATTACCGTATCGAGAACACTCAAGGAGTTTAATGAACTTCTGACCGATTATAAATTTTACCGGGTCCATCAGTCACATCTGATCAACCTCGCCCATGTCAAACGCTATGAAAAACAGCATGGGGGATTCCTGATCATGGATGATGATTCTTCGGTTCCCGTTTCATTCAGGAAGAAAGAAGACCTGATGAAACTGTTCAAGAGCCTTTAAATGACCCCGCGAATGGCGGAGACAGACAATATACAGGTAAAACGGTCACTTTTTTATGATGACCCCTGGCAGTATTATAATGCCATGCTGGAAGATATTTCCGCCGCTAAGAAAAGTATCTGTATTGAAACCTATAAATATGGCGGGGGGAATATAGGTGAACGCTTCCGTGACGTTTTAACCAGGAAGGCAAAAGAAGGCGTGGAAATTAAGATCCTGATCGACTCCTGGGGGGGGCAGGTTTCTCATTCTTTCTTCAAGGACCTTGAAAGCCATGGGGGGGAGGTGCGCTTTTTTATGAAGATCAGGTTCTTCTGGGATTTCTTTACCAAGAATCACAGGAGAAATCACAGAAAGCTATTGCTCATCGATGACCATATTTCCTATATTGGGTCTTCCAACATTGCCGGACATTCCCTGAACTGGTGTGAATCTGTTCTCAGGATGGAGGATAGCGACCTGCACGCAAAATTTATGAAGATATTTTTTGATGATTTCAATAACTATAACCGCTATATTTTCAATAAACCCGGACTCACACGATTGATCCGAAGTGGCGACTATGAGATTATCAGGGATGTACCCTCCATCACCCGCCAGAATATCAAGAAGCATTATGAGAATATGATCAAAAATGCCAGGCAAAGGGTTGTGATTGAAACCCCGTATTTTTTACCCGGCTTTCTCCTTAGAAAGACTATGACTGATGCCGTGAAAAGGGGTGTGGATGTGACGGTGATCATTCCCAAGAACTCCGATGTGCATATGGTCGATATGGTGCGTGGGAGATACCTGGGGATGCTGCATAAAAGCGGTGTGAATTTCCGTATGTTTCTGCCCCATAACCTTCATTCAAAACTCCTCCTGATAGATGGAAAGACTTTTTCTCTCGGTTCTGCAAATTTCGACTACAGGAGCTTCAGATATCAGCATGAGATCATACTCGCCGGGAGCGACAAGGAAATTGTTGGTCAGCTCAAAACCCATATCTCAAACTGCCTGGCAAACAGCTCACCCTTCGATTATGATGAATGGCTGAAACGGCCCTTCATTCAACGATTTTTTGAGTGGATCTATCTCCCCTTCCGGCACCTGATGTAATTTCTCTGATTTATTCCAATTCTTCATTGTACATGCAGCAAATATCTATACATTTGCAAAAATACTAACCTTAATATTATTGAAGATGAATCAGGTAGATACACCTCAGATGAGTTCTGCAAAAGCCATTGAACTGGAAGACAAATATGGTGCTCATAATTACCACCCGCTGCCGGTGGTTTTATCCCGTGGTGAAGGGGTTTATGTTTGGGATGTAGAAGGAAAACAATATTTTGACTTTTTGTCGGCATATTCAGCCGTAAACCAGGGGCATTGCCATCCCAGGATCGTTGGTGCCATGACAGAACAGGCAAAAACACTCACCCTTACTTCAAGGGCTTTTTACAGTGATGCACTTGGCCTGTATGAAAAATATATCACGGAGTATTTCGGATATGATAAGGTGCTCCCGATGAACTCGGGTGCGGAAGGTGATGAGACTGCCCTGAAGCTTGCCAGGAAATGGGGCTACGACAAAAAGGGTATCCCGGAAAATGAAGCCAAGATCATCGTCTGTGAAGGGAACTTCCATGGCAGGACGATCACTGTGATCTCCATGTCGACCGACCCTGATGCACGTGGTGGATTCGGTCCTTATACCCCCGGATTCGTTACAGTACCCTATAATGACCTCGATGCTCTTGAAAATGCTTTGCAGGATTCGAACGTGGCTGCTTTCCTCGTAGAACCCATTCAGGGTGAAGCTGGTGTTTATGTGCCGGATAATGGCTACCTGACCCGCTCGTACGAGCTCTGTAAGAAACATAATGTTCTGTTTATTGCCGATGAGGTGCAAACAGGTATTGCCCGCACAGGTAAGCTCCTGGCATGCGACCATGAAAATGTCAGACCTGATATCCTGATCCTGGGGAAAGCACTTTCCGGTGGCGTTTATCCTGTTTCTGCCGTGCTGGCTGATGACGACATCATGATGTGTATTAAGCCCGGACAACATGGCTCTACCTTCGGTGGTAATCCAATTGCTGCCAAAGTGGCGATTGCTGCACTGGAAGTGGTGAAAGATGAAAAGCTGGCAGAAAATGCTGAGCGTCTGGGTGAGATCTTCAGGGAAGAAATGAAGAAGATCGATTCCGATATGATCACCCTCGTACGAGGTAAAGGTTTGCTGAATGCTATTATTATCGAACCCAAAGGTGGTAAGACAGCCTGGGATGTGTGCGTGAAGATGAAAGAAAATGGTTTACTGGCCAAACCAACACACGATCATATCATCCGCTTTGCCCCACCTCTTGTTATCAACGAAGAGCAATTGTTCGAAGCAATTGAGCTGATTAAGAAATCAATATTGTCATTCTAAGTTTTTATTACATAAAGAGACCTGGCAGGTCCCCGACCTGCCAGGTCTCTTTTTTTCGGGGCTGTAATAACAACGCCTATGAAAAATTATAGACGATCTTAAAATGCCTTTTCGTAGTTCTTTGTTACGGCATCCCAGTTCACTACATTCCAGAATGCATCAATGTATTCCGGCCTCCTGTTCTGATACTTCAGGTAATAAGCATGTTCCCATACATCCAGTCCGAGAATAGGTGTGTTTCCACATCCGATCCCCTTCATGATTGGGTTGTCCTGATTGGCTGTTGAGCATACTTCTACTTTTCCTGATTCATCGGCACATAACCAGGCCCAGCCGCTGCCGAAACGTGTGGCTGCTGCATTATTGAACGTTTCCTTGAACTTCTCGTAGGAGCCAAAAGCTGCATTGATGGCATCTGCCAGTGCACCAGAAGGATTCCCTCCACCTGTGCCGCTCATCACATTCCAGAAAAGGTCGTGGTTGAAATATCCGCCACCATTGTTCCTGACTGCTACAGGTTGATTTTCGATATCCTTGAAAATATCAATAATGTTCATATCTGCGAGTGGGGTTCCGTCAATGGCAGCCGTGAACTTGTCAAAATATGCTCTGTGGTGTTTTGTATAGTGGATCTCCATTGTCCTGGCATCGATATATGGCTCCAGGGCATTGAAATCGTATGGTAAGTCGTTGAATTTAAAATTGCTCATTTCAGTAATTATTTGATTAATTATTTAGAACTAATACAAATAACAATATAATACTGAAAAGGTTCAAAGGAAAGAGACCTGGCAGGTCCCGGACCTGCCAGGTCTCTTTCCTTTAGAAATTCACTGCCAATCTTAGGTTGATCAAACGTGGTGTCAGATAATTGGGAACGGCATATTCACGTCCATTTTTATCTTTTACCCAGATATATGAGATGGTATTGGCGATCTGGAAGAGGTTAAAGATCTCCAGACTGATCCATGCAGATTTAATATACTTGAGTGGATTTTTAGGACCAAAACTGCTGTATCCGCCAATGAGTTGTTTGGAAAAACCAATGTCTACCCTACGGTATGATGGGGTTCGGTATATATGCTCATACTTGGGCGAGTTGGGTGCTCCGAAGGGCAAGCCGGTGCCGAAAAGGAGCTTGATATGCATCTTCCAGGTCGGGTTTCTCGGTATATAATCCTGGAAGAATATAGCAAAGTGAAAACGTTGATCGGTAGGTCGTGGAATATATCCCGGAAAAATCTGCGTGCTATCGGTAGCGACCTGGTCCGGGGTGTATCCGGGAATGATCTCCTGGCCGGCTTCATTATAATATTCCCAGTAATTGTCGTCCTTGATATCTTCCATCGTTTTTAGCAGAGATACACTTGCCCATGACTCTATTCCCTTGATAAACTCACCGTTCACCTTGAAATCGATCCCGTAGGCAAAGCCTTTCGAAAGATTGTCACCATAATACCTGATCCTGACATTGTCGACTGTATAGGGAACCAGGTCTTCAAGAATTTTGTAATATGCTTCGGTCACGAACTTGAAAGGCCTGTTCCATGCCTTGAAATCCCAGTCCATGGATGCCACGAAGTGTATCGACTTTTGTGCCCTGACATCCGGGTTGATCCTGCCATGCAGGTCCCTCAGTTCCCTGTAGAATGGGGGCTGCTGGTAATACCCGGCGGAGAATCTGAATAAGATATCTTTCTTCCACATGGGCTTGACTGAAAGGGTAGCCCTTGGACTGAATATAAATTGCTTGTTGATATCCCAGTAGCTGGCACGGACCCCTGCTATCAGGTATGCATTGGCCGTTCCGATATGGAAGTTCCAGCTGTTTTGTATGAATGCGGAAAGGCGGTTTGAACTAAAGGATGTATCGGTCCTGTATGCAGAAAATAGTTCCAGTTGCGGATTATATATCGGAGCCGGATCACCCACTGTAAAGGGTGGTTCAGGTATGGTATAACCAGCCGAGTCGACGAGCTCCCACTCGTTTAACTTATCGTTTATGATCTCATGCTGATAGCGAACACCCCATTGCAGGTAGTGCTTGCTCATGTCCAAATATCCTTTATGCTCAACGTTAAATACACTTGCTTTGAGGTAGTTCCTGGCGTGATCGAGGAAAGCACCAACACCCTGTGCTTCGACTACTTCACCAAACTGCTCATCATCGAGCTGATTCTCCAGGCGGCCGATATAATATTCACCAAGGATATCAAATGTCTCACTTTCATGTGTCTGAAAGCCGGAGGTGATAAACTGAAGGCGTAAATTGTCCTCTGGAAAATAATCCAGGCTCAGGGCTCCCATGTAATTCTCGAAGCGATCAAGTTCCTGTCCCTCAAAATATATGCTGAGCCTGTAGGCTTCCTGTATGGTTCCAAACTCCGTTTGCCGGCTCGAAGGTTTTACGTTGTATGAATTGCGGGCATAATTCCCAAGAAAAGAAAGCTCTACCTTGGGTGAGATACGGTATGCGAATAATGCCTGCACATCTGCGAACTTGGGTTTGTAATCGCCTTCGGTTTCCAGTGATTTCAGGATATATGAATTCGACTTATACCTGAATCCTGTCAGGTAGGTGAACTTATGATTTTTGGATCTTCCCTCTACATGAGCTTCAGCACCCAGCAAACTGGCCTGGAATGAACCGCCGAAAGTAGTGGGCTTTTTATATTGTATGTCGAGGACGGATGACATCTTATCACCGTATTTCGATTCGAAGCCACCGGCCGAAAACATGATGGAGCTAACGAGTACCGGGTTCACAAAACTTAAACCTTCCTGTTGTCCTGATCTGATCAGAAAAGGACGATAGATCTCTATACCGTTCACATATACCAGGTTTTCATCGAAGTTACCGCCCCTGACAGAATATTGGGAACTCAGCTCATTATTGGATGATACCCCCGGCAGGGTTTTCAGGATAGCTTCCACGCCACTACCCAGGGTAGGTATTTCGGATGCGATCTTGGGGTCGAGGCGCTGCAGGTTGGTATGCCTGATCTGCTTATCCACGATCTCGATATCGGGAAGCTGTTCAGCAGATATTATCATGACCACCTGGAGTTCCTTCCGCTGTCCTTCATCCAGGATTACCAGGAACATCTGTCTCTCATAGCCAATGTATGAAACTAGGAGGGTGAGTTCTGTGGCAGCGGGAACAGACAGTTCAAACCTGCCCCGGCTATCAGTGGCCACACCGCCGGAATAGCCTGAAACAGCAAGGTTGGCATATTCAATGGCATTGCCCCCTTCATCCTTCACTGTACCGAAAATGATCGCCTTCTCCTGTGCAAACACAGTAAACGCCATCATCGATAGCAAAACAAACAGTGATATTTTGTAGGCTAGCTTCATGGAAGTTCTTCTTCAGGGGGATGGAAATCCACGGGTTTGCGCTTAAAATCGCCATCCCGCCAGGATTTAATGAACTTGGCCCAGGCAAAAGGGTTGAGGATGCTTATGGGTTGTGTTTGTCCGTTATAATACAGCTTTTCGACCTGTTGATGCATCAGGTACTTGAAGTTGACACTACCACTGGCAGGCAGGTTCTGCGCCTTGATCCACAGTTGTTCGGAACTGAGGTTTTTGCGGGCCACCTCCAGGTCGTCATCAGGGATCTCGAGGGTGAGAAATGCCTCCTTGAATTCGGCTTTGGTAGGCCAGGGATAAATAATGGTTTCAGTCAGCCATATGGTGTCGGTCGACATGACCTGTATAAGTGAATAGCGGTTGTTGGTGACGGAATCAGGGATGATGAAGTGGACAGTTTTAAAGCCAATGGCTGAAAATTGTACCGTATCTTTTTTCTTGGCAACAAAAGAAAAGTATCCGCTAAAATCACTTACCGTTCCCCGCATGGAGTTGATTACTATGATGTGCGCCAAAGAAATGGCCTGAAGGCTGTCCGTGGTCAGGATCACCCCCGAGAACTGGATCAACTCATCGCTTTGGGGTTCTTCAAATACCTGTGCTTTCAAACTACAGGTAAATGAGAATGAAATCAATAGTATAAATAAAGTGGTGAGAACCTTCATCTGTTGCAAAAATAACCTAATTCGGCATCATTGAAAAAATTAACGCAGGCATGTAATTAATATTTTAGCAAAAAAAAATGCTGCCATGAAAACATGACAGCATCGGAATATCTTTTGTGGGCTTTTTAGCCTGTATAATGACCTTTTTCTTTGGCTTCTTTGAGGGCTGCGGAAATACCTTTTTTGTTGATGGTACGAATGCCAGCAGTAGATACCTTAATGGTCACCCATCTGTCTTCCTCCGGAATGTAAAAACGCTTGGTTTGGAGGTTTGGATAGAATTTTCTTCTGGTTTTTATGTGTGAATGGGATACGTTGTTCCCTGAGATCACTTTCTTTCCTGTTATTTCACAAATTCTTGACATCTTCTTATTTTTTCAAAATTATCGCTCGAAAAACGGAGTGCAAAGAACGGAATATTTTTTCAATAATTCAAACGAAATGAAAAAAAAAGCTGTTGAGCCAACCTATTCCCCTTAAATATTGTCTACTTTTATATATTAAACAATTTCTTGCTGATCATGAGAATAAAAACTGATCTTCACAGAGAGAAAATGTGGCTGGCCAGCCATCGCCCATCTAACAAGCTCGTATTCATACTTTTAGGAATTGTTTCCACTATCTGGTTTATTGTCAGGGTGGTGCCCAAGCCAAGCAGGGCTACCTACCCCTGCATGCAGGCAGCTGCACCATTTGCAGCCAGCTTCATTACCTACCTGGCCGGAATGAGCATTTCAGTGATGGCAATCAGGAAACTCAAATCTACGGGAAGGAATTATTTGGGGGCAACTTTTGCAGTAGCCGGCTTACTTATCGGCTTCTTTCTGCTGCTGGGTGGAGATAATGCCGTTAGCAGGGCAGGAGTGAGCGGAATAAGTGCTGGAGACTCACCCAATACACCTGTAGGCATCGCCCGCGGGATACATCCCGGCAGGGTGGTATGGGTATGGGATGACAATGCTACAGATGAAAGTTGCACCAATGAGCCCGGCGATTACTGGTTCCAGGATGACAATGTGGATGCCGAGGTTATAAAAAATATGCTGTCACAGTCGATTCGGAGTTTAAGCGAAGAAGACACGGATAGCCTGGCATGGGATGCGCTCTTCAGGCATTATAATGAGACCCATGGAAATGGCAATGTAGGATACCAGCCCGGACAAAAGATCGCCATCAAAGTGAACCTGACCACAGGAGGGTGGGGCAATGTCGACATGGCAACCTATGAAAAAATTCTGAACCTGGAAATGATGGATGGTACCCCGCAACTGATCGTAGCCATGCTCGAACAGCTTATCGATATTTTTGGGGTGGCACAGGAGGATATCAGCATAGGTGACCCCATCAGGAACTTCTATAACCAATACTGGGACAGGTGCCAGCCATTGTACCCGAATGTTAAATACCTCGATAAACACGGATACCTTGGTCGTACACTGGTAGTCAATTCTGAAACAGCCATTATACATTATGGCGACGGAACCATTACTGATTCATTGCCTACGGCTTATGAGGAAGCCGATTACATGATCAATATGGGCTGCTTGAAGCAACATGACCTGGCCGGCGGAACCTTCTGCGCCAAGAACCATTACGGCTCTATCGGGAGGGACTGGGCCATGCATCTGCATTATGCGCTACCCAGCCCGACCTCCAATGGATTCGAAAACCTGGGCTATGGAAAGTTCAGGAACCTTGTAGATTTGATGGAACATGAGCACCTGGGCGAAAAAACAGTGCTTTTCCTTGTCGATGGTATCTGGGGAGGTGAATTGCCGGTTTCGGAACCGGTTAAGTGGCAAATAAATCCTTTCAACGACGACTGGCCTAACTCTATCTTTGTATCGCAGGATCATGTGGCCATTGAATCTGTGGGAATGGATTTCGTTCGGGCACAGTTCGATGAGTATGCTGACATGCTCGGTGCCGATGACTACCTGCATCAGGCTGCAGATTCAGCGAATTGGGCTACAGGAATTATTTATGATCCTGAGGATGATGGTGTGATCATTCCCAGCATGGGAGTGCATGAGCACTGGAATAATGATATCGACAAGCAATACACACGTGACCTGGGAATTGGTGATGGAATAGAGCTTATCAAGTATCTTATCACAGATATACCTGAAGGGAATAAAACAGCAATGACTGTCATGAATGCTTATCCGAACCCATTTGTTTCGAACGTATATTTCGAATATTCCCTGGAAACAGCATCTGAAGTGAGTCTTGAGATTTATGGTATGGATGGACGACAGCTGAAAGCGATGCATAAAGAGCATATGAATGCAGGCACTTTCCGCTTACAATGGAATGCTGCAGAGCTGCCTGATGGCTTTTACATATATCAATTCCATGTAATGGATGGCAAGGGTAAGGAAACGATACAGGGAAAGGTGGTGAAGGCCGGAAATTAATGTCCTTTTAATATCATTAGCCGGAGCTGGTTCATGGCAGTGAGTGCGGCAACTCTTATGATGCGTTGCCTGTCATTGCCGAAAATGTATTTTTTAGTGAATACTGAAGTGGGCCCTGCGATGGCGATCCAGACGGTGCCAACAGGTTTTTCATCCGTGCCTCCATCGGGTCCTGCAATGCCTGATATCGCAATTGAGTAGTCTGTGTTGAACTTATCTTTTATCCCTCTGGCCATCTCAGTCACACATTGCTCACTCACCGCTCCATACGCGATCAGGGTCTCTTCCTTTACACCGAGGATAGTTGTTTTGACCTGGTTTGAATAAGCTACTACGCTGCCATTAAAATATGCAGAGCTTCCCGGAATGCTGGTAATAAGATGGGCGATATAACCACCTGTACAGCTTTCGGCGGTAGACAGGCTTTGCCCTCTTTCTTTCAATAAGTTTCCAAGCACCTCTTCCAGGTTAACCTCGCCGTAGCCGAAGATCAGCTCGGGGATGAGGCCCGCCAGCTTTTCTATCTGCTGATCCATTTCAAGATTGAGTTTCCCGGCATTCTGTGCTGATCCGCTCAGCCTTAGCCTGACCATCCCCGGCTGGGGCAGGTATGCCAGCTTCATATGTTCCGGGAGCCCGTCTTCCCACTCGCTGATCATCTCTGCAAGCCAGGATTCTCCGACGCCCTGGGTATTCACTTTTTTATGAAGGATGAACAATCCGCTGAGTCGGCCTGCCAGCTTTGGCAAAATCTCTCTGCTCATCATGGATTTCATCTCATAGGGAACGCCTGGCATGGATACATAGATATTGCCCTCTTTCTCGAACCACATGCCGGGTGCCGTTCCCTTATCATTTACGATGGGGGTGCAATTTTCGGGGACTTCGGCCTGCTGTCTGTTAATGTTAGTGATGGGTAGACCGCGATTACCAAAGAGTTTTACAATATTCTCGAATGCCTCCTCATTGAAGACAAGCCCGCTATCGAAATAATCACAGAGTGTTTTTTTTGTGATATCATCACGGGTGGGGCCCAGGCCTCCGGTGAGCAGGATCACCTCGGCCCTGTTGGAAGCTTCATCCAGTGCCCGGAGGATCTCCTCCCCGGTATCGGCTATGGTAGTGATGCGTATAACCTCGATGCCGGCCAGATTCAGCTGTTCGGCGATCCAGGAAGCATTGGTGTTTACCACCTGCCCGATCAGAAGCTCATCGCCTATGCTGATGATCTCCGTTGTCATCTCTTAATTTATCATTGAAGAAAACCCCAGTTCCTTGGGAATGATGGTCATCACGGGAATCTTCGAATGAGATAAAATGTGTTGTGCCGACGAACCAAGGAAAAGGTCGAAAAGCCCCGCTTCACGCTGGGTCATGATCATGATGAGGTCAACATCTTTTTCTTTCTCGGCATAATCCAGAATCAGTGGGGACAGGGTCTTGGAACTGCCATGTTTTTCAATGATTTCCCCACTGCAACTTACTCCGGATTTCTTTATGAATACAGTGACCTGGTCCATCTGCTGCTTTAGCTTTTTCAATACTTCCTTGCTTCCTGTCGACCAGTAAACAGAAACCACTTTGATAGTGGAGCCGAACATCTTTGCCGCTTCAATAGCATGGCCTACCTTCTGTCTGGTCTCCTGTGTAAGGTCGAGAGGCAGCAATATGCTTCTGCAACCATCCTGTGAATGGTTGTTTTTTATAGTGATCACAGGGCATTCAGCCTTTTTTACAACCCGTAAAGCATTGGTGCCGATCTGATTGCTGTCACTGCCTATATTCTCACTATTAAAGCCCTGGACAATGAACTTGGAGTGAAGAAGATGTGCTCCCTTGAGGATCTTGTCATGAGGTTTACCGTGGGAGACCACTGCATTTACATGGGTGCCAGATTTTTTGGAAGCATCCGATGCGATCTGCTGCATCTTATCCCTGATCTGGTCTTCGAACTCTTTTTTCATTGTCTTGGATCGTTCACCTCCAAAAGCTGAAAAAAGATTCTGATTATCCCTGATCGCATGGAAGAGGGTAATCTCAAGACCGGTCATTTTAGCCAGGTTAAATGATTCTTCCAGTGCTGCCAGAGAGCGCTCCTGAAAGTCGGTTGGAACCAGTATGGTATTGTAGATGTTCTTCATATCGCTTTTATTAACGGCGCAAAGTTATTAAATTTGTACGATGAAGCGGCTTAAAGAATCCGAATTGATACTCAACCCCGATGGTAGCCTGTACCATATTAACCTTCGGCCTGAGCATCTTGCCAGGAAGATAATCCTGGTGGGTGACCCGAAACGGGTACCCATGATCTCTGCATTTTTCGATAAGATCGAATGCGAATTCGAGAACCGCGAGATAGTGACCCACACAGGATCCCTGAACAAAACCAGGATAACAGTTATGTCGACGGGTATGGGGCCCGATAACATAGATATCGTGATGAATGAACTCGATGCACTGGTAAATGTCGATCTCATTACACGTACCGTTAAGGAGAAGCATACCTCTCTCGATATTATCCGCCTGGGAACCTCAGGTGCTGTTCAGGCTGATATCCCTGTCGATGCTTTTGCCATGGCAAAGTATGGCCTGGGGATCGACGGGCTCCTTCATTTTTACAAGAATAAGGAGATCAGTGATAAGCTGATGGCTGAAGCTTTTATTCGACAAACTGACTGGCCTCAGGAGCTGGCAGAACCGTATATCGTCAAAGGCTCCGACGTGCTGGAAAAACTCATGGGAGAAGGCTTTATTAAGGGGATCACCATCACGGCTCCGGGCTTTTATGGCCCACAAGGCAGGGAGATCCGGCTGCCGGCAGCATACCCCAATCTGAATGATCGCATCTCTGCCTTTCGTTATAAGGATGAGCGCATCATTAATTTCGAGATGGAGACGTCGGCATTATACTCGCTGGGGAAACTGCTCGGTCATAACACCCTTACCGTATGCACCATCCTGGCAAACAGGGTAAATGAAACCTACACCCGGAAACCCAAAGAAAGTATTGTCAAATTGATCAAAATAGTGCTCAACCGACTGAGCGGGGCAGAACTTTAGGGTTTGCTGCCTGTAAGAAGGTCATCGGTGTTTTCAGGAATATAGTTTTTTATAATGTTGCTGACCATCTTCACATATTCCTCCCCTTTGGTCGAATAAGCTGAAAGCCCTTGTGCCAGTGCAATCGGATCAATGGCTTTATTCTCATTCTTGAGCTTCAGCCTGGTATCACGTAAACCACGATAGGCATGTCCGGTATTTAATATCCAGAGGTAATCCTCAATACCTGCCATCTCGCTCCTGTATGTTTTAACATAAAAGTCGGCACTGTCATTACCGGCCGGTTTCACACCACAGCCATCGGTATAGCAATGTACTCCGAAATAGTTGTTTCCATTTTTGGCGAAGCCCGAATTGCCCCAGCCTGATTCTATGATTGCCTGTGCCATCACAAGTTTCACGGGAATGATGTCGAGACGCTTAAGTAAGGCAGCAATGGATAATGATATATCTTCTTTGGTGTATTCCGCCTTGGCAGAAATTGGGTCCAGGCGATACCTGGCGAGTAGCCTTTTCAGCATGATTTGTTGCGTATCACTCAGCTTTTCGAACTTCACTAACGTATCCTGCAGATCGAGAACCTGGTTTCTCAAGGTCAGGATCTGGTTGTTAGCGGTATGGATCTCCGGCAGGAAGCGGGCCAGGAAGGCTTTATGAGATTCCGGGATGTCTTTGATGGTGGAGATGTCATGGGGTGCAACAGCAAGCGGCGGAATGATCTCATGGCGCTCGCTGGTCGTTCCACAAAACTGGAGGGAAAGGATCATAATGAACAAAAACACTTGTTCAAATGTACGTTGATAACGTATTTTGTTTTTTTTCAAAATGCGCTGATTTAGTGTTAATTTTGAATACAATAATAGGTATAAATATCAATGTACAGGGTACTAATTGCTGAACAGGACCATGGGTGAAAAGGATAAACATAGTGAACTTAAAGCACTTATCAGCTTACTTGATGAGCCCGACGGGGAAGTTTATGAGCAGATCAAGAACAAGATCCATGCTCATGGAATAGAGTCTATACCTGTGCTGGAATCGGCCTGGGAAGCTTCTTTCGACCCGATTTTGCAGGAGCGGATCGAAGATATTATTCACATGATCCAGCTTGATGACCTTTATGCCGAGCTCAGCAGCTGGGCGCAG
>Ga0164313_10001210_pt1 | contig 22676 bp, 20 predicted proteins | sample GuaBasSedimGuay4_FD_113735 | JGI IMG/M metagenome (GOLD analysis project Ga0164313, IMG submission 113735) | Subseafloor sediment microbial communities from Guaymas Basin, Gulf of California, Mexico - Guay4, Core 4569-4, 0-3 cm | ecosystem: Environmental > Aquatic > Marine > Hydrothermal vents... | reverse complement strand
GTGTCCAGCGCGGACCGCGAGAGCTGGACCGCCGCGTGGCGCGACGCCGCGACCGGGCGCGAGGCGCTCGCCCTGCCGGCGAGGCTGCTCGACGCGGGCCTGCGCGCGCGAGTCGGCGCCGACGCCCGCGCACGGCTCGACCTGATCTCGGTCGAGCGCGCGATACTGGGCGTAGCGCCAGGCCGCGTCGGGGGGTAGCCGAGTCCCGGCATCGGCGAGGCCCAGGCGCTGTTGAGCAGGGACCAGCGGTGGCACAGCGCGCGCCGTGGCGCACTCAATCGCGCCGCCCCACCGCAGCCGGACGACAACGCCGGCGGTTGGACCAATCAAGACATTTCCATGTGTGCCCAGCGCCAGGCGTTGCACGGTCCCGACGGGGCATTCGTCCCCGACGCTGCGGGGTTGCCGGGGTTGCCGGGGTTGCCGTATCCGTAGCCGTATCCGTAGCCGTATCCGTATCCGTATCCGTATCCGTATCCGTATCCGTATCCGTATCCGTATCCGTATCCGTAGCCGTGGCCGTGGCCGTAGCCGTGGCCGTGGCCGTGGCCGTGAACTGTGGGCCGCGAGGCCAGGTCACATCGCTGGCCCAGAGACAGCCAGCAACGCCTCGCGCCGCGCGAGACGCCCTGCCCCGCGCCTCAATCGGCCTGGGTTTTTTCTGTCCGCTCGCCGCCCGCAGACTCGCTCCTTGTTTGACACCTCTTCTTGTCCCGTTACGATCGCTCCGCGCCCTCCCGACAGGGCGTACCGGGCGCATCGGCAGCGCGTCTGGGCGAGGGCAAACGGAATACGAGGTCGGGGCTGAGGTCCCGCCCCGCTGAGGAGACATCCGCGGGTGCAATTCGAAGGTGCACCAGAGGACGCGCGCGAGTGGGCCGATCGGTACGTCGATCGCTCCGCCTGGGACGCGATCCAGCCCTTTGACGCCAGCAACGACGTGCACCTTGAGACGGTCGCCTCGGCGCTCCACTACGCCTTTCTGACCAAGAACGACCGCCAAGCCTTCAATCGCCTGGTCGAACTGATGGCACCGAGACTGCACGCCCTCGCCGAAGACATCGCCCAGGAGCTGGGGCTGATCAAGCCCGCCGGCGACCTGGTAGCCGCCTTCTTCAGCCGCATCTTCATCGATACAAACGCCCCCGCCGCGCCCGTTGGCCACTTCATCGCACATGCCGCCGAACGCATACGCGCCGAGGCCGAGGCCTGGGCGCGCGACTTCGCGCTGGCCGACACCAGCCCCGCGGCGCCCCCCGCCCCCACCGGATTTGTCGCGAGCGACCCGTCGCCGGACACGATCGGTCGGGACTATGCGACACTCGTGCAAACGTGCTTCCACCGGATGGACGTAGAGCATCGCCGGTTGTTACGTGCCAAAGACGTCCAGGGCCTCGACATCCCAAAAATCGCCGCACGCTACGACATCAGCGAATCCGAGGCCCGCGAACGCCTCACCGCAGCCCGTTTCCGCCTCAACGAACTCATCGCCATCGCGATGGGCGGCGACCCCATGGGAGGTGCCTCATGACCGCCGACCCCAACCAGGAAGCCGCCCGCGAGCCAGAGAACGAAGGCGGCGCGAAGCCGGAGCACGATGTGGTGCGTCATGTGCTGGGCTGCAGCCCGTGCGGCGGGAAGCTGAGTACACTGAAGCTGCAAGCTGATGTCGTTGAGTACCTGGGGCGAAGAGGGAGCAGCGACTCTCAACTTCTCGTCGAACGATCGCTGCGCACTGCAGCGGCCTCCGGGCACAGGGCCCTGGGAAGGGCGGTCTATGAAATGGGCTGGGCGGCCCTGTTCGTTGTTCCGATGGTGCAACGTGCTCGCGAGTTGGGCTTCGCCCTCCCTGATCTCGCGACCTGCCGGGATCACGCTATCCGCCTCGCCGAGCGAGCTGATCTGCTCGGGCAGTGCAAAGCGGGCCCCAACGACCTCAAATGGCCTCCGACACTTGACACGGCTCTCTACGTGTCGATGTCGGTCGCTGAACTACTCCGAGCAATTGGGGGGTTCCAAGACCACTCGGACATCCTGCTGGCAGCGACTCTCGTGGAGATGGACCGCTGGAGCGAGGCACTTCGAACGTATGAAACCCTAATCGGCAGGAATACCGACGAGCGCTTGGCACTGGCTGCAAGGTCTTCAATCATTGCGACACATATTCGCGCCGGGGAGTACAGCACCGCGTTGAACTACGCGGAAGAGAATCGCAGCATCCTCGTATCAGACTGCAACTACTGGTTCAACGTCGCGACTGCGAACGCATGGCTGGGGAACCGCCAAGACGCACTCGAATCGCTTGATGCATTCAGAGGCCTTCCCTCGAAGGGCAACGTTCGCGCGTGGTGGGAGGCAAAGCTCCCAGAGGAGGCGGAGTGGTTCGCTGACAAGCTAGGAATCACGCGAAACGAAGCCGCAACCGCGCTCGGGATCTAGGTACTACATCCATGGAACGCGCCACGCCAACGCATCGACTTGCACTCAAGACGATTCCGCCACTCATCATTGCCCTCGCCGTTCTTGGCTCGGCCGGCCTTGCTCATGCGAGGAACCTCGTCACTCCAGCAATTGCGCTCGGCGGGGGATCTGGCTCAGGTCCCACACCACCGTTCTCATCCACACCGCCCCCCAAACGCACCCACCCCCCCACGCGCGACACGGCCGACCTTCGACACCTGAAGGTCACGCTGGTGTCCGCACGCCGCGGAGTTGTGGTGCTGCGGACGCGCGACGGGTCGAGGGCCATCACGGTGCTCACCTTGCCCGGTGTTGAGACGGTCGAGATCCGCGGGGAGCCCGGGGTGGAGTGGCTGCTGTCGGTGCTCGGCTGCGACGTGGTGGACATGCCCGTGAGCGTGGGCCAGTCGGTGTACGTAGTGGCTGACTAGCGTCCCCCCGCACGGGGACGTGCCGGGCACCGTTGACGGGGACGCCCCGCACGGCTCCACGGCCCCCGCTGCGCTCCGTCGTTCGCTTCGCGAGGGCGAGAGGGCTCGTACGGGTGGGCTCTATAGAGGGGGGGCTGGTCACTCTGACTGGCTGCTCGCCAGGCCTGCGTTGAGTGCCCAGGTCTTCGGGCGCGGGTCCGGCGAGACGCGCCGGCACGAACAACGCCGCATCACGTCGGTAACACGCGCCGACCTCTCGCGTCATCTTGGTGCTGTCGCTCAACGGGTGCCGGCGCGCTCATTGGCAATCCGGACCCAGGCGATGGCTCTCGTGGCCGTGCAGGGCCTACCGCGTTGGGACGGCGCGGATGGGCGGGGCCCTGCGCGGCTACGGGTTTTCTTGGCCGCGGCGGCCGCTGCGGAAGCGGGCGCCGCGCGGCTCAGGCGCTGGACGCGCCCTGGCCCTCACTCACCCCGGCGGCCGGCAGGCTCACGCGCACGCAGGTGCCGCCCAGATCGTCTGAGTGGTCGAAGCTGAGCGTTCCGCCCAGCGATTCGGCGATGGCCTTGGCGGCCCACAGCCCCAGGCCGGAGCCGTCGGAGCTGAAGGGGCTGATGCTGTCCACGCTGGACTCAGCGACGGGCATGCCGGGCCCAGCGTCATGCACCTCGATGATCACGTGGCCGGCCCCCCGGCGGGCGCGCACAGCCACGGGGCTCGCGCGGCCGGACGCCTGCGAGGCGTTCAGCAGCAGGTTGGTCACCATCTGGCGCAGCAGGATCGTATCGCCGATGACGATGAGTTGAGGATCCACGTCCAGGGTCGGCGCCGCGACCCGTACGTCTGCGTGACCGCTGGCAAAATCGATGATGCGAGGCAAGACCAGCTCCAGATCGACCGGACCCTGGTGGAGCGCATCGTGGACCGTCCCCAACTCGCGCAGACGGGCGAGCAGGACCTCCAGTTCATCGCATGCGTGGCCCATTTCATGCACCAGCGAGGCTGCGTCTCCGCCCGTCCCGCCGAGCCCGCGCACGCGCTCCTGCTCGACCCGTGCCAGCTCTGCGATGCGGAACCGCAGGGCCAGCAGGACGTTGTTGCCATCGTGGGCGAAGCTGCGCGAGAAGCTGTGGGCCAGCAGGCGACGCTGCAGGCGCAGCAGGGGAGCCTCTGGCAGGCGCGTGAGGTCGACCCGGTTGACGGCATGTCGCGGCCATACCAGGCAGGCCGCGGCAGCCGCTGTGACCGTGGCGGCCACGCTCCAGGCCAGGTGCAGGCCGCGCAGGTCGCCCACCCGCGCCTCGCCGGCGAAGAGCAGCCTGTCCATGCAGGCGGTGACCACCGCGCCGAGCAGCAGCACCCCCAGCGCTCGGCGCCAGGTGTCGAGGCTGCCGGACGAGCGGACGGCCGGCTCAAGGCTCACGAGCTCAGGCGACTTGCGGACGTGGAGGGATGCAGGCATGGGCAAGGCCACGATGAGCCGGCTCCCCGACCAACGGGGATCTGCTGGCGTATCGACCGGCCGACCACCACGCCTTGAGCACGGGACGGGGGGCGCTCCCGCCGAAGCCGCAGAGCCTCGTCAAGGGCGGCCTCGCGAGGGCCCTCGCCGCGCTAGACTGCCTCGATGCTCCCCGATTCCGGCCATCCTGATCCGCTGCCCATCCTCCGGGAGCGCTTCGGTCACGCGGCGATGTTCCCGCTCCAGGAGCGCATCGTCCGGCGGGTGCTGGGGGGCGGCGACGCCCTGGTGGTCATGCCGACCGGATCGGGCAAGAGCCTCTGCTACCAGCTCCCAGCGCTGACCTTGCCGGGACCGGGCACCAGCCTGGTCTTCAGCCCGCTGATCGCCCTGATGGAGGACCAGGTGGCGGCGCTGCGGGCCAAGGGCATCCGCGCCCAGTACATCAACTCGTCCTTGCGACGAGCCGAGCGCGAGCGTCGCTACGCCAAGCTGGCCGAGGGAGCGTATGAGCTCGTCTACGCCACCCCCGAGCGCATGCACAAGCCGGAGTTCGTGCAGGCCCTGGCCAACTTGCCCGGCAGCGTCAAGCTGCTGGCGGTCGACGAGGCCCATTGCATTACCAAGTGGGGGCACGACTTCCGGCCCGCCTACCAGCAGGTGGGGCAGTTCCGGCGGGCGCTGAGGAGCCCCCCCACCGTGGCCCTGACGGCGACAGCCACCGCCGAGGTGCGCACCGACATCCGCCGCACCTTGGGCCTGGACGAGGTGCAGATGCCGCTCTTCGCCAGCGGCATCGATCGCCCCAACCTGCGCTTCGAGGTGCTCGACTGCTGGGACGACGACGCCAAGCTGGCGGCCCTGGCCGAGGTGGCGCGCGCGTGGCCCGGCACGGGCATCGTCTACTTCTCGCTCATCAAACAGCTTGAGCTGTTCGCGGCCAGGATCTCGGAGCTGGACCTGCCCCTCGAGCTGGTGATCTACCACGGCCAACTCGACGCCGCGGAGAAGCAGCGTGTCTACCAGCGCTTCATCCAGGCCGGCCCCGATCAGCGCCTGCTGCTGCTGGCCACCAACGCGTTCGGCATGGGCGTCGACAAGTCCGACATCCGCTTCATCGTCCACGCCCAGGTACCCGGCTCGGTGGAGTCGTGGTACCAGGAGGTGGGCCGCTCAGGGCGTGACGGCCGGCCCTCGCTCTGCTCGCTGCTGTACTGCCAGGACGACCTCGCCGTGCAGCAGCAGTTCGTGGAGTGGATGAACCCCGACGCCCGCATGCTGGCCGAAGCCGCCCACCACGCCCAGGCCTGGCCCCACGGTGAGTTCGACGTCGACGACCTGCGCCCTCTGCTGATCCGCCGCGACCGCGGCGACCGGCGCGCGGAGGCCTGTCTTACGGTGCTTGAGAAGCAGGGCGTCATCGCGCCCGTCGGCAGCTCCGGGCGCTATCGCTTCGTGCGCCCACCCGAGGCGGACGAGTTCGACCCGGCCGACATCGAGGCTAAGCGCGAACGCGACCTGCACCGCCTGCTCGATGTCGTCAAGCTGATCAAGGCCGACGACCAGCGCGCCTTCGTGATCGACTACTTCGGCCTGGACGCCGACGCGTAGGGCAGGGGCCGGCGCGCAGTGCAGTGCAGTGCAGGGCAGGGCAGGGCAGGGCGCGGGGCGCAGGCCGGGGCGCTCGCGCGATGGGCTTAACGCCGAGGCGTGGGCCGGGGCTGCGACGTACAGGTCTGGGCGCCGACGCGTCAGACGCGACGACATCAGTAGAGCGTCTTGTCCTGCTTGGCCTGCCACGCACGCATGGGGACCACGGCCTCGTCCCGGAGCTGCTGCGTCATGGGCAGGCTGCGCTGCTCGATGGGCAGAGGCAGCTGCTCGTAGAAGAAGGCGTCGTCGAAGCCGATGGCAGCGGCGTCCTGGCGACCGCCGGCAAACACGACGCGGTCGACCCGCGACCAGTAGGCCGCCGCCAGGCACATGGGACACGGCTCGCAGCTGGCGTAGAGCACGGCGCCTGCCAAGCTGAAGTCACCCAGCTCGGCGCAGGCCCGGCGGATGGCCACCACCTCGGCGTGAGCGGTGGGGTCGGCGTCCACGACCACACGGTTGTTGCCCTCGGCCACGACGCGACCCGCCTTCACGATGACCGCCCCGAACGGGCCCCCGTCCTCGCGTTCCATCCCCTCTTGGGAGAGGGCGATGGCTCGCCGCAGGTGCTGCAGATCGTCGGTGGGCATGTCAGGCGCTCCGTGCGGGAGGGACAGAACGTGCTGGAGAGCGGTGAGGCTACCCACCGCCCCCAGGCAGGATCCAGCGCACGGCTATAACGCAGCAGCCCCACCCGCCTTCAGCCCGCCGCGCGCGATCCGATGCGCTGCTCAAGGAACTCGAGCAGACCGTCCTGGTCGTTGGTGCCGACGCGTAGTCGACCGTCGGTGAGAGTGAGTTCGACGATATCGGGGCCCGCGAGCCTCCATTCCGAGCCTCTCCCCCATCGAAAGTCTTTCCCACCAAACCAGAGTTCCCACCAGCCGAGCCGCTTCGGCTTGGCGCGGATGATGTCGGCGTAGCTCACAGAGCGCCGCCAAAGAGGCAGTGGGCCGAAGCACACCTCAAGGCAATCGCCCGCATCCCGCACTCGCAGGCGCGTCAGACACATACCCCTGGCGATGGAGACGGCACCCGCGACGAAGAGCAAGGCGCTCAGCATGACCGGCACGACAAGATCAAGGGAAGGGTAGTTCTTAAAATGGAGCGCCCACATCTCTGCAAATAGTTGCCTCATCAGCACCCAGTTGAGCACGCCGACGGACCAAGCCACGCCCCCCCCCAACAAGTATCGAAGTACGCCAGCCTGGTGGCGCTGCACGTTGTCATAGGAAACTCGGGGCACAGATTGACCCTCCGGGTGGATTCAGCGCTTCAGGGAATCGGGTGATGTTGGCTGCCGTGCAGGCGCGCGGCACCTGATGGAACGAGTGCGACGATGCATCCCTCAAGAGGCCGACTTTCCCGGGCGGATACGTCTTTATTCTGGCGCGCCGCCTTCGCCGCCGCAACCGGCAGCGCCCACGCGGGGCATGAAGATCCCACGGCTGCCCTGAGGCCTGCCGCAGCCCCGCCCGGCCTCAGCCCGCCGCGCGCGATCCGATGCGCTGCTGCAAGTGCTCCAGCAGACCGTCCTGGTCGTTGGTGCCCACGCGCAGGCGACCGTCGGTGAGGGTCAGCTCCACCACGTCGCGGCCCCAGATGTTCCAGATCCAACCGCCGCCGGGCGCCCAGTGCACAAGCCAGCCATCGAGGAGCGAGGAGCGCGAGGGCGTAGCGCGGGTGATGTCGGCGTAGCGCACCGACCGTCGCAGCAGAGGCACCGGACCGAAGCGAACCTCGAGCCGGTCACCGACATCCCGCACGCGCAGCTGCTGGAAGCACAGACTCAGCACGATCAGCACGCCGGAGAAGGCCATCAGCATCGGGCGCGTGACGCTCGCGCCGTCGTTGGGATTGTCCCAGAGCATGACGACGCCGGTGATCTGCACGATGACCAGCAGCAGCAGGAGCCAGTGGAGCCAGCCGCGCTGTACGTGGTCGTAGGTCTGTCGGGTCATGGATCGATCTCCACGCGCCTTCTTGTCGATCGTACCTCGCGGGTTTCGATCTCCCGCTCCCCGGGCTCGCGCGGCCCGCGCATCAGAAGGCACCGGGGCCCTTCCAACGCTTGACCGGCACCGGATCCCAGCTGGCCAGGGCGTCCAGCAAGGCGGCGGGCCGCTCCTCGGCCACCAGGAAGCGCAGGGCCTGCTCGTCGAGGAAGCCGTGCTCCACGAAACCTCCGTAGAGCGTGCGCAGCGGCTCCCAGTAGCCGGCTACGTCCAGCAGGCCGCAGGGCTTGGCGTGGATGCCGAGCTGGTTCCAGGTGAGCGCCTCGGCCAGCTCCTCGAGAGTGCCGATGCCGCCGGGCATGGCCACGAAGGCCTCGGCCAGGGACGCCATGGTGTGCTTGCGCTCGTGCATGGAGTCCACGATGCGCAGCTCGGTCAGCTCGTGATGGCCCACCTCACGATCGACGAGCTCGCGCGGGATGACGCCGATGACCTCGCCGCCGGCCTCCATGACCGTATCCGCCACCACGCCCATGAGGCCCACGCTGCCGCCGCCGAAGACCAGGCCTAGATCGCGGCGCACCAGCTCGGCGCCCAGCTCGCGGGCGGCCGCCTGAAAGCGGGGGTCCTTGCCGGGCCGCGACCCACAGAACACGCAGACACGCTGCAACGTCATCTCAGCTCTCCGCTCATCACGCCGTGATGATCCTCGCCTGGGGCCTCCACGCCAAGCCGCAATCGCAACGCTGACCGGCGCGTACGCTGACCGGCGCGTTCGCCGACCGGGCGCCTGCGCAGAGCGCGCGCGGCCCCGGGGAGATGGCGCGGCCAACAGAAGGCGCCACGCCGTCCCTCGCCGCCCCGCACACACACCTGGTGCCCGAACGCAGCGTGGCCCCCGCGCCGGACTGCCGACGCGGGGGCCACACCTTGTCGCTTGCACGCAGCCACCGACGTCAGTCGTTGAGCGCCTCGTGCACACGACCCACCATCTTGGCGGAGGGCTTGAGCGTCTTGTCGCCGTCGTCCTTCCACTTGGACGGGCAGCCTTCGTCGGTCTTCTTGCTCAGGTAGATGTTGGCCTTGAGCAGGCGCAGCAGCTCGTCGATGTTGCGCCCCATGTTCAGGAAGTTGGTCATGTTGTTCATGAGCTTCCCGTCGGGGGCGATCAGGAACGTGCCGCGCAGCGCGAGCCCCGCGCCATCGAGGTAGACGCCGAACATCCGCGCCAAGTCCCCGGTGGTGTCGGCGCCCATCATGTAGCGGACGTCCTTGAGTTCCTTCTCGTCGCGCTGCCACGCGAGGTGCGTGAACTGCGTATCGGTGCTGACCGTGATCACGTCGCACCCGAGTCGATCAAACCTATTGTGCTGCTCTGCCAGAGCAGCGAATTCAGTCGCTCATACGAAGGTGAAGTCGGCTGGGTAGAAGAAGAGCATCGACCAACGCCCCTTCTTCTGGTTCTCGGCCAGATGAAAGCTCCCGAAGTCGCCCGTCGTGGGGTCGAACGTCGTGAGCGTGAAGTCCGGGACCTCCTGGCCCACTTGGATGCACTCCGTCACGTCTGCCTCCGTCGCGTAGTCTGTCTTGAGAGTCTCCGGGTGGAGCGACCACGCGCCGCGGCGGCACCCGAAGTTGCCGACGCGCCGCCATCATCAATGGGATCGACCGCGCGCCGGGCCCAAGACCATAGCGTCACGCACCACCTTCCCGCGAACCCCGAGCGCAGCGGACACGAACGGCTGGTCTCCACCCGGCACGGCTTGACCCGGCGAGGACCGGTCCGCATGGTCGGCCGCCTGATCCTGTCGCGTTCAGCTTCCTTCAGTCGCCAGCAAGAGACCCGCCAGTCATGAGCCCCGAGGACCACGCCAGCTCCAGAGCGCCTTCCGGGGCCGGGTCGAGGGAGCACTGCTCGACGACCTCGCGTCTGCCCACGCGCGAGGCGGCACATGCAACCCAGGCTCCAACCCAAGCTCCGGGCCAAGCTCCGGGCCAGCTTCGGAGCGCGACGCTGATCGTCGCGATCAGCTGCCTGCTCGTCGCCTGCCAGTCCCCCACGGCGGCGCCCGGCGGGTCGCACACCGCCACACCCGCCGAGCGCCACTTCACGTTCCTGTACGAGGCCAGTGTCACGGGGCTCGCGCCCGGCACCGAGGCCAGGATCTGGTTGCCCCTGGCCCAGGACGGGCCGCACCAGGACATCACGGTCATTCACACCAAGCTGCCAGGCGAGCCGCACACGGCGCTGGAGCAGCGCTACCGCAACCGGCTGCTCTACGTGGAGGCGCGGGCCGACGCATCGGGCACCATCCCGCTGGCCGTGGCGTACGACGTGACGCGACGCGAGGTGCTGCCACAGCAGGGCGAGCGGATCACCGACCAGCAACGGCAGCTGTTCCTGCAGGCCAACGCGCTGGTGCCGGCCAACTCGCCCGAGGTGAGCCGGCTGCTGGCCGACGCCAACGCCAACGCCAACGCCAGTGCCGATGCCGATGCCGATGCCGATGCCGATGCCGATGCCAGTGCCGACGCCAACGCCAACGCCAACGCCAACGCCGAGAATCCGGGCGCGCAGCTCCCGCGACGCTACTTCGACCTGGTGCGCGAGGAGCTGCGCTACGCCAAACCCGCCGGCGGCTCCTGGGGACGAGGCGACGCGCGCTGGGCCTGCACCTCGGGGCACGGCAACTGCACCGACTTCCACAGCCTGTTCATCGCCATGTGCCGCGACAGCGGCCTGCCGGCGCGCTTCGAGATGGGCTTCGGCCTACCGCCCCAGCGGGGAGAGAGCTCCGTGGGGGGCTACCACTGCTGGGCCTGGTTCGACGTCGATGGCCGCTGGACGCCGTGCGACATCTCCGAGGCCGACAAGCATCCGCAGGCCGCCGAGGCCAACTTCGGACGGCTGTCGGCCGACCGCGTCGCCTTCACCGTGGGACGCGATCTGATCCTGAATCCCGCGCAGGACGCAGGCCCCGTAAACTTCCTCGTCTACCCCTACGTCGAAGTGGGAGGCCAGGTATGGGATCAGGTGCAGACGGAGTTCTCGTTTCGGGACCTGTGAGCACAGCGCGCGGCCCCCTCGCGCGCGGCCCCCTCGCTCTGAGCGCCCTCGCGCTGGGCCTCCTCGGGCTCGCGCTGCTGGCGGCCTGCACCGGCATGGCTCCGCATCCGGACCGCCCCGCGCAACCCGACCTGGGGCAGCAACCCAGGCACCTCGTTGAGGGGCGTGCGGCACAACCCACCCAACCCACCCAACCCACCCAACCCACCCAACCCGAGCAACCCGAGCAACCCGCGCAACTCGCGCCAGCCGCCCCACCCGCCCCACCCGCGCAACCCGCGCCAGCCGCGCCAGCCGAGCTGCCCTCGCAGCCCAACATCATTTACGTGCTGGCCGATGACCTGGGCTATGGCGAGCTGGGCTGCTACGGACAGGAGCGCATCGCCACGCCGCGCATCGACGCCCTGGCCGCCGAGGGCATGCGCTTCACGCGGCACTACTCCGGCAGCCCGGTCTGCGCCCCGGCGCGCTGCGTGCTGCTGACAGGTCTGCACACGGGCCACGCCGCCATCCGCGACAACGACGAGTTGGCCGCACGCGGCGATGTCTGGAACGACCCCTCGCTCGAGGGCCAACGCCCGCTCCCCAGCGACACCGTGACCCTCGGCCATCGCCTGCAGGCGGCGGGCTACGCCACGGCCTTCGTGGGCAAGTGGGGCCTGGGCGGCCCGGGCAGCGAGGGCGCGCCCGAGCACATGGGCTTCGAGCGCTTCTTCGGCTCGCTCTGCCAGCGCCAGGCGCACAACTACTACCCCACGCACCTCTGGCGCGACGGCGTCCGGGTGCCCCTGGCCAACGAGCCGTTTCGCGCGCACCAGCGCCTGCCCGCCGACGCCGACCCGCTCGATCCCGCCAGCTATGCGCCCTACAGCGGCGAGCAGTGGGCTCCGGATCTCATGCTCGACGAGGCCCTGACCTTTGTGCGCGAGCAGCGTGAGCGGCCCTTCTGCCTCGTGTTCGCCTCGCCCATCCCACACCTGGCGCTGCAGGTGCCCGCGGACGACCTGGCCCGGTACGACGGCGCCTTCGCTGAGACGCCCTACCGAGGGCAGGCCGGCTACCTGCCCCAGCGCACGCCGCGCGCCGCTTACGCCGCGATGATCACGCGCCTCGACCACGACGTGGGCCGCCTCGTGGATCTGGTGGACGAGTTGGGCCTGACCGAGCGCACGCTGATCATCTTCAGCAGCGACAACGGCCCCAGCTGGGTGGGCGGCGTGGATCGCGAGTTCTTCGCCAGCTCCGGCGGGCTCAACGGCCGCAAGGCGCAGCTGTTGGAGGGCGGCATCCGCGTGCCCATGCTTGCGCGCTGGCCCGGCGTGGTGCCGGCGGGTAGCGAGAGCGCCCACATCTCGGGCTTCCAGGACCTGCTGCCCACCCTCTGCGAGCTGGCCGGCGCCAGCGCCCCCGACCCCTGCGACGGCCTCTCGCTGGTGCCCACGTTGCGGGGCGAGGCGTCACAGCAAGCGCGCCACCCCTACCTCTACTGGGAGTACCGGCGGCGTGAACAGGCGCTGCTCCTGGAGGACTGGAAGGCCTTGCGCCGAGCCCCCGGCCGAGCGCTGGAGCTGTATGACCTGGCGACCGACCCCGGCGAGAGCTCCGACGTGGCGGCCCAGCACCCGGAACTCGTGGCGCGGCTGGAGCAGCTCATGGCCCAGGCCCACAGCCCCAGCGAGCACTTCGAGCTGTTGCCGGCCGAGGACGACTGAGCGCCGCGGGCGCGCGCCGGGCAGGCCCCTGACGTCGGCGCAGGCTGGCCATGCCGGTGAAACAAGCAGTGCCCGAGCGAGCGGAGCAGGTACGGACGACTCCGCCGGATGCATCGGTCAGAAGGCAGAGCAGGTGCGGGCGACGCCGCCGGATGCATCGGTCAGGAGGCGGAGCAGGTACGGGCGCAGGCATCGGTCAGGACCTGGAGCTGACCCGGCGATCTGCCCCCCGTCCCTGCACGCCACACCGACGCCACGGATTTGCTGCCGTTACCTGGAGCGCCCATACCCATACATGGTGGCGACGACGGAACCATCACCTCTCGGCATGTCCGAGGGTTCCCGTCTCCGGCGCCGCGCAGTGTGTTCATCGCCGCGCAGCGACGAGAGCGCGCTGGAGAGAGCGCAACACAGGATCGAACGCAACCGAGTAGACGGCCCAGCGAACGAGCTATTGTTGGCCGGGGCTCCAAGCTGGGCGTCTGCTCGGTCTTCGATCTGAACATGAGGTCCCCCGAGAGACCTCGGTGCGGGCGCTGGCAGAGTCAAACTCCTGCCGGCGCCCGTCTTCTGTTTCAGGTGGCTTGCCGCCGCGTCTGCTGGATTGCGTCTGCTGCGTGCCCGCTGCTCGCCTGCGTAGCTGCTGCTCGCCTGTGTGCCCGCTGCTCGCCTGGGTGCCTGCTGCTGGCTTGCGTGCGCTGCTCACCTGAGTGCCGGGGCGCCTGCTGCTCGCCGACACGGCTGCGTCTCAAGCCTGTTCGTCGGTCCAGGGCTCGAGCCAGGCAGACGTGCCCCCATCGACGTGCGCGGGATCCGGCCGCAGCAGCGTGACCACGCCCCGCCCCTCCGCAGGCGCGCCGCGTGCCATGCGCAGCGCCATGGGCCGGTCCGGTGCCAGATCCCGCACCCGCTGCAGCAGTGAGCGCGTCACGCGGCCGAAGCTGAAGCGCGCGTTGAGCTCCACCAGCGGGCGAAAGCGGCCGTCGCTCGTGCGATAGGCGTCCACGCCGAAGGGCCCTTCGTACCCGGCCTCGGCCAGCGCGGCCCCGGCGCGGCGAGCGGCCTGTTCGAGCTCGTCCTGCTCCGCCGACGAGAGGCCCGGGGCGCCGGGGTCGGCGGCGCACACGACCACTCCGCCAAAGCGGCCCCGGACGTCGATCAGCAGGCGCTGGCTGCCCAGCAGCTCCACGTCACCGTCGCGCACCTGGCCACAGCAACCCACGTCGAGGGCACGCTGCTCCCAGGGCTCGAACAGCAGCCAGCCCTGAGTGGACAGGAGCCGCGCCGCGGCCAGCAGGGTGCTCGCCTCGGCCGGCCCGTCTCCCAGCAAGTGCCCGCGGCCGGCCGCGGACCAGGCCGGCTTGCAGACCCAGCGCCCCCGGGCCTGGCTCAGCGTCTCGCGCAGCTCGTCGGCTGATACCAGGACTCGGGAGCCCTCCAGAGCCAGGCCGAGGCGGCGGCAGAGATCGAACCCGAACGCCCGGTGAGCCACGCGCTCCACGACCAGCGGCGAGCTGTGCCCCGGAGCCACCCCGGCCAGCTCAGGCGTGACCATCCAGAGCAGCACGTCGCACGGGGCGTCAGCACTTGGCACAGCACTCGGCACAGCGCCCGGCGCTTGGCTCGGCAGTTGCCCCGGCAGTTGGCCCGGCAGTTGGCCCGGCAGTTGGCCCGGCAGTTGGCCCGGCAGTTGGCCCGGCAGTTGGCCCGCCGCTTGGCCCGCCGCTTGGCCCGCCGCTTGGCCCGCCGCTTGGCCCGCCGCGCCGCCCGCCGCGCCGCCCGCCGCATCGCCCAGCTGTTCAGCCGAATGGTCGGCTCGCACGCTGGCCGACAGCTCGCCCGACAGCAAGCGCGGGCTCGGCAGGCCGGGCACGTCGGCCAGCGCGGCCTGGGCGATGGGGTCCGGCGTCCAGAGCACGTCGTCATCGCACTCGGCAAAGACGCGCATGAGCGTGCCCACCGCCGACAGGCGCTCACGCAAGGGCCGAGGCAGGGTCCCGGCGCGGGACCAGCGCGCCTCGGCGTCCATGTTGGAGACCAGCAGGCGACTCATCGCGCCGCCGTCTCGAGCGCGGTCACGAACTCGGCGGGCAGGCCCAGCTCGCGGCGGCACGCGGCGTGCAAGACCGGCCCGCGCGCGAGGGCCGGGCGCAGAGGCCAGATCAACGCCGCTCGCCAGGCGTCCAGCGCCGCCACGTCCTGCGGCCGGAAGCGCTGAAACCACTTCAGGCCGAAGGCCACGTGGCCCTGCTCCTCGGCGTGCACGCGCTCGAGCACCCGGGCGGTGGCCTCGTCGCCCACGGACCGGGCCGCCGCGACCGCGTCCAGCGTGTGGTCCAGATTGGCGCTCTCGAAGGTGAGGCACATGGCCGCCACGAAGCGCAGCGGCGTGTCCATCAGCCCGCGCTTGTTCCAGAGATAGGCGCTGACCGGGAAGTCGCCGGGCCCGTGCCCCAGCGCGTCCAGTCGCTCCAGGTAGAGCAGGGCGTGACGCTGCTCATCTTCCAGCAACGTGGCCAGGCCACGGCGGAACGCGTCCGGCGCATCGGTAAACGTGAGCAAGGCCCAGGCGAACAGCTCCAGCGCCTGCAGCTCGTGGTTGAACCAGCCGTGCAGCAAGCGCGCGCGCTGAGCCGCGTCGGCGTAGCCCGTCAGTGACGGCACCTTGGCGCGGGCGCAGGGCAACAACCCCGGCGGCCGCGCCGGCTGCTGGGGCAGCGCAGCGGGACGGCGATCGTCGTCGGCCAGCGTCGCCTTGGCCCGCCCCAGCTTGCCCGCGATGGTCTCGGCCTGCAGCACGGCCAGCGCGTGGGAACGCAGCGTGACAGGCACAAGCGGAGCCAGGCTCAGCCCTCGTCGCGCTCGATGCTGAGCTCGAGCTGGCTGACCACCTCGATGACCACCACGAGCTTGCGGCTGCGCTGTGGGTCGCCATCGTCCGTAATCAGGAACTTGGCCCTGTGCTTGCCCAGGTGCGCAAACGTGGGCGTCCAGGTCACCGTGTTGGTCACGTCGTCGAAGACCGCGCCGTAGTCCGGATCGAAGATGTCCTTGCCCTTCAGATCGATCGTCTCGATCGTGAGCACGTCACCCACGTCCTTGTCCGTGGCCAAGATCGGGAACTTGAGCTCCTGATCGATGAACGCCAGCATCTTGGTGATCTTGCTCGGCACCGGCGGCTTGTTCTTGTCGGGCTTGGCGTCGGGCGGCAGCACCTTCACGGGGTACGTGAAGCGGCGAGGCTTCTTGCCCGAACCGTCGTCAGCAAACACGCGGAAGCGGAAACTGCCCTTTTCGGGAGAGCCCAGGAACGTGACCTCGCGCGCCTCGGGATCCCACGTGGCGTTGGGCAGCTTGGGGAAGTTGCCCTCCTCGTCCAGCTCCGGCGTGAGCACGATCTCAGCGCTGGGCAGATCGGTGTCGGCCACCAGTACCGGAATCACCACGGCCTCGTCAGTGATGACCTTGGTCTTGTAGATGACGGCCTTGGGCGGCTTGTTCTTGAACTTGGAGCCGTCCGGCGGGTCAGCCGACAGGGCCATGCGGACCAGGCCATTGCTTGTGACGTCGAACAGTTCCTTGCCCTGCTCTTCGAAGAACTGGCCGCTGTAGGTCATGCCGTTGCGGCGCATGACGAACACGTCGTCCTGCACCGGCATGATCGACGTGTACTCCGAGTTGCTCACGCCGTCGCCCGGCAGGTTCAGCACGAACTCCCAGTCGCCGTCGGGCCCGGGGGGCGCCTGGGTCGAGCTGAACACGCGACCGTCCAGCCGCAGGGCAAACCAGTCGCTGGGCACACCGCCTGGGTCCACAGCGGGCACACTTCGCAGCGCGATGTCGCTGTAGAGCACGCCGTTATTGAACGGCAGCTCGGCCACGAGCGTTCCGTTGGGCGGCGCCAGCGGCCCGCCGTCGCCCGGCTCTTCTGCTCCGATGGGGGAGAACGCCGCCGGGTCGGCGCTGAAGATGACGCCGTCAGCCCGCATGGCCAGCAGCAGATCGCCCTCAGCGTCGTACATCAGGTGCAGCCACTGCGTCCCGTCAAGGAACGAGCCGTCATCCTCCGGGAAGTCGGGGTTCTTGTCGTAGTCGAACCGGAAACCCGGGAAGAGGCTGCCCTGTCGGAAGATCGAACCGTCCACGCGCAGCGCGTACACGTCGGGCACCTCGCCCTCCACACCCGTGGGCACGGTCGTGAGGTCGGCGAAACCAAAGCCTGCATGGGTGCTCATGACCTGGCCGTTGCGGACCACCATGCCGTCGGTGCGCAGCAGATGGGCGATGCCATCCTCGGGCACATGCATGCGGAACCAGAACGGTCCACTGCCGATGCTGAAGCCGAGTTCGTGCAGCTTGACGCCGTTCTTGCGGACCAGACCGTCCACCCGCAGCTGGTAGCGGTCGTTGCCGACCACGGCGAGATCGATGTACTGCTGCTCGCCGTGGACACCGCCGTCGCCCGAGACGTAGAGGCTGGGGGCCTTCTCGAGCAGCGTGCCGTTGACGAAGGTGCCGCCGTTGTCACGCAGCGTGTAGATGAACGTGCTCGACTGAGCCTCAGACGCAACGGCCAGAGCGGCGAGGGCGAGCAACGAGAGCACAGCGCGCGGAGCGGAAGACAGCATGGCAGGCAACCTTCTGGAGCGGCGAATAAAGGGGCCGGCGCCCGGTGCCTGTGCACGTCAAGGGCTCCGGCAATCAACAGCGTCGACGGCCGTCGATAACCAATGACTCTAGCATGGGTCTGAGGCCTCGGTCGGACGACGGCGCGAATGGCTGCGCTGCGGGCGCCAGTGGTGCGAGGCGGTCGCAATATAGAGACTCGCCCCCCGGGCTACGGTGTGGTCGCAGACCCTGGATTCCTGGGCGAAACATGCGCTTCGGCCGCATCACCCTGGGCCGGCGGCCGCAGCGGGAGGGGCCCAACGCCCGCAGCGCGACGGGGCCGGCAGCCGCAGCGCGACGGGGCCGGCAGCCGCAGCGCGACAGGAGCGGCAGCCGCAGCGCGACAGGAGCGGCAGCCGCAGCGCGACAGGAGCGGCAGCCGCAGCGCGACAGGAGCGGCGCCCGCAGCGCGAGGGCAGCGCTTGCCCCGGAGCCTGAGGCCATTGGTCCGGGGGGCGGGGACCCTACCCGGCCACCACCGGCGCCAGGGACTTGCCCACCAGCCAGGCCACGGCCGCCGCCGAACTCCCCACCGCCAGGGTCGAGGCGCCCAGCCGCCACCAGGGCCGAGGCGACCAGCGCGCCTGCAGCGAGCCGATGGCGAAGAACACCGCCGCCGTGGAGGCGCAGGCCAGGCTGAACGAGGCCTGCGCTCCCAGCAAGTAGGGCAGCAGCGGCACGGCGCCGCAGACCAGGAAGGCCGTGAAGGTGGCGCCCGCGGCGCGCCAGGCCGAACGCACCTGGATCGGCAGGCCGTGCTCCTCCACCAGCATGGTGGCCACCCACTGCTCGCGGTTGTTGACGATGTGCCGCACGATCGAGTCGAGCAGCTGGCCGTCGAAGCCCTTGAGCCGGAAGATCTCGCGCACCTCTGCTTCTTCGCCCGCGGGGTCCAGCTCGATGTGACGCCGCTCCATGGCCTCGAGGTGCTGCAGCTCGTGCTGCTCGCTGCGCGTGCCCGACCAGTTGCCGGCCGCCATGGAGAAGCCGTCGCCCGCCAGGTTGGCCAGCCCGAGCACCACGATGATCTCGTTGCCCAGGCCCGCGCCCACCACGCCCGCCACCACCGCAAACGTCGTGACCGCGCCGTCGATGCCGCCGTAGACCCAGTCGCGCAGGTAGCTCAGACGCGGGCCGGCGGCCATGCGCTCGCGAATGGCCGCCGGCGTGTGCAGATGCTCGGACTGCTCGTGGTGCACGCCCAGCCCCGGCTCAGGTCAAGCCGCCGCCGCGCGGGCCGCCCACCGCCCCCAGCACCTCCTTGATGGAACCCAGCGAGCCCAACACACCCGCCGACTCGTAGGGCATGAAGACCGTGTTGTTTGCGCTGGGGCTCTGCGCGATGTCGCGCATCATCTTCAGGTATTCCATGGCGATCAGGTACTGCGCCGGATCGGTCCCGGCGTCCTTGAGCGCCGCGGTCACCTGGCCGATGGCGCCGGCCTCACCCTCGGCCTTGAGGATCAGGCGCTTGCGCTCGCCCTCGGCCTCGGCCACGGCGGCGTCGCGCACACCCTCGGCGCGCAGCACCTGGGCGGTCTTGGCTCCCTCGGCCTCGAGCACCACGGCGCGCCGGCTGCGCTCGGCCTGCATCTGCTTCTCCATGGCCACCTGGATCTCCGGCGGCGGGGAGATGTCCTGCAGCTCGACGCGGTTGACCTTCACGCCCCACTTGTCGGTGGCCTCGTCCAGCACCTCGCGCATGCGCGCGTTGATCTCGTCGCGGCTGGAGAGGCACTTGTCGAGGTCGAGCTCGCCGATGATGTTACGCAGCGTGGTCTGGGCCAGCTTCTCGATGGCGTTGGGCAGGTTGTTGACCTCGTAGGCCGAGCGCAGCGGGTCGGTGATCTGCGCGAAGAGCAGGCCGTTGATCTCGATCAACACGTTGTCCCGGGTGATCACGCGCTGCTGCGGGAAGTCGAGCACGACCTCGCGCAGATCGAGGCGGTCGCGCATGCGGATGACGGTCATCGAGCGCCCGCCGCTGACGGCCGGCTGCATCCACGACACCGCGCGGGCCTTGTCGATGATGGGCCAGAGCACGTTGAGGCCCGGTTCGAGCGAGCGATGGAACTTACCCAGCCGCTCCACCAGCATGATCTCGGCCTGCCGCACGATCTTGATGCCGCGGGCCACCAGCACCAGCGCCAGCACCACGAACAAGAGCAGGCCGACAGTGGTGGGTGCCAGCGCGAGGAAAAGGGGGAAGGTCATGTTGGCGTGCTCCGTTCAGTCGGGACGGGCCGGGCAGAGCGCCCCGCGCGTCGGTTGGTTCGATGCAGCGCGGCCGCAGCGAGCGGCGCGCGTGCTGCTGAGAGATGTGGCGCCCACGGTCGCTCAGGCCCGATCGACGGTGAGCGTGTTGCCGGCCACCGCCAGCACCTTCACGGCATCGCCGACGTTCAGCTCGGCGGCGGCGGTGGCGCGCCACTCCTCGTTGGCCAGGCGCACGCGCCCCTGACCGCCGGCCGGCACCTGCACCACCACCGTGCCCGCCTGACCCAGCAGCGCGCTCGTGTTGGTGGCGGTCTTCTTGGGTGAGAGCAGGTTGGCGAACACCGGCCGCACCCACAGCAGCGAGCCGATGGAGCTGGCTGCAAAGAACGCCACCTGCCAGCCAGGCGAGAACCACAGGGCCCCGCCGGCGGTGAGCAGCGTGCAGATGGCCAGCGCGCCCAGGAAGAAACCCGCCGTGAAGATCTCGGCGATGAGCAGCAGCAGCGTCGACCACAGCCAGAACTCGGCGGTTCCATCGAGGTACCCACCCAGGGTGAGCAGGTCCAACAGTCCACCGTCCATTGCAGACAGGATCCCGAACATGGCAGTTGTCTCCTCTGCGCGCTCCGCGCAGGCCACCCATTGTAGGCACTGGAGGCTGATGTCAGCCCTCGGATCGCGCCGTGGGGATCGGCACCACCCGCCCGGGCGCCAGCTGCCGCGCCCGCTCCAACTCGTCGGGGTGGGCTGAATCAGGTTCCAGCCCGCCACCCCAGGCGCTGTTTGCGAAGGCGTCCCGCACGATTCCGGCCGCTTCCTCCCACGACACCGGGCGGCGGGCCAGCTCGTCGAGAGCCGACGAGCCTGGCGTGAGCGCCGGCACGCGCAGCGGGATGGAGCCGTGGTGCAGCACGCGCCCGCCCCGACGACGCTGGGCCGAGCCCAGCAGCTTGCGGCCGCTCTCGTCCACCAGATCGAGCGCGGTGGTGTCCGCGAAGCACAGGCTGGCGCTGCGTGGGCGCACGGACAGGGGGGCGTCGCCACCGCGCGGCAGCGGCGCCGGCCCCAGCCGCGAGAGCCCCTCGGAGAGGATGGCGTGCACGCGCTCGTAGGCCGGCACCACGCCGGCGGGGTAGCCGTCGCGGCCCGGCGTAGCCAGCAGGCAGAAGGTCAGCTCCTGGTCGTGATGGATGGCGCCCCCGCCCGTGGGCCGGCGCACCACGGGCAGCCCGTGCGCGCGAGCCAGGGGCTCGAACGCCTCGGCCGGCTGGAAGTGGCCGATCGACAGGGCGGGCGGACTCCAGCCATACAGCCGCAGCACGGGCCGCTCGTCGAGCGACTCCATCAGCGCCAGGTCGAGCGCTTGATTGAACGCCGCCGCTCCCGCCCCGGAGACGATCAGCCGCCAGGGTCGCTCGGCCGTCACCGGCTCAGCTCAGCCGTCAGAGGACTCGGTGCCCGCCGGCTTGACCCGCGGCAGGATGAGCTTCAGGCACTCCTGGGACCAGTACAGGTAGTTCTGCGACAGGAAGTCGTCCTTGGCCTGGAGCTCGTTGGAGCCCTCCAGTGGAGCCAGGGGGCGGCCACGCACGTAGTTCTTCACCCGGGCCACCCAGACGCCAGCGTTGATCTCGGCGCCCCAGACGTGCCGGCGGCAGGTCTCGGCGTAGGGGCCGAAGATCTCGCCGCGCTGGCCGTTGTAGAACAGGTCGTCGATCATGCTGTAGCCCTGCAGGAAGATCGACAGCTCCGACTCGGTGATGCGAATGCGCAGCGGGTTGCGCTGGAAGGTGCGGTCGTCGCCCTGCGGTGTGCGCACCGGCATCTTGGGGTGCTCGGCCATGACGTCATCGAAGCTGTACTCACGCACGTCGTCGCCCTCGCCGAGCGTCTCGCCGATGCGACCCAGCGAGGCCATCAGCTTGGCCTTGGCCTGCTCGAAGGAGGCCTGCTCGAAGGGCTGCCCCTGGGTGCCCTCGAACGCCAGGTCCACCACAACTTTGCCACGCTCGAAGAAGTGCCGGCCGCCGGCGCGGTAGTGATCCTCGAGCTCCTCTTCGGTCATGGTCTCGGAGCGCCAGGCCTCGTAGGACTTGCGGTAGCGGTAGTGCTCCCGGTAGCGGTCCACGGAGTCGTAGCCCTTGAACATGATGATGGCGCGCAGCGGAAAGAGCGTGCCGTCGTAGCTGGCCCTGTGCTCGTCGTAGGCCTCGCGCATCTCGTCCGGCTGCATCCATCGGCCGGCCTGGCTGAGCACCCACTGCATGCCGCGCAAGGTGAGCAGCTCGCGCATGACCAGCTCGACATCGGCGTCGGCCACCATGTTCGAGACCAGGTACCACATCTCGTCGGTGGGCACGTCCCGCACCGCGTCAGCGGCGGCGCGGGCCGCCAGCTCGGCCTGGGCGACCGCCTGCTCGCTCCCGGTGCCCTCGGCCAGGGCGCTGCGGGCGGCCTCGGCGGCCACCTCGCTGTGCTCGGCCGAGCGGGCCCCCAGGCGCACGAACACATCGTCAGGCAGGGTCGTGTCGAAGAACCAGTCGATGCCCAGCTCATCCACCAACCCCTGGCGGATGGTGCGGATGATCTGCCCCTTGAAGAAGGCCGGGATGGGGTCACCCGACGCCGCTGACTTCTTCACGAACTGGCGCAGGGTCTTGCCGTTGTCGTCCTTCCCGAGCGCGTTCCAGGTCACCTGGGGCATCCAGTCGGGCTTGGGGTCGTCCTCGGGCGTGGGGCCATCGGCCAGATCCCAGACCGGCTCGCCGGTGGCGACGCTCGGGAACGGCAGGAAGACCTTCTCGAACGACGACTCGGCACCCAACATCTCGCGGTACTTGGTCATGCCCACGGAGGCCTCGATGGAGGCCCGGTACTCGGCGATGGCTTTCTCGGCCGGATCCGGCGCGTCGGGCTGCGGCCCGACGCTGAACTCGTCGGCACCCGATTCCTGTTCGGCGCCCTGCTGGGCCTGCATGGCCACCAGCTCCTCCAACTCGGCGACCTTGGCGTCGATGTCGGTATCAGACGGCAGGAAGTCGGCTCGATCG
>Ga0164313_10001209_pt1 | contig 22677 bp, 34 predicted proteins | sample GuaBasSedimGuay4_FD_113735 | JGI IMG/M metagenome (GOLD analysis project Ga0164313, IMG submission 113735) | Subseafloor sediment microbial communities from Guaymas Basin, Gulf of California, Mexico - Guay4, Core 4569-4, 0-3 cm | ecosystem: Environmental > Aquatic > Marine > Hydrothermal vents... | reverse complement strand
TAGTCTATAAGAAAGATTTTTTCTTTATCTTTAAAAAATTCTACCATATCTAAAGGAGATAAAGGTAGAATAGTTTTAACAAGTTCTGTCATTTTTATACCATATAGGTTTTAAGTATTAAATCATTAAATTTAAGATAACGGCTACTAAAAAAACTTAAACAACTTAAACATTCAAAGTCAGCCAAGAATTGGTCAATATCAGGATTTTTAAATAATTCTACAAATACCATTAATTCAGTAACATGATCGTCTTCCATAGTATCAATTTCTTTTGCATAAGCCAAAGAATATAATTCAATAATATTATCTAAATCTGTATGAACATCAACGATAGAATCACACATTAATTTACAAAGAAATGGATCATTATTAATAGCAGTTTTAAGTTTACCAGGATCAGTTATTCCAGATATAGGTAAATAATCTTCTATTACATCATAATTACTCGTAATAAGACCAACAACTTTAACCAACTGACTTTCAATATATCCAGTTAGCATAGGTTCAACCATATTAGCAATTTTTAAGTTTGCTATTGGTTTAGTTATTTTACCATTTTTGTACATAAATAATACAAATTCTAATGGTATATCTGCAGTACTACCAACATTGAATAATTTTCCAGTAGCTTGAAAGGCACTGTATATATCAGTCATTGTATTGTATTTTATATCACGATTTTCTTGAATAAAATCACTGACTTCATACATTTCTAATATCTTGAACATTACATCATCAGTAAGATAACCAAAGGTTTCACATAATTCTTTCATTGTGTATAGAAATAATGCAGCATAATCATTAATATCTGATATATAAATTCTTAATTTATCTATAGAGTCTATGTATTCCCATAACTTACTATAATCATCATCAAATCTTTCTGTCATCATTTCAGCTAATGTATTATATCTGAATATGAAATTACTGTCTTCTGGGAAATAAAGATCTGCGAATTCACCACCATCTAAAAGTATAAACTCACCTTCATGTGGTTGAAACTTATCTATATGCTTTACATATATTTTATTTTTAATATTGAACATTTTTTTATCCTTAAACTAAATTAGTTTATCTTCTACCTCTAGATGCGTGACAGCTACTATGACAACTGCTATGGCAATAATAATAATTCTTATATAAATTATTAGCATTGATATTTAATGTAGTCTGTAATGAGCTTAAAATTGTATGATATCGTGTTAAATTAATATCTTCAAGAGGTTGAATATTATTATATGTTGAAGCAGAAGGTTGACTTCTAGTACCATCAGGAAGTGTATTATTAATTCTAGCAAATCTAGAATATTTGAATACGTTTGTTCCATATTGGTTTTTATAAAACTTAGTAAGTCTAACTCTAGAAAATTGTTTAGTAAATTCTTCAAGAGCTGCTTGAAGATCTGGTCCACTAACAGTCACAGTTGATAATTCACCAGTACTAACAGCTGGATAATTAGTTAACGTAATTTCATTTCCTGAACGTGAAACGTCAGTAGAATTAGCATTTTTCTTAGCATTTGCATAAGCTTGTAAATATGCGTTTAAATCATTTATAAATTGGGCTTTAGTTACATTTGCCATATAAGGTTCCTTATTCCTGTCCTACAAATCCGTTTAAAAACTTTTTAAACAGATCAATATCTCTATTTTCATTCATATCTATCATCATTGATTTAGGCGCTGGACATATATCACCTTGAAATTCTAATTGATGACAGTCTCCATTGCATGTATCATATACTGGACATTCATAACATGCTTTAGGTCTCATTAATTCAGATTGAATATTACATAGTCTCTGTGGACTAAATAATATATCATACATATGATCATTTATATGGGCAAATTGTTTATCAACTGCACCATTTGGACAACCACCAATTGTACCATCAGCATTAATTGTTAAAATCTTTTGTTCGCACATTCTACATCTACAACCAGCATGAGTAGAATGAACTACTTCTGTTAATATAGAATCAAAAAACATATTGTCTATATATTCGTATGTTTTATGTTCGATTGATTGTTTCCACATTTTATGGAACCAAGCATCTAATTCTATATTAAGTGGAATAATACCACTATTTAATAATGCGTTACCATTACCTGTAATTCTTTCAAAATTTATATGTTTGATACCTAAGCTAGAAATATAGTTAATAATATCTATAGGTTCCATCTCAACTATACTTTTACTAACACTTACCATTACAGTAATATTATGACCATCTTTTACTAACTGTTTAACATTATCTTCCCATAAATCTTCTTGTTTCTGGTTAGACCATCTTATATTTTTATCCCATGATGTACCCCAAGATTTATCACAAATCTTTTCGAGTACATCAAGCCTACCGGAATTAAGGGAAAACGTTAAATTGGTTTGTACAGACCACCAAACATTTTCCCACAAATCTTTAACACCATGCCAAGTTTCAAATAGTAACTCAGTTGGTGCAATCAAAGGTTCGCCGCCATGAAATGATATGTTTCCATTATCAAGTTCTGGATTAAATTTTTTCAGTCTTTGAAAGAAATCTATTGTTGCTGGAACATCGAACCAACCCTTTTTACCATTTATCCCATTTGTAAAACAATGGGCACAATTTAAATTGCAGGTATCCGTGGTCTTTAGATAACACATGAGTTCACGCATATTTAATTTTATTCTCTTTCAATTATCAATAATGTTTTATTATATTATTAATATTAAGTGCTGTATACAGCAGGGAATACTTTATTCCAAGTACTACTACCATATATAAAAATTTCTAATGTTGCTCCTGTCCCTGTGACTCTTATATCTCCAGATACTGCTACAGTTGGATTAGCATGAACAAATGTTCCGCCGCCAGTTCCAAGTAATGCTGCCTGTAATGCAGCAATTTCATCATCTACATATTGTTTATTTGGTATATCATTACCATTGGTTAATAACGCTTCATAATTTGTAACATCTGAATGTATAGTACCATCATTTTCAATTTTAAATAGTGGAGTATGTCCAGTAGTACTATAAGAACCTTTTGCTACATGGAAACCACCGGTTGAATTATTGTCTCCATCAATATGTATTAAAACGCTTTCATCAGCAGTTAATAATAGTGCTGCAGTGCCTCTAATATCAGGCCCATCAATAACAGTACCTTTACCTTCATTTAAGAACAATACATTATCAAAATTTAAAACACCATCTGTTCTTCCAACAAAACCTATAGCGGGTAATACTGAAGTTATACTATCACCATCTTTTTCTACATAAACACTAGATAAAGAATTGATAAAATCATCAACATATTTTTTATTAGTTAATACATTATCAAATAAAACTAAACTTTCATATCCAGTTATTAAACCAGATTGTATAGTACCATCATTTAATACATGGAATAAATCAGTTGAACTAACTAAATCGGTTGCACCTTTACCTACAACGAAACCGCCGGTCCCATTATTATTAGAATCTGCTATAATGTGTACAGTTTCAGATGCTGTCATTAATATAGCATCAGTAGATCTAAAATCTGGAGCTTTACTAATATCACCATGACCTTCATTAATATATAAAGAAGGTGAAACACCATCGTCTTTAGTAAATGTTAATACTCCGGCCGCATTACCAATAGCTCCAACTGAATTATCATTTACAGTAATTGTATCGCCGCCTTTTAAAACATATCGATCAGCAGTACTAACAAAGGCAGCACCAGTATATACTTTTAATTGAGGTACGCTTTGGTCATACCACAAGTCACCTTCATGAGGGAACGTAGGTGGTTCAACTGTTACTCCAAGTCTACCAGCATAATCCCATTGAAATGTTCCAGTACCTGAAATATCTCTATAAATGTATAATACGCTATCTGTTTTATTAAACCATAATTGACCAGAATTATAAGGTGGAACTACCATCAATGGATCTGGTTCTACTACATTATAAGATACATTTCCCAAAAATGCTGCTTGAGCATCTGGTAATATAGTTTGTAAAATTATTGTTGTTAAATTTAGAGGTTGATTATAAGAACTAGATGCTACTAAATAATTGTTATCATTAATAGCACTAGTAGAACCAACTATTTGAAATTCAAAATCATTAATAAAAATATCTGTTTTATCATCAAAAATTTCAACATAATCAACACCGGCTCCACCATTATCATCAGCACCTTGAATTGATACTATTAATGGAAGTGCTCTAGCTGGACTAGAAAAATTTTCTAATAAATGTAAGAAATTTTCGTTTAATGCTTCACCGTATTTTAATCTACCAGTACCATGTAATACTAAGCTTGAATTAGATTTTGGTCCACCGAAACCATCTATCTGAGATGGATTGATAATAAATGAAGGTTCATTCGTATCTGTATGTTGTATAGAATATACTGTAGCCATCTATAAAATCCTTTTTAAATTGTTATTTATCCTTATTTATAATTTTAATTCTTTTAAATAATTTTTAATTTCATCAACTTCTTTGCGATTTTTATCAAATTTCTTTTGCCATTTTGATGGATTTATAAACATTTCCAATACTTTATGTTGATTTTCGGTTATACTTGGATTAGTTAATATCTTATTAATACTAACAGAATTCAACAAAAACCATGGAGATAAATGTCTAGATTGGAGTAATTCTATGATCTCATTTATGTATAATTTAAGTAAAACTTCTTCAATATCACAATCAAATATTTTAGATAATTTTTGTAAACATACTATAGAAACACCAACTGATCTTAAAGGATCTAATGTATCCAAATATTTTATATAAGCTGAATATACAATACTTGAAGACCAAACTGTTGGCAATATTCGTTTACTATTAACAAATTCTAAATATATTGGAATGTCTGGAATTCGTTTATCTATAGCAAATTTAGCAAAATTTATAAAGCTTGTATAATACTTTGAACTCATAAATGTTTCAATATCAGTATTATAACATCTCTTAGTTTCTAAATATTTTTTATAATATCCAAAAGCATTTCTACCAATAACACTTTTAACTTCATTTTTCTTGGCTAAAACTTTACACTTAGATGCATGTTTAATAAAAAACCTTTCATTAACATATTGTGTATGACAGTGCTCACATTCAAACATTTCTTTTTTTCAATTCTTTTTTCAGATCAGCTAAAACATCTTTTTGAAGTCCCATTTCATTACATATTTCAATCATATCATCATTCGTATAAAATTGTAAAACATCTTTTGTTTCACGTATACTCATATCTAAATATTCTGCTAACATTTTCGTAGATTTTGGAAATGCTATATCCTTTGCTTGGCGCTTAATCCACTTATATCGACTATTTGGAATTGTACATATTGACATGAGATTATAAAGAAGACCTTTATGTTTACCAAGTTCAAATACATATCTATTAACCAAATGATTCAACATTGATATTTCATAAGGATTATTACTAGATAACCATCTCATTATAACCAAAGGAGCAAACGCTTTTTGTTGTTCTTCTTCCAAAGAATCATAATATTTTAAATCTGAATTGGATATTTTTTTAAGAACTTCAAAAATGTCTAATTTATATTTTTTCGATTCCATGTGGTGTCCTTTTTTTCAGAGGTATTGATAATTTTTTATTACAGAACTTACATAAAATATGATCACCATTATGAATCAATAAATCTTTAGGATGAATGCAAGTATCTACCATTTCAATTCTAAGATAATCAATATCATCAATAATTGGAGCTCGCTTTTTTTGAATATCTAATATTTGTTCTTCAAGAGGTCGAATTTTATCTAAATATTTTTGCATTTTATCATGCAAACGATTCCATTTTAATTTTTCATTTTTCAGTGCCATCATATTGATAGCATTGATTTCATTTTTTTGGTCTTCATCCATTATATTCTACCTAAGTCTATGAATAATGCGCTTATGTTAATCTCCCTATCGGCAACTAATGAATCTTTGTAGAGATAATCTGCTATCATTACTTGACCAGCTTCCCATTTATCTTTTGCTTGAAATCTTTTAGATTTGTCTAGATTTTCATATAAGAATCTATAAACCGATCCAATCTCATCGTTTGATACTTGAGCACAAATAATAGATCTAATTTCAGACCAATCATCAGCTTCTAACAATTCTAGAAATTTGAATTTGTAGTCATCATTGTTACTATCAGAAGATGGATCTAATAATTCCCCATTAACACAGTGTTGTTGTACCGTCTGTATCACTTTCCTTAAATCAGGATAACATATATCAACATATTTAAGTATAATCTGTGGATCAAATTTAATTTTTTCAGATAATAATATCTCGATGATGCGTTTAGTTAATGCAGTTTTGTCAGGAGCTTTGAATTCTAATTGATATAAACAACGAGATTTAAGAGCAGGGATAATTTTATGAATGTAGTTACAAGTACAGATGAATTTTGCATAATCAATACAATCTTCCATCATCATTCTTAAACTCATTTGAGCAGGATGGCTCAACGCATCCATTTCTTCGAATTGAACTACTCTATATTCACCATGTGGAACAATTGTTATAAAATCATAAATTGTAGTTCTAATATTTTCAATTTTATGACCATCAGAAGCTTTAATTCTAAGTACATCAGCAGGATTAATATTCAATTCTGTTAATAATATATCTGATAATGACGTTTTTCCAGTTCCTTGTATACCTGATAGCATAACATGACCTGCCATATCATCAGCAACAATATTCTGGATAAGTTGTTTATGTTTTTCACTTTGGAAAATATATTGAGATAAATCTTTAGGTTTATATTTCTTAACCCAAGCTTTACTTTTTAGATCTGACATAAAAGATTCCTTATTATAAATAAAGAATCAATTATATCATATAGTTGTAAGTGTATAAACTTTTTATTGATTAGATCGAACTTGATCTATGATTTGTTTCTTTGTTACTACGCGTCGTATTGCTGAATGGGATTCTTCATCCATACTAGAACCTTCATTCTGTGGATATTCTATAATCTCATCAACTTCAACAATTTCTTTAACATGTTTAGCTTCTTTATGATCTCTTAATGCAATATTAGCAGATATCACTAAAATAACAGCTAAAGGATCAAAAACAACAACAAGTAATAAAATCATATATTTAATAGCATCATCTACTTCTTTATCAAATACTTTGGCTATATAAATGATAGGACCAGTATGAGCTTCTTGATTTAATTTAGTTTTAGATAACGTTAAAGTTTCTGAAGCAATATTATCAAGTCTAAGATTGATTTTATTTACTTCAGGTCCATATTGTTTCATTAATCTTTCTCTACCTGAAATATAATTAGATGGTAGAGAAGCAATATCAGCATCAATTTGACGCTTTCTAAATAGAATTTCTTCTTTTTCAGACTTTAATAATACAATGGTTTGTTCCATTTCTTTCAATGGCATACTGTCTTCTTGATATGCAGCTGATAAAAATCCAAAAATACCCATTGAAGTTATTAACATTAAAATTAATATAGCACTTATAAGATAAGATTTTAGAAGAAAGTTTATTTTCTTCCAATATCTATAAACATATGATGCTGAAACTAATTTACCAATTTCAAGTGACGAACCCATTACTACAACAGGCCAAAATGCTCCAGTGAACATAGAAGCAAGTCCGTATATTGAAAAATATCCAGCTACTCCTGATATTATCAATGCGCTTAAAATTAAAATTGTTATAAAAATCATTTTAAATCCTTTTAAAACGTACTATTAAAGTATGCCTATCTCCGGCATTTCTTTTGATATCAATAGTACTTTACTTTCATCTGTTTTCCAGTATTTCATACCTTCATGTTTAAAAAAATCAGTCCACATAAGCGGCTCAATAAAGATATAATCTCCTTGAATAACTTCTTTAACTTCTGGACCAATATTGGTTACTATACCCCATCTAGCTTTTTTAGCAGAATCATCAGCATCTTTCGATATGATTTCTAATCCAAAACTAGTTGTTTCTTTAAATTTACCTAAACTTGTTTCTGTTTCGTTAAGGAATTGAAACAGAACATTATCCCTCAGTGGCTTGATCATTTACTTTTTTCACCTGTTTAACAGTTTTTGTTGGAGTTACTTCTTCCTTTTGTTCTTCTACTTTAGTAGTATCAACTAATCCATTCCTTTTGGTCTTAGCGTTAGCAATATCAGTTTTAGCACGTCTAATTCTACGTTGTAATTTATTATCAATAAATTGCTTGCGTTCTGATACTTCTATTGGTGTTGGAGCAGATTCCATTTCTTGCTTAATTTTTAATATATCAAAATCTACCATTGCACCTTTTATAGATTTAACTATTTTTGGCATTATTAAATTCCTCTTCTCTTATAAATTCATCAAAGTCTAAATTATATTTATACGAATCAATCGCGTGTATACCGATGATATACAATACGTATGACGCGACAGAACTTCCTCTGCCTACGCCTTTAACTATATCTTGTTCTTCGAATACTTCTTCTATATAAATTAATGTTCTTAAAAAATTATACAAATCATATTTTTTAAATTTTTTCATTTCATATAATATTCGATTATATCGATCTTGATCAATATTTCCATGTGTGTTTATATATTTATTTATAACGTATTGTAATACATTAATATTTTGATATTTTTCTGGTATATTCCAAGTAAAATCAAAATCTTTAACTTTAGATTTTGTTGTTATTTTATTAACTGATGTTTTATTATATTGGTCTATATCAGGAGATATAGAAGTTGTAAAAATATTACCTATGTTTGAACCACTTAATATCATTTCCAATATTTTATCAGCTTCTAATATTGAGTCACCATCATATACTAAAAATCTGTCTTTTAATTCTGTACCACTATTCAAAATCTGAGGTATAATTTCCATCTGATGTATCAATGTCTTGTGTAATAGCAGTTGGATTTCTCATATCGATATGCGCAGCATTACCAGCAGCATTGGTAACAGGAGCCATATCTAAGCTAGATTGAACAGGCTGAGCGTATTGCCTAGATGGTGATTGAATAATACTTGGTTGACGTTCTATTGAACTAATTTCTGTTGTTATAATATCTTGTTCTTTTATTGCAGCTATACTAGCCTTAATATGTTCCCATTGGTCACTAGTTGGAACCCAATTTTCTGGCTGAAATTCTTGTAAACCTTCAAGCCAGTTCTTAAATTCTTGTAATGTACGTTTTTTCGCTTTTATTTTTTTCATTCTTTTTGCTCTAGGTTTTTTTGTTTCCATGACTGTAGCCATGTGATCTATTATTTCTAATTGACGATCTACAAATTCTTGTGGTAATTCGTCTTCATTTTGACCTATGTTTGATACCGGAACATCATTTCCATTTTCATCACTATTAAATTTTTTTAATGATTTTTCAGTATTATCTTTAGCTTGATCAATCAGTGTGTCTATTTCATTGTCACTCATATCATTAAATCTCCAATTACTAAATTATCCATTTTCTTGTACTGATCATGTGGGGTAATATTTATCCAAGTATATGGAGAAACAGGATGACACAAAAATTGATTTTTATTAAGGAATGGTATTACAAACTTGTGTTCAGGTTTATAATCTAATATTTGTATAGAAGATTCTACTATTTTATCAGTTTTGCCATTGTATGTAAATATTGGGAATATTGAATTAGTTAAATCAGCTATCTTAATCGTATCCAATTGAGAAGTTTCTTTGGAGTATACTAAAACATAATAACTTGTTGGTAAGTAAAACTTAAAATCATTATTAAATTCTACCAAAAATGCTGGGCAAATAACTTCTTCTAACGCCAATAATGGAGTAAGAGTAAAATCTACCATCTCTAAATTTAGAGTGTAAAAAAATTCTATATGTGTGGGTGTGTATATATTTTCAAATATATATGGTTCTATGTTTTCGTCAAAAATTATCATTAATTTAAATCTCCGTATTTATATAATAATATTATACGGAGACTATGTTGTAAACTAATTATTCAGGAGCAGGAGCTTCGGCATCTCCACCTTCTTCGCCGCCTTCTCCACCTGGTATCATAGCATCTCCGCCCATCATACCACCTTCAGCCCCAAAACCATCATCAGCTCCAAGTTCTGGTGCATATATTTTAGTAAGGTCTTCCGGTTTATAATTATCAGGATTAATTCCTATCTCTTCCATTTTCATTCTTTCATTTTCAATTATTTCGTCATGAGATAATTGTAAATATTTTTGCATGATAAATTTCTTAGATAGATATTCGATACCATCAGCACCAGAGTAAGAACTTAATAATGCAGCGTACATTTCTTGTTCTCTATACTTACCAAAGTTAGATGGTTCAGGTAGTACTATATTAAACTTAGTATTGTCTACTCGTAAACCAATATATCTTAAATATGATTTAAACTCTTTATCTAATACTTCTTCAAGTAATGCCTGAAGTCTTTCAATATATAACGAGAATCTTAATTCTGTGATATATGCTTGTCCTACTTTCCCATCACTAAATAATGCTCCGCCTGTATCACCTTCTTTCATATATGATAATGGTATACGTAAACCTCTAAACATTTTATCGCTAAAATATTCAACATCAGAGATTTCACCAACTGATTGACCACCAGGTAATGTTTCAATTTTACTACCACGACCATCAGATTTTTGAGCTAGAAAATAATCTTCTGATTGATTCTGTGGATTATAAACTGAATCTATTTCAGAATTAGCACCATTATGAGTAGGAATTTTCTTTTGACGGATTTCATTTTTAATCTGTTCAAGATATTGTTTAACTCGGTTTGGTGGCATTTTACCAACATCAATATAAAATACTCTTCTTTCTGGAGCTCTTTGTATTCTGTAAATAATTACAGCATCTTCTAATAATTCTTTTTGTTTGAATGTTTTATAGATAGGTTTAAGAACTGATTCTCCAAATGGTGCTTCATCACTCATATCATCGTTAAGAGTAAATCTAACCATTTCATCAACTGGAATTATTTCAGTTTCTTGTAATCCTGAAACACCAGATACTGGAACACCGTGTGCATTTTTAGCATCATAAATATTTTGTTTAACTTGCCATGCTTGAACATCTGTAACATCTTCAGAATTTACAATAGCTGCTGTAACATCTTTAGGATGAATGAATATCCATTTTGATAATGAGTCTTTTTTCTTGAAATATAAATCTCCAAACTTGACAACATATCTAGAAACTTTGAATAGTTTACTTTTCCATTTATGAATTTCACACCAATGTCTTAATGCAGTTTTCACTGTATTAACTTCAGATGAAGTCATATAATCTAGATCAATAACATTTAATTCTATAGGATCATCATGTTTAGTACAGTTACCAGTAATTTCTTCTGCGATAAGATCTAAAGCTCTAGAAATATCGATATCAGAATCCATATTATCCCATTCTCTGTATCGTGTTAATCTAGATCCAGATCCTGCAATGACGCGGTGATACCAATTATAGTTACCGTAGGAGTTAGGTGTACCAATTTCTTGATTATCACTAACCTGCGTGCTATCAATATTATTTGGTTGAATCAGTTTGTAATAATTAGTCCACTTTGCCATATATTGTTTCTCATTTAATTCTTTAGTGTATTTATACTATACGAAAGAGAATGAATTATCATCAAAACTTCCTAATGTTAATCCATCATCTATATTAGATTCCAAAACTGTTTTGATATCATTTGATGATTTCAAATATTTATTATTAGCTGTATGCATTTTTTCAAAATTATTTTCTAATATTTCATTAGTCATTTTCATTAATTCTGAATTTTGTTGTTGTAATGCTATCATCTGTTCTTGCATTAATATCATTTTGCTATTATCGCCGGTTTTCTTTCTAGTATCTTTCTTATCTAATACATGTTGTTTAGTTTTATCAATTGGTTTTACAAAATTATTAGTTGTGGTTTTATCTTTTACATTACTAATACCTTCAATAGTTTTTACTAAATTTTCAGGCTGCATAGATTTAGTATTTTTAGTATCTTTTACTTTATTAATACCTTCAATAGTTTTTGCAAAATATTCAGGTTTCATAGATTTAGTATTTTTAGTATCTTTTACTTTATTAATACCTTCAATAGTTTTTGCAAAATATTCAGGTTTCATATCCTTCTTATTTTTCTTATCTTTTACTTCTTTTTCATCTTCGAATAAACCTTTAGTAAAATTTACAGTATTTTCAATACCATCTACTAATGAACTTTGTATATCAGATCCTAACATCTCATAAACATCGGATGTACCAGTAGTAATGGCCTTATATGCCTGATGTACACCAAATGCAGCGGCACCTGCAGCGGCAGCAGTAGCAGCTACAGCAAGTCCACCGGCAGAAGTAGCCATACCGGCAGCTCCTTTTAGAACACCTACAGCTTTAGAACCATATTTACCAGCAACACCAGTTGCTTTACCTAAATTACCTTTAGCATTAGCAGCTAAATCCTTTATTTTACTAAATCCTGCTTTACCAAGATTCTTACCGATATCAGTTTTAATGCCTTTAGATTTAGAATCTAGTGCTGTTTTTAATATGCCGCCAACACCTTTTGCTCCAGCTAGTAGTCTAGCACCACCAGCCATAATTCCAATACCAGTTAATATTAATTGCAATAATGAATTTGTTGTAACACCATTAGCCGCAATTTCACCTAACCTAATCAATTCAGCTGTAACTTTGACTCCAGGGCTAGCCTTTAAATCTGCTAATTCCTGTTTAGTTCTAGCTTTAGCCGCTTTAGCTGCTTCTTTATCAGCAAGAGACAAGTCCATTGCTGCTTTAGATTGTTCTCGTAATATTGGTGACATTCCCATGAATGTACCTGTAACTAATGTAGCGGCAGTTACTTGACCAGTTAATGCCTCAGCTTGCTTTTTACCAATACTTTGCATAATATCAGCATATTCTTTAGCTTTTTCAGCACTAACATTTGCAGTACCGCCTGCTCTTATAACTTCACCAATCAATTGAGAATTTTCAATACCCATTGCGCCAGCTATGGCTTGGGCTTTATAAGATTCTTTTAATCTTTCTTTTGGATCCATTCCAGCGATATTATTAAAAGTTTCTGATACTCGAGTTGCTTGTTCAGCTGTTAAACCAAGTGACGCATATAATTCTTTATGTCTGATGTTTCTTTGAACTAGTGCTAATCGTTCTGCTGAATTGCTTGCTGCAGCTAATCTAGTTTTACCTACATCGCTTTTAATATACTCTTCCATAGCAGCATTTTGTTCAGCAAACGTTTGACCTGTTATACCTCTAATACTATGGAACATTTTATTTAATTCTGATAGTTCACCTTTTTGGTTAACCATCATATCCATAGTTGGTTTAATACCACCTAACGATAATGCATGTAAAGCTTGAGTTGTACTTCGTGTGGCTTCTTCTTGGGATCCATAGAACTTGAACATTGATCCGACGCCAGATGTAATAACTTTTTCAAATTCTGCTGCTCCACCTAAAACATTCACTAATCTTTTATTCTTGGCTTCCATTTCTATCAGATCAGCAGGACTTATTGCCATTTTTAAAGCATTAAATTCTCTAGCAGCATTATTTTTTGTTAAATCAGCTCCATATTTTAAACCAGTACGAAATTCTTTAACAAATGTAGTGAAGGAAGCAGCTAACATTGCTTTAGTATTAATCATACTATAAAGCTTAGTAATCATTCTATTTGTTTTAGTATGAATATTTTCTGCTGAATCTATTAGAGAGTCTGACATCACATTACCAGCATCATCAATTTTAACACTAAAATCTTTAGATAATTTATCTAAATCTTCACTGCCTGTAAATGCTTTAACTTCTTTACGTTTAAGATCGCCTTGTTTTATTGCTTTGGCAGCAGAAAGATAAGATTTTCCAAGTAATATAGAACCATCTTGTAATTCATCTTCTATTTGTTTGCGACGCTTAGCATGTTTTTTCTCATTTTCTTTCGTTTTATTAATATCTTCTTGGATATCTAAATATTCATCTAACAGTTTATTATTTTCTTTTAATAACTTACGTGATGCTTTTCTTTCTTTATATTCTGTAAAACTATTATCCTGTTGCACACCTACTTCATCTTTATTTTCAAGTGTTGAAGTATTAGCAGACATTACACCTTGGCGTTTCAACGCTTCAGCGAATATCATTGCATATTGTTTCATATTTTTTTCAGTAAGTTCAGCCATGATTATGAATCCATTGATCTATTTACTTATTTATATCAATTGTTCATTAACTGGTAACCATTATAAATAGTTGTAATAATATCCATATTATAGGTTAAAATAATGTTAGATGATGTAGTAGTAGAAAAAATAATACCAGAAGTAAAAGAAATAAAAGTAGTAAATCCTTTATTAGAACGAGCTAGAATACCAGGCGAAACGTTCACCCTACCTTCATTAGGTTTATTTTATAAAAATGGTGAAGTATCAGATGATGTAGAAAATGGCGAAATTTATATAATGCCAATGGTGACATTGGATGAAATTATTTTAAAATCTCCTGAAAAATTATATTCTGGTACAGCCATTGAAGAAGTATTTAAAAGGTGTATTCCTCAGATTAATAGACCGATGGAATTATTAGCGAAAGATGTTGACTTTATATTAACAGCTTTACGTAAGATTTCATTTGGTAATACTTCAGAAATTGAATTTATTCACACATGTGAAAAAGCTAAATCTCATAACTATACATTAGATATGAACGCATTTATATCTAATACAGTTAAAATGGATCCAACTAGTACTACAACTGACTATACTAGAACTCTTAAAAATAATCAAATTCTTAAAATATCGCCGCCTAGATTTTTACCAGCTTTAAAAATTTATCAAGCAGCATTAGATGATACTGAAATGAATGAAGAAGAATTAGCTAAAGATATTTTAAATAGTATTGCTTCTATGATAGATGCAGTTGATGAAATTGTTGATAAGAAAATGATAGTTGAATGGCTTGCAATTTTAAATCCTATCCAAATAACCGAAATAAAAGAAATTATTGAAGGTATTGCTGATTGGGGCACTGATTTCAAAACTACAATAGTATGCAAAGATTGTAAAAAAGAAGTTGATGTGACAAGCGAAATCAATCCAATCAGTTTTTTTTTCGGCAACTAAGCTCAGGTAATAAAGAAATAGTAGCAGAATTGTTTCAATCTCTTTCCAAAGAATCTGAAAATATAGTTAACAGTGTTATATCTCTGTGTTATTTTATGAGGGGTGCATTATCATATGATGATATGATGTTTAGAACACCAGGTGAACGAGATTTAATCTCGTCATTCATCGATAGACGACTTGATGTAGAAAAGGATAAACCTAATCCAGTTTATTAATTATTGCTTAGTACCCAAGATTCCGAATAATTAGAATGTTCTATATCACAGAAAAAATATTTTTCTTGTATATTAAATTCTTTTTGTTCTGGTTCTATATCTACTTCTTGTAGATTTTTGCACGCATCGTCCATGTTGTCCATTTTTATTTTTCACTTATTATTGCTAATGTTCCAGATATACAGTCATGTTCTATCTGGGCTTCTGTTATTGTTGTTCCAAAATCTTTTAATCTATCCATTAAAAAATAATATTCGTCGCTTTGTTCTTTAGGATCACAATCATCAATATCCCATCTTAACCAGGCTTCTCCATTATCAGATAATACACAACCTTCGAATTCAGATCCTAAAAAAATTTTATAAAATACTTCAATTGGAGTCATTTTCTCTTTTATCCATTAAAGTTTTTATTTCAGCTTGGGCTTTTTGTAAACCTTTAATATATAAATCTAAGTCATGATATCCAATATAATATTCAGTAGGATTTTCTTCAGATCCTTGAGTTAACCAGGTACCATATCCAATTACTCTATTTGAAGTAGGTCTAACTAACTCTTCGATTTCAATTACACTGCCATCAATATTAACAATTTCTTTAATCATAATTCTTTAATTTCTACTTTTTTAATAATAGTATCTAAAGAAACATCTGAAATCGGTAAAAAACCAGATCCATCATGAATATTAAATCCAAATCCCCAAGATCTAGCATCGCTATTATGATAATATTGAACCAAAACGGGTTCATCTTCAAATTGATTATAAATATGATAAAAACCCGGTATTAATTGATCACGCTGTATAACTGACATAATTTTATTTGTGTGTTGTAATTTTAGCCATCATCTCTATTTCATGCTGATGTAACAATTGAGCAAGTTTAGAGATATTATTTCTTGTTACCATAATGTGGTTTTCTTTAAGCCATTTTTCAGCTTTTATTTCGTTTAGTGTTAAATCTTTATGTATCATCTGGAAAATATCCATGTCTTAAGTAGAAGAAAAATCCTTCAGATAAACCTTCTGGTTTATATTCGATTGAATATGGTATAACTCCAACTTTATTTAAATTTGCAAAATCTGTAATTAAACCTTTCTCTTTAGTATATTTTTCATATACATATAAATTTTCAGGTAATAAATGTCTTAAATATAAAGGTATGATATATAAACCATTTTGGATACTATAATCAAATTGTAAAATTTTTAATTGTCTTGGAGTTAACAATTCTAATTGAATTGGTTCTTCTTTAACCAGTTTTTCCATATTTGAGTAAGCAATGTGAATTCTACCCACTTTGTATGTTTTAGAAAAATCATAATAGTGTGTCTGAGCAGCAAGTTTAGTTAATGTTGTGCTAAAAGCCATTAACCTTTGAAAAGTTTTCATTTTATCCTTTTGTGTTTTAAATTACTATTTATATCTTTGTAAATTTCGTAAGGATAAACTCCAAAACTTTTATCTTTAACCCCAAAATGTGCGACATATAATGGATATATAACACCATCATCATTAACTTTAGCAACTCTTAAAAGATCGCCGGCTCTAGCACATAAACATCCAGGACTATCTCCTGATGGCGCATCATTAATATCATGTTTAATTCTAACATGATCTCCTACTACAAATTTAATCATCCTACTCGTAGCCACCAAAAACTACCCATTTTATCAATTGGATAACCCGTATCACCTGAAGCGATTTGCAATTCTCCATCTCTAAAATCTAATTTACAATATGTAGGACTTACATCAAACGCAGTTTTATATAGATACCAACCAGACTGATATGGTAACATTTGTTCAAAATCTGGTATAACAAATATTTGCTGAAATTGATGCGGCAATATATTCATTTTGGTATTTTTTTCATCTATAACAGAATAAAAATTTGTACCACTATCATAATCAATAACTTCAACAATTGAGTTTCTATAACCTAATATTCTAGGTCCAAAATGTTCTGTAGCAACAATACCTTGGCCAGCTATATCAAATTTTAATCGTAATTTATCACCTATTCTAATCATGCTACTTTACACCACCACCTATCAGCAGTTTCATCCATTGGATCAAATTTGAATTGATCTACATCTAATAAAAGATTAACATATACTACCCCATCTTTAATTCTAACAGAAGCAAGAATATGGAATGGTCGTCCATTTTCTTCTTCTTTCCAAAGATATAATCCAGGTTCAGTGGGTTTTTCGTTTGAATATTCTAACATGTTAATATCCTATAAAACTTTTAAGTTCATGTAAACCAGTTAAAAATGGAGAACCATATAATAACAATATACCAATAGTAATACCAGATATAGTATCATATATTGAATATGTATATCCTCGATCATGTATAACAGATCTAAGCATAACCATTATGTTATATGGTACAAATGATATTACCCAAAAAAACGATATAAAGGTTATTAAAAATATAAACGTATCCACAATTTTATCCTTTGTTTACTATTATATGAAATGATACTAACTAACAAAATATAGCCAAATGCAACCGATAATAACAAAAATTAATATAAATGTAGTCATGATTTAATCTTTATTTAGTATCAAAAAATTATTATATCATATCCAGTATAAAAGTATACATTTAATTTGATATCGGAAAAACTTTTTCTAAATCTATTTCTGAATCTTTACCATGTTTACTTGAAGATAGAAATGATCCTATTGTAAAATCTGAATCTTCTGTTTGTTTTTCAACCATTTCATCAAAACACATATTACAAATATAACCATATCCTGTAGCATATCTGTCACATAATATGTTATCACAATCTTTTCTAGAACACGGCATAACACCCATAATATTTCCTAAATTTTTGTATATGCTTGTTTCCACCATTTTGGAAACAAATGACTATTTTTATAATAAAAATAATTCCAACTTTCATCAATGATATATGTAGTACCATAATCGTCAGAAGATCTTACGATTCTTCCACAGCCTTGAATAATATCTTTAGCTGCTTCACATGAATACCATTCAGAAGATATTTCTAAACGTCTTTTTATCCAAGCATCACCTAAATATCCATAAGGAATTTTAGCAATAACAGCAAATCTACCTTTATCATGTTTTAAATCGAGACCTTCAGTAATACTAGGACTAATCAATATTCTAGGTTTATTATCTCTAGTAAACATATCAATAACAGTATTTCTATCATTACCAGATTCTGGATTATGATGATAAATTTTAAATCGATGTTGAGTACTTAAATGTTTGACTAAATATTCAGCAATTTTAAAATTACCAGTATGAATTATTCCAGTTTCGTCTTCATGAAGTTCTAAAACAGTATCTAAAATATGTAGATATTTTTTACGTTTTTCTTCATTTTCTTCATCTTTCCATGATGCATTCATTTTCATACCTGGAAGATATACAACAGGTCTATTATCTTTATCAAATTCTGACTCTAATGATAAGAATGCACTTTCTTCTTCAGGTATTCCTAAATCTTTACATCGTTGTTTTTTGTTTAGAATAGTACCAGACATAAAGAGGAATTTATCCGCTTTATTTTTAAGCATATCATTGAAGTTATCTTTACCATAGACTGGTTTAAATTCTAATTTAAAATTATCAGAAATCATAACATAATCTAAGTGATATGTATCTCTTTGATCATTAATGAAGCTATCGATTGTATTGACATGAGATACTAAAGCATCATATTTTTTAACTAATTGAAGATCAGATTTTGGAGTATTTTCATCGATATTATCAATAATATCTCTAACTTGTTCATTTAAATCTTCAAGTTCTTCTTGAACTCTTGGAAAATATACATCTCTCATCCAAACAAAGCCATCTTCGATTTTTGAGAATCTTTGCATTTTTAATTTATAACCATCGGTACGTTTTCTACTAATAGTTAATAGATTAAAATTTACCAATTGAGATTCTAAGTTATGCATTTCATCGCATATCATTAGTTTACGAGGATCATACACTTGAGTAAATCCAAACATTAATAAAGCTAAAGTATAATTCATTATCAAATTATTAGTGTCTTTAGATTTATTTAATGCTGTAGTATAAGCACAACCACCTTTACATTTTTTTAATAATGAACCAATATCACATGTAGTATTAAACCGGGCACATGTATAATTAGATTTACCATAGATAGAACCTAAAGATCTTTGATCATCAATTTTTTCATTCTCATATTGTCGTTGGAGAATAATTTGTGGAGTAAGGATAAATGAATTACCTTTACCGTTAGATAACCATCTAGAATATGTTATACCCACCAGTGATTTACCAAAACCTACAGGTGCATCTAAGAATATATATTTAGCATCTTGTTCTTCAAGCCATAAAAGAGCTTTAATTTGGGATGCACGAGGTTCAAAGGCTTTTACAGGCCAAAAATCTAAAATATTAGCTTTCGTCATAAATTTCAATTAGTATGTTTGGAACGTTCCCACTATCAGAAACTAATTTAGCGGATAAATTATTGCCAAGTTTTGATTTAGCAATTAATATTTGACCTAATGCTTCAAGATCTTTAGAAGTTCCATATATTGTCACTTCGCCATCTTCTTTATATATGTGAGCTATACTCATACAAATTCCCAAGTTTGACCCATTGCTTTAATTTCAGTAATACCTTCTAGAGGAACTTGACGATAACCATGACCTGTATCAGCATGCGCTTTAGGATCCCATACAGATACTAAATCATAAGCTTCAGATTTATATTTAGCTTGACCACCTTTAAGATGTTGATGGACTCCAGTTCTACAATTCATAACTCTAATATCTTTAGAATTACGTTTCAAAAATGTTACTGAGAAAAACTGACCATTTTTGATTGAATTTAAAACATCCAATACATGTTGTTGTGTTTTTGATAATACTGTAGTTGCTGCCATTTCCATACTCCAAATTATTTAATAAATCTATTATAACATACTGATCGTATTTGTACAACCTTTTTTTTTATAAATATATTTTATGATAACATTAAACATCTACAATTTTCATTCTGAACCTGAATCATTAGAATTATATCATAAATCTAATGATGAGTTACCAGGTATTTTTTTCAAAAAATATAAAGATCAACCAGGTGAACTTAAGAATCGCGAAGATGTAATCGCAAAGTCACCTTATTTTTCATACATATATGCTAGAGATGTTTTGAATAGATCATTTCCAAAAGGTGAGAAAATATTAGCAACAGATGGTAAATTTGCTTATTTTTATGCGAGGTATGTATTGGGTGAACGGTTTCCAAAGGGTGAAGATGTAATAGCAACACACCATGCAGAGTGGGCATATAGATATGCTAAAGAAATTTTAGAAGGACCCTTTCCAAAGGGTGAAGATATAATAGCAACAGATTATAGATACGCTTTCTTTTATGCTAAAGAAATTTTACAAGGTCCTTTCCCTAAAGGTGAAAAAGCAATTATAGATTCAATATTTAAAGATGATTATAAGGAATTAACAAAATGATGAATTTATATCGATTTCATACTGAACCAAAAAGTTTAAATAGTATTGATAATTATGAAGATTACATGGGTAAAAATGCTGTTAGATCATTAGAATATGCCAGACAAACAAAGAAACGATTTCCAAAAGGTGAAAAATCTATGTCTGATCATGGTAAAATTTCTTTAAGATATGCAATAGAAGTATTAGGTGGACCTTTTCCTGCAGGCGAAACAGCTATTGGAGAATTAGCTAATCCTTCATATGAATATGCGAATGAAGTATTAGATGATCTTTTTCCTAAAGGTGAAAAAGCTATTGCAAGTTTTTGGAGAACTGCTTACTCTTATGCAAAAGTTATGGTTAAAGGACCGTGGCCATTGGGCGAAGAAGCTATAGCTAGTACTTCTAGAACTGCTTACTTATATGCTAAAGATATTCTTAAAGAACCATGGCCTGAAGGTGAAGCTACAATATCACAAGATGGTGAAGATGCATTCTTATATGCTAAATATGTCATTAAAGATAAATGGCCTAAAGGTGAACATGCTATTTTTAAAGATGAACAACATTCAACTCAATATATAGATTTCTTAATAGAATTAGGATACGAAGAATAATTGTTCCCGGATAACAGGCAAATTTTAGGCGCCTAACAGAAGTGAAAATAACTAAGGGTTTAATTATTATTCACTTAAAAAGTCTTAAATCTAAGTAAACGTATAACTCAGATCAATATTATTCTTTATGGGAAGACTGTAGTTGTAAAATTGCTAATATAACTTTATAGATATAATCTAACAGATCAGTGTAACCTGTAGTGACCATTTTATCGGAATATGGTGAACCATCATTTTTATAGTTTTTATATTTTCGTTGTACGAGAATTAACTTTCACTTTTTACCGACTATAAGACTAAAAACTTTTACAAAGTAACTTATAGTGGCTGCTTACTTCACCTTTATCATTTCACATTGATGGATTAATGCTTAAGCATATATCGTGACTTTAACCGTTAGGTAGAGGATATATGCGCTGAGTCCGCGCCAAACTAATAATGGGATTAAATTTAAGAGTATTCATATAAATTCCTTTTTGTCTGAGGATTGTCTGATGAGCTTTGTCTGTTATTGTCTAAGTGGAAATTAAAGTTTACCTGAAATAAAAATCATTATTTACAAATGACTCCAATATTGGTCATATCCAGATTAATTCTCAAGGATACTATAATATTGCATTGTCATTTAAGACCAAATAATATTTTTTAAAATTGATTTTCAAGTTTTTGTAAAATCAGGCATTAAATGCCGTTTTGATACAAACTATCAGATAATCCCGGTGAAGGTTGTCAATAGTTTTATATAGTTTGCTCTATATTGATTCGGTTTTACATCTGCCCAGTCATTGAGTTCCTGCGAATCATGGCTTAAGTTACTTTGTTATTTTACAGTGGCAGCAAAGAACTTAAAAAGAAAATCCACTGATGAATTATAACCTATTTATATAGATATGTAAAACATATTGATAATTTACAACTTAATTTCAACTATATATAATATTCAATACTGCTAAACCCTTAACGCAGCCCACCGAGAATACGCAACTAATAATAACAATAAGGAAAACTTATGAATACCCAAGAACACATAACAAAATTACAAGAAATTTTTGGAACTGAACAACATGGTATGTATCATACATGCGATTTCGAAGAAAAACAATATACTCATATAATTGAACAAGCAGTAGAAGAAAATAATAATATTAAAACCAATTCGATTCCACATCGAATATTATCAAAAGTTCCACATGAATTTGGATATGATTTTAATTT
>Ga0164313_10001208_pt1 | contig 22708 bp, 34 predicted proteins | sample GuaBasSedimGuay4_FD_113735 | JGI IMG/M metagenome (GOLD analysis project Ga0164313, IMG submission 113735) | Subseafloor sediment microbial communities from Guaymas Basin, Gulf of California, Mexico - Guay4, Core 4569-4, 0-3 cm | ecosystem: Environmental > Aquatic > Marine > Hydrothermal vents... | reverse complement strand
GTTCAATTGACCCCTTGTTTTTTTTTTTTTTTTTTTTTAATTTTTTTAGAGAGTTAAATTTTTTTTTTTAAATAGATTTAATTAATTTAACAAAACATTAAATGAAAGGAAAATTTAATGAAAAATATTAAAAAAACATTAGGGATAACAGCAATAGCTGCCTTAACATTAGGAGCCGGAGCAGTAGCGATAGCGCCAAATGTAAATAATAATGATATATCAGTTCACAATGAGTCATCTGTAACAACAGAAAACATCACTCAATTTGACTTCGAAGATACTCCATTTACTATCAATATTTCTGAACAAGTTTCAACTGGCGAATTCGCTGATGCTGGAGCTTACGACATGGAAATTGCAGTTGAGATTGAACATATCGAGGGTGAACAAGCCCAAGTAATGAATGAATTGAATATCAGAACAAGAATGTACAACGGGACAGCTACATCAACACAATTGATTGACGCAACAACTAACAACACTATTCTTGATATGTCATCAGATGATGATCTAGGACTTGAAAACATTCTAACTGAAACAACTCAACTGTTCAGATATGAAGAAATGATTATCAGAATAGATGGAGACTACACATATACTGATTCAATGGACGATTTACATGAAGATGTCGAATTTGATTTTGAGTTGAATTATGATAACTCAACTATGGCACTAGGTGTAGACCAAGCTAATAACAAAATGATAAGAAAAGTTAGTCCTGTATTAGATTATGACTATGATGATCAAACAGACCTACTTACTCTTAATGGAGAAGTAAAACTAATATCTAACTCAGGTTGAGGAGACGAAATGTTCGGCGAACATTCACATAAACATGGTACTATTCATGGTGGATCTGGCGGAAACAATGATGGTTTCGGATTATGAGCAAACACATCAGCTGTCATTAAATTCAATGATGGATCTAAAGAAAACTATGTTCTTCCTGGAATAGGTATTGATACATACTACCTTAATTGAGGACACACTGTCGAGAATGAGATAGATGGTGGGTCAATAACTCTTGAGCAATATAGACATGGAAGTAACCAAGTGACTATTACTCTCGACAATTGAGAAAAACCTTGAGGATTCGTACAAGAAGAAACAGATATAGACTACATTGTTCTTGCGCCTACAGTAACAGTTAGTCAGTTTGAAAATGATGTTCAAACTCTCCAACTACACTCAGGACACATACTTGATTATGTAGCACCATCTAATGGTGGGTTATCAGCAGGAGCAATTACAGGTATTGTAATTGGTTCAATCGCTGGAGCAACACTATTAGGTGCTGGATCATTCTACATTTGAAAATCTAAACAAGCTTAATTTACAAATATAGCAATATAAACACCAAATTCGGTGTTTTTTTGTTTTTCTCTGACAATCTTGCTAAAACCCATATAAATCCAACTATTTCTTGGAAATTGATATATAATTCATTTGGTCTATGAGGCCGCAATTGACACACTGATATCAGTGTAATAAAAAAACATTTAAAGAAAGGGGTTTTGTATGGCAAAACAACAAGAAATTAAGATTAAACTAAAATCATATGATGCAAAGTTAATCGATTCATCTTCAGCTAAAATACTTGAAGTATTAAAAGCTGATGAAGCAGAGTTCTACGGACCTGTTCCTCTTCCAACGAGAAGAGAAAGATTCACTGTACTTAAATCAGTTCATAAATTCAAAACAGCGAGAGAGCAGTTTGAACTTAGAACACATAAAAGATTAATAGGTATTACTAAATCAACACCGGATACACTTGATAAATTAAACAAGATAGTATTCCCGGCAGCAGTTTCAATAGAAATTAAAACAAAATAAGACAACAATAGTCACGCTTGCAACCCAAGCCAATGAAAGGAATATATATGAAAGGTATATTAGGAAGAAAAGCTGGTATGACCCACATCTTTTTAGATGATGGAAAAGCATTACCAGTTACTGTAATCCAAGTTGAACCCAATGTGGTTCTAGATGTTAAAACTCTTGAAAGAGACGGATACACATCAATCCAACTAGGATATGCAGACAAAAAAGAAGGAAAAGCAAATAAATCTGAGCTAGGTGTAGCTAAAAAAGCAAATACATCAGCTAAGTACTTTATTAAAGAAATTAGAGGAGCAGAAGGTTACCAACTTGGTGATGTTCTTGATGCTTCGGTATTTGAACAGGGGCAATATGTAGATATTACTGGTGTTTCAAAAGGTAAAGGTTTTGCTGGTCCTATGAAGAGATGAAATCTATCAAGAGGACCAATGTCCCATGGGTCGAAATCTCATAGAGTATCAGGATCAATGGGTCCTATTACTGGAAACCCAATCAAAGGTAAAAAATTACCTGGTAGATTAGGTGGAGACAATACAACAATGCAAAACTTATTGATTGTTGCTGTTGATTTAGAAAACAACGCAATCATGGTTAAAGGATCAATCGCTGGTCCTAACAAGTCATTTGTTGTTATTAGAGAAGCTCTAAAACACTCAAGCACTGAAAGACAAGATTTAAAACTTGTTAATGTTAGAGAAGAGTCTATCAAAAACGAATTATTAGCAGAAGCTAAAAAATTCGGAGCTGAAGTTAACACTTCAATGTCAATTGCAGAAATGAAAACAATCATAGCTGAAAAATCTGAAGCAAAAGCTGCTGAAGATAAAGAAATGGCTATATTACAAGATAAAGCAAAAGAATTAAAAATTACAAACGCAGACAAGTTCTCATTCGAAGAATTAAAAGATGCGGTTTCTAAAGCAGAAATTGTAGAAGCTAGACAATCTGAAGACAAGGAAGAATCTAAAGAAGAAGTTAAAGCAACTGAATCAACAGATAAAACCGAATCAACGGATCAACCAAAGGAAGAAGCTGCACAACCTGAAGCTACTCCTGAAGTAAAAAAAGAATCTAAAGAAGAAGTTTCAAAAGAAGAAGCAACTCCTGAAGATAAAACTAATGAAGAGGAAGGTGAGAAATAATGGCACAGCTTAAAGTATTAGACGTTCTTGGAAAAGAAGTCAAAACAGTAGAATTTGCTGACTCAGTATTCTCAATAACACCACATCAACAATCTATGTTCGACCAAGTACTTTCTGAGAGAGCGTCAATGAGACAGGGAACTCACAAAGTTAAAGGTAGATCAGAAGTTAGAGGTGGAGGAAGAAAACCTTGAAAACAAAAAGGAACTGGTAGAGCTAGAACAGGTTCAATCAGAATACCTCACTGAAGAGGTGGAGGAGTTGTCTTCGGACCTACTCCTAACAGAAACTACACAATCAAACTAAATAAGAAACAAGTTAAGCTTGCTAAAAAATCTGGTTGATCTGTGAAGTTCGCTGAAGGTATCATCACTCTTGTCGACGACATGAAATTCAACACACCTAAAACTCAAGACTTCAAGAAAATGTTAAACAACATTTCTGATAACACAAGAAGAATCTTGTTAATCCTTGAAGGAAGAGAAGAAGATCACAACACATTCCTATCTGGAAAGAACTTGCCAAACGTGGTAATTCTAACTCCACAAGAAGTTATGTTATACGATGTTCTTAAAGCAACATCAATCATCGCTACACCTGAAGCAATGAAACAAATAGAAGGAGCACTGATTTAATATGAACATTAATGAAATAATAATTAAACCAATCATCACTGAAAAATCATCAGCTGACCTTCACGTAAATAGATATACATTTGAAGTAAATAAACTTGCTACAAAAACAGATATCAAAAGAGCTGTTGAAACAATCTTTGCTAAATCAAATGCAAAGGTTTCAAGAGTAAACATTTCAAACCTAAAACCTAGAAACAAAAAAGTTGGAAGATATAGCGGAAGAACTAAATGAGTTAAAAAAGCTATCATCACACTTTCAGCAGGAACTATTCCAATCTACGGATCAGAAGGTATTGAGAATGAAGCAAAAGCTAAAAAAGTTAGACAAATTATCGACACTGATAAGATCATGGCTGAAGCTGAGAAAGAAAACTAGGAGAGTAGATTATGTCAGTTAAAAAATATAAACCAACTTCTCCCGGTAGAAGAAACTCATCAGTTATTGAATATAAAAAATTCTTAACTACTGGTAACACACCGGAAAAATCATTGCTTGCACCTCTTAACAAAAAGGCTGGTAGAAATAATACTGGTTCAATCACTGTTAGACATAAAGGTGGAGGAGCAAAAAGAAAATACAGAATCATCGATTTCAAAAGAAATAAAGATGGAATCACTGGTACTGTAGCAACTATTGAATACGATCCAAACAGGACAGCATTCATCTCATTAATCAACTACGCTGATGGAGAAAAAAGATACATCATCGCAACTGAGAAAATGAAAGTTGGACAGAAAATAATGTCAGGACCAGAAGCACCATTCAAAGATGGAAATGCTATGGCTATCGGAACTATGCCTGAAGGTACTTTCATTCACAACCTTGAAATGAAAGCTGGAAAAGGAGCTCAAATTGCAAGAACAGCTGGTAACTCAGCACAGGTTCTTGGTAAAGATGAGTCTGGTAAGTTCACAATCATCAGATTAACTTCTGGTGAAATGAGAAGGTTCCCTAACGAAGTTAAAGGAACTATCGGTGTTGTTTCAAACCCGTCTCACTCACTTGAAAGAGTTGGTAAAGCCGGAAGAAACAGACACAAAGGAATCAGACCTACAGTTCGTGGTTCTGTAATGAACCCTAACGATCACCCCCATGGTGGTGGAGAAGGTAAATCACCTATTGGTAGAAAAGCACCAATGACACCTTGAGGTAAAAAAGCCCTTGGTGTTGAAACAAGAAAGCTGAAAAAACAATCTAACAAATACATCGTTAGAAGAAGAAAAGGAAAGAAGATTAAATAATCATGGCAAGATCATTAAAAAAAGCACCATTTATTGACACTCATCTTGAAAAGAAAGTTGACAAGGCAGTCGCAGAGAAATCTAAGAAGCCTATCAAAACTTGATCAAGAAGATCAACAATATACCCAAGTTTTATCGGACTAACATTCCAAGTTCATACTGGAAATAAGTTCGCTAATGTATTTGTTACTGAAGATATGATCGGTCACAAATTAGGAGAATTCGCGCCAACAAGAACATTTGGTGGACACGGAGACAATAAGAAAAAATAATTATGGAAGCAAAAGCAATAGCAAAAACAATTAGAGTTTCGTCACAGAAAGCTAATTTAGTAATGAGATTGATCAGAGGCAGAACAGCTGCTGAATCATTCATCATTCTTGAAAACACAAACACAAAATCAGCACCACTTGTAAAGAAACTTCTTAATTCAGCAGTTTCAAACGCAACAAACAACCACGGGATGCTAGTAGACCAACTTTGAGTATTAAAAGCTCAAGCTACTGAAGGCCCAACAATCAAAAGGTACAGAGCGAGAGCTAAAGGTAGAGCCGATTCAATCTCAAAGAGAACATCACACTTTACAATTATTGTTACCGATGAAAAGAAAGGTACTAAATAATGGGACAAAAAGTTAATCCTAACTCATTAAGATTAGGGATCGTAAGAGATTGACAATCTAAGTACTTCGCTTCAAACAACAAGCAATGAGCTAAATGAGTTGTTGAAGACAAAAAGATTAGAATGTATTTTGAAAAGTTCATTAAAGAACTAGCATTATCTTCTATAGAAATTGAAAGAACAGTAGACACACTTTCTATAAAACTTCACACAGCGAAACCAGGAGCAGTTCTTGGTGAAGGTGGAGAAGGAATCAAAAAACACGAAATTCAGATCAAAAGAATTATCAAAGATAAGAACATGAAACTTAAACTTGATGTTGCAGCGATCGACTTCCCAGAAGTTGACGCAACAATCGTGGCTAACGAAATTGCAGTAGCACTTGAAAATAGAGCGCACTTCAGAAGAGTTCAAAAAATGGCAATCATGAAAGCTATGAGATCAGGAGCTAAAGGAATTAAAACTTCAATCTCAGGAAGACTTAATGGTGTTGACATGGCTAGAACAGAAGGATATTCAGAAGGAATTATCCCTTCATCTACAGTTAGAAACGATTTAGATTTCGCTAAAGCTAAGGCACATACAACGTATGGTGTACTTGGTGTTAAGGTATGAATCTCAAGAGGAGAAGTTCTAGCAGATGGAACAAGACCTAAACTTGAAAGACCTAAGAGACCTTTCAATAAGAGAAGACCACCATTTAACAAAGATGGTAAAAAGCCTACAGGAACAAGAACTCCTGTAGCTGCAAAGAAGGAGGACTAAAATGTTACAACCTAAAAGAACTAAATTCAGAAAACCGTTTAGAGTTTACCCTAAGGCTAAGGCCAAACGTGGAACAACTATCTCATTCGGAGAATATGGACTTGTATCAAAAGATCCTTCATGAATTACAGCAAGACAAATAGAAGCAACACGTATTGCTATGACTAGATACCTTAAAAGAGGTGGAAAGTTATGAATAAGAATATTCCCACACAACACAATCACAAGAAAACCTCTTGAGGTTCGTATGGGTTCAGGTAAGGGTAATCCCGACCACTTCGTAGCAGTGGTTTCACCTGGAACTGTTATGTTCGAACTAGCAGAGGTTACTGAAGAGCAAGCAAGAGAAGCCATGAGGCTTGGAATGCATAAGCTACCAGTAAGATGTATGTTCGTTAAGAAAGGCGAGGAAATTTACTAATGTTAACAATTAAAGAATTAGAAAATAAAACTGAAAAAGAATTATTGCATGAAATTTCTGAACTAAAAGGAAAGCTTCTTGCACTAAGATTCGAGAACACAACTGGACAACTTAAAGAAGGTCACTTAATTAAAGAGACTAAAAAAGATATCGCCAGAATGTTTACTCAATTAAAAGCAGCAAAATCTACATTAGATGTTAAACAACAATCTAATGAAACACCAGAGGTTGCACCTGTAAAGGAAGCAGCACCTAAAAAAGCAACTCCTGCTAAACCAAAAGCTAAGAAAGCAGCAGTTAAACCTGCTCCTAAAGCTGAGGCAGTAGAAGTTAAACAAGAATCAACTCCAGAAGCAGCACCAGTTGTTGCAGACGCAGTTGATACTAAATCAGAGGATAAAGGAGAATAATTATGGAACGTACAAATAAGAAAAAGTTTACTGGAGTAGTTATCTCTGATAAGATGGATAAAACAATAACTATCGCAATCCAAAGAGAAGTTAGACACCCAATGTATGGGAAAAACATCAAAAAAACAACTAAATTAAAAGCACACGATGCAAACAATGAAGCGAAAATGGGTGATACAGTGAAAATTGTTGAAACAAAACCATATTCAAAAACTGTTACATTCAGATTACTAACTATTAAAGCTAGAGCTGAAAAAACTGCATCTGACACTGATACTAAAAAGGAAGTGAAATAATGTTACAACAAGAATCTAGATTAAATGTTGCTGACAACTCTGGAGCTAAAGAAGTTCTAGTAATTAAATCACTTGGAGGATCTAAAAAAAGATACTCAAAAGTTGGCGATGTATTCGTATGTACAATCAAAAAAGCAGCACCACATGGTCAAGTTAAAAAAGGTCAAGTAGTGAAAGCAGTTGTTGTAAGAACGAGAAAAGAAATAATGAGATCTACAGGAGAAGTAATTAGATTTGACGATAATGCATGTGTAATTCTTAAAGATGATATGACTCCAAGAGGGACAAGAATCTTCGGACCTGTAGCGAGAGAGCTTAGAGACAAGGGATTCCCAAAAATCGTTTCTCTTGCTCAAGAAGTAGTATAAGGAGATAGCAATGAACAAAATCAAAAGAATTAGAACTGGCGACAAAGTAATGGTTATCGCTGGCAAAGACAAAGGTAAAACAGGAACAATCCTAGAAGTTTTACACGCAAAGAACACTGTTGTAGTTGAAGGTCTGAATATGAGAACTATTCATACAAAACCAACACAACAAGATCAAGAGGGTGGAATCAAGCATTCACCAGGACCATTAAACATTTCGAAAGTTATGTTGGTCTCAGGTAATGAAAAGAATCCTGTTCCTTCGAAAGTTACACTTACGAAGACAAAGAACCCTAAAGGGAGAACTGAAACAATCAGAACTTTCAAAAAGAATGGTGAGGAACTATAATGGCAATTAAATCAGAATTATTTAATAGATACAATAAAGAAATCGCACCAGCACTATTTAAAGAACTAGGATATACATCAAAGATGGAAATTCCTAAACTCGACAAAATAGTAATCAACATGGGCCTTGGAAAAGGTGTTAACGATAAAAAAATCGTTACTACTGCAGTTGAAGAATTAGCACTTATTGCTGGACAACGTCCAATAATGACACACGCTAAAGATTCAATAGCTACATTCAAACTTAGAGAAGGTATGCCAATCGGTGTAAAAGTTACTCTAAGAGGAGAAAACATGTACAACTTCCTGGAAAAGCTGATTCACATCGCTTTACCAAGAATCAGAGACTTCAGAGGTGTTAAACATAACGCCTTTGACGGTAGAGGAAACTATACTCTTGGAATTAAAGAATATATCGTATTCCCTGAAATTGATTTGGATAAAGTTCAAACAATGAAGGGTATGGATATTACAATAGTAACAACTGCAAAAACAAACAAAGAAGGATATTCATTACTTGAAAAAGTTGGACTACCTTTCACTAAAAAACAAGGAGACAATAACTAATGGCAAGAAAAGCACTTATAGAAAAATCTAACAAAAAACAGAAGTTCGCTGTTAGAGAATACAACAGATGCAATATTTGCGGAAGACCACATGCTTACATGAGAAAGTATGGAGTTTGCAGAATTTGCTTTAGAAACATGGCTTCGGAAGGGGAAATACCAGGCGTAAGAAAATCTTCATGATAATTTTACAAAGGTATAACAAATAATTATGGCAATTATGGACCCAATAGCGGATCTTCTAACTAGAATTAGAAACGCTAATCAAAGAAAACACAAATCAGTTAGAGTACCATTCTCTAAAACAAAAAATGAAGTACTAAAAATAATGCTAGAAGAAGGATACATCGTCGACTTTAAAGTCGAAGAAGTTAGAGCAAGCATTAAGGACTTCGTTGTCACACTTAAATATAAGGGTGCACAAAGATCAATCACAGGATTGAAAAGAATCTCAAAACCAGGTATCAGAGTTTACTCTGAATCTGCAAACCTACCAGACGTACTTGGTGGATTTGGAATCGCAATTGTATCAACATCGAAAGGTATTATGACAGCTAAGAATGCTAAAGACCAAAAACTTGGTGGAGAAATTCTAGCTTACGTCTGATAAGAGAATATTATGTCAAGAATCGGAAGAAGAACATTACCACTACCACAAGGAGTGGAAGTAAAAATAGAAGGAACAAACTTTACAGTTAAGGGACCTAAGGGCGAATTATCAAGAAAGTTTGATTCAAGATTAACAATTGCTAATACTGAAGAAGGTATTACAGTAACAAGACCAAATGAAGACAGAAAAGTTAGAATGCTTCATGGAACAACAAACTCATTAATCCAAGGGATGATCGAGGGAGTTACAACAGGTTTTGTTAAAGAACTAAAAATCAACGGAGTTGGTTACGGAGCTAAAATAGTTGGAACACAAATTGAATTATCAGTTGGTTTCTCTCATAAGGTCCTAATCGAAATCCCTACTGAATTAAAAGTAGAAATTACTAAGAACACTGAAATTACTGTTTCTGGAATTGATAAACAACAAGTTACTCAATTTGCAGCAATCATTAAAAGAGTCAAGAAACCTGAACCCTATGGCGGAAAAGGTATCATGTACAAAGGTCAGCACGTTATTAGAAAAGCTGGAAAGGCTGCTAAATAGGAACAACTATGAAAAAGAACAAACAAATTCAAAGAAATAGAAGACACCTGAGAATCAGAACTAAGATTTCTGGTACAGCGTCTAAGCCAAGACTAGCTATTTACAAATCAAACACATCAATTTTCGTACAAGCGATCGATGATGTAGCAGGAAAAACTCTTGCTTCAGCATCAATCAAAGGTAAGAACGTTGAAGCAGCGAAAAAAATCGCTGTAACAATGACAGCAAACTTAAAGTCAGCAAAAATCACTACAATCGTATTTGATAGAGCTGGGTTTAAATACCACGGAGCAATCAAGGCGTTTGCTGACGATCTAAGAGAGGGCGGAATTAAATTCTAATTATTATGACAATAAATAAATTTGATATACAATTCTTCGCAGAAGAAGATACTAACGTAGAAGCTCCTGCAACAACTGAAGAAGTTGTAGAAGAAACTCCCACTCCTGAAGAAGCACCAGCTTCTGAAGAACCAAAAGTAGAAGAAACTAAAGAAGAACCTAAAACTGATGAAGCACCAGCTTCAGAAGAAGTTAAGGTAGAAGAACCAAAAGTAGAAACTACTCCTGAAGAAGCACCAGCTTCTGAAGAAACAACAACTGAAGAAGTTGTTGAAGAAGCAAAACCAGCTAAGCCATCTACACCGGCCAACTTCCAAGTTGACGAAAAGATGATGCCTGGAAACTTCAACCCTTTTGAGAGACCATCAAGGTTTCAAAACAAAAGACCACAAAGAAAACCTAATCCTAGATTTAAAGAAACTAACTTTGAAGAAAAAGTTATCGAAATAAAAAGAGTTATTAAGGTTACTAAGGGTGGTAGACAATTCAGATTCTCAGCACTTGTTGTAGTTGGAGATAGAAACGGGAAAATCGGATATGCTGTTGCAAAACACATCGAAGTTCCTGAAGCTATCAAAGCAGCAATCAGACAAGCTAAGAGAAACTTATACCAAGTATCAATCGTGGGTAAAGCTGCAACAGTTCCCCATGAAGCTATTGGAAAGAGCACTTCTTCAAGAATTATGCTTAAACCAGCAGCCGAAGGTAAAGGAATCATCGCTTCTGATAAAGTCCGTGCAGTTTGTGAACTAGCAGGGATCAGAAACATTTATTCTAAATCACTTGGATCAAACAATCCACAGAATGTTGTTATTGCAACAATCAATGGATTAGTAAACATGAAAACGAAAGAACAGTTTATGTCTCTAAGAGACAAGACTGAACTATAGGAGGACTCGAAAATGCAATTACATAATATGAAAGCAACTCCGGGTGCTAGAAGAGATAGAAAAAGAGTAGGTAGAGGAGATAAAACCGCTACTAGAGGTGAAAATGGTCAAAAATCAAGATCAGGTTACTCAAGAAAAATCGGATTTGAGGGTGGACAAAATCCACTTTACAGAAGAATACCTAAATATGGATTCACAAATATTCACCAGAAACATTATACAGTCGTAAACCTTGACAGACTCGAAAGAGTCGAAGGGGACGTAGTTTCACCACAATCTCTAATTGAAGCCGGAGTACTTAAAAATAGTTACGGTCTTTTAAAGATTCTTGGACAAGGAGAAGTTGTTGCTGGTAAAACAGTTCAAGCACACAAATTCTCAAAAACAGCTGTGGTAGCAATTGAAGCCGCAGGTGGAACAGTCGAAGTTATTAAATAAGACTTTCACAAACTCATCTTTTATGAAGAAATTAAGTATTAATATAAAACATAAAGACGTAATAACAAGAGTTCTACTTACCGTAGGACTCTTGTTACTTTTTAGATTAGGTACATTAATGACTGTGCCTGGTGCTACTGTTAATACTGGAGATTGAGCATCAAATGATCAATCTTTCCTAGCAATAATGAATATGCTTGGAGGTGGGGGACTTTCAACCTTCTCTATCTTTGCGCTTGGTGTCTCACCATACATTACTGCCTCAATTGTTATGCAACTACTATCAGCGGACGTAATTCCGCCACTAGCTAGACTTAACAAACAAGGAAATAAAGGAAGAGTCAAGGTTGAAAAGATTACCAGACTTGTAGCAATATTTATTGCAATATTACAAGCCATCGCTATCTCTATGGCGATGATCTCAAGTGGTTATGTTGAGGTAAATGGAATGTCATCCGGAGGACAATGAGTAGATGTTATGGTTTATACATTAATCCTTGTCGCTGGGTCAATGGTCGCAATTTGAATTGCTGACCGTATTACAATCAAAGGTATTGGTAATGGTATTTCATTAATTATTTTTGTTGGTATTGTAGGGTCGCTCCCTTCAACACTAACATTCGCATGAACTACATTAGTGGGTGGAACATCTATTGGAGTTATTAACGGAGTAGGTAAGTTTGCTATTTACATATCATTCTTACTCGCGTTAATAGTTGCAGTAACATTCCTCGAAACATCACAAAGAAAGATACCTCTACAACAAACAGGTAAAGGACTTTCATTAATGCATGATAAGGAATCAAACCTTCCTATCAAGGTCAACCCAGCAGGGGTAGTACCAGTCATATTCGCCTCCGCGATTATTGCACTTCCATTAATGATTGCTGCATTCTTCCCGGACGCGTGGTATGCTAAGTATTGAATGGAAACGTGGTTTGCATTAACCCATTGATTTGGGCTGTCGCTATTTGCGTTCTTAATATTCGGATTCACATTCTTTTATTCACACATAAATATTAATCCAGAGGAAACTGCAGAAAACTTCCAGAAATCATCTACATATATTGTTGGTGTTAAACCTGGAAAGGATACAGAGAACCATATTATCAAAACTGTCAACTCAATGGCATTTATGGGAGCTGTGTTCCTTACAACCCTAGCCATACTACCAAACATCTTTGGTATGATGGGAGTTCCACAATCAATTAGTCTTGGAGGAACAGGGCTAATCATCATGGTTTCAGTATCACTAGAAACTGTGGAACAACTGAAAGCAAGAATCCTTGCTTCAAACAAAAAACAAAATGAAGTAAAGATCGATTCAAAGATTACTACTTCAGAACCAACAAACAAGAAAGTTATTGAAAATGACGACATGTCATTATTCAACTAAAGGAGAAAACAAATGATTACAACATTTTTAGGAGCACCAGGTACTGGAAAAGGTACTGTCGCTGGTGTGATGAAACAAACACACAACTTCAAACATATCTCAACAGGAGATATCTTTAGAAAAATAATAAAATCAGAATCAGAACTTGGATTAGAAGTTAAAGCAATCATCGCTGAAGGAAAACTTATCGATGATCAATTAACTAACAAAGTTCTAGTTGAAGGTCTTAAAGAATTTGATGTCCAAAATGACAACATAATTCTTGATGGGTACCCAAGAACAATTGATCAAGCAAATTTCTTAGAGTCATACTCAAAAGAAAACAACATTAAGTTTGATACAGCAATTCTTTTCAACCTAGACAACGAAACAATTGTTAAAAGACTTTCAGGTAGAAGAGTTTGTCCAACTTGTGGAAAAACTTATCATGTTGATTCACTTAAACCAATGGTTGAAGGAATCTGTGATGTTGAAGGCGATACTCTTGTCCAAAGAGAAGATGATCAACCAGACAAAATAGTTGAAAGACTAAAAGTTTATGACCTACAAACAAAACCACTTGTTAATTTCTACAAAGATCTAAACAAGCTAGTTGAATTTGATGCTAATGAAACACCTGCAACAACAGCGGAGAAAGTTTTCAACACTTTAAATAAATAATGATATTAATAAAAAACGAAGAACAAATAAAAAAGATTGCAGAATCTTCAAGAGTGGTTGCTTTAGTTCATGACGAACTTAAGAAAGTAATCAAACCTGGAGTCACTCTTGAATCTTTAAACGTTCTTGCAGAAAAAATAATTGAAGACAATGGTGGGGTTCCATCATTCAAAGGTTATCAAGGATACCCGGAGTCAATTTGCACATCAGTTAATGAAGTTCTAATTCATGGAATACCATCGAAACAAAAACTTATCAACGGAGACTTAATTAAAGTTGATGTTGGAGTTTACAAAGATGGTTATCATGGCGACGCAGCATTCTCAATGCTAGTTGGTAATAAAGTTAACGAAGAAGCAGAACAAATTTCTCATGCAACACAATATGCATTACAAGAAGTAATCAATGTTATTAAACCTGGAGACACATTTGGAACAATCGGAAGTATTATTCAGTCAATAGCTGAACTATATGGCTATGGTATCCCTAGTGAGTTCTCAGGTCACGGTATTGGTGAACAACTACACGAAGAACCACATGTTTCTAACAAAGGTTTAACAGGCGAAGGAGACATAATCCTTCCTGGAATGGTGTTCTGTATTGAACCTATGTTCATGAAAGACACATCAAGAGTAATCATCTCTAAAAAAGATGGTTGAACAGTTAAATCAGCTAACAATGAACTAACATCGCATGACGAACACACAGTTGTCATGACAACAGAAGGATTGAAGCCACTTACGGTTTTAGAAGGAAAATAGAAAATGAGCGATATACACGAATTTGAAGGTACGGTATTAACAGTTATACCTGGCGGAGAATATGAAATAGAACTTGACAATGGTCACAAGATTAAAGGTCATGCATCTGGAAAAATCAGAAAATTCAATATTAGAATTTATGCTGGTGATAAAGTTAAAGTAGAGATGTCATCTTCTGACCTTACTAAAGGTAGAGTTACATTCAGAATTAACACAAGAAAACCAAGACCGGTTTTTAAAAGAAGATAGACCAAAAGGTCTTTTTTTATCTTAATTTGGGCTATTTCTGCTTTTTTCCTTAATTCTTACAATATGACCAATTTTTAACGACCAACTGTTGCTGAAACCCTTATATTATGCTAAAATATAGAGGACCTGAATGTATTCATTTTAATCAACCAAGCTTAATTGACTTGTTTCTATTAAAACCAATACAACAGGTTAGTTTACGTATTAATTTACGTTATTCAAAAAAGAAATTACAAAGGAGAATTATATGAAAGTAAGATCATCAGTCAAACCTATATGTAACCAATGTCAAGTAATTAAAAGAAAAGGTGTGGTTAGAGTTATTTGTAAAAACCCTAAACACAAGCAAAGACAAGGTTAAAATAGTATGGCAAGAATATTAAACGTTGAGATTCCAGAAAACAAACAAGTGGGATACTCATTAACATACATCTTCGGAATTGGAAGAACTTCAGCACTTAAATTGTGTGAAGCTTCAAATATTGAAGATACAACAAAAGTAAAAGACCTATCTGACGAGCAGTTAACTGTTCTAAGAGCGGAAGCGGCAAAATTAACTACTGAGGGAGACCTTAGAAGAGAAATCCAATATAACATTAAAAGATTAATGGAAATTGGTTGTTACAGAGGGATGAGACATAGAAGAGGTCTACCCGTTAGAGGACAATCTACAAGACAAAATGCTAGAACAAGAAAAGGCGCTAAGAAGACAGTTGCTAATAAGAAAAAGGCATCTAAGTAGGAGGATATTATGGCAAAAAGACAAAACACAAAGAAAAAAGTCAAAAAGAATATACCTGAAGGTATCGTTCATATTCACTCTTCATTCAATAATACAATTGTTACAGTCACAGACGTTGACGGAAACGCAATTACATGATCATCAGCAGGAGCTGTTGGATTCAAAGGTGCTAAGAAATCTACACCTTATGCAGCACAACTTGCTGCAAAAGCAGTTATTGAGAAAGCTCAAGCAAACGGTATAAAAGCTGTTTCAGCAAGAGTTAAAGGAATTGGTCCAGGTAGAGACGCTGCCTTAAGACAGTTCCAAGCTTCAGATATCGAAGTTAGAGATATCAAGAATGTAACACCCATTCCACACAACGGTGTAAAGAAGAAAAAGAAATTTAGGAGAGTTTAATGGACAAATTTTTAATACCATCATTTGAAAAGATTGTTACAACACAATCAAAAGAACAACCAAATACAGAACAATTTAGAATTGAAAAACTAGATAGAGGATTTGGAAACACAATAGGAAATTCAATGAGAAGAACACTTCTTTCATCAATCCCAGGAGCAGCAATGTTCGCGATTGAAGTTAAAGGTGTATCACATGAATTCCAAGCTGTACCTTCAGTATCTGAAGATATGGTTGAAATAATACTAAATCTTAAAGATGTAGTAATTGGTTCAGACGCAGCAATTATTAAAGCTGATGAGTTATACGAAGGAAAACTTGTTTCTAAAAAAGGAACAGTTAAAGCAAAAGATATTCAACTTCCAGTTGGACTTGAAATTGCAAACCCTGAATATGTTATCGCTGAAACAAATGCAGACGCAGCATTAGAAATTACTTTCTACATAATCTTTTCTAAAGGATTCAGAACTTTTGAAGAAAACAGAATTCTTATAAAAGAACTAATCGGAAAAGAAAATGGAGTTATCCCTATGGATTCAAACTTCTCACCAGTAGAAAAAGTTAATGTAACTGTTCAAGAAGCAAACCCAGGTGAAGCTAGACTTTATGAAAGACTATTATTAGATGTAACAACTAAACCATCTATGGAACCTGAGAAAGCTGTTGCATACGCAGGAGCAATCCTTAGAACTTACTTCAATGTATTTGAATCACTTACAGAAGTAGCAGTAGACGAATACTTCTCAGAAGAAGTTAACGTTGAAGAAGAAGATCAACAACTATCAATCAGAATCGATGACCTTAACCTTTCAGTTAGATCAGAGAACGCTCTTAAAGCAGCTGGAGTTTATTCAGTCGAAGAGCTTATTGATATTACAATCTCATCACTTCAAGCAATCAAAAACCTTGGTGAAAAATCAAGACTTGAAATTATTGAAGTTGTTAAAGAAATGGGACTTTCGTTCAAGTCAGAATAATAGAGGATAAATTATGTCAAAAAGAATATATAAAAGACAATCCAATGTTAAGAATAGAGCAAGAACAGAAAGAGTAAGAAGAAATCAACTTACTGATCTAATCATCCATGGGAAAATTGTCACAACTCATACAAAAGCAAAAGAGTTGTCAAGACATGCTGATAAATTAATCACAATCGCTAAGAAAGATACTGTTGCAGCAAGAAGACATGCAGCAAAGATTCTTAGAAACATTAGAATTGATGAAAATGAAACAGCATTAACAAAATTATTCACAAAGCTAGGTCCAAAATATGCGGACAGAAGCGGTGGATACACAAGAGTTCTAAGATTTGGAACTAGAAGAGGAGACGGAGTTACTCAAGCAATTATTGTTTGAACATAATCCGAATTACTTATGTCAAGAGTATGTGCAGCAACAGGTAAAGGACCACAATCTGGTAATAAAAGATCAAAGGCCCTTAACGCTACAAAAAGAAAATGAAACGTAAACCTTCAACCAGTAACAATTATTGTTAATGGGAAAAAGAAAAAAGTTATGATGTCAGCGAAAGCAATGAGATCACTTAAGAACAAGGGAAGAATTGGTAATACCAAATAGTTTCTATTAAAGAAGAACACCAAAGGTGTTTTTTTTTACCAATTTCTCTCATTTTTCTTATGTATAATTAGAATATGAAACATTTAGAAGAGGAAATAGTAAATATTATCAGTCTCTCGTTGTTCACGGCAAAAGGAATTGGTGATATTTATTCAGCAAAATCTATAAACCATGAAACTACGGCGAAACCATTGTCAATTAAGAAAATCCAAGAAGGAATTAAGATTACTTGGTTGGACGATAAGACAATTGAAGCTGAATTATTCGTATCGATGCAAAAAGACTCATCAACACCAATAACTGCGAACAATTTATACTTGGAATTATCAAGAAAAATAAAACAAGCATTAAAATTGAATCTTAAAGATCTAAAAATAAGAGTAATAGCTCTAAAAAAGGAAGAAAATGAAAAATAACAGAACACAAATAGCAATCTCAATCATTGAATCAATGGTTGCCAACCTACAAAAATACGAAGACTTAATCAATGAATTAAATGTTTTCCCTGTTCCAGATGGAGACACTGGTTCTAACATGGTTGGAACATTAATCACAGGTTTTAATAACATTACATCTAATGATGACCCAATCAAAGTATGAGACGAGTTTGCAACTGGTACATTAATGGGAGCAAGAGGAAACTCAGGTGTAATTACATCTCAAATCATTAGAGGATTTGCTGAAGGACTTAAACAAGTTGGTTCATTCTCATCTGACACTAAAAATATGAGAATTATCCTTGCATCATCTAGAGATTACGCTTATAAAGCTGTAATGACTCCAGTTGAAGGAACAATCCTATCAATCATCAGAGCTCTTGACGAAAAATACGATAGAGAAACTACTGATATCCTTGAAGCTGCTAAGGCTTCACTTAAAGTTGCTGAGGAAGCACTTGCTATCACACCTGACCAACTACCAATTCTTAAAGAAGCTGGTGTAGTTGATTCTGGTGCTAAAGGACTAGTATTCATGATCGAAGGAGCAATTATGGCTCTTGAAGGTAAACCGTTAACTATCAAAGTTAAAGAAGGTGCTAAACCTGAAAAAATCGTTAAAGCAGACGCTAACAAGAACATTGGTTATTGTTCAGAGTATGTTTTAACTCTAAAAGATCCAGAGAACTTTGATGAACAAGCATTCACAGACTTCTTGAAATCTATTGGTGATTCAACTGTGGTTGTTAAAGAAGGAGATGTACTTAAAGTACACGTCCACACACTAACACCTTCTAAATTTATTGAAGAAGGTCATAAACATGGTCAGTTTACAACGTTGAAGATTGAAAACATGACAACACAAGTTGAAGAAAACGAAGCTTTCTCAACATTAGAAGATGAATCTGCTAAAGTTGAATTAGATCCTTCAAAACTTGCAATCATTGCAGTTTCAACAGGAGAAGGACTAACTAAGTTATTCAAAGAAGCTGGTGTACACTTCATCGTTGAAGGTGGTCAAACAATGAACCCATCAGTTCAAGACTTCAAAAACATAATTGATGGAATTGAAAACAAAGAAATACTAATTCTTCCAAACAATTCAAACATCATCCTAACTGCAGAGCAAGTTAAAAAGAACATGCCTGACAGAAAAGTAAATGTTTTACCAACAAAAACATTACAACAAGGTGTTTTTGCAATGTATAACATTAATGAAGAAATGATAGGGTTCGAAGACTATTCACCTGAATTCATTGATCAAGTTACATCATTAAAACAAGCTGAAATGACTCATGCTGTTAGAGAAACAAAGATGAATGGAATAGAAATCAAGCCAGGTCAATTCATTTCAATAGTAAATAAAGAAATAATTGCATCGAAAGATACTCAAATTGAAACAGCAAAAGTGATGGTTGATACTATCATGTCTGATTCAACAGAAGCAATCACGCTAATATATAATAATGAATTCTCAGAACAAGAAAGAGAAGAATTAAAGACATATATCACATCAAAAGCTAAAATAGATATTGATGAAATATATGGAGGACAAGAGGTTTATAACCTATTAATGTTCACAGAGGATGAAGAGTAATCTTCATTTTTTTTGAACCAAAAACAATGTTTTCTACCTCTAATATAGTTATAATTTTAATGTGAATGAAAATGAAAGAGCACAATATATCTTTGTGCTGGCTTTAACTAAGAAAATTGAACTCAACAGAGATGGCATAGATGTCTCTTTGAACGAATTGTTCCTTTATCTTGAAAAATTCTACTTTAAGTTTAGAAAAAGATCAGTCAAGAGCCTCAATAAATTCCTTTATGAAGATAATAAAGATGAAATCGTTGAATTTCTTTTCTCAGAAGCAATAATCAATCCAAAACAATTATGAAAAAAATAATCAATTGATCAATAGCCGGAATAACTACTATTGGAATCGCTGTCGGTTCTATTTTTGGACTTGCAAATTACTCAAATCTTGACGACTATGACAAAGGTAGTCAATATAATAAAAGATTTGAAATACAAGTTAGTGTTGATCAAATTGTTGGTCAAGAAGAATCAATTAGCGAAATAATAAACCTTACTCAAGCAAGACTTGACCTAGTAGGTTACAACGATGCTATTATTTCTCAAATTGATAATACAAATTTCAGTATTGCAATTGATTTAGACTCAGTAAATCTTTCAGCCGATATTTATTCTTACGAACACGAAGAAGTTATCTTAACTGAGATACTAAACTTCTACAACTGAACACTTAACCAAAATAATGTAGAGTTCAGAACTATCGACGGACAACAATTATTCCAATGATCTAGTCAAGAACAAATTAGCGGACAATTTGTTACACCTTATTACGAAGCACCAGAAGGACAACAAGTTAATGATGAAGATCCTTCTTACAATCCGTACACACTTGACATTGTTAGAAAAGATTCTGCAGTAGCAGTTCATAAAGGTAATGGTTCACATGTTGAATTCATGCCTAGTTCTACAGTCAAAAGAACAGAGTGACAAGAACTATGATTATTCTTAGTGGCAGCTCATGAAGACCTAAATCCTTTCGGAACATCAATCAATATTTGATTTGGTTATTCAGAAATAGATTACATTCTATCTCAACTTGGAATTAACGATGACCCATACACATATATGATGGTCGGAGAAAAGGGACACCTAGTTGAACCATTCTTTGTATCAACAATTAACTATGATGTTAAACTATCAGAACACGAAGATACAATAATCATCAATGGAGATTGAACAAAAGATGAAGCAGATCTTATTGCTTCAAGAATGAATCTTGCAACAAAAGATTACAAACTAAACTATGAAGGTTCTAACTTTGTAGAAGCTCAAAGAAATGATGTATTCCTTAGAACTTCAATAATCCTATTCATTACAATCATTGCTCTTATGGCATTCATGTTTGTTTGATACTTCGGACTATTGGGAGCACTTGCAGGAGCAATCATGTCAGTGTTTGCATTGTTTGCAGTAGCGATGGTATTCATTATCTCAATCCCATTAACAGGAGCTCTATTTATTGGAGCAGTATTGATTACATTCGTAGTCGCATATATGATTTGAACTGTACTGAAGTCTATCAAGACCTCAGCTAAGCACAAGCTTAATACGAAGGTATCAATGAAGCTTGCTTACAAAGCATTCACATTGGAGAACTCAACAATATTCTTTGTTACAACATTCTTACTATTCTTATTTGGTACATTAATGACACCATTCATTATGTTTGCATTATTCTTTGCAGCATTAATGTTAATCTCATCAGTATTATTTGTTGTTGTAGCATTAATACCAGCACTAGCAATCACTCAGTCAATGTTTAACAATGACTACGATAAAAACAAAAAGTGATGTCTAATATTTGGAGAAAACTTCGGACTAAACATTTCACTTAACTCAACAGTTGATAAAGCAGCGAAGTTTACTTCAAACCAATCAATCAAAGTTGTGAGTTTAATCACTGTGGCAATTTCAATAATTTCACTTGGAGTATTCGGAATACTTTCAATCACTACTGACTCAGGTTTCAACAAAAAATATGATTACAAAGATCAATATAGATACGATATTGTAATGGTACAAAGGATTGAACATAACGATGGACTTGAAGGACAAGATCCATTCAATCAATCACTACTACAGTCACAAGTTAAATCTAACCAATCAGAAATACATTCAATCTTAAGTTCAAATGGAATTGGAATTGAAGAATCTAAACTAATCAGAGACAATAATATGTGATTAGCAAGAGAATATCCACCTCTATTCCCAGGAGCAGACGAGTGAGAATCATCATTCTCATATGGGGTCTCAATCTACTCAGATCAAAAAATCACAACAGAGATGTTTGATATAATCAACAACGAATTATTAGTTATCGAAACTAATGTTGATGAAAACTGAATTCGAGATTGAGAAGAAGGATATATATTACTAGAAAAACAATCTCTAGTTAATATCCAAAACGAAGACGCAACATTACTGACTAACACAACAAACCAGTCATTATCAAACGCTTCAATCTCAGCAATGATATTAATGCCATTCATCTTGGTTGTTCTATTATTACTGCTAACAAGATGATCAGGAACAATTTCAATAATGTTATCTACATTATTTGAAACAATGATCCTAACATCATTAATACTACTTCTTTACATACCAGTGAGTGTTACTGCATTCGCAGCATTATTTGTTGCAATGGCAATATCAGTAATTACTAAATTAATTTTCATAGGTAGGTATAAAGAAGATATCAAACTTCAAGAAAAGAACCAACAAACAATCGTTGGCTCATTCACTAAAAGTTTGAAAGCAAAACTACCAGCAACATTGTTATTTACAATAGTGCTACCAGCAACTATGTTTGTACTATTCCCAATATTCATTGGTTGAAGCACACTAGCTGCAATGCTAATATCTCTATTCGCGATATTCGTAATTAACTTCTCTAACTTAGTTTTATTCCCATGATTATTTGTTAAAACAGAATCACAAAGATATGAGTCTAAAGATAGAACAAAGAACAGAGACATCACTTGATCAAAATCAAAAGATACAATCGATGAAGAATACATAAAGGACATCAACTACTAATATGAACATTCAAAAAATAAAAGGAACAAAAGATTACTATAACAAAACTCAACAACAGATGGATTTTGTTGTTTCTTTACTTGAGAAAGCAGCTAAACAATATGGATACGGAAAAATAACTTTCCCAACAATTGAAAAGCTTGAACTATTCAAAAGAACAGCTGGCGAATCATCAGATATCGTTAGTAAAGAAATGTTTTCATTCTTAGATAGAAAAGATAGAGAACTTGCTCTTAGGCCAGAAGGTACTGCAAGTGCAACAAGACTTGTTTTAGAGAACAAGCTTGTGGAACAAGGACAAAGGTTCAAAGCCTTCTACACACTACCTATGTATAGGTATGAAAGACCTCAAAAGGGTAGGCAAAGAGAGTTCTT
>Ga0164313_10001207_pt1 | contig 22712 bp, 34 predicted proteins | sample GuaBasSedimGuay4_FD_113735 | JGI IMG/M metagenome (GOLD analysis project Ga0164313, IMG submission 113735) | Subseafloor sediment microbial communities from Guaymas Basin, Gulf of California, Mexico - Guay4, Core 4569-4, 0-3 cm | ecosystem: Environmental > Aquatic > Marine > Hydrothermal vents... | reverse complement strand
TTCTGTTAGTTCCGTTGTAGAAGTTGGATTAACCTCTGCAAGGGCCTCTATACCTGCCAACTTTGTTCTCTCAGCAGCAGTTATAATAATCCCAGATCCTGAACTTGTAACATCTGAATGAGTGGTTACTAAGCCATCAGCAGAAACCTTGGAATCGTTTACCGTTATGCTGGCCTCACTGGCAGAGACACGTATTTCTAAACCAGATAGACCGCTAGTATTGGTAGTAACCCTCCCATCTAAAACGGTAGCGTTGTTTACTGACGAGGCATCGACAGCACTGACAGATCCGAATCCATCGACAACAGAGACACCACCGCCAGTAGGAGTGGCCCATTCTGAGACTCCAGCAACAACAGTAAGTACCTGTCCATTTGTCCCTATAGTAGGGACTGTAGATAAATCCCAATCAGTGTTGTCACCAGCGATTTGCTTTATAAACATTTGGCCTGTTCCTGCACGAATATAAACATCGCCAGGGATTCCATCCTTAGATACAACCCTGGGATCATCAGTGTCGCCAGTAATATATTTATTTTCTGAGTCTTGAAATGCTAGAGACCTCTTAAGGCATTTTACTGTATCTCCTTGAAAGATACAGGCATCCGCTTTAGTATCAGAAGCATAAAATATCAATATAGTTAATAACGACGTAATTACAACGGTAATAGTTTTTTTCATTTTTTTTACCCCACTAAATTTACAGTAATCATTCCAGAAGATATCGATTTAATTTCTATCGATTTTACTTGCAATGTAACTCCAGCGGCGATTACTAAATCTATATAATCAAATCCACCTGGAGGAATAATCGCAACTTCGACTCCATCAACGCCAAGGCTTAATGGATACCCACCGCTATCAAAAATATGAATCTTTTTTGTTGCCGATGTTGTAACTCCAACAGGAACCCATGCAGTATCATCAACACTCGTAACTGAGTAATCTAACAAAAGTGCCTGCTTTATGGATAAATCTGTTGAAACTGCAGCACCACCTCCAGAAGCAGTGGTAGAGAATCGTAATATCTCGTATTGAGCGCCAACGATATCTATGGCCATTACCATTGATATCTTGAATGAATTAGCGTCTATTACTTCTAGTACCGATGATTCAACACCAGCAATAGAAGCAGGAGATAAGAATCTAATCATATCCCCTTCTCTTACTGAATGGCCTGAATCAACAATTATACTACCAGAAGATCCAGCTTCCGCTGTCTCGCCAGTAGCAAAGATTGAGACTTCCATTGGAACAACATCTAGTGCGTGTCTCTTAGAACCAACTGGAGTTAGAGTAGCGTAATTGGCAGTAATGCCTTTTCCTTTTAACAGTTTATCTGATGATGGAAATCCTTTTATCATAACTACCTAACCTCCTAATTGGGATCTCTGTGTAGAGAAATCTTAAATGTCGTAACTGTGTTCTGAACCTACAATCCTTAATGCAAAATCAGCATCAGAGGCAGTTGTAGGGGCCGAGCCTGCTGCTGTCTTGATATCAATACTTGTCGGGCTAACCGCAAGCACAGAAACGAGATGCCCATCAGTAAGAGTCTGGCCATATCCAACTACATCTCTAATGAATGCAACCTTAAAGGAAATCGTATAGAGACCGTTCCCAGTCTTTTCTATAGTTACTCCCATTCGATCAAAACCAAGAGGAACAATCGCAGGGCCAGTGTCTGTCCCTTGTACGATTATGTTCATTTCTCTGAGTTTAATTTGTGCTGTTTTAATTGCTCTACGTCCTTCTTTAGTCATTTTGAATCTCCTGTTAGCCTGTGGAGGGCGCTAAGTAGAAACCTGGGGCCGTTTTTAATGACCCCAGGAAGCCTACAAACTGCACATTTCTATGCAGTTGTTAAATTGTGTAAACATCCATGAGCAGTTGGAGTTATGAAGTTCTCATAGTACCCACCGTAACGAGCGCCATAAGAATCAGAACCTTGCTCTCTTAAGAACACAGTCCCATCATCATCGAACCAACCAAAATCAGGTCTGTGATGGGTTTCAATGAAATCATCATTCAAGAACCAGATCTGACCTTCTTCACAGAATCTATCAACGAAGATGCCGATAGGGCCTCTAGTTGACATATATTCGATACCTTGGAAACTCAAGCTACCCTTAAGGTTTCTATTCGGAAGATTATAAACCTTCTGATCCTCAAGCAGTGCTAGAATTTTTCTGAATTGATTATAGTGACACATTACCAAGTTAGGAACCTTTCCAAACTTTCGTTCTACATCAAGCATAACCCCATTCATAAGGTCAGTAGTAACCCCTGCTCCACCAGCATCGTTCGCAGTCATTGCCCAACGTCTTTGGTAAGCAATATTGTAAAGGCTTCCAGTTTCAGCAATCGTGTAATCAAGAATCTTTTTAAGACCTGTAGGATCTTCATTTAGAGAACCTTGCATAACTAGTGATTGTCCTACTCCAAAGGCTCCAGCAGTTAAAAGAGTCGATCCAGCAGTTGCCCCAGTTGAATTAACAAGCTTAATTACCCTTCCTCCAGCATTAACATCAACTACTTCAAGATAAATTGAAGCATCTTCATAGGCCCCAGCATCTACCATCTGAACGTAATCTTTCTCTTCAAAATTAACATCTCTGAAAACAGAAGGAAGAGGAAAAGATAGGATATACGGACTAGCAACAGTTCCAAGTCCAGTTACAGTAGTAGTCGCGTCACCATCAGCAAGAATACCCGTTCCATCGCCAAAAAGGATCCTAGAAGAGTTTCTCATATACGATTCAACAGTCTTTTTAACAGTTTCTTTGGTCGCTTGAACAAAGGCACCTTGGTTGTTGGCAGAAGCTTTAATGGCCTCTCTTTCAATCTCACAAGTCGCATACACCTTATTTGAATTGATGATAGCGCCTTCATAGATACCAGCGTTAGATTTAGGAAGGACTCCAGAACCAACACCACCTGAAAAGGACATGGGAGTAGAGACAAATCTCTGCCTACCAGTAAAGTCATATCTCTTGCGAATACGACCCTGGAGAACATTCTCCGAGTTATACATATTCGCTGATTTCTTATAATAATTAATCTTAAATAAATTCGATTGGTCTTCTGTGTTAAATGCCTTACCCATCATAATCTCCTATTTTAGTAATTTCCTCCGTACTGGCCGAAGTCATCAAATGACTCTAAATGGTCACTTTCTTTTGGTTTTTGTTTAGGCCTAGCTTCCTTATAGAAACTCTCGCCATGTTCTCCAGTCTCTTTAATGGCCGTTTCTCCGCCCATTTTTCCGAAACTGTATTCTAAAATTTCGATTAGTTCTTCTTTGGTGATTTCAGGATCTTCCACGATACTGTCTGCAACCGCACGAACAACTTCATCATCGTCAAGTAGGTCAGGGTCAAAGCCTTCCACAATCTCTTCAGCCTCTATAACGACAGGAAGAAATTTAGCATACTGAATAACCGTCTCTGGCGTTAGGTCAGACTCTGTCTCACCACTATTCACCAAATCTTTATATGCGTCGATGAACTCGTCCTCGCTGATGCCTTGAGCTTCCCTCTGTCTAGTCATGTTATCAACAAAGGACTTCTGTTCCTCTATCTCTCTGACCGAACTTTCTGAGGTCTCATGGCGCTCTTTCAAGTATTCGTTCTCTTGCTCTAGGAAATAAGCTTTACGCTCACTATCGCTCATCATTTGGAGGCTTTCGACCTCTTCAAGATGATGATGCAATATCTTCCTTTGGTAATCATTTCTGTTTCTGCCCGTCATGTCAAGCAGGTAGTAAATCGCATCCATCGGATTTCCTTCCTTATCATCAAGGAGTTCTCCGATTTTCTCTAGATGTCCAACCACTTCCTCTCTTTCTTCTACATAATCGTCGAGTTCTTTTTGGACTTCTATTTCCCTTTCTTGAATCTCTTCTCCTAATTCTTTATTTTTAGTAATTGATGAGTACGCGTCTCTCATTTCTGATAGCGGCACATTCATATATTTTCCATCAACTTTAACTCTGACTTGGGTGTCTTCATCAAACTCAATCTGTTTCTCGCCAAGGCGACCTTTTACTTTTCCGCCTACTTTTTTGACGGCATCTGCATCTCGCTCAAACTCTTCGTCTTTTCCTTCCTCTCTCTCCTTTTCTCCTTCAGCGTCTTTTTCCTTGGCCTCTTTTCCTTTCTCTTGTCCCTTCCCTTCATCATTACTCTCCTCTAATTTATCAGCTTGAGTCGCCTCTTTCGGCTTCTCCTCTTTAAGTTCTTCTTGTGGTGTATCGAATGCTTGAGGATTTCCATCGTCAGCATTGTCAAACGTGTCTAACTCTGCACCTCCGCCAGTTGAATCTTTTGCTGGCGCATAAGCGCTCTGTGGGTTTACTTCTTCATTTTCCATTGTAGGCTTCTCCTTTTTTTATTGACCGGCCCCTGGGCCGAATTTTTTTACTTGTTCATTATCGTGCTGGATATCTGGTGGAGTCGGCATCGTTCCTGGTTGTACTCCTTGCCCTCCCATTCCTTCTTCTTTTTCAGCTCCGGCTTGATCGACCCCTGCACGTTCCATGGGACTTCCTTCCATAGCTACAGTGAAGAATAATGGATAGGTATCGTAGCTCTGCAACTTCTGAGCAAAAAGCATATTCTTTTCTGCTCTAATCGACATTAGCCCCTCAACAACGGTCAGATAGCTGATTATATCATTTTGGATATTGGAATCGGTCTTTTCCTTGAATCCTCTAGACTGTAATTCTCTCAAAAAGACATCGTACGTTATGAATAGGTTGTCGAATATCTGAGGTTCCGCCACCTCGTCACCTTCAAGCAACGACTCAAGCGCAGACTTGGCCGCTGTGGACGCTATCGTAGCTGCATCCTTAAACGCATCATCTAATCCTAAATCGAGCGCCTCGACGATCTCAGCCCTCTTAAAAACTGGGTCGTCAGCAGTGGCCTGGTTTAGATCTATAATTGCCGAGATTTTACCTGTTTTGGTGTCCGGCAACGCGGATTGGTTCATTATTCTAACGTCATACGTCGCTTTAAAATCAACAGAGGACATTTTCCTAATTAGAAAATTATTATCCCTACCAAGAATATGAACGATTCTCTCTTCGTCTGGACTATAAAATTGGGCCATCCTCTGAAGCATCATCTTGTAAATCTTCTTGACCCTCATGTTTCTCTTGGCGATCCCACGCGAATCCCTCTGACTTTCTTGTTCGTCTAAGAATCTCAGGGCGGAGTTTGCGGTTACGCCTGGTGGTGGGTTTCCTTGTGATATATCGTAAATTGCGGACAATTTTTTTATATAGCTCTCTAATTTTTCTTGATACTCGAATATCTCCCTCCCTGTTGGATTCATGGCCACCAATTGCGGAGCAACTGGCCCTGAATACTCGACGATTACAAATTCGTTATTAAGACTAGAAACAGAACAGGCCCCTTTAGGCATCATCCATTTTGGAGCAGAACCTATTCCATGGTTTCTAGCTATGCCTGAAGTTATATTATTAAAATGTCTTTGAAGTTGTTCTATATTTGAAATAAATGATCTACCCCATAATTCCTCATGTACGTCGATATCAGTATCAGGGACGCATGGTAATTCTCCATCGTCATAAGGATGAGGCCCTTCGTAAAGGATTACATCATTCGTAGATATGATATAAGCACCTTCAGGCAGAAGCTCATTCTTTCTATAAAAGTAGTGCCTGACGAGGCAGTGATTATCATATTTAGTAAACTTAAGTGTATCGTAATCAAAATAAAGACTATCAGCAGTTTCATGTATATCGTCCTTATGTTTCCTCCATCTCGCTCTTGCCTCAGAAACGTGCATCCATCTGTAAAAGAACAAATCATTTACTTCTTCCCATTTATTTTTATTAGGCTCAGGGAAAACTCTGTCTGGGCCGTAAACAAAGACGTCAACATCGCCAACACGAGTCCTCTTATCTTCTTGCCCCTCGACCATTTTTCTCAACTCTCCCATGTGTTTATTCCACATGACGAAAGAGAATTGATGCCCAAAAGTAAGAAGCACTTGATCTCCTCTAGTTATAATATTGTCTAGGTCTATTTTTTCTGCTCTGTTATCTAATAATAGTTTTGCGGCCCTAGCATTATTTAGGTCAGTCTGTTCACTCGTTTGAGGAACTACAGCTATGGCTACTTTGTTTTTCCCTCTTTGGGACATTTTTGCTTGAACCATTTCTTGAATGAAGTTATAAACCATCTTAGGCTTTCTAATGCTTTCTTCGATATCTCTATTGGAGTCTCTCGTATCCTGACTTCTCCAGTGGATTCCTTTGTATAAGGCATGGTATCTCCTATAAACATATAGTCTGGACTCTGCCAGCCTTAATCTATTTTCAAATGCCATATTCAACCATTCGAGGGTAGTGAGCGGTTCCATTTGAACGTCTGATCCTCCTTTGGCGCTGCCAAGAAGTGTTTCATCTTTTCTAAAAGGGAATGGCATTATTTCTTGGTACTCTCCAAGGTTCTCTGATGATCTATATTCATCAAAAGATTCATGTGAAATTGTCATACAAGATCCTCTTCAATGTCTAACTCTGGATGGAGTTGTTTTAGTAAATCTCTTCCGCTCGTAGCTTCAGGATTTTCGACAGGGACATATTGAACTTTGTGGGTGCTTCTCTTCATCGCCATGGTTTCTATTAATGCCCATGATCCTATCCCCAGGGATATTACCGAAATGAATAGTCCCGCCATTCCTAGTCCTAATAATATGGAATCCACGTTTAAACCTTTGTTGACATTGATGATGAAACCCTAGCGCCATCTTCGATTGACGATGCCCTTGTAGCATCGGATCCGCCTTGTTCGTCATATCCATGTGTAGTCCCTGCGGTCATATCGTTAACTCTTTTAAATCCTCTAAATGCAGTATCATCGTTTCCGCCCTTAGATCCATTAAGTCCAGACTTTTCTCTCTTTGAACTATCGTCCTTGTTAGAGATATACATATCAAGCTTTGATCGTTTCATTACTTCTCCTATTTTTTTGTCCTTGTTTTTTTGTACTCGTCGATTTGTTTTCCATTGTATTGCTCCTCTAATACTTCTTCATCATATTTTGGTCTAGTACCATTGCTTTTCTTTTTTACCATTTCCTTGAATGTATCAAGCACTTTTTTATGAGACTTTTTGATACTTTCCACACACTTTTTCTCGCTTTTATGAAATTTATGTATTTTCATTACCGTAATTTCCTTTTTCTACTTTCTGAGGAGGGCCTAAGTAGTCTGAGTTCATAGTTCTTCTGATTCCTTTCTTAACCCCCCTTCTTGATGTGAAACCCTGCTCTTTTCTTAATATATTTATAGTCCTAGATTCTATTCCATACTTTTGCTCTGATGCAAATTTTTTCCTTTCATCAGACAATTCAAATCCTTCGTTTGCCTTTTCTTTTAATTTTCTTTCTCTCTTTCCAAGTTTAATTCTATTCATAGTAGTCCACCAGTGTTTTGTTAAACGGATCTGAGTCTATTCCGATTTCTATCATATCATGTTCTGCTGTGTAGCCCCTCCAGTCTGATCTTTTATCAATTCTCTGATTCGGTAAAGAGTAATAATGAGCGGTATTAAGAATATATCTAAAATCATCCAGTAAATGATCGTTGACCTTCGGTATCTTCCCATTTTCGTCCTTCCTGTAGTTTCGGGCCTCCCAGAAGAAGTTAACACACTTATCAGATATTAACATAAGTCGCTCAACCATGAGTTCTTTAATCAAGGATAGCTTCATTTCCTTATTTTTCAAATCCTTAGTGCATGGGAATATGGCCTCACCAAATTGCATCTGCACTTCGTTTGCAAACCAGGCGGCGGCATAATCATATATTTTTATCCAATCGTCATCAATTGGATTTATTGCTCTCATTTTCTCAACTGCTCTATTCCATATGGATTTTGTGACGGCATCCGATTGATTCTTTTCATAAATTTCGTCCAAAAGAACAACCTTTTTAGTATATTTATGAATAGCGACGAGGAGAACAGCGAAGCAACTAGTAGTACCAGGATCGAAGGAACAATAATAATCATAATCTTTACGACGTTGCTGAATAGGTATAAGAAGTTCCTTATGAGGCTTAACGTGAATCCCTGGATCGAGCATTGGGAAAATAAACTTCTGGCCTCCGAAAATAATGTTCGCCATGTATTCTCTTTCCCAGACATCTAACTCTCCTCTTTTTATAAGCGCTTCTTTTTTTTCCATCAAATAGTCATGCGAAATATGGGGATTCCTCTGGGAAGGCATTTTGAAATATGCTTTGTTTGGTGAGCTTTTACACTCGTTCGCCAATTTAACGTAGAGATTATCTTCGTTATCTGGAGGGGAACCAACGACTAGAATGGGGGCGGACTTCGCCAGGAGGTTTGGTTCCATTACTTCCCAAAAAGAACCCTTAACATCTTTAAGCTCGTCAAGAACAACAAAATGAGGGTTAAGGCCAGCAACAGCGTGTACGTTGTCACACCCTTCGATCTTAATAAAGCTTCCATTTGCAAAGGTTGCTCTATAGTCTCCATTATTAAATTTAATTCCATATTTTTTCTTCACACTCTCTGGGAAAAAGTTCTGCATATACTTGGGATGCCAAACAATCTCTGCTCCCTGCTTTAGATAAGGAGCAAAATAATAGCAAGCAGAGTTAGGAAAGCACATAGCAAACCTAAACAGCGAGTAAAGGGCGAAGCACGTTTTTCCAAATTTTCGTCCACACTGGACAAATACCATGCTGTTGCCATATCCGAAAAGGGCCTTTCCGATGAGGACTTGCCCCGTATGCGGTCTAAAATGTTCATGAATATCCTCCAAGACAGAAGCGTAGTAGTTTAAAGAATTTATATCTTCACTCAAAGATTAACTCCCATGTAAACATTATCTTTGTCGCTATCATATATTTCTAGTTTATGATGTAGGAAAAGAGCAATTCTCTGAGTGACTCCTTTCCATTTTAATTCAATAGCACTCGTTAGCATTTTCTTTTTATTTAACCTTCCTATCCGTTTGCATTCCTCGAACATACTCGTTCCGATTCCGCCTCCCCTAAACTCAGGTAAAACATAAAAGTGTCGAATGAATATTTCATCATCAATTAACTGATAAGACATAAAGCCTTTATCGGCATAAAAAACAACGGCGCATTCACCCCAATCATCTCGCCACCAATCATGCATTAGATCTTTAAGATTCATTTTATTTCGTACCTCAGGTAGATGTCGTTACCTACGATTTTTTTTATCTTGAACCCATATCTTAGTTGGAACAGCAATCTCTCGTTCGACCTCTTTATTTCCATATTATTAGAGCAGTCTATAAATTTTTTACCTTTTTTAATTGCAATCTTTTTTATGTTCTCAAACATTTCATGAACAGACTTCAGCCCTCTATCTTCCGGGTCAATAAAGAAATGTAAAACAAATAAACTATCTTCCTCAAAATAGTAGGCCATGAAACCCTTGTCTTTATAAAGCATAGTTTCACATGACCAGTAATCACGAAAAAAACCAATCAACAGATTAGAGTAATCCATTATGGCAAATGCTTTTTAAATGTTTCAGCAACACTTAACTTACCTTTTTCTTTTTCAGGTAACGTAGCAGGTGGAGTTTCAACAACGACTTCTTCATTAACAACTTCTACTGGATCAGCTTTCGATTCTTGGCTCGTTATCTGATTTGTTTTCTTTTTCTTTTTCATCTATCATTCTCCTTTTTTTTCCGACATACATCGGATCGTTATGAATTATTTCTAATATCTTTTCTGGCGAAAAATTTACTGAGTATTTAATATCTGTTGGTCTACCTTCCTCTAGTCTTCCTATCTTGTCTAGATCTGATATTAACCCTGATAGTGATTTTAATTCTTGTATCGACGGAACCGCATCCGATTCAAGGTGAACCTTAATCGCTTTCTGCAATAGCGCCAGGGCATTCGCTTCAACTTGTAAAAATAATTGCCCCTTTAATTCCTGGTACTTCTTAATCGGTATGGACTCGCCATGGTGTTTTTTTAAATAGTATGGACAGGTAGGATCGTTCCCAGTTTCATCTTTTCCAAATATCAACGTGCGAACTCTGTTTACAGGCACATTACTCTGTCCTGCAATCCATGAAATAGTATTCTTTATTTCCTTTCCACTTCCATCAGAAATCTTAGCGTAGTATAGATTTATAATTTCCTGATCTAGCGTCACTTCTTGGCCTTCTCTATCTGCTCTGCTCTCGCCTTCGCTATCCTGGCCCTGCTATTAGATTTAATCTGCATCCTTTCATTATACCCTTTTCCTCTCATTGCCCTTCTGCGTGCCAATATCGCGTCTGGTGGCTCGTAGTGTTTTGACCTTATCCCTGCTAATGGATTTTCCGCTGCAGGTTTTGGTTTAAGCATCGGTCTTGCCTGTTTACCTTTACCTCTTGCCACGTTCGATATTTTGCGCTCTTTGCTTTTTACGACTTGAACTACGTCTGGGGATTTCTGCTCTCCTAGTTTACTAACAGGGCTAACTCTTTTTTTTCTATTTGCTATTATCTGCGACAATAAATCCATTTCTATTTTCCTTTAGACATCGCTTTTGCCCTTTTTTTACTTCTCGTTTTTTCTATTTCTATCTGCGAATCTTTTATTATTTCTTTAGCTTTCTTTTTTAATCTTTTTCCACCCCTTCCTTTCATCGACGGCTTAAGTCCTTCAGTCATATCTATACTGGCACTTGTATTGCTAACAGCTTCATTCGATTCTTGAAATGTACCTCTGGAATTTTCTAAATCTTTCATCGTAAAATCTGCACTAGCAGGTCTTCTTTCGACTTTTCTTGTAGATGGATTGTATCTCTTTACAGATCGTTCTTCTCTTCTTTTTTTCGCCTTCGCATTTATGCGAGAAATTTTATTTCTCAACTTCGTAGGGTTCGCCATAATTATTCTCCTTTCTTTTTTTTATTTAGATAATAGGAAATATCTTTACGAGATTGTTTCCTTGACCTAAGTTTTATCAATCTTTTCATCGCCAACCTTTTCTTTTCATTTCCTGAGGATGAATAATCTTTAATCCTTGGGCCTTTATTTACATCTTGACCTAATTGTTCATTTGGATACGCTGGTCGATCTCCTGCTTCTCTATCTTCGTCGGCCGGCGATTTTTCACTCGTAGGTTTTCTTGATCGAACTCTACCCTTCTTCTCTACTTTTCTCGAATCAGGATTGTATCTTTTTCTTAATTTATCAACCACGCTTATCTCCTTTTGCTTTCTTCTTCTTTTTCTTTATCATTTCTTTCGTTCTATCTTTCGTTCTATCATCTGGTTCAAATGGAGATCCTTTATTATCTCCTTTTAATTTTACTTTCAAATTTCCCTCCAATTTATAAAAACTTTCATCTTCTTTAATCAGCTTTCATAACTTTTAATCATCTTGAATCTTTCATTATCTTCAGGGTACTCTGAATACTTATACGAGTAAATTCCACCGTTCTTTTTTCTGTAACCGCATTCACTTGGCGCGCAATCTGAATCCCCTGCGGTTTTACACCATCCTGGTCTGTTATAATAATCAGTACATATTTTTGTTTCTGGATCTAGTACAGGACAGGTTACATCTGTATATATAATATAATTATCTTCGGCCCTTACTGGGGCCTGACAGCATCGACCTCTAACAGTGCATTTTTCACAAATTGGATCCACGAGGTTTCCTAATTAACAAGAGGTGATGTATGGGCATTCCACCCAATTGAGGGTACAGCGATCGGATTGCTACTCTAGTTATCGCTAAATAGTAAAATAGTTATTCTGCTTTTAACCCCTTGCCATCCACAGAAACACTGTTACTCGCAATCATCCGTTAGGTCGTGTATTTCGTCAATAAAATGGATATACAATTCTCGATCAGTTTTATATTCATGGCAGTACGATCTGGAGACTGGCACTTTCGTTGGGTCGGAATATCTCCTGTCAATACAATATTTAAAATCATAGGAGTTGCATGATAGTAGGGCCATAATAGGTAGTAGAATTTTCATATCAATATCCTAGCATACTAATACTTGAGTTAAATTGTCTTTTCGATATTTTGGAATTATTTGGGAGAGGGGTCTATTTCTTTTTGTCCTTCTCTTTTTTCTTGTACCCCCCCCTACCCCCAATTGTATTTTTTACACGTGTAAATTTTATATATGTAAATCTTACACTGGCATGATCCTTGCATGCACAACTGGCACGATACTTGCATACGATACCAGTGCCTTTTTGCACCATGTAATCATTTCAAAATCATAGACTCTTCATGTCAACGTGGTACGTTGTAGGGTTCTGCTCGATGCTGCTATTTGGTATATAGCTAAGTGCCTGTTAACTTTAGGGTTCTGACTTAAGTGCCTAGAATCCCGTAAGGCTTTGCATTCCGCACTTCTATACATACATTAAAAAAATGACTCTATATATTACTAGTAATGCAGAAAATTAAAATTTATATATATGTATAGAAGAACATCATGAAAGGTATTTCGGGAAATCAACGACTTAGATCAATTCACATTTAATAACAGGTATTTATAAAAGACCAAAAACATTCTGCGCAAAACTTTTGGAAGTATTTTCACGCTACATATAAAAGTTGACTCTTTTAGTGTATAAGTAGATATATCCTAGAAAATAACTTTTAGGAGAAAAGAAAATGCTTAATTTTTCAAAGGAGAAAAGGAAAATGAAAATGGAAAAAATGGATCAAGACATTATTCTAGGCTGGACATTGGAAAAACAAATTAGATCGGATGATCTCGATTCCCAAATTAAGGAACTAAAAGAAAAACAGACTCTTTTAGACGCTGAAAAGTTCGACTCGGATCTAAATAGAATAAATTTAGAGAAGGTATCCTTAATTAAAAATCAGGCCGATTTATTTGTGAAAGTGAAAGAGGCCGAGAAATTTTTTAAAAATGGTAAAGAAAAGCTGGAAGTTATTTCTGCTCAAGTTGAAGCGTTGAATTTCTCCACCGTTGATTTGTTTAGAGTGTCGAACGAAAAGGGACTAGATGTTAACCGAAGAGCGTTAAATAAATTAAATCTTGATCTTGAAAAGTCTGAAAAGTTGAGAAAAGAAAAGGTGCTACACTAATGAGAAATTTATTTTATATTTCTGCGTCTCTTTTAATGTTAACGCTTACAGGTTTTTTAATGTATTTCTCTTTTAGAACTGGAGAAAATTTAAGGCCCTTGAATAACATTGAAACAATTCAAGTTTTGGTGGCCTCATCGATGGGCCTTTTAATGAGTTATGCTTTTACTTATAAAATTGGAAAAAACACAAAACGGTCTTATTAAGAGGCCGTTAATTTTAAGGCCTCACTATAGAGGCAAGGAAAAAAATCATGAAAAATTTATTTAGACTAGTTTCTCTAGTATCACTTTTCACACTAATCAGTTGCGGTGAAAAAACCACCACAACTAAATGCCAAAACAATTTTAATTATAATGGCTATACTTGTGTGAAAACCACTAAGGTTGTAGATATTAAACCAGAAAAAAAACCAGAAATTAAAAAAGACCGATGCGATACTCCAGAGGCAAGAATCATCGTAGGATGTCCAAAACTAAATAAGACCATCGTTCAAAAATGCCTAAAATACTTTTCTGCAGAAAACAATGATCTTTATAATCGGTGTATTGAAAACTTCATTTCCAATGAGGCCTATCAATCGGCCCAAAACTAAAATGTTTTTAATTATGATTATAATGGTGGTGATCATCATTATAATAGAAAATCAAAATGCGTGACCTGAAATAGGCCCTAGAAAAGGGCCTATTTTTTTGTCCAAAAATCCCCTTACCTTGATATCTTTTAATTAAAAAAACGGCCTTAGACCTAATCCTGAAAAGCCTAAATTTAACTTTCTTGTCTATTTCAAGCCTTTTTGGATATCTAAAGAAAAACTTCTGGAGTTTTTTTCTAGGAAAGGCATTTATTTAGTTGACGATACAGAGTCGACTCTATTTAATCTATTTAAGGCTCTTAAGACGGTTTTTAAGGCCTCATTAAAAATACCTATATACAAGGATGGTTAACGTGCAAAATACTTCATAACGCTCTATTTAGGCCCTTAGAAATTTAATCCAGATCCATCCAGGGAAAAGCTTTTCAGGTTTTTTTTTGAGATATAAAAAAACAATTCTGGAGAAAAAGATGGAATTCTGAAAAAATAATTTTTGGCATGAATCTTGCACATTCAAGTTTTATGCCTTAGGGCCAAACTGCACCGTGTAGATTTTACAATTATGTAAAATCAGGTATGTAAATTTTATATATGAAAATATTACAATTGGTTTTAAAAAACATCTCTTTTCAGGGCGGCACAAAGTAGTTGGCAGCTTTTTGAAAATACAAAGTAAGGGAATTAAATGGATCACAAAAATTTTAATGAGTTGATTAGGTTACACAAGAAACAGGCCTCTTTAAAAAAGAAGTTTGAAAAATTAAAAGAATCAGTAAAGCGGGAAATGAAGGAAGAAAAGATAAATCACTGGCAAGGTGAAAAAGGTTCTTTTTCTTTATCCGCTTGTATTAGGCCCACGCTTAATAAAGAGCTATTAATATCCGCTGGCCTAGATCCAGAACAATTTTCTGTAAAAAGAAAAATTGAATCAATTTCCATAAATCATTATTCATATTAATCTATAGGGCCATGGAAGGCCCTTTTTACAAGGATAGTAAAATGCAAAAAATATTTAATTGTTATTCTGATCCTGGCCATGGTTGGGTGAAAGTAAAAAGGATTGACCTTGTAAGGTTAGGCCTAATGAAAAAAATTTCAAATTGTAGCTATGAAAGAAAAGGCCATGTTTATCTAGAAGAGGACTGCGACTGGCCTATTTTTTCAGAACAATTAAAAAAAATGACGGGAATCTCACCCAAGGTAAATGTTTTTAATACCGATAGGGAATCAAAGATAAGGAATTACCGATATTTTGAGTTAGATTTAATCGATGAATCGGCCATAAAAGTGATAGGTGCAAAATGAACATACCAGGATATATTTATAAACCCGAATCATCGGTAAAGGCCAAAAAGCTTGGCAGGTCACTAGGTTATTTAAACGGCATTTCCTATCATGAACCAGGGCCAAAAATTTGCACGCCAAAATTTAAATTATGTATTAATGACTGCTATTATAATTCAGGCCAATTAGGTATGCCAGTTCAAAAAAAGGCCCTACAAGAAAGATCAGGCCTATTTAAGAATGATTTTTCAACGTGGTTAATGATGTTGGAAATAGATATCAGAAAACATATTAGGCAAGCTGAAAAACTAGGTTTAAAACCTTCTTTTAGATTAAATGGAACAAGTGATATTAAAACACAAGATTTAGGCATTATAGAAAAGTATAAGGAAGTACAATTTTATGACTATACAAAAGACTTTTACGAATATTCAATTCACAAAAATTATTATCTTATTTACAGCTATGATGGGACAAACTGGGGGGATTGCCTTAAAAAGCTTAGAGACGGGTTTAATGTTGCAATCGTTTTCGACAAAATACCAGAGACCTTTAAGGGATTCGCTGTTAGTGATGGTGATAATCATGATTTACGCTTTTTGGATAGACCAGGGCAAGTTATAGGCCTAAAACCAAAAGGTAAACTAAGAAAAAACAAGGGGATAAAATGGGAGTAGATAAAAGGGACATGGTTGGATATAGGGAATTTAACGTGGATCAATTAAGTGATTTAATTGCCAGTACCGAAATTTCAGATATAGCGGAACTATTAACGGATATCGCAAATTGCGATTTAAAAATAGATGATTATCAAGAATTTATAAGGGAGTTTTTAGATGAAAGTAGATGAATTTACACCTAATCAAATAGAGGAATTTGCCAATATAGTAGTTGGAAAATTAACCCTATCTGAGGCCTATCAAATAATGATCGACGATGCTATTTACAGTCTTAGCGAAATGCCTATAACTGAGATTATAGACCTTTATCGGGAGCATGGGGAGCCTTTGCCATGGGAAAATGAAGATGACTCTTAACTGGAATGAAATAACCTTTTTAGGAGGCCTCTTAGTTGAGGCCCATAAAAAAGAGATGTCCGATAGTGAAAAAAAGTTCATTGAGCATTTAATGGCCAAACTTATAAAGGCTTCAGCAGAAATTGAAGAAAAGAGTCATTAATTTTGCTTTGGCATATCCTGATATAAACAAGGATTGACTAGCAACTTTTTGGCATTCCCTACTCTATGAATTTTTATGTAATTATTTCTTTCCAATAGTTTAAACATAGTGTCGCTTATAAAGCGGTTGGCAAAATATCGTTTATAATTTCGAGAAAGTTGGCTAATATTGATTCCTGATTCTATGGTGCAATCTTTTATTTCTGCTATAAAGGACTTAGCAAGGTCGAAGGCCGGGGATAACATAGCAATTTTGATATTTTTATAATTAAGATCTAATTGTTTTTCTGCCATTTGAACGCCTCTTAGTGATACTTCATGAACTACTTCATCGGAGTGTATAAAATCTATTAAAAACGCTTTCTTAACTAATAGGCCTCTAAATTTAGATAAGAATCCAGCAACTATTCCCATTTCCTCTTTAATAATCATCTTGTCTAGCTTTCTATTGTATTCGACTAAAAAGGCCTGAGCAGGTTTTGAAAATTTGATTATTGCAGGATTAATGTTGTATGCTCTCCAGTAAAGATTTTTAGCACGTTCTAAATCTTTCGGATTTATAATAGCATCTTTAAAATCTCTAATCTTTCCACTATCAAAACAAATAGAGGATCTCTGAAGGAATCCATCATCTGAATTTTGTCTTATTTGTTCAGATATCATGTGGCTAAACAGAGAAGGCTGAACATTTGCCATTAGTGAAATGCAGAGATGTTCTATATTAAAATCTGATCCTCCTACTGTTTGATGTCTATAGCTTGAAAGCCCTCCCCAAGCTTGCAATAAAAAACCTCGCAGTAATCCTGATGTTTCTTTTTCCATGTTTTTCCATAGCTGGCCTAATTCGTCTACGTTCATCAGAACACCTGATGGATTTTCTACCAGGATATTACCTAGTTTCTGCATGGTAAGGGAATTAACTATTATCTGAGGTCTGCAAGAGAAAATTGCAGACTCCTCTATTTTGAGTTCAGCTAGTTCTTTTCTTGCCTGTTCTGCCTCTTGTTCACATCCTTCAATTAAGGCCCTATGTAGATATTTCTCTTTATGTTTAATGATGGCGGCAAGTTCGCATCTTTTTTCGTTATTCTCCATTTCCTGTTTATGAGATTTCTTAACTATTTCTTTTTCGATCTCTTGAACAAAACTTAATACAGAGTTAGTGATAGGCGATTTTTTTCTACCTGGGGGAGCTATGAACATAGTCCATAAGTTTGCAGCCTCTTTCCATTTGAAGTCATTTTCTTTTGGTTGTATTTCTACCTTGTTTCCGATCAACCCTGATAGTGCCGTTTCTGCCTTATAATATACTGGTGCTAGATCGACTCCTAGATTTTCTTTTTGCCATAATATCCAAGGTCTCATTATTTCTGGAACTAAGTCTATACTCATATCTGGTATTATTTGTTCAAAGCTTATCGGCAAAGGTTCTTCCCACTCCAGCCCGTCTATCAATACTGATACTACCGTAGGCTTTGGTAATTCTATTTTATCATGAGGTTTGTTTATCTGAGTTACTGCTAATATATCGCAGTAGTATTTCATAGCATTTATTCTCATTGAATCAGTTCTGTGTCCTTTTGATTTATCTGCAAAGTATGGGTTCATTTTGTTTCTTGATTCATCGTGATCTAACAGTGATTGAATGGCCTCTTCAAGCGGTGTCTTAAATGCTATCAACTTAGATGCCAAGGTTTTCATATCGTTGTATCTATCGCCTTCATAGTCTCCATTCTTAACAATAGTTAGCGGCTTATTTTGGTCAAAATTAGTTTCCTGGCATAAGGATTCTGCTAGTGCTATTTGACCTGGATCAAATACTGGTAATTCGTATAGGTCGATATCTATTAACTGTTCCATTGAAGTCCATTTAAAAAACAATGGATCAGCGTTGCCATTTTGTGAGTGAAGGCTTGGTGGAATGACTACATATTTATTGGCGAAGAAAAACTCTACCGTAGCTTTCCCATCTCTTTTTACTGTTACAATCTGCCTTGGCGGTTCTGGATATGATTGATCGTCTAGATCTTTTCTTCTAAAGAATCTGGTCTCGCCTTTTTTACCTCTTTTCACACAAGGTGATTGTTGCATTTTAGCTAGTATTCTAGGATCATCGGTGTCGATATCCATGGCACAAATATTACTTTTAGGGCCTAATACCAGTGCTATCCCTGAGATATTTTGCATGGTTTTCCACGCATCTCTTTCTGCTTCAGTTGGTAAGCGGTTGGAATATTCTTGCCAACCTTTTATCCTGGTAACTTTCCCACTGAATCCACCATTGGTAATGGTTCTAAATACAGGAATAACTGACATATCGTTTTCGGAATATTCTTCCATTAGTTCAAATAATTTTGTTTTAGATAACATTTTTTAACTCCTCTAAAGTTTGCTCTACTGATCTAGCTAAGATATAAGTACCGCCTCTTGACTCTACTTCCCTTTTGAAATTTTTCTGTACGGGGGATAATTGTGAATTGCCCGTTTTTACCTCTATTGCAACGTAAAAAAGCAGTTTCATAGCTGAATGGGGATGAAGCAGATAAATATCGCTCTGCCCGTTTTTTCCAATCTTGATTGGTCTCCCGCTCTTGGTAAAAAACAATCCCACCGATGGTTGAAAGATAAGAGCCAGTGGGTATTCCTTTTGGATTGATATACATAATTCCCTCACTAAAATTTGATGTTGTCGGTACTTGCTCATAGTAAATGCCCTGGGAATGAGACTAGATTTGAAAACTTTTTGCAGATATCAACGCCAAATTCCTTTTTAAGTTGTTGGTATTCGTAGCTTGGAATCCATTTCTTTTTACCGAACCTGGCCGCTTTTCTAAGAGTTTTATATCTATTTAAGAAGTGTGTTTTTCTGATTTCTTCCTCGCTTACTTGGTGATGGATTAAATCACCTTCTACATAGTCTATATTTCTAACTTTTTTGTCAGCGAATCCGCACTGAGGGCAAGGCCCTAGAGTCGTGAAGATGAAATAGCATTTAGCACAGGTTCTCATCATTGGCAGGGGATCTAGTCTTTTCTTCCTTTTCTCTATAGTTGCAATTCTGGGCATATAGATTGAACCATGTCTTAATGTATTTCCAGCGTTATCTATTATTATACAATCTTTCTTACCTGGAAACGGCCTAAGGCCCCTGCCTATCGATTGGATATGCCAGATAACAGATCTAGTTGGTCTTGCTAACTGGATGCAAGACACCATGGGTATGTCGACTCCCGTTGACATTACATCGCAATTTGTGATTATCTTTATCAATCCTTGTGAAAGTTTGTTTAAAGCTTTTTTTCTTGCATCGAGGGAATCGTTAGCGTCTAAATGTACTGCTGATATTCCCTCGGCAAGGAATTTATCCCTAATCATTTTTGAGTGTTCCACGTTTACTGCGAAAAGAAGTGTTGCTCTTCCTTCTGCATGAGTTTTCCATGACTTAACAATATCGCCAATTATTTGACTCCCACTGGATGCCTCGAACAATTGCTTTTTGTTATAATCGCCACCGGAACTTTTTACCTGGGAAACGTCGATGCTTGAAGGGATATAGGTTCTCTCTGGTACAAGAAAACCCTGATCTCTCAATTCATACCCTTCTATCGGACAGACTATCTTTTGAAAGAAGGAATTGTCTGCATACGGTGTTGCTGTAAATCCCACAATATAGGACTTGTCGTACACCTCAAAAAGCTTTGGGTACTTAGCCCCCGATCCACGCACATCGTGACATTCGTCCACAATAACCAAGCAACGGGGATCGTCGCTATAATGATAATTACTACGGGAATGAATAGTGTCGATACTTGCGATTTGTATTTTCTCATTTGGTTTTTTCCTCCAGTGGTTCGCCATTAGTACTCCATGGGGAATCCTGAAATTATCAAGGTTTTTAGATGCCTGGTCTATTAGCTGTCTTCGTTTGACTACCACGATGACAGGAAGATTATTAATATAATGATCCCAAACGATAGAACTAAAAGTAATACTCTTTCCTCCCCCTGTTGAAAGATGGAAGATAACTCGCTTAAGTCCCTCTCTGAAAGACTGATGGATTTCATTTATTCCTTCCTTTTGGTATTTTCTTAAGTGCTGCTTTGTAAAAGTACTCTGCTGAGATTTCGCCATCTGTTTCTTCCTCGATTCTAAACGCTAGCATTAATGAAGGGGTGCTTTTGCCAGTTACTATATTATGTATAGCTGATGGGGTAACTCCCACCTTCACCGCAAATGAGAACCTACTCAGGCCTTCTCGTTTAAGATACTTAATCAGTTTAGTCATCACGTTAACTCCTTTGTTTTTAGTTGACAGCCTCAAATGTACGAGTTAACTTCTTTCAGGTCAACTAAAAAAGGAGATACTATGTTTGACTATCACAATTACTTAAATATATGCGAACAGGTAAAGGAATTGCAAAAAGCCAAGATCGGACTAGAGGTTGAGATGTATAAAAAACACTCACAGATAGTAAGAGATAACGAAGAGGGTCTAACTAAGATAGTCGATGGCGATTATACGGTTAAAATTACCAGAAAGATAAATCGAACAGTTAATCAAGATATCGCAGAAGAACTTGGAGGATTTGGACTAAAGACAAAATACTCATGGTCTAAAGCTGAGTTCGACAAACTATCACCGCTAGATAAAAAGGTAATGGCAAAAGCGATTACTGAAAAACCTGGCAAACCTTCTTTCGATGTGGAGATAAATCTATGATAGAGCAAGAAATTCTAGAGCTAATAAAATCTATTAAAAACAACACTGCACTAATAAAAAGCATAAAGACCATGGTGGCAAGTAACTCTGGAGACATTAGATATAACGAGGCAATATCAAGAGGAAGGACAGAGGGAGTTGTTTACCGAGTAGACCTACAAAACATGAAGGAAGCGGTACGCTCCTATGGAATGGATGTAAGGGCAAATAGAATGGCAATAAATTCAATGGCAGAGCAACAAGAAAAAATAATGGAAACGCTAGAACTGCTAATTGCAAAAGCCTATAACTTGGACAGGAGATAAAATGAAGCTAACTAACACAAAAGATGTGGCAAGTTCCAGGGTAAGTGCCTTAATTGTAGGGCCATCTGGAGTAGGAAAAACTTCCCTGGTAAAAACTCTTGATCCTGATAAGACCTTAATCTTATCAGCGGAGTCAGGACTACTTTGCCTCCAGGGAACTAACATTGATGTATTTGAAATCAACACAATGAAAGACCTGGATAAAGTTGAAGAGATCCTCGCTAATCCAAAAACTAAAGAGAGATACAAGAATGTCTTTATCGACTCTTTAACTGAAATTGGAGAAATGATTGTCAAGGAGCTAAAGAACGATCCATCAGTTAACGATCCTAAACAAGCTTTTAGGCTATGGGGCGAGTATGCCATGCATATATCTAACTATATAAAAACATTCAGGGACTTCTCGCCTTACAATGTTTTCTTTACGTGCCTGGATAGTCAAAAAACTGACGGTCTGGAAAAGATAACTACTTTCAACTTGCCAGGGCAGAAGATTAAGGACGATATTAAATCCTATTTCGATATCGTCTTTCAGTACAAAATCTATGGTGATGATGAAGGAAAGCCGCATAGAAAGCTAGTAACAGACATAGTTGAGGCCCCACTAGCAAAAGACCGATCTGGTAAATTAGATAAATATGAAGAACCACACTTAGGTAAAATACTAAGTAAACTCCTGGGAGGGAAGTAATGACAAAACTAAACTTGGATCTAAGAAATGTTAAAGAAAACAGCGGCGGAGGGGAAACTCTTTTGCCTCCAGGGAATTACAATGCAAAGATTGTTGACACTGAGATTGTTAATACCAAATCTGGATCTGCTCTAAAGATTCATTTTGAAGTAATAGAAGGTGAACATTCTGGTAGTGGATTTAGCGACTTTCTAAATATCGTGAACGCTTCAAAGCAAGCTGAGGATATCGCCAAGGGAAGATTAAAAGCTATCCTAAATCTAGGAGGCCATAAGAATCCTCAAGGGATCTCAGACTCTATTGAAATGCATGGCCTAATTCTTTCTGCTGTTCTAGAAAACAGAACAAATGGTGAATACACCAATAACGATGTTAAAGGTTACAAAAAGTATCAGTATAGCGGAGATACTCCTTCTAACGGTGCTGCTAAAAATGAAACAGCCAGCTTTATGAAGTCACCATCACAAGAAAAAGAATCAGTAGATAAAATGCCATGGGAGTAGTTCCCTAGCATAATTGGGGAGCGTGGATGTATAAGGTTGGCGCTCCCTTATTTTAAGGAGAGATTAACACTGAGGAGGAGTGATGGAGCACATACTAGAGTGTCCTTGGTTTTGGATACTGATAGGTGGTTTGTTGGGTAGTATAGTGGCCTTTATAATGCTGTTTTTGAAAGACGAGGAGGATGAGGATGAATAAACCATTAACTAACAAGGAGAAAATAATGGAAGAGAAATTTAACGGACTTAAAGAATTACTAGGTGAAACTGTAACACTATTTTGTGTAACTTATTTCTATCATGGAAAATTGGTAGCTGT
>Ga0164313_10001206_pt1 | contig 22720 bp, 61 predicted proteins | sample GuaBasSedimGuay4_FD_113735 | JGI IMG/M metagenome (GOLD analysis project Ga0164313, IMG submission 113735) | Subseafloor sediment microbial communities from Guaymas Basin, Gulf of California, Mexico - Guay4, Core 4569-4, 0-3 cm | ecosystem: Environmental > Aquatic > Marine > Hydrothermal vents... | reverse complement strand
TTGACCATGGACACTAATGGAATGGACCTGTCCATGGAAACGCCATGATTACAGGTTGATATGATAACTTGCAAGGGTTCATATGATAAGTGGGTCCAAACGGGCATTTTCCAACCAAACGGGCATTTTCCAACCAAACCATACTTTTGACACCAAACCTTACATCTTCCACCTAAAACCTTAAATCTTTCAACATCTCCCTATCCAACCAACATCTTCCACCTAACATCTTAAATCTCCCTTATTCTCCCTACTCTCTACATCTTACTACCTAACCTTAACATCTCCCTATAAACTCCTTACTATCTACATCTCCTATACTACTCTTACAATCGAAAATAACATCTATAACCTTTTAATAGCTTATGTCTCACTACTACTGCCTTTCACCATCCAACATCTATTTTCTTTTTCTTTTTCGTGGAATTTCTTACACAATTTTACCTCAATACATTATCTTTATAGAAATCAATGGAAATTTTCACGCAAATCTAAAGCCATGATATCAATGGATTCAAATGTTCAAATCGATTCTGCTATATATAGCAAATCAACTCTACTGATTTAAAACATCTATAGCAATACAACAGGTTTACAACCTATTTAACCAACTGCTATATCTTTTACCAACATGCTCATTCCTTAGATCATGCAGATGCGTTAAAGCATCATCATACTCAGATGTGGAGTCCACAAGAAAAACATCTTCTATCAGATCCTCATCATGCAAATCTTCCCAAGGTCCTGTTCTTATAAGAGGTGCAAACTTATCTCCCTTATACCTTCTTACATCTCCCCACTGTGACATACCTTATCTCCCAATGGATTCATTTCTATACCTTTAACATCTCTTGATACAGCTTTACCTCAATATCTTTTATCTGCTCCTCTAGCAACCTACGAGCGCTACCCTCAACAAAGATCTTATCATTAATAACGTCCTCTTCTAAAAGGCTCAAACTAGCCAACAAAATCTTTAACTCTGATTCAGAGAACTCTATCATTCCTTATCCTCCGCAAGAGCATCCCTTACCTTTCTCTCTATTCCCTTATAATTATCCATAGACCTGAAAGCAACAACATCAGGGACATTTACTATTCCTGCATCTATTTTCTTCTGGATATACTCAAGCCCTATTAAAAGAAAATCAACCTCCTCGACTGTTAGGTTTATATTCATAATATTCTTATCCTTTTTATCTGCACACTATCGGTGCCCAAAGATCTTTATAATCCTCAATGGACCCTTTATAACAAATAGCAACCAAAAGGCCACTTATATCTATCCACATTACAAATCCTTGTTCAACAACCTCAGGATGATGGTAATACGTATCTATCCCTAATGTTGCTATTGCAAGCTCTATGGCTTCCTCATTACTTAAATCTTCTTGTCCTTTCCATCCTGAAAAATCTGTGTCCTCAGAATATGAAAGAGCTTCGTAATACTTAGGCATCTTAACTCCTTACTCTCTTAGCTACTACATAATTGCCCACATAGAACATCGGAACATATATTCTATTTTCGATTCGGAAAGCTTCCCATTTAGGAATAGCGAATGCAAACCTTTTTTTGTTAAAAATAATCATAGCTTTCTCCGTGTGATACACAGCAAATGCGCTGCTATATATAGCATAACACAGTCCTTGAGATGCTTTGCACACACCTGTAGGTACGTATCTTTTGTAGGTGGCACGTCCTTATGCCTGCTATGAACCTGTTACAAAAGAATAATTATCATATACAACGTATGATTTGACCAATACTCAATGCGCCGATGCTGCACACAGACCCTGAACCCTGTTTCAGGAAATGCGTTATTCATCATCTCAAAACATTCTGACATGACTTTATCCAAATTATGAATTACATCCGAATATACATGGCTTGCTTGCCATCCCGTATTCTCAAGCATATCTTTGTCTTCTTCATCTCCATTCAGGATTGAAGCATCTGTATTGATGAGATAAATAAAACTTTTTTGCATAACAGTTTCCTTTTTATAATGGATTGATTATAAACTTGATACTTCAAGTATTTCCCTCACGATGTAATAATTTAACAAGGCAGCATGTACAGCCTCTTCACTTGCACCAAATCCTTCACGTTGCTCGAAAATAGCTTTTACAAAAGGATACGCGGGAGTTTGCGTAAGATCCTTTTCCTCGACCTCAAACATAGCGCCGATTTTTTGATCCTTTTGTACAGCAGCAGTCAGGACAAACTGATCAGAGTCAACAAGTACATCCTTTGTAGCCTCCTCAATGTACACAAACTCTTTATATTCCATTTCGGAAACAGGAGTTACTGAGAGTCTAAAATATTGTTTGGTCATAGCATTTCCTTTTTTATGATTGTCAGCACGTATTTATGCTATATATAGCATAACACACACCTTGAGATGTTTATGAGGATACTACAGATACACGCCTTACAATGGAATGATGCACATCCCTGTGCTAATAATGTTTAAGTGAACTTCGTCTTGAACCTCCTGCCTTATTAGGAAATCATTTCAACGCGCTTGATCTTTGCATCAATACTAATGGATTTGTGATGCTGGACTCCCGTTATCCAACTTTCCCCATGTTTTACCGCAACCAACTTCGCAACAATCCTTCCTATATCAGAAAGAGGATCATTGACAATAGGAGTAAATATAACCGTATAAACTGCTAACGGTTCGTCTTCCAACATGAACAAAGCCTGTGGACTAAGATCTTTTAAATTCAAATTACCTCCTTACACAACTCTAACAGAACCCTGCCCTTCGACAGCGATAATATGACGAGCCTCCATTTTGGCTACATTAATGGAATTGTAACTCTTATGAGAAAGTTCCTTTCCTTTTTCATCTACCTTAATGAGAGTCTTCCCTTTTCTCAGATACTTCGGAATTTTCATATTCATCTATTTTCCTTTATCTTTTAAAATTAGGTGGACGTCCCTGTCCAGTCGCTATGACTTACTTTTAAATTTTTTCGATTTTAACGAGCCTCTTCAGGTATCTCAAACATATCTATCCTTCCAGCTCTATAAAGATTTGACAAAATCGGAGATACTTGACTTTTTGTAAAAGTTGTATGGGCACAAACATGTTCTTCTACAGCTTTAGGTCTTACACCTAAACAATCATTTCCTTGACCTAAATTATACAGAGCTTTAAAAACAGCTTGAACAAGTTCAGAGGTACTAGCAAATTTAAAAATTCCATCTTCTGTAACATTGTGACTTCTTTTTACAAGAGAATTTGCTTCCTTTTCTAATCTTTTTTCTTTTTCTATAATTCGTTTTATTTGCTCCTTACCTTCTGCATTTACTACATACCTATATTTTATACCTACTTCAAATCCAATTTTTTCTGCAAGATTCTCAGGAATATTAAAATTTTCTGGAAATCTATCTAAACATTTTTTCGTTATAAAAAGAAAAGACATGATCTTGGTAACTTGATCTTTATCCAAAAAGCATTTTGAAATATTATTCAAATACCAACCTACGTCACTTGATAAAACTCCATTTTGATCAGGATGACGCGCTTGCACATTAGGTATAACCCTTAAAGCCTTGTCAGCCTGAGTTAAAGCTCTTTTTTTCGGCATAATTTCCTCTAATACTTATTAATTAAGTCTACTCCAATTATCAGGATAAAATAATGCTATAAGCTCCTTGTGTTCATCACAAAAAACACCTGTTGGATACCTTGGATGGATCCATTTAGCTTTTTTGCCACACAAACCTTTCCTAAAACGTGTTGTGTTGCAACCTATAGAATGTCTATCCTTCAATGCCTATTTCCTTTAACATCCTAGCAATACTTGTCAACACTTCTTTATACTTCTCATGCTGCTCTAACAACTCTACAAAACCATCCAAATCAAATGCCGGTTTTACTTCTTTTGACATAACAACTCTTTTGTTTAGCTCCCTTATGGAACTATGTTTCCTACTACGCATGGAATACAAAAATTTATGTCCACCTGAAGGATCCTTAATCCTGTCAATATGACCATATTCATAAAGTCGGCTGAGAGTAGACGAAATACTTGCCTCTGTCTTCTCAAATTTTGCCTTCTTGAGAAAAGCTGTAAGCTCTATAGCTGTAGCTCCTGCTTGATTTGTTACAGTGGGTTGCACTTGCTCTAATCCGTGCAGAATTGTCTGCACGTAATCGGTATTTACATTGAATTTGGGTTTTGTAACGATGGTCATAACTACTCCTTTTTTATATGAAAACACTTATATAACATACATAATATAACACATACCTAAAGATGTTTGTTAGGAAAAATTATATAAACCTAAGATTTAATCCTTGAACATCTTGACATAAAAAAAGAACACACGTATTGTTTTTATATAAGCTTACAAACATCTACTTTCTCAAGGTATATGTAATGCATCTAGACAAAGCAACAGGAATTACATTTCCTAATGAACCTTTGGAATCTTTTGATCATGCTGAAGATTATTGGATTGTAGATTTTGAAGCATTTACAATTCATTGCTGGGCTTCCACATATCGTCTTGCAATGGAAATGCAATTAGCAAAAGGTTTGCGAGCCACAACTGAAATAATCCATAAATAAAAGGAAAAACATGACTAAAATAACCGTAACTGATGTTGTACAAGATGTAGTAATTAAAATGGCAGAAGGAAATCCTGGAGCGATGACTGCTATAATAGATATTGTAAACAATCTTGCCGCTATAGATCCTCAAGATACTTTAGGATATTTAAGCATCCTTTTTCAGCTAGATGAAATGGGTTTGTACGGGACAGATATTTATATTCTTTACAACGATAAATGCAATAAAGATGTACGTAAAATGATTATGCTTTTCAGAGCAGTTCAATTAGGATATCTTCCACAAGAAAAAATAATAGAAATGGGGAAAGATCAATCCCGCACAATTACTCTGACTGAAGACGAGTTCACTGACTTAGATAAAAAAGTGTGTGATTTCTTATCTGATTTTGCTAAACCTTAAAATGAGTACTTATCGTGTCGTTCCTGATAATGATATACAAGAATTAGAAAAAACCAGAATGAAACATTGGGCTTTTCTAAACCATACAAATTTCTCCCGCAGAAAAAAGCAGATTTAGCTAGAATTCTTTATATCTACTACTGAAAAAAATCAAAAACCTGATGCACAAAACCAATTAAGCTGATCTATACCAAACCCAGCCGTCATCCATCTCTACTGACTCTCCTAATGGAAGCAACGTAACAAGAAACTTCAATTCCTTAACCGCTGCTAAACGTAATGCTTCTTTAGTACCATTTTCCTCAGCAAACACAAAATCTATATAAGGGGAACAATCACAATAAGATCGATGAGTCTCATCCTTTACAGGGCACTCATCACAATCTGTAAAACTAAAAGCGAGTTGATCAAAAAATAAATCGCACAAAGCACAATTTCCAGCACCTTGATCTTCTTCATCATAATAAGCAATCCCATGCCATTTCTGAATAGATTTTTTTAATGCCTTTAACGTACCTTTTTTCATTTGGAACCTTTATACTGGTGGAAGAATACTTTTCTGTTTAGCTTTTTCATACCGATAAACGTAGTAAGAAACATCCTCGATATCTAAATCTGTACAAACTTCTATCACCTGACACAGTTCCAGATCTACACACAACATAAGATGGAAATTAACCAACTCGAAATAATAAATCCCAGGTGCGTACTGGGCTTGAAACTGTTGCAGATTCCATTCCTGATCTGGAAGGATATCCTTAAAATCAAGTTCTGCTGCTTGCTGATCTCGTACATATAATCTCATATCAAAATCCTAGCAATCTAAAATCAAAATTTCATGTCCAAGTATCTCAGACAGCGTGTAAGAGCTGTTAAACACCGCTTGTTCATCTGCTTGGGTAAGCTGTATGTCTCCTTCCCCTTCAAACTCCATATACTCTAAAATTGTATGAGGATACACACGTACAGCGTTGGAACCTCCTTCTGGCGTGCACCAAAAAATGCCTATGGACTCATAAAGCACATAATCATGTATGTTTTCTTCTGTTCTTCTTAACTCTTTACAGGCATCCACCATAGCTTGCAACACATTGTCAATACCTTGTTCTCCATACACTTCATCGGCTGCAAGAGCAACATACTCTCCAATGATGTCTACTCGCGTATCATAATACATGTCCTTAGCGCCCCGCCACCCATACATCCTTGCAACAAGATTTACATTATCTGCGGTCACTACACGGAAATCAGATTTAAACTGATTCCAACTGTACTCCTTGCAATCCCTAAAAATTAGTTTTGCGAGCATAGCGTTTTCCTATTAATCCGTTTGACCAGTTGCTTCACCAAAGTCAATTAACCCTAACTCCAATCCCGCTTGTGCAGCGGAAACACCATCAAATCTATAATCATCAAGTTGTGCGTGAGATATAGTGGCAATTCCCCATTTCTCTTCCCAATTCAAAATCCTTCTAAGCACTCCATAATGAATGTTCCCAGGAATGTAATCTGGATAATCTTCCCACATCTTAAGTTCTTGTGTATCTATAGTCATAGCATGAATCCTTTTTTATTGATCATAGTGTGTCATTTACACTATATATAGTATATAACATACCTAACATACCTACAAGAATTCTAAGATGCAGCTTTATGTTAAAACCTTGCAAACATCTTGTGGTATACATTACATTATATATATGCAAAAACACACAAAAATCAATTCAACACAAGGAGACTTAGCTATGATCACATTTCCTATTAAAGATGCACTCAAAGAACTTGGTGCCATACATAATCCAGAATATGCGATCAATGGACAAGGTCGCATTCGTATGGTCTCAGGTAATTTTTCATCTCACACATTATCAGATAATATTATACCTGATGTGAAATGGACCGATTTTGAACAAGAAGAAATTTACACAGAGACTCACGAGCAAGCACTTGCAATAAGAACTGCGATATGGAAACAATACAAATCCTTACTCGACAGTTTAATTGATAACTCCTGTTACCCTTCCCCTAGAGGTTAAAATGTCACAAGATTTAACTGCTACTTATATTAAAGCTACCAAAATAGCTCCTATTCCTCGTATCTACACCCCTTGCTACACCAACATAAAAAGAGAAGGAAGCTTAATGGTTTGGTGGATTCCCCAAATTCCAATGGATTCCTTCTTATACCCGGTTTCTTCGGTCAAAGAAGCGCGAGCCATTTTAAAATGCTTGGCTCTTTACGATTTATTCCAATTTGAAAAGAATGTAAAAGGTGATTTTGCCAATGCCGGAGGTCTTCTTGTATTTGAAAAAGAAGTAAATGTAACAGAATGGTTAGCCTGGACCCATCCTAAAACCGCAGCTGAACTAAATGACCTAGACGAAGCTACTCTGGCCTCCTATATCTAACCTATTTTTGATCTAGGTCAAGAATTTTAATCCTTCTATACTTAATCAACCTCTACACTTAACTTATGAAAAAGGGATCAATCTAAGATGCAGCTCGTCTAAATCGTAACAAACATCTTAAGGCACATGTTATGCTTTATATAACAGCAAAAAGCTGTTATTCATATGGAGATCGCTATGTTACTCACACACAATGAATCAATTCTTATCCACGTCAAACAAATAGGCAAAGAACTGTTAGAAGCGATTGCAACATTCACAGTTGCTATCTCTTCATTTGCTGCAATTCTTTTCTTACTTGCAACTATCACAGGAAACTGAAATGTCTGGTGACAACGAAGAAGACTATTCCACTTATCCTGGATTTGACATGTATGATGATCAGTATTACTACGCCGAAGATGAGTATGTGCCTTCGGAACTCCAACAAAGAATTGAGCGTTTTGCTGATCCTGGCGGCAACAGCGCCCTTCATCCTGCTACATCTAACAATCCACGTATTTATCCCTGTCCTACTTGCGGAACTGAAAACGTTCTGACTGCAAAAGATAAACAATCTGGGTATCAGTGTGATCGTTGTGCTGATGCAGCAGAAGGATGCTTCTGACATGGACTTCTTTGAAAGCTTATTCATCAGTTTCATTTTTATTCTTCTCCTTTACTTGGAGCAATTAGTATGAACTACTGGCCTGAAGAGTCTCCTGGACCTAAACCTCCCGATCCTTTAATCTAACACCACAAGGGCTGTGTTTAAGATACAGCCCTCTAATTTCCTTTTAAACATCTTACGGTATGTTATATACTATATATAACAGCAATGTGCTGTTAATCAAACCTAAAAAAGGAATCAACTATGGCACAACATGACTGGCATCCTCCAAGTCCTCCACGTCCAGGCAGTAAAAAGACCTTAACAATCAATAAAAACACACTCGCATCCCAAATTAACAGACTTGAAGACACAATGTCCACAGTCGGAACCACTTTCAATGACGAGCTTTACACCGAGACAAAAGAAGAACTGGGTGTAATGATTCAGAATGCAATGGAAATACTTGTGTCCTTAAAAATCTTCACTGAGGACTTGTAATGGAGCACCTACACTCCATCGTATGGGAAGGCAAGAAAAAGGTCACTATTGGAGACGTAGGCACCTTTTTTGGACCTTTGTCAGAAAATTCCGCCACCGGCAAAGTCAAAAGAATTATGGAGGGAAGAAACTACGCCGCATTAATTATCCGTCATTCACATGACGATCAACAAACCATACTAAAATGGTAACACAACAGGAGAACGCTATGAAAGTAAAATTCAAAGAATGGGATTGCAATATGGAAAAACGCACATACTACAATGGACGTCTTGCTCTTCAACTTACAGATACAGAAGATGGAAGTCCAATTGCTACCGCTACCGTCAACATACCTGAAATAGATCTCAATGAAGGAGAAGTACTTATTAAAGATTACTCCGAAAACGAGGGTATGTTTGCCACTTTAGAAGCAGCAGGAATTGTAAAAGCCACAAGACAAGTAGTGGCTTCTGGTCATGTAACAATACCTATTTGCAGATACACCGGTGACAGCTTCTTTTACAAAAGTCGTAATTAATGAACTCGCACAAAACTAAAAATCTCCACATCTCTGCACACCTTATGCAAACCCAGTTAGAAATGTGGAGATTTCTTCGATGGAGGCTTCCTAAAGACTCCATGTACCCTCTTGATACTCGCACCACAGCCTTTGCAAAAACCGTAATCAAATCACAACCTTTTTATTAAGACTTGCATCTGTATTTCCTAGCAAACATCTACAGGTATATGCTATATTATATATAGTGCATAACGCACTAAATCATAAAAGGAAATGCTATGACCATCAAAATTACAAAAGATATGTGGTACGATGACAGGACTATTGATATATATCTTCAACAACATGGATACGATGATGAACTCATTGAACGTTGGGGTTGCTGCCTCTCAGACGAAATTCACGACGACTACGTGACCTTTGTTGAAGTTGCTAATGATCTTATGAAAGAGATTAAATGTCACCTTCGTTTTACAGCTTGCAGAGATCACGACAATGACACACTCGAATGGAAATGTTTTGAAATTTTGCAAAATGGTGCTACAAGTCCTGACCGTCCCGGACAACTTTACTATGAGGGATTTGGATGGCTTCACGCTGAAGAAAGCGATCTTTAACAACTAAGAATTAAAACTCATGTACTACGTAACCTTTAGGCTCAATGAACCCATCAAATACATAGACAAGAAAGTAATCTTTGAAGAGGTCACAAATGATTATGGAGAAGTCCTAACACCAAAACAATACAGAGTAATAGAATATAGAAAAGACTCACCTAAACCTTTTATCGAATACATGTCTGAAGGAGAATTTCAATTCATTAAAAAACTTGTAGCAGAACGCTACAAAGTTCACATCGTGTAAAAATTTTATGTCCAATTTAATTCTAACTCACAAAACCAGTAGAGGAAAACAAATCTTAAAAGAATGTGGAACTCATTGGAAAATTTTACAAATAGAACCTAAAATTATATTTACTACTCAACTCGGACCTTGGTGGTATATCTGTCCTATAAAACCTATGGATCCAGATAAAATGACATCTTGTGCAAGATGGATGCACAGTTCTAATGATCAACATTTAAAAAAGAAATAATATGGAAACCTTAGCACCTTGCAGAGTTTGTGGTTCTTTACCTGTTTTTATCAGAACAGGTTTTATGGCTGACAATCCTGAATGGGGTACATATCAATGCCCTAAATGCAGATTTGCTAACCCTCACACAAAAAAAGAGGCTTCTCAACTTTGGAACAAACAGCATGGAACTTAAAACAGGCACAGACGGTGGCACATACCTTATAGCTGAAGAATGGTTGTACATTGGAGATGATCTTCCCGGTGAATTCTCTGTCCCTCTTAAAATAAAAATCGGATTCGATTATTTACCCGAGGACGTTGCAACCAACTTTCCTGAAACAATAGAACTAGGGGATATGGAAATACCTGACCTACCTGATTGCCCTACAAAAATTTCTCTAATAGAAGGCTACCTAAAAATAAATCATCATGACATAAAAGATGCAATTTGGACATTAATAGACACACAAAGAGAAAAAAATAGAGGTGACATCGTTCTATGACTTTTTTCCAAAACATCGTACTTCAAAGCAAAGATGACAATGAAGATTGGAGATCATTTCTCCATTTTTTAGATGAGGATAGAGCACAATGGGAACTTCGAGGATATGGAAAAACTCTAGAAGAAACAGCAACAAACGCTTGGAATAGATATTTAGACTCTGAAAATTGGGAAAATTACAGATACACATTAAAAGGAAAACTAGATGCAAATTACTGACAAAATGATTCAAGATGGCAGAAACCTAAACCTTCTCAATGAAAACACTTATTTACCTGAATGGAAAGATATACCTGAAGAATTCAAAACATATGGCAGCATAGGTAGTAACAAATGGGTAAAATTCCATACTGATTGGTTCTATTCTGGAGTATCGGAATTAGAATTTTTTATAAAACCTGAATTTTCTTCTACACAAGAAGAGATCCTTCAATTCCTACATCCTATGATGTGTTCTTTTTCTTCTAAACATGAACATAAAACAGCAGGGATAGCATACCTACTTTCCCTTATCCTTACAGATATTAAATGGACTGTACATAAACCCGATAACAAGTAATTTGCAGCAAAAACTATAAAAGATTATAACGGTTACACGCATTGTAAGACGGTTTAAGCGTGAGTTTTACAAAAGTAATACACTGCTATTGCTTGCACTGAAATCTTAGCTGAGCCGCTTTACAAGCAATGGATCATTTAATACATGCTCCCCAAGCCTGCACACATCAGTAACTTTTTGTTCTACTTGACCGAACTGATAGCAAGGTGTAAATAGGTACTCAGGATGGTCATGAATAACACAAGAATAATCTCCTGGACCTTTACCTATTAAATGCGGACACTTCTCTCCTGACTTTTTATGAATCACATTTTCATCATTTGCACCTTTGTCAGGATTAATCAGAATAATCACATCATACTGAATACAACAATAACCACTTCTTAAACACTTCATAATGGGCCATGCCCCTCAAATATACAATGCAATTTTTCCTCATCGTCCATAAACTCTGAAGAAACTTTTGCTACTTTTACCTGTATCTGCATCCCTAGTATCTTACCAATTACATACTCTGTACAAAGAGCACCAGGATCATGTTCTAAATCATCTATGTCACTTAACAAAGATGTTTTTAACTTAGCCACATCCACTTTCATAAAATATCTCCTAAAAAAAAGGTTAGCTCCGATGGATGAAGCTAACCTAAAAGCCTAGTGTCCTAGGCAGCTATGACATTCAATTCACATCTTGCAAAAACAAGACACCAAAAACCTTAAACTCGTTTTGCAACCTCCTTAGGAACAAACACACAATATTCTTCAGGTGCCCATCCTAATAATTTTGCAGTCTTATTTTCATCTAAAAATTTCTTTGTATCTCTAAAATAACGGAAAATCCAATACATCTTATACCTTTATACAATGTTTATGGAAAGTGACACCAGTATAGACTTTCACCATACTTACGCATCTTCTCGCTCGGGTTGCCATCCCGACTAAAACCCACATACCACTTGACTTATAATCTCAATCCTATTCCTCCACGCTTCATTGCACTTTTAATGTGCTCCACGCTTCATCGGGCATAGGCTGTATGCTTACTCCCTGGCGACCAGGCTTTGCAGCGATCACGTACCAGTTTCTATGTCTCCTTCTATGTTAAAGTGGACTCCACCGGGCTTCTCTCAGCGCCGATAATGCCACTATCCATAAACACTACATCTCGCATGATTCCACATGCCAATTACATTTCCTATCTTTCTTTGGAAAGAACTTTCGCTCAGTTTCAAACATCTTAGCTGCCATACAACGAGCATAATAATCATCAGCAGCATCTGGCCTATATTCTTTAATTTCACGACCAGTACTTGTTTCAATAATTAAACAAAGAAATTGTATTTTCATAAAAAATCTCCGCTAAAAATAAGTGGACGTCCCTGTCCAGTCGCTATGACTTACCGTTTAGCAGCGAGCATACCCCTCAACTCTGCTTTAATTCTTCGTGCAGCTTCTCCTCTCCAAGAACCTGCATTACTTAAAAAGTAGGCTACTATACTTCGTGCATCATCAAGCCCATATACGGAATCTATTCCTGACAATGACGACATTGCTTGAAGATAAGGTGTAGCCGTGTAATGCACATTTGGCCACTCCTTAAAAATCTCTCTAGCTATTGTATCTAATCCTCTCATAACAAATGCCTTTTATATACGTTTCTTTGCTTGTTACTGTATGTTTACATTATATATACATCCACATAATTATACAAGAAAATTTAGGTTTAAATCTAAAACACATTCCTTATGTAACTATTAACACATACCTACAGGTATACTATATACTATATATAACGCAACACAACAGAACCTTATAATGCCAACTCCATTAAACGCTGGAAAAAAATGGTCAATAGAAGATGACCAAACCCTTATACTTGGGTTTGCATATAACATGTCCATTTCTTTATTAGCCAATAAACTAAAAAGAACACAATCCGCTATAATTTCTGAACTTTGTAAATTGGACTTAATGAGGAATGAAGATGGAAACCTTTACACCTTAAAGTTTTACGGTATAATAACTGGACAACAAGTCACTCAATGCAATTCAAGTATCCATCTTAGAAATCTACTCAAAGACAAAGATGGAAAAGAAAAATGGTACAACTAAAAAACATCATAAATGAGAGCTTAGAATATAAAATCCAATACATTCTTGATATTATAAAAACAGGTTCTTATGGAACTCCTACAAACCCTATTCGTAGCACTTCCTTCAAATGGACTTTTTGGGCAGGTTACTTTGGAAATCAACCTTCAACTAAAATAAAGAGTACGATACTTTATCCATTTGCTAAAGCTGGGAAGACTTATAAAAATGCAACTCGAAAAGATAAATGACTCCGATACTTTTATTCTTATAACTCCAGAAGAATTCAAAAAACTTTGCAAACCAGGAGAAGAAAAGAACACTTGTATATGGGCTGTTTGCGGATCTAAAGGATTTGAATGTACCTGTTTAAATCGCCCTGCTACGTTAGTAACTGCTTGGAAATCTGAAACTACCCATGCAAAAAGAGATGGCTGTGAGTACGTAAACAACCTCCTTAGCCATAAAGATTATGGAGAACATTTTCCTTTAGGCAACTGACATGAAACAACCTGACTGTGAGCACACTCCTTACCACACCTTATATGATTTTGATTTTTGTACAAAATGTGAATGGATCCTCACGTATCCTAATGCCTATTGGGGTGTAGCAGGAGGTAGATGGTTTAAATCTGTCAATTCTGCAAACTTTTACAAAGAAAATGGAAGACTACGGACAACCTTAGAGGAATGAGAACATGGGACAACACGCTGACGATGCAGTAAACGAAACTTTAGAAATGGAATTACTAAGAATGAAACACAGGGATGGAGAAATGGATGATGAGGAAGCCTATGAATGTGGCATCTGTGATGAACAAGGATTTGTATCTACAGAAAAACCTTTTGCTGAAAAAACTTTTAATCAGTTATTTTCTGAAATCTTCAAGTGACAGACTTTATAAATTTACTAGACACTGAAACTTCTAAAGAAGTTACTTGCAAAGGTTTAATCTTTAAAGGATACACTTCTTTATTTACTTCTGATAACAAAATAGAACGCAGAGAAGGGGTGCGTCTATTAAAAAGAAAATCTTGTCCTGGATGTACAAAATGTACATGGATGTTAGAAGAGTTGGACGAACATGCCTATCACAGATCTGTAATCTTACCTGAAATAAAAGACGGTGCTTATTACAGATTGATAGTGGCTAATTTATCAACGGATTGGGAAACAGGTATAGCAGACAATTATGATTTAAAATTTATAAAGGAAAAGGAAAATGGGAATGTTTGATTCAATTTATGCACCTTGTCCTAAATGTAACATTTTAGTAGAGACCCAATCCAAAAGAGGAGACTGCTCACTTAAAAGATACCACGTAAATTCCGTACCTTTTGAAATTGCACAAGATATAAATGGAAATAGAATGAAATGTCGTGGTTGTGGCACAGAATTCACACTCCGCATTGGTTCCACTCCTTCTAGAGTAACAATGGTAATTATCACTAACGACAATGATTGGGATTAAGACAATGAACCTACCTGACTTTGCAGAAATTTATCCTATTTGTAATGGGAGAGGAGAACACCTTCAAGTTTACAATGCAAGATGTGGAGGAGGGATATACCAAACAATAGGTCCTTGTGACTTTTGCAAACCTGATTACATGCAGTAATCCTTAATGGATTAGGATACGTAAAAAAAGATGAACACCTATCACAAAATCTATTGAAGCTCAAATCAAACACTACATCCGCACTCATTAACACACACCCAATAAAAAAGACAGCACCTTTAGCAATTAGGTGCTGCCTCTTGTACTCCTTAGTTACTTGTTACGCCGTTTCAGATTTCTTTACAGGCTCCGTCTTTGCAACAGTCGGAGCGACCTGTACCGGCTTTCCGGATGCAGCAGCAGTGGCAGCTTTCTTTTTAGCGGCCTCTACGGCGGCAGCTTTCTTTTCCACTTCCTTTTGCTTGGCTTCCTTCCTCTTTTCAGCAGCAGCCTTCTTACGTTCCGCAACAGACGGTTTCTTCTCTACAGTTGGTGGAGTATCTACCTTTGCAGCTGGCTTCTCCTCCTTAGAAGGTGTAGGAACTTTGTCTTTCGACAAACGAGCCCGATTCTTATACAAATGCCCATCTGTAAAGCTTTTTGCCAACTTCCCGGCAACTGTGATCTGCTCCGCAGTAGGTGTAGACGAAACACTGCCTACCATACTGGCATCCTTGACCCCAGTAGGTGCGCGACCAAGCAAAATGACTGCAACACCTTCAGCAGACGGAACGAACCCGTATGCCTTCTTGACTTCCTCTTTCAGGCCTTCCGGGATGGACAGCTCACCTTTGTTCAGTCTTCCAATGACTGACTCTGCATGGCCTTGCTCCCCACCGTTAAGACGGCACCGGAGAAAATTGATTCCGTTTTTGTTAAAACGTTTGGGCTTTTTCAACATTGCGGAAACTTCAGTATCAGTAACGCGATTTTTCATCAGAGTTCTCCTCAGAGTGTGTACAAACGAATTGTTAAAGAGCAACAGCTACAAGATGTTTGTTTGTTTGCTGTTATATATAGCATATAACACACCTAAGAATTCTACAAGCTTTTTAAGGTTCTAATTCTGAGATTAGCACCTACATAAGAATATCAAATATAATCAAAAAACCTAAAATAAAAGAAAATACAGATGCATACCCCCACCATTTTAAATTTCCATTTCTACAACTCAACACTCCAATAATCCCAATAACAATCAAAACCATTGCAACAAAAAATATAATCATAATCGATCCTTTTAATCAGGAGGAGGTTCAGGGAGATACATCCAATGCGTAATTACCCAAGAACCTAAATAACCTTCAGCAATCCACTTTACCTTTTTCGTTTTTACAGAACGTCTTGCATAACCAAATGCTTTTCCGCCACCTTTGACATATACAAGAAGCTCTTCTCATTCTTCCTTCCTCTCTAATAACTTTGGAACCTCATTTTTAATAGCTTCCAAACCTGAATCTCTGATTCTGCGATCTACATAAGCTTCTACTTCTGCTTTTGCCACCGGAGTAGTTTTTACCATATTCTCAACAAACTGTTTATATAAATAAGGCATGTTAGATTGAAGTTCCATCTTAACTCTGCTTACTTTATTTTTTAGTTCTCTTATCTCAGCTTTTTTGATCCTAGGAGCTTCTGACAATTGTTCCGCTAACTCCACCATCGAAACAAGTAGCTCATCTAACTCTGATAAATCTTCTTGGAACTCTTTCTTAAAAATTTCTACTTTAGGTGTAAAAGTAGGTGATTCCTTTATCTCTCCTTCTGCATAATACAGAGTGCAAGGTACACCTGATCCTAGATTAGGAGATGTTAAAAAATCTGCAAATTGCGTAGTAGATAAAAAAACTTCTATGATTTCGTCTCCTCCATAATACCAATCATTATTCAAATTTCGTTCCGTAGAAGCATGTGCAATCCTTAATGAAATTGTTTCATTATGAGTAAGCTCTGACCCAAATAAAACTCTTTCTCCTCCATGTTGCCTACTCCATCCTATCATTCCATAAGAAGGATGGGTTTCAGTTTCTTTATATCCCATAACTTTATGTACTCCTATAAATAAAATAGTTATACCTAAATTTTTTCCACAAAAAAGGGCAGCAAACATCGCTACCCTATACTCCTTGTCGGGAAATTTAAGAAACCAAAGGCAACCTATCTAAAGAATTACCATGAAAATCATATTCACTTCCACATCCAGCACACATGTTCCTGGCTGCATCTATCACAACTTGAGTAGAACACAGATCACAAACACCTATAGCAGATGCCACATAACTTTTAGCAATCTCTTCCACAACAGGTTTTGACACGTTAGATGTTCCTAACATGCACTCCTCAAAAAAGTGGACTTCATCCATTGTCATGGAATCAAAATCCACTTCTCCGCACTCATTACAAGGGAATATGAATTTCCGATCGCCATCCAACGTATGAAAAACCATTTCATAATCTGTGTAAAAAATCTTCCGATTGCGAGCTAATATCTTCATTAGGCACCTCCAGTATCTTTGCACCTTGTACATAGTATATAATCTAAATCCCATATAGCAAACTTTTATCTTAAACTTCAATCTATTAAAAATCAATTGTAAAAAATTTGGTTATACTTTATATTATACATAGTGCATAAAAAGCACTACACCACTATATAAAAAGGACTAACGCTATGACCGACAAATGTATCAAACACTCTTTTTCTATGTTCGGCAAACGCAGTGAATCTTGCACCAACTGTGGGATCAAGCACCCTGACATACTTGCATGGCAACGCAAATTAGTAACCGAACTCGAATCTGGCATCCAGACCCATGCACCTCATCCTTACATAGCATGGGGATGGTGGACAACCACTGACCTCAAACGCTACATGAAACATTAATATACCCCAAATGCACATGGATGTGCAACATCTTTTACAGAGGTAGTTATGTACACCGTCACATTTGTAAGTGAACTCAAGAAAGTTACTATAACCAAAAAAATGAAAACAGTCCCCAGAATAGGAGACACTATACCTTTATTTTTTAATCCTTGGCCCAAAGTAAAACAAGTTATGTGGTTTCCTGAAGAAGTTTATGAAACCTTCAAAAACGCAGATGCACTGATTTTTTTAGAATAAAAGGAGCTTCCAATGTCAGATATATATCTAGATACAATCTTTAAACAATCTCAAATTCTGAGAAACACTGAATCTTACCTAAAACATCTTGCTCATTGCTTTATGGTAACTGGAAACACACATCTTTCAAACAACCTGTATCAAGCATCTGTAGATATCCAAAAGGCTACTCAAGGTATAAACGACGCTGTAACTATCGAAATAACCTGTCGCCTTGATGAGTCTCAACGTTCCGCTGACAATATGGTTAAAGCAGCTCTAGCTGGGATTGCTATAACAAAAGAATAAAGGAAACTTAAATGACTAATCAAATAGCCTCAGAAGATACCCCTGAGTACAACGCCTCTCCTAAAACATCAGTAACCTTAAAACTTGAAGAAGACGCAATTATATCTCAAGCTTTATCTATTTTACATAAACGTATGAAAAAAATAGGAGATGTAATGACAACTCCTGAACATGTAGAAAACTATTTAAAATTAAAATATTCTCAATTAAACTATGAAGTTTTCGGAATACTGTATTTAGATGGTAGAAATAAATTTCTGTTAGATGAAGAACTTTTTAGAGGTACAGTTGATGGAGCAAGTGTACATGTTCGAGAAGTCTTCAGAAATGTTATTAGCACACCTGCTACAGCATTAATCCTATATCATAATCATCCTTCAGGAAATACTGAACCTAGTTCTGCAGATCGTCTAATTACAGAAAGACTCGTAAAAGCAGCAGGTCTTTTTGAAATACGAATTTTAGATCATCTTATAATTGGAAATGACTGCTATTCTTTTGCAAAACAAGGGTTGCTATGAAACCTGATAACAGATATGGAACCTGTCCTAAATGCAGTGGTAAGATGCGAAAAGATCTTGGTTTGAAAAACACCCTATCAGGAACTCCTGAATGGCCAGGAAGCACCGTTGTCACAATGTCTCCTTCAGGAAAAGCAACATTTGCCCTTGTAGCTAAGTGTTCAAGATGTGGACACAGCATTCGTATATGATACAAATCTTTAGGAAACTATTGCAGGTACATTAGGTATGCTTTATATTATATATAGTGCTATGCAGCACTGACAATCAATAAAAGGAAACGCTATGAAAAAGACATTTGAACTTTGGAAAGTTGAATACACAAACTTCAAAATGGGGCAGTACTATTCAAGAGGTATGGATGAGTGTAAGGTCCCTGAAATCTTTGACCCTTTTATATTTGCAATGGATATAATCCATTACAAATACCTACAATTTATATGCACCTACAAAGGTCACGACTGGGAAGATAATAGTCATGCAAGTCCAGAATCCGGCAACATGGATATGTACTGCAAACGCTGTGGAGAAACTTTCCATCACATTCTATATTAAAGGCTCACAATGGCCACCATTCCAGAAGCACTAGCCAAACTAGCGACATTACATAAAATCCTAGAAGCGGCTCAACTTCTTTACTCACTAAAACTTATCCATAAATCGCCTTCCACGTATGTAAAAAAGTATGTAGAAGATAACCCAGACATCAATGACCTTCTTGATAAAAATTATGGGAATAACTGACACAGAAACTTACTTACGAGAACAACTTTTAGATGCATATCTAGAAGCTTTTATAAACCGAGCATGTCCTGATAACATAGACACTGCAAGAATCGAAATTGAATCCACTCATATTGACTCTCTTACAAAAGAAGAAGTTCTTACCAAAAATATGATGTTATCAAGCGGTTTAGTAGTTGTGTATGATCCTAATTATGATGACTTTATAATTGAGACTTTTGTCAATGAAACCTAGTGACCTTCAAAATGCAGAATTAGATTTTTGGGTAGCAAAAGCCTTAGACTTAACTAATCCTCAAATTATAGATGGGCATTGCACCTTTGATATCTTTAACGGTGCAATGAAAGACTATTTTTGTCCTTCTACCAACTGGCTATTTTGTGGCGATCTTATTCAAGAATTTAATCTTATAATAATGAAAAACCCTGACAAAGAAATATGGGGAGCAGCCAGTGGAGTTGATGTCACACAACAAGGTGAAACTCCGCAAATTGCAATTTGCAGATGTGTAATAGAACTTAAACTTGGAAAGGAACTTACATGACTATCTACGAACAGATTTACAAGAAATTACAAGAAATAGGAGTCACTGATAAACTTCTGAATCGTGAAGGTGAAGCGGCTGCTAAATCCAAAGTTGACTCTTTTATGGATTTGAACTTTGATTTGCTTTTGTCAGAATTTGATACTGACACAAAAGAAATTCTCCATCACGATATGGCTTTAAGCCATTACTACAAAATGAATGGTGATATGGTAGCTGACCCTGATATGGTTATCAGAATTTATCCTGCTCGCAAAATGGCAGAAGCTATGACCTATCAGGACTTTTTTGGATATAAAGTTGTATATAATCCAAATGGTAGTTACTCTCCTCAACAAAAGAAAAGTCAAAATGCATTCCTACTGCAATGGCTAAACAATCTCATTATTCAGGAACACTCTTTTGAAGAAGGATTTTAAAGTTTGGGCACTAGCAGATTGGCATCTTCAACATATCAAAATGACAACAATATGGAAAACACGCCCTTTAGATTACGAGACACAATTACTCACTAATTACGATGCTGTCATAAAACCAAAAGATTTAGTAATTTTTCTTGGTGATATGATGTTTAGAGGTCACATTTCTAGACCTTGGTTTTCTCACATATCTCAAACTCTTCAAGGTACTAAAATTCTAATCAGAGGTAACCACGATTATCCTAAAAGATTTCCAAATGAATATTGGATAAATGATTGTGGATTCAAAGCTGTTTATTTCGATAATCTTGTTTTGGAAAATATCCTTTTTTCTCATTTTCCTATAACACCTGATCCTACAGATAATAGAAGTACAAAATTAATAGATTGGCTTAATCGTGCATTTGTATTAACCAAATGTAAATACAACATACACGGCCACGTACATGATTACAGAGTACCTGATCCTAGATGCATTTGTGCATGTCCTGAACAAACTAATTACAAACCTGTGAATGTGACACCTATGTTTAAAAATCTTAAAAAAATCCATAAATTTGCAAGGAGCTTATAATGGGCACAAATTTTTACATAAAAACTCCTTATACAGCCACACAACATATTGGAAAACGTTCTGCTGCTGGAATGTACTGTTGGGATTGTGACTTAACCTTATGCAAAGGAGGAAACAATGAAATTCATTTTTCAAGTCTTGCATCTCATGATAAGAAATGGCATTTGCAATGTCCTAACTGTGACGCAAAACAATCAGAAGAATCCTTAACCAAAAGTTCAATTGGAAGAGAACTAGGATTTAATAAATCTGAACCTAAAAGAAGATCTGGAGTTGCATCTTGCAGTTCTTTTAGTTGGGCAATGGAACCAGCAGACTACATAAATCTTACAATGGTTAAAGATACATTTATTACCGACGAATACAGCCGTGTCCTCAGTATAAAAGACTTTAAGGATGTTCTTAAAGAATGTCCAATTAGATTCTATGGATCTATAGGAACAGAATTTTGTTAACAACCTTACAAGGAATAAAATGCAACCACTTTCACAAAAATTAAAAAGATTAATGTATCAACAATGGGAAGAAATTGGATCAGACGTACTCAATTCTATAAAACAAATGGAAAGTACAAAAGATCCCTCGGTTCCACGTGACGAGGTTATTGAACTTGTACTCGATGCTTCTCGCTTAGAAACATATTTAAAACTGTTCCCTGATCCTGAAATTGAAAAAGAACTAAAAGAATTCAGAGAACTTACTTGGAGACAACAAATCGCTGTTACAAGAATAGTTTTTCCTTATGAAACATATGGATGATAAGTCAAAAAACTTTGACCTTATAGGAATACTTGCAAACATCTTCAGGTATATAATACTATATATAATGTAAATAACACTGTTTACATCCAAGCAAACTACCTGTGGAGGGTACTATGCACTATGACATCAACTATGACAATTCAAAATCCGCAGAAAAAAAAGTTGACAGGAAAGCATTAAACGACTTTCTTTTCTATACCGGCAAGCGCCCTTTCAAAACCTTAGTAAGGTGCCTGAAATTTCAGCAACCTGCTCCCTCTGAAAATCAAATTCGTCTGTACGCTTCTTTTGCAGGAGTGCAAGGCCGCCCCGTCACTGCTCTTATCCGCCGTTACAACCGTGCGGTCCTTATAGGAGGGTCCATATGAATAAAAAAATCTTAGCAAGTATGGATTATCCAAATATAGGAGATAAAGATTTCTTACGCATAGTCCTTGTTGAAACAACAACTGACTATGTGGTATGGACCCACAACAAAACTGACAATGGATATTTTAACGGGAATTACTTTCCAAAAAGAAGTTTCCCGACTATCAGAAAAGCTAAACAAATAGCCTACAAAAAATTCCTCAAGGATGTAACCGAACTGGTGAAATGCTATGCATGACAAAGATTTTACTACAATCAATTCTTGGAGGGATCTAATCCCTTTTGGTATCAACTCTCTAACAATGGAATCTTGTGCTTATAATATGAGAATGTTATGTGATCTTTCCGAAGAAGGTGTCTTGCTTCTGCAAAACTATTTTGGATTCACTGAAAACTGTTTTGCAAAAAACTGGAATCGCAAAGTAGGAGACAAAAAATCTGTAGCAAGCATCATGTTATCAACAAATAGTTTTTCTGACATCGCTTGCTTTGCTTTACTCCAAAATGGATATGAAGTTGCTGTGAAATATAAAGATACAGTAGACGGCATGAGCAGAAGAACATACAAAACTTTACGAGAAGAGCACCCTACAATTTTCCATAAATCTAATATTCTGTTTGCTCCTACTACACAGGATTCTTATTCCCCGT
>Ga0164313_10001205_pt1 | contig 22725 bp, 22 predicted proteins | sample GuaBasSedimGuay4_FD_113735 | JGI IMG/M metagenome (GOLD analysis project Ga0164313, IMG submission 113735) | Subseafloor sediment microbial communities from Guaymas Basin, Gulf of California, Mexico - Guay4, Core 4569-4, 0-3 cm | ecosystem: Environmental > Aquatic > Marine > Hydrothermal vents... | reverse complement strand
TGAAACCCGTCGTGAGCGCATTGAGTCCCTGCTGGCGCTGCGCGAGGTCCATCAACGCCACGGTCACCTGCAGGAGGTTATCGTACAGAATTTCCGGGCCAAGCCCGGCACCCTGATGGCCGCTGCGCCAGAGCCCGACCTCAATGAATTACTGTGGACTATTGCCGTCACCCGGCTGATTTTCGGTGTGCGAATGAATATCCAGGCGCCCCCCAACCTCAGCCCCGGTGTGTTGCCACAATTGATAGCGGCTGGTATCAACGACTGGGGTGGCGTCTCCCCCTTGACCCCGGACCATGTCAACCCTGAGGCGCCCTGGCCTCACCTGGAACAGCTGGCGCTCGAAACTGCCCTGGCGGGTAAGTTTCTCGAGCAGAGACTGACGATTTATCCGGACTATGCCACCGCCGGTGAACGCTGGCTGGAAGCGGCGGTGCGTCCCGCTGTACTGCGACAGATGGACAGTGCCGGTTTTGCCCGGCGGGACAATTGGGTACCGGGGGAAGGCCAGTCAGTGCCGGCGGTCGATGACCAACTGTTGAACAGTAACCCGCGGTCCGCGGCGGTCTCCAGTGATGTGCGCGATATTGTCGCTCGCTGTCGTGACGTGGGAGAGCTGAACGAAGCGGATGTAACGCGCTTGTTCAACAGCCGCGGCGATGATTTCGCCTATGTGGTGCGTCAGGCGGATCAGCTGCGGCAACAAGCGAATGGCGACACTGTCAGCTACGTGGTCAATCGCAATATCAACTATACCAACGTCTGCTATTTCAAATGCCAGTTCTGTGCCTTTTCCAAGGGTAAGCTGAGCGAGAGCCTGCGCGGCCGGCCTTACGATATCAGTGGCGAGGATATCGCCCAACGCTGTATCGAGGCCTGGGAACGGGGTGCTACCGAGGTCTGCATGCAGGGAGGGATACACCCGGACTACACCGGCCAGACTTATCTGGATATTCTACATACCGTGCGCAGCGCCACCCCGGATATGCACATCCACGCATTTTCCCCACTGGAAGTCTGGCAGGGGGCCGAGACTCTGGACGTGGATGTACCGACATTTCTGCGACAACTGCGCATGGCGGGACTCAATACCCTGCCGGGTACAGCGGCGGAAGTGTTGCACGAGGAGGTGCGTGAACAGTTGTGCCCGGATAAACTCAACACCACTCAATGGTTACAGGTAATGGCAGCCGCGCATGATGAAGGCTTTCGCACCACGGCAACCATCATGTACGGCCATATAGACCAACCCCGGCACTGGGCCAGTCATTTGCTGCATATCCGGGAATTACAGCAACGCACCGGGGGATTTACCGAGTTTGTGCCTTTGCCCTTTGTGCCTATGGAAGCGCCCATGTATCTCAAGGGCAAATCGCGCCGCGGGCCCAGTTTTCGTGAGGCCATCCTGATGCATGCGGTGGCCAGACTGGTATTTCATGGATTGATAGACAATATCCAGGCCTCCTGGGTGAAGATGGGCGCCGCGGGCGTTGCCGCCTGTCTCGACGCCGGTGTTAACGACCTGGGCGGCTCGCTGATGAATGAGAGCATTACCCGCGCCGCCGGTTCCGGGCATGGTCAGGAGTGGGTTCCGGCCCACATGGAGCAGCAGATTCGCGCCGCGGGACGCCGGCCGCGCATGCGCAGCACCCTCTACACAGATGTATCATCCGAGCGGCGCGAGGCGGCCTTCACTGCCGCACCGTTGATCGCGGTTGAGAACGCGACAGCGGCCAAGAGGCAGCGCAGCAAGCGACTGGTGCCTGTGTCGGTGGCGCCGGCCACGGCGGAGTCGGTGCAACCGGTGCAGGACGCCGCGTTGTACGAACAGGTGGTGCTGATGGCCGCTTGTAATTGACTACGCGGACATCCGATATGATGGCCACTCAAGATGGCGCAATTCAACTCGAGCCCAGTTGGCTGGCCAGGCTGGCTCCGGAGTTCGAACAAACTTATATGGTGGACTTACGGGCATTCCTGCAGGTTGAAAAACAGGCCGGCAAGCGCATCTTCCCCGCGGGTAAAGAGTTCTTCAATGCGTTTGCCCATACCCCCCTGGACAAAGTCAGGGTGGTCATCCTGGGGCAGGACCCCTACCACGGCGAGGGCCAGGCCCACGGACTGTGCTTTTCGGTAAAACCCGGTGTCGCAGTGCCGCCCTCCCTGAAGAATATCTACAAGGAAATTCACGCTGAACTGGGCCTGCCCATCCCCAGCCACGGTCACCTTACCGCCTGGGCGGACCAGGGCGTGTTACTGCTCAACGCCGTGTTATCGGTGGAATGTGCCAGGGCCGCTTCCCATCAGGGCAAGGGCTGGGAGAGGTTCACCGACCGGGTCATAGACGTGGTCAACCGGGAGCGGGAGGGCGTGGTGTTCATGCTGTGGGGCAGTTACGCCCAGCGCAAAGGCGCGCTCATCGACAGCCAGCGCCACTGTGTACTAAAAGCGCCCCATCCCTCGCCGCTGAGCGCCCATCGCGGGTTTTTTGGCTGTGGTCATTTTCGTATGGCTAATGAGTATCTGCAGGGCAGGGGGGAAGCGCCCATCGACTGGTCTTTGCCTGCACAGCCGTGAGCCCGCAGTCAGTCGGACTCCAATAAGTAGGGCAATTCCCCGATACTCAGGACCGGGCCATCCTTGGCCCCCAAATGAAGCCCGTTTTCCACCCCGTTGGCCGTCGCCACGACCAGGCCCACCACTTGTCCGTCGGAGACGGCAGAGTTGACCACATTGCCCACACTCTGCTCAGTGCCGGTACTGAACAGGGCGGTGCCCGCCGCCGCCGGTTTGGCACCCGGCAATTCGGCCAGGTACATGCGGCGCTTGGATTTACCCCGGTAGTGCAGGCGGGCCACCACCTCCTGGCCGGTGTAGCAGCCCTTGGTGAAGCTGATATGGCCGGTGAGATCGTAGTTGAGCATCTGGGGGACGAATTCCTCTACGGTTGGTGCCTCTATGCGGCCGATGCCTCCCGCAATTTGCAGTGCCTGCCACTCGGACTCGGCCGACAGTTGCAGAATCTCGTCCATCTGCGCCAGCCGCTGTGGACTGGTTTTACTGTCCAGGTAACATTCAAATTGTTGGCCTGCCCCGTCAACCTGGACCAATACAAAGCCGTCGCCACTGCAGGCACCGTAGCGTGCAGTGGGAAGGGCATCGAATATTTCGTGCAGGGCCCGGGCTGCGTCCGGCCCCCAGCAGGCCAATACCTGCCAATCATCCCGCTGGGCGTCCAGCTCCGCCTTGGAAAAGATGATGTATTTGCCGAAGGTGACGCCGCTATTGGCGCGGATGTCGCGGCGCAGACGCATGGCGTAATGGTCCTCAGACAGCTGGCTGAGCAGGAAGTCGCAGACCACGCGGCCCTGCGGTGTGCAGTAGACGCCGGGGAGGGCGTGGTCCGGGTCCAGGTTGCGGTTGTCGCAAGTGGTCTGTCCCTGCAGAAAAGTCAGTGAATCCGGTCCCGCGATGTGTAGCAGGGCTTCTTGTTGCAGAGGGCTGTATTGGCAATTCAAGAGTGGGTACCTGATGTAGTGGGCCGCCAATAATAGGCGCTGCTGGGGCTGCTGTCAGTAATTCTTATTGGCTGGCGCGCTGTTGGTCGGTGAGCGCGCCAGAGAGCGAATTTGACGATATAATGACGCTCTTTGATCACTCCCCGGGATAATTGTACTGGTATGATATCGAACGAAGAAATCAATCGTATGCGCTGGGCTGCCAGGCGCGGCATGCTGGAACTGGATCTAGTGCTGGAGCCTTTTGTGACTGCACAGTATGCCAATCTTGATGAACAGGACCGGGAGCGGTTCCAGCAGTTGATGATCTGCGAGGACCAGGATCTGTTCAGCTGGTTTTTGGGTCGTGAGCAGCCCGATGACAGGGAGCTAGGTGCAATTGTCAGTAAGATACTCGAATTCACCCGCATTCCAGCTGATCATAGGTAAGTCGAGGCTGCGTCGTTTCCTGCACACGGCGCTGTGCCTGTGTACCTGTTTTGCGCTGTACCTGTTGTCTGTCAGGGGCTATTCGATCCTGGCTTTTTTACTATTGCCGCCGGTCGGTTTGCTGCTGTGGCGGTTGCGGTGTGAGCCCATGTCCGGCGCGATTGTGCGTTGCAGGCAAGACAGTTGGACAGTGGACCAGGGTGAGACCAGCCAGGTGGTCTGCGTTCTCTCGAACAGCACTTCTTTACCCTGGGTGATTTACCTGGCCTGGCGGGAGTTACCTGCCGGTCGCCGCAGTTCTGTCTGGTTATTTGCCGATAGCGCACCACCACGACAGCTGCGTCGCCTGCGCGCAAGATTATCCCTGCAGGGGTGAGTTCGGCGGTCGCAGCACGGTGTCCTGTGCCACGGCCAGCTGCTGTGGATAGTCAAGGGTGTAGTGCAGGCCGCGGCTCTCCTTGCGCGAGATCGCGCAGCGGATCATCAATTGCGCCACCATAGCCAGGTTGCGCAATTCCAGCAGGTCGTTGCTGACCTTGTAATGGCCGTAGTACTCGGCTATTTCCGCCTGTAATAGTTGTGCCCTGTGCTGGGCTCGTTGTAATCGCTTGTTCGTGCGCACAATCCCCACGTAGTCCCACATAAACCGGCGTAACTCATCCCAGTTGTGGGAAATCACCACGTCCTCATCCGAATCGGTCACCTGGCTCTCATCCCAGGGGGCCGCCGCGACAGGAGTGGCGGCCTGGTTCAGGGCTTCGCTGATGTGTGCGGCGGCAGCTTCGGCGTAGACGATGCACTCAAGCAGGGAGTTGCTGGCCATACGATTGGCGCCGTGCAGGCCGGTGCAGGAGGCTTCCCCAATGGCGTAGAGCCCGGCAATGTCGGTGCTGCCATTGGTATCGACTACGATACCGCCACAGGTGTAATGAGCGGCGGGGACCACTGGAATGGGCTCGGCGCTAATATCTATGCCAAACTCCTCACAACGCGCCATGACAGTGGGGAAATGGCCTTGCAGGAAGTCCCGAGACTTGTGGGAGATGTCCAGGAATACACAATCTGCGCCCAATCGTTTCATCTCGTGGTCAATTGCCCTGGCCACCACATCTCGCGGTGCCAGCTCTGCGCGCTTGTCGAAATGCTGCATGAAGCGTTGGCCATCGGGCAGTAACAGTTTGCCCCCCTCCCCGCGAATGGCCTCGGTGATCAGGAAAGACTTGGCTTTGGGATGGTACAGGCAGGTGGGGTGGAACTGGTTGAATTCCAGATTGGCAACCCGGCAGCCCGCGCGCCAGGCCATGGCGATGCCGTCACCGCTGGCTCCATCGGGGTTGCTGGTATAGAGATAGGCCTTGCTCGCCCCCCCGGTCGCCAGTATTACCGCCCCGGCCTGGAATAGATCCACGTGACCTGTTTGCTGGTTGAGAATGTAGGCTCCCTGGCAATGGCCGTTGCCCACTATCAGGTCCACTGCGACCCGATGGGTAAAAATCTCGATATTACTTGTAGCCAGAGCCCGCTCCGTGAGTACTTCGGAGATGGCTCGCCCGGTTTGGTCTGCGGCGTGAATAATGCGTCGGTGGCTGTGACCACCCTCTATGGCCAGGTGGAATTCCCGGTTTTGTCGATCGGCCTGATCCTCGCGCAGATCGAAGTCGACGCCCTGTTCCACCAGCCATTCAACACAGCGCCGGCTGTGGCGCACGGTGAACTCCACCGCTTCACGGTGACACAGGCCCGCGCCAGCGGCGAGGGTGTCCTGCACATGTGAATCGATGGTATCCCTGTTATGCAATACCGCGGCCATGCCGCCCTGGGCCCAGTAGGTTGACCCCTGGTTCAGATCGGCCTTGGACAGCATAGCCACCCGATAGTGGCTGGGCAGGCGCAAGGCCGCACTGAGACCGGCAGCACCACTACCGATAATCAGTACATTGTGTTGGTGACGAGTGGTCATAACGCTCAGTGCTTGCCGCTGTGGAAGGTCATTTATTTGATGTGGCTCAAAGAGTGAGCTTCGATTAATATCACTAGGAGTCTGTCGGACTTAACCGTCCGCAGTAGGACAGTGTTAAGTCCGACAGACTCCTAGATGCGATTATATACGACCTCGCGGTAAATAAGAAAACTCTCCCATGGGGAACTTTATCCACACAGACCCCTCATATTATCGGCTGCATTGGCACGGAAGCGAACTTAGGGGCGTTTCTACTGTCTATTGCTGCAGGTGGTTGAGTATCGCCACAGTGGTGATGTCATGGACTATGGAGGGGGACAGGACGTGACTGCCGCAGAGACGGACCAGCAGCTCGTACTCAGGGTGCAGCAGGGCGACTCGCGGGCTTTTGACCTGCTGGTGTTGAAGTACCAACACAGGATTTTTGGCTTGATCAGTCGTTATGTACGTGATGCCGATGAGGTGCAGGATGTTGCCCAGGAGGCTTTTATCAAGGCCTACAAAGCGCTACCCAGATTTCGCGGGGACAGCGCGTTTTATACCTGGCTGTACCGGATTGCCATCAATACCGCCAAGAACTACCTCGTATCGCGCTCCCGGCGACCGCCCGGCACGGATGTCGAGGTGCAAGACGCAGAACACTACGAGGGTGGCGGCGCGTTGCGCGACATTGAGACTCCGGAAAATGCCCTGTTTGCGGCCGAGCTGAAGGCCGTGGTGGACAGAGCTATCAGCACCTTGCCGGATGATCTGCGGACCGCGGTAACTTTACGCGAATTTGATGGTCTCAGTTATGAGGACATCGCCGACGTTATGGATTGTCCGGTGGGTACGGTGCGTTCGCGGATATTCCGGGCACGCGAGGCGATAGATATACAGGTCACGGCGCAGCTCGAGGGTGAAGCGTGACGCTGCCGGTTCAAAATGTCATCCGTCGAACAGTCGGCCGGGGCAGCAAATTGACGATACGTGCACAAGCACGAAGGAAGTAAACGATGACTGAAAGAATGCGTGAGTCTCTTTCCGCCTTGTTGGACGACGAAGCCAACGAGCTGGAACTGGAGCGAGTCCTGTCACATATCGCCGAGAATGACGACTTGCGCCAGGCCTGGGTTCGATACAACGCAGTGCGTGCAGCAGTCTCTGGCCATCAGCTTGCCTACATGAAACTGGATATATCTTCGCAAGTGCAGCAGGTCATTGCGGAGCAGCGAACGCCATCTGCTGCACAAACTGCCACAAGCCTCAGGCAGCGCTTCCTGCGCCCGGTAGCCAGTCTCGCGATTGCGGCATCGGTGGCGGCCACCGTCGTTATCGGTGGCCAACAACTGGCCCAGATAGGTGGCGCGCAGTCCTATGGCAATAGTCAGGCAGTGGCGGCCAGTGCCTCGCCTGTGGGCTTGGTCAATAGTCTCGGAGCGACGACGGTACAAGCCAGTTACGGCACGCAGACCGTGCCTGTGCTGCGACCGGCTACCCGTACCGCTTACCAGCAGCTGGCGCGTCAGCGTATGCAGAAATATATGCAGGAACACGCGGAGCAGGCCGCACTGAACTCTCCCCAGGGATTGATTCCTTTTGCCCGCGTGCCCCGGATTAGGGAATAGGGAGTACCGCGCTATGCTGCAGAATCTGCTGGGACATCGCTGCTTGCACGTGTTACTTGCCACGATGTCGGTTGCTATGGTCGGCGTGGCAAGTGCGGCCGTTTGCCCCGGGGCTGATGCGACGGCCTTATCCTGGCTGGACAAGATGTCCAGAAGTGTTCGCCAGGTGAGCTACAACGGGGTGGTGACGCTGCAGCGCGGGGATGACATGCAGGTGATGCAGATCTCTCATTCAGTGGGGGAGGGTACCATTTCAGAGCGTCTTACCGAGTTGACCGGGCAGGGCGCGCAGGTAGAGCGCGCCGATCACCCGGTGGCGTGTATCCATCCCGGGCACAAGTTGCTGCGCGTCGGCGCGGATCTGCAGGTTGGGCGCTGCGGCATAGCACAGCACTACCGCTTCAGCGTTACCGATGGTGAACGGGTTGCCGGACGCAAGGCAGTGCGTATTCGTATCGAGCCCCGGGATATGTATCGCTTCGGTTATGTTATGGAGTTGGACCGGGAGACCGCACTGCTACTCCAGGCCGAAACCGTCGGGCGCGGTAGTAAAACCCTGGAAAAGTTTCAGTTTGCCAACTTATCATACTCAGGACAGATACTCGGCGGCATTGAGGTCAACCTCGTACATGAGGCACAGCACCCCCACCCTCGGGCAGCGGCGACGAGTGCAGCACCGGGCGACGCGTGGAGTGTCGGCTGGGTGCCGGGGGGATTTGCCTCAACCGATACCCCGGTGGGCAGTAGCGGACGTAGAACGTATACAGATGGACTGGCGGTATTTTCAGTATTCCTGGAGCAACTGGGCCGGGAAATTCGTCCCGGGGAAGGCGTGGTACGCCGTGGTAGTACCCTGTCTTACACCCGCGGCATGCACCTTGCCGGGCGCCCGGTGCTGATCACCGTGATTGGCGAAGTGCCGGTCAATACGGCTAGAATGGTAGCTGACTCTGTCGACTGGACACGATGATATGCTGATTGAAACCGGACGAGTGGTGGCTGTGGACCCGGACGGGCTGTGGGTTGAGACTATCCGCCAGAGTACCTGTGGCACCTGTGCAGCGCAAAAAGGCTGCGGTCACGCTTTACTGAATCGTATTTCCGACGGTAAGCGCGGTTACATCCGTGTGCTACCCGGCGACCGGGAGACGGGGGAGTGTCGCATTGATGACCAGGTTCGTATCAGTATTCCCGCAGAAGTAATCCTGCGCGGATCGTTGGTTGTCTATATACTGCCTTTGGCCTGTATGCTTGCAGGTGCGGCGGCGGCTGTGGGCCTGGTGCCGGGCAGCCAGGATGTGTTGGCCGCGCTTGGCGCCGCACTTGGTTTTGGCGTGGGCTTTGCGCTGGTGCGCTGGCATGCCTGGCGTCATCGCGATGACCGCAGCTTGCAACCAACCCTGGTGGAAATATTGTGCCCTCTCAAGGCACCGGTCACGGTAGCCTGATCCGCTGTTTTACACCTCGAATAACACCCTCAGACTGGATGAAAAAATGACAGCCATAACCCGATTGATGACCCCCATTTTCCTGACTATCGCCCTGTGGGCGCCGGGGTTTGTGGCGGCGGTAGAACTACCGGACTTTCGTGAAATAGTACGGGACAATTCTCCGGCGGTGGTGAAAATTATTGTTGAGCACAGGCGTGCCCGCGGTGGACAGGGGCAGCCTGGTCCCGATGAAATTCCCGAATATTTGCGCCGCTTCTTCGAGTTCCGGGGTGCTCCTCCGTCCCATGCGCCGCGTATGGCTATGGGCTCGGGGTTTATCATCTCTGATGACGGCTACATACTGACCAACAATCATGTGGTGGAGGGTGCTGACAGCGTGTTGGTGCGCATGAGTGATCGCAGGGAGTTCGACGCCGAGGTAATTGGCACCGATCCCCGCTCGGATCTGGCCCTGTTGCGTATCGAGACCACGGATCTACCGGTGCTGAAGCTGGCCAGCAAAAACGACCTGGAAGTGGGTGAGTGGGTATTGGCCATTGGTTCCCCGTTTGGTCTGGATTACTCAGTGACTGCCGGTATTGTCAGCGCCAAGGGGCGCAGTCTACCCACTGAGCGCAACGAGAACTATGTACCCTTTATACAAACGGATGTGGCCATCAACCCCGGTAATTCAGGCGGTCCTCTGTTTAACCTGGATGGCGAGGTTGTCGGTGTCAACTCGCAGATTTTTACCCGCAGTGGGGGTTCTATAGGGCTGTCTTTTGCCATCCCTGTAAGCGTGGTGCGCAATGTGGTGGCCCAGTTGAAAGCTGATGGTCGGGTGACCAGGGGCTGGCTGGGCGTCACTATTCAGGATGTTGACAAGAACCTGGCGGAGTCTTTTGGCCTGGATCGACCGCGCGGTGCGCTGGTGGTGCAATTGGCCGAAGGTGGTCCCGCTGACAAGGCGGGCCTGCAGCCCGGCGATGTGATCATCAGTTTCGATGGTCAGGATATTCCGGCATCAGCTGATCTGCCCCATGTCGTGGGCCTTATACCGCCCGACACCACGGTGCCGGTAGAAATTGTACGGGACGAAAAGCATAAAAAGTTAAAAGTGAAGGTGGGCGGTCTGGACGCGGACGATAGCTATACGCTCAGTGCCGGAGACACAGAAGACGGTGGTGGTGGCAGGCTGGGCCTGATGGTGGAGACAGCCAGCGTCGAGGCACTGGAGCGTCTGGAAATCAGTGGCGGAGTGATAGTGCGCGAGGTGCTTCCCGACTCTGTGGCTGCAGCGTCCGGACTTATGGCCGGAGATGTCATCACGCTGATCGCATCCAGCCCGATTAAATCCGTTGAGGCCTACGAGCAAGTGGTGAGCAAGCTGGAAAGTGGCAGTTTCGTGCCGTTGCGCCTGATACGGCGAGGTTCACCCCTGTTCATAGGCCTGAAGTTGCAGGATTGACCGGTTGGAGCACTGGACTCCAATAGGGTACAATCGCGCGTTTTTTGGTGGCACAGTACTCCACGCTGAATGGGTTTGGCTGGGGTGCCACCGCAACCGGTACTGAGTACCCCTTCAAAGTGATATTACCTAATGCAGTCAGATCAAAAGCGGTGCAGTGCGAGGCGTTTTTCCGAAGGCATAGTACCCGATAAAGCGGGGCAGGCACTGGTTCGACGTGGCGCCGCTATGCCTTCACCAGTGCGCCTTGCCGAGAACGGCCTGCTTAACGCTGCATTAGATAATATCACCTTGAAGGGGTACCAGTGAGCGACCTTCGTAATATTCGTAATTTCTCTATCATCGCCCATATCGATCACGGCAAATCGACCCTGGCGGACCGCTTCATCCAGCACTGTGGTGGCTTGAGTGGCAGGGAGATGGAGGAGCAGGTGCTCGATTCGATGGATATCGAACGGGAGCGGGGCATCACCATCAAGGCCCAGAGCGTGACGCTGGACTACGAGTCGCGTAACGGACAGACCTACCAGCTCAATTTTATCGATACCCCCGGGCACGTGGATTTCTCCTATGAGGTATCCCGTTCGCTCTCCGCCTGCGAAGGGGCACTGCTGGTAGTCGACGCGGGGCAGGGCGTGGAAGCACAGTCTGTAGCCAACTGCTATACAGCCATTGAGCAGGGGCTTGAGGTGTTGCCAATCCTCAATAAGATGGACCTGCCACAGGCCGATCCGGACCGGGTCAAGCTGGAAATTGAGGAAATCATTGGTATCGATGCCACGGATGCCTGCGAGGTCAGCGCCAAGACCGGCATGGGCATCGAGGATGCCCTGGAATACTTGGTGGAGAACATTCCACCACCGGAAGGTGACCGGGATGCGCCGTTACAGGCGCTGATCATCGACTCCTGGTTTGACAATTACCTGGGTGTCGTATCCCTGGTGCGGGTCAAGCAGGGTGTATTGCGCAAGCGCGACAAGATTATCGCCAAGTCTATCGGCAAAGCCCATCAGGTTGACAATGTGGGAATTTTTACACCCAAACGTCAGGAGACGGAGGCCCTGCAGGCGGGAGAAGTGGGTTTTGTTGTCGCCGGGATAAAGGATATCCATGGTGCGCCAGTGGGCGATACCCTGACCCATGCCAAGAGTCCGGAAGTGGGGGCATTGCCTGGTTTCAAGCAGGTCAAGCCCCAGGTCTATGCCGGTATATTTACCATCTCCTCCGACGATTACGAGGATTTTCGCGACGCGCTGGCCAAGTTGACCCTCAACGACGCCTCCCTGTTTTACGAGCCGGAAACCTCCGATGCCCTGGGTTTTGGGTTTCGCTGTGGTTTTCTGGGTATGTTGCACATGGAGATCATCCAGGAGCGGCTGGAGCGGGAATACAATCTGGATCTGATTACCACTGCCCCCACTGTGATTTACGAGGTGGTAAAGAAGAACGGTGCGGTGGTCAGGGTGGACAACCCGTCCTCCCTGCCGGATGTCGGCGATATCGAGGAGATGCGCGAACCCATCGCCCGCTGTAATATCCTTGTGCCCCAGGATTATCTGGGCAACGTCATCACATTGTGTGTGGAAAAAAGGGGCGTGCAGCGGGATATGCAATTTCTCGGCGCCCAGGTGTCGGTAGTCTACGATATTCCCATGGCCGAGGTGGTACTGGACTTCTTCGATCGACTGAAATCAGTGAGTCGCGGCTATGCCTCCCTGGACTACGGCTTCGAGCGGTTCGATGCGGCAAACCTGGCGCGCCTGGATGTGTTGATCAATGGCGAACGGGTCGATGCCCTGGCGATTATCGTGCACCGGGACCAGGTGCAGCGTCGGGGCAGGACGCTCACTGAAAAAATGAAGGAGCTGATTCCCCGGCAAATGTTTGATGTGGCTATTCAATCAGCCGTCGGTGGCAAGATAGTGGCGCGGCAGACCGTCAAGGCGCTGCGCAAAAACGTGACGGCCAAGTGTTACGGTGGCGATGTGAGCCGTAAGCGTAAGTTGTTGGAAAAGCAAAAAGCGGGTAAAAAACGCATGAAACAGGTCGGGCGGGTAGAAATACCTCAATCCGCCTTTCTGGCAGTGCTTAAGGTGGACAGCTGACAAATGAGCGGTATGACGATAAATTTTCCTCTTATCCTGGTAATACTGGTATTTGGCAGCGGCTTGATCTGGATGTTGGACGCCATTTTTCTGGCTCCGGGCAGGCGTCGTGTCATTGGCGAGCTACAGGGCCAATACCCCCAGTGGGACCGGGAGGGTGGCGCCGAGGCAGTGAAGTACCAGGCGGGCGTGGCCCAAAGCGCTTCCGAACCAGTGGTGGTGGAGTACGCCAAGTCCTTCTTTCCAGTATTATTGGTGGTCTTCGTGCTGCGCTCCTTTCTGGTGGAGCCGTTCCAGATACCCTCCTCTTCAATGGTGCCCACTTTGCGGGTGGGCGACTATATTCTGGTCAATAAATACACCTACGGTATTCGCCTGCCGGTGCTGCGCACCCGGGTGCTGGCGCTGAGCGAGCCCCAGCGTGGTGATGTGATGGTGTTTTTCCCGCCCCACATGAACGACACTTATTTTATCAAACGGGTCGTCGGCTTACCCGGCGATACGGTGATCTATCGCAACAAGCAGTTGTTCGTGAATGGTCAACAGGTGGAGCGCGATACGCTGGCTCAACTTCCCGATGGGCGATCCAGGTACAGCGTGGGGCTGGAAAGCCTGGGAGAGGCCAATCATCTGGTGCAGGTTGATGATATGCGCCCGGCTCGTGATTTTTCGGTGGTGGTCAAACCCGGTCACTATTTCATGATGGGTGACAATCGGGACAATAGCAGCGATAGCCGGATTTGGGGTCAGGTGCCGGAAAAGGATATAGTAGGCAAGGCCTTTGCTGTCTGGATGCACTGGGATTCTCTGTTGAGTATTCCGAGCTTCAGCCGTGTTGGCCTGATAGAATGACTATAAAAATATAACTGGGGGATGAGAATATGAAGCGATGTCAGCGGCAGTCCGGGATGTCCTTGCCCGGCATATTGATCGTTATGATTATGGCGGGGTTCTTTTTGATGTGCGCCATTCGTATGTCGCCACCGTATTTTGAATACCTGAGTGTAAAGGATATTATTTCAAGAATTGCCAATGAGCACGACTCGGAAAAACAGGGCATAAGCCAAATCCGGCGCAAAATAGCCAATATCTTCAATAGCAACCAGATTTACGAGCTGGAGCCAAGTGAAGTGGAGATTTACCGCAAGAAGGGCAAAACCTACATCGACGCTAACTACGAAGTAAGAATTCCGATCATGGGGCGTATCGACGCGGTGCTGAAGTTCGATGATCTGTTGTACGTGACGGGTAGCCCTGAACCGATTGCGGCGAGCTCTGTCCCCAAATAGCGCATGGCGGATATCGCACGCCTGCAAAGGTTGTTGGGCTACGAGTTCAGTGACCCACAACTACTCACCCTGGCGCTGACCCATCGCAGTGCCGGCGGTCACAACAATGAGCGCCTGGAGTTTCTCGGGGACTCTATCGTCAACCATATTATTGCCGAGGCCTTGTACCAGCAGTTTCCCCAGGCGAGGGAAGGCGACATGAGCCGTATGCGGGCCTCGCTGGTCAAGGGAGATACTCTGGCGGAAATGGCCAGAGAGCTGCAACTGGGTGATTATCTGGTGCTGGGGCCCGGAGAGCGCAAGAGCGGCGGGCACCGGCGCAGTTCTATCCTGGCGGATTCCTTTGAGGCCGTGGTTGGTGCGATCCTGTTGGACAGCACGGTAGAACAGTGCCGCAAGAGCGTGTTGTGCTGGTTTGATCAGCGACTGGAGCAACTCAAGCATGGGGCGGCCGACAAAGACGCCAAGACCCAGTTGCAGGAATACCTACAAGGGCGTCGCAACCCATTGCCGGAATACGAGTTGCTGGATGTTCAGGGTGCGGATCACGAGCAGCAGTTTCGTGTCGCCTGCCGCCTGCAGCAGCCGATACTGACAGCGGAGGGCGCCGGCAGCAGTCGCCGCAAGGCGGAGCAGGCCGCAGCCCGTTCCGCCCTCCAGAGATTGACCAGTCATGTCAGCTGATAGCAAACGCTGTGGTTATGTTGCCATTGTCGGACGCCCCAATGTGGGAAAGTCGACGCTGCTCAATCATATCCTGGGCCAGAAGATCAGTATTACCTCCCGCAAGCCGCAGACCACGCGTCACCAGGTGCTGGGTATTAAAACAGAGGATCAGTACCAGGTCATATTTGTAGATACGCCCGGTCTGCACAAGAATGCCGGCAAGGCGATCAATCGCTATATGAACCGCGCCGCTAGCTCGGCGATCAAGGACGTGGATCTGGTGGTGTTCGTGGTGGATCGCACCGCCTGGACCGAAGAAGACGCCATGGTGCTGGAGCAAATCGAGCGAGCTGGTTTGCCCACCATGCTGGTAGTCAACAAGGTAGATCTGCTGGCGGACAAAGCGGACTTGTTGCCTCACTTGCAGGTGTTGGCGGACAAAAGTGACTTTGCCGCGATTTTACCGGTATCTGCCCTGCACCAACACAATGTGGCTGAGCTGGAGGCGGAAATACTGAAACTCCTGCCCGAGTCCGGACATTTTTTCCCTGAGGATCAGATCACCGATCGCAGCCAGCGTTTTTTGGCGGCGGAAATCGTCCGCGAGAAAATTATGCGGCAGCTGGGTGATGAGTTGCCCTACGCCATCACTGTTGAAATAGAGGAATTCGTCCAGGAGGGTGCGGTACTGCATATCTCGGCGGTAATTTTTGTAGAGCGCAAGGGGCAGAAAAAAATCCTTATCGGTGAAAAGGGTTCCCGCCTGCGCTCAATAGGCACCGATGCCCGCCGGGATATGGAGCTGTTGTTCGATGGCAAGGTCATGCTGCGCCTGTGGGTCAAGGTCAAATCCGGCTGGTCTGATGATGAGCGGGCGCTGCGCAGCCTTGGTTACGATGACCGCTAACCGTTCTCCAGTGTACATCCTCGCTCATGCGCATTAGGTTACAGCCATCTTATATACTTCACAGTCGTCCCTACAGAGACAGCAGCGCCCTGCTGGAAGTGCTTACCGCGGAATACGGGCGAATTAGCCTGGTCGCCCGTGGCGCCCGGCGCCGGTCTCGAGGTGGCAGTAGTGCCGCGCTGCTACAGCCCTTTATACCGCTTTTACTGTCTTTCTCGGGCCGCAGCTCACTACAAACCCTGACGGCCACAGAAGCCGTGGGCAAAGTACTCAGGTTACGGGGGCAGCGCATATTCAGTGGTATGTATGTCAATGAATTGCTAGTGCGCCTGCTGCACCGACACGACGCACATCCGCAGCTATTCGCAGCCTATGGTCGGACACTGCAGGGACTGGCGGGAAACGATGTGGTAGACACTGTATTGCGGCGCTTTGAAGTCACTCTGTTGGGTGAGTTGGGCTACAGTTTTGATCTCGGTGTGGACGGATCCACTGGTGCGGTGGTGCGAGAAGACCTGTGGTATCACTACCACCCCGATTTCGGTATCGTGGCCGGGGGTGATGCCAGCGATCAGTCCCGCCCCGCTTTTTCCGGGTCTGATTTGCTGGCGATGGCCGGCGGCGAGTTCGGTGGGCAGGTCCGGCTCACTGCCAAGCGCCTGCTACGCCAGGCGCTGGCCACCCATCTCGGGGGTGCTCCCCTGCGCAGTCGCGACCTTTTTCGTCCGGGGGGCGCAGCCTCCTCGCCCTTGCCGGGTCGGGTAGAGTCAGTTAATGGAGGCAGGTCGTGATCGCAGTGGGCACTGACATCCTGAAAGTAGCGCGTATTGATGAGGTGGTGGGTCGCCTGGGCGACAGATTTGTGCAGCGTATCCTTACCGCGCCGGAGCAGGCCGAGTACCGGCTCAGCAAACAATCCAACCGTCTGTTGGCCAAGCGTTTTGCCGCCAAGGAAGCCATTGCCAAGGCGCTTGGCACGGGCATAGGCCGGGGTGTGAGCTGGCAGGACATCCAGATCGAACACGACGGCAATGGTGCGCCATTGGTGCGTCTCAGCGGGGGGGCCAGTGAGGTGGCGGCCCGGCGCGGGGGTACGCGGGTGGAATTAAGCCTGGCGGATGAGATCGACTATGTGGTCGCTTTCGCTGTGTTAGCCAAATGATTGTCCCGGGAAATTTCTCACTCGACGGAAGTTCTATATAATCCATCCATGCCAGACTATCCGACCATCGAAGCCTGTATCGGCAATACGCCTCTGGTGCGAATGCAACGTCTGCCGGGTGTTACCAGCAATACCATTGTCTTGAAATTGGAAGGCAATAACCCGGCCGGGTCGGTCAAGGATCGGCCGGCACTGAGTATGATCGCGCAGGCCGAAGAGCGGGGCGATATCAAGCCGGGCGATACGCTTATAGAAGCGACCAGTGGCAATACCGGTATCGCTTTGGCGATGGCCGCGGCCATCCGTGGTTACCGGCTGATACTGATCATGCCCTCCCATATGAGTGATGAACGCAAGCAGGCCATGTCGGCCTATGGTGCGCAGTTGCTGGAGGTTTCTCAGGAACAGGGCATGGAGGCGGCCCGGGATCTGGCGCTGCGAATGCAGGCGCAGGGTAAGGGTCGGGTACTTGACCAGTTTGCCAATCCCGACAACCCTCGAGCCCATCTGGTGGGAACCGGGCCAGAGATCTGGCGCCAGACCGAAGGTACGATAACTCACTTTGTCAGCTCCATGGGTACTACCGGTACCATTATGGGGTGTTCCACCTATCTCAAGCAGCAGAATCCGGCTATTCAAATTATCGGGTTGCAGCCACAGGAGGGTTCCAGCATCCCAGGCATCCGACGCTGGCCCGAGGCCTATTTACCGAAAATTTACCAGGCGGCGCGAGTCGATCAGATACTGGATATTTCGCAACAGGAATCGGAGGTAACCATGCGTCGCCTGGCCAGGGAAGAGGGCATTTTTTGTGGCGTGTCCTCCGGTGGAGCCGTCGCCGGTGCCTTGCGTGTTTCTCGTGACGTTGAAAATGCGGTTATTGTGACGATCATCTGTGACCGCGGCGATCGCTATTTATCCACCGGCATATTTGACGGTCGGTGACAAGGTCTAGCCTATGGTTCAGGTACGCGAACAATCACACGTCAATGCCGCTGGTGATATTGATCTCGAGCGCTGGCTGCAACAATTGCCGCTGGACTTGGGCATCCCGGACGCGAGCCGCCTGCTAGCCGCCTGCCATATGGTGCAGGAGTCGCTGCATGTGCCGGGACAGGACGCTGGAGACTGGGCGCACGAGACAAATTGCTTTCTCGCGGGGCTCGATATAGTAGTGATTCTGGCCGAACTGCAAGTCGGCCTGGATTGCCTGATGGCGGGAATGCTATACCGCGCGGTGCGCGAGCAACGGCTGCAGGTAGATGAAGTCGCGGCACAGTTCGGGGGCGAAGTGGCCGATTTGATCGATGGGGTGCTGCGTATGGCCGCCATTGGCGATCTCAAAACGCAGACTGATAATCCGGTGCTGGGGCAAGCTCACGGGCAAAAGGATAACATCCGTAAAATGTTGATCGCACTGGTGGACGATGTGCGGGTCGCGCTGATCAAATTGGCTGAACGCACCTGCGCCATCCGGGCAGTCAAAAATGATGAACAGCGCCGCCATGAGATCGGCCAGGAAGTTTTCGACGTATACGCCCCTCTGGCTCACAGGCTGGGTATCGGCCACCTGAAGTGGGAGCTGGAGGATTTATCCTTCCGCTATATTTACGCTGATGCCTACCGCAAGATTGCCCGTCTACTGGATGGTAAGCGCCTGGAGCGGGATCATTTCATCTCTCGTGTAGGGGAAGAACTGAGTCACGTGCTGCGCAATGCCGGGCTGGAATTCGAGGTCACCGGCCGCTCCAAGCACATTTATAGTATCTGGCGCAAAATGCAGCGTAAAGGCATAGGCTTCTCACAGGTGTACGATATTCGGGCGGTGCGTATTCTGGTACCCCTGATCAAGGATTGCTATGCGACCCTGGGCCTAGTGCATGGGTTGTGGCGTAACCTTCCTAACGAGTTCGATGATTATATCGCCAACCCCAAGGAAAATGTCTACCGCTCTTTGCATACGGCGGTCATTGGTCCGGAAGGTAAGACACTGGAAATACAGATCCGCACGCGCCAGATGGACGATGAGGCTGAACTGGGTGTTTGTGCCCACTGGCGCTACAAGGGGTCTGATTCCGATAACGGGCTGGCCAGCACCTACGAGGAGAAAATAGCCTGGTTGCGTCAGGTGCTGGACTGGCATGAGGAAACCGGTGACGCTCACAATGTGGTGGAGCAGTTCAGTTTTGATGTAGCCCAGGACCGTGTCTACGTATTTACCCCCCGGGGTGATGTGGTCAATCTGGCGCAAGGCGCAACGCCGTTGGATTTTGCCTATCATGTGCACACAGAAGTCGGACACCGTTGTCGTGGCGCCAAGGTCAATGGTTCTATAGTCCCCCTCACCTATTTGTTGAAAAGCGGGGAGCAAGTTGAGGTGTTGACCAGCAAAGAAGGCCTGCCCAAGCGGGACTGGTTGCAGCCGGGCCTGGGCTATCTCAGGACTTCTCGTGCCCGCGCCAAAGTGCAGCACTGGTTCAAAAGCCAGGTGCGTGAGGACAATAGTGATGCCGGCCGGCACTTGCTGGAGAGGGAGTTCAAACGGCTGGCCCTTACCAGTGTTGACTACCGGCGTATCGCCAAAAAAGTGCAGTTCAATACTGTCGAGGATATGTTCGCCGCGGTGGGAGCCGGCGATCTGTCTTCAGTCCATGTGTTGAATGCGGCCCAGGGCCTGGTGGAGAGCCGGCCGGAACCTCAGCTGCGGCTGTCCAGAGCCGGTGCCGGCAGTTACCGGGACCAGGTGCAGGTGCGGGGTGTGGGCAACCTTTTGTCACGTATGGCAGGCTGTTGTAAGCCGCTACCAGGCGACGCGATTACCGGTTTTATTACGCAGGGTCGGGGGGTGAGTATCCATCGGGCAGATTGCGCCAGGTTGGTCAAACTGCAGGAGTCCGCTCCCGAGCGTGTTGTCGAAGTGGAGTGGGGGGCTGCCCCCATGGACAACTACGAAGTTGATGTGATGATCGAGGCCTATGATCGCCAGGGCCTGCTGCGTGATATAACCGGATTGTTTGCCAATGCCAGGCTCAACGTGTTGACCATCAATACCCAGACCAACAAGAAACACCACACTGCTGTCATGCACTTGCGAGTGGAGGTTCCCGACCTGGGGGCGTTGTCCAAGCTACTGGAGCGTATCAATCGCTTGAAAAATGTGATGTCGGCGGTGCGTATTTCACAATAGGAGGGATACATGGAGCAAGTGCAATATACAGTAGCCGATTTGTTGCGTGTTATGGCGCGCCTGCGCGATCCGCAGACGGGCTGTCCCTGGGATATACGCCAGGATTTCAAAACTATTGTGCCCTCCACTCTGGAGGAATGTTATGAACTGGCCCAGGCCATCGAGTATGAAGACTACCCACACGTGGCCGAAGAGTTGGGCGATGTTCTGTTCCAGGTCATTTTTTATGCGCAGCTCGGTAGTGAGCAGGGACTGTTCTCTTTTAATACCATTGTGGCGACATTGGTGGAAAAACTGGTTCGGCGCCATCCCCATGTATTCGCGGACGGCGCTATCGAGGGTGTGGTCTCCCGGCGTGCTACGGTAGATGAGATCAAGCAAAACTGGGAGGCGATCAAGCAGGTAGAGCGAGAGGGGAAAGCCCAGCCGGGCATCCTGGCGGATGTGCCTGTAGCTTTGCCGGCTCTGCCAAGGGCGCAGAAACTGCAAAAGCGCGCGGCCCTGGTTAACTTCGATTGGTCGGATAGCGGGGCCGTACTGGCTAAACTTCAGGAAGAAATCGACGAATTACGCCACGCGATAGCGGCACAAAGCGAGGGTGAAATAGCCGAGGAAATGGGTGATGTGCTGTTCAGCTGCGTCAACCTGGCCAGGCATCTTGGGCTGGATGCCGAGTCGAGTTTGAGAAACGCATCTGGTAAGTTCGAACAGCGTTTCGCGGACATGGAGGTGATTGCGGCTGCTGATAATACAACTCTGGCAGAAATGGATCAGGAGCAACTGGATGCTTTATGGGAGCAAGCTAAACGGGGCGGTGGGCGCCTTTGGTAGGGCTTGTAACCTATCTGAGTGCTGTGTATCGTTACTGCCCTGTATATATAACCCTGGATTTACACTGCGGCGGCCCATATTCCGCTCGAGACAACGCTTTTGAGGTATTTTTTGTATGCGATTGATTCTATTGGGCGCCCCGGGCGCTGGCAAAGGTACGCAAGCCCAGTTCATTACCGAGAAATACGGTATTCCTCAGATATCAACCGGCGATATGTTGCGCGCAGCGGTAAAGGCGAACACTGAGTTGGGCTTGCAGGCCAAGGAAGTGATGGACTCCGGCGGGCTGGTTTCCGATGAGATTATTATCGGGCTGGTAAAAGAGCGCATCGCGCAAGACGATTGCGCCAACGGCTTCCTGTTTGACGGTTTTCCACGCACCATACCCCAGGCACAGGCGATGGTAGAGGCCGACGTCACGATAGATGAGGTGGTGGAAATCGCCGTGGGCGATGAGGAAATTGTGGCGCGTCTGAGTGGGCGCCGTGTGCACCCGGGTTCTGGCCGCGTATACCATATCAAGTACAATCCACCACAGCAGACCGGAGTGGACGACGACACCGGTGAGGCACTGGTGCAACGCGATGATGATACGGAAGAAATAGTGCGCAAACGATTGGAAGTCTATTACTCGCAAACCAGTCCGTTGGTAGATTTCTATCAGAATATGGCCGATGACGATGGGCCGGGTTACCATCGGATAGAGGGCGTCGGTGGGGTTGAAGATATTCGTGACGCGGTGTTCGCTTCTCTGGACAGCTGAAACAACCGCCTGATAGAGAGGGGCGCATGGCTCGTTACTTATCGTGCAGTGGGATTCACGCTATGTATCCCACAGTGCTTATGTAAGTGTTAATCGAGCCTGTATGTCTTTTTTTATAAAATAATTTCTAAAATAAGTTTACTGCAAATGAACCTGCCCGGGGCGCGATATCCGCATTATTTTTTCTGTCTTGTTGATCCAGTATGACGTTTAACCCCTATATTTTAAGTATATTTCTTGTTACGGCACGCCGCTGACGCGGTGTCGTCAGTGTTTTTTTGTGCTTGATGTATCGAGCGAAATGTTGATTATTTGGTAGTTTTTGTATGTCTGGCACTATTGTATCTACATGATTTTATTGCTATTTTCTTACATGAATTACCCTATAACTACAGTGGAGATGTGCCGATGGCAACCGCTAAGAAAAAAGCAGCAAAAAAACCAACTGCCGCTACAGCCAAAAAGGCTCCTGCGAAACGAAAGGCTCCTGCGAAACGAAAGCCGGCTGCAAAAAAAGCACCGCGTAAAACAGCAGCTAAAAAATCCGCAGCAAGAAAGTTCGCAGCTCCCAAGGCTGCCGTTTCTCCTGCGGTAGCCAGGGCCCATGAAGCATTGGCGAAATATAAAAGTGCTGTGGAGTCAGAAAAGAAGGCGCTTGCCGCCGCACGCAAAAAAGTAGAGGCGGCTCGCAAGCAGGCCTCCAAAAAAGCTACCGCTGCAAACAAGCGGGCAGTCGGAGTGGCGTCAGCAGCCTCTGCAAAGTCCACTGCCAAGGTAAAAGCGTTGCGAGAAAGAATATCCACAGCCCGCGACCGTGCAAACGATTTGTCAGAGAGAGCGAAAGTTAAAGTGAACCAACTTGCGGCCAAAGATAAAGTAATCGCCAAAAAGATTGAATTGTCGGCCAAAGCGGAAGTGGATAAAGCCAGGTCGTTGGCCAGACACGCTCAGCAGTGGATGAAGGCTCGTGCCGTGGCGGACAAAAAGAAACTGGCTTCACTGGAGAAAAAACTAGCCAAACAGCTGCTGGCAGCTGAACGCAAAGCAGTGGCCAAAGCCAAAGCCGTTGAGAAAAAAGCCGAGGCAAAGGCCCGGGCTGCAGTGAAAAAACTGCGGGCGCGCGCAAAGAAAGCATTGGGTAAAAAGCCCGCTGCCAAGCGCAAAGCCAAGGTGGCAGCCAAGCCAAAAGCCAAGCCAAAAGCCAAAAAATCGGCTAAAGCCAAAAAGAAATAGCACAGGTTGCTGTAGTTGGTGGCCCGCCGAAAGTGATTTCAGCGGGCTTTTTTGTTGGGGGGTGGTTACTGCCTGGAATTCACCGCAGGTTGTTAATCCACGTGATTGTAGTTCTTGAACGCCCCTGCCTGATCTGAAAAATCAACGGCGGTGGCGCGGTGGCACTGATA
>Ga0164313_10001204_pt1 | contig 22732 bp, 17 predicted proteins | sample GuaBasSedimGuay4_FD_113735 | JGI IMG/M metagenome (GOLD analysis project Ga0164313, IMG submission 113735) | Subseafloor sediment microbial communities from Guaymas Basin, Gulf of California, Mexico - Guay4, Core 4569-4, 0-3 cm | ecosystem: Environmental > Aquatic > Marine > Hydrothermal vents... | reverse complement strand
GTAGTCGCCCTGCATGTCGTCGGGCAGGTGCGCGCTGGACACGATCTCGGTGGCGCCCGCCGGCCGGCTGCGCTGCTGGAAGAAGGGGAAGTAGCCCTTGTGCTTGGCGGGGTGATCCACGCGTCCGCTGAACGGCAGCGCGAAGTAGTTCACGTTGCCCGTGCCGTCGGTGACGTACTCGGCGCCCCAGCGGTCGAACACATGCCCGTGGGGATTGAGGAAGCCGTAGGCCACGTGGCGCTCGACGCGGCGCGTGCGCGGCTCGAAGCGCCAGACGCAGCCGTCGCGGTTGTGCACCGGACCGTAGATCGACTCCACCTGCGACTGGTGGAAGATGCCCTCCTGGAAGTAGAGCGCGCCGTCGGGTCCCATCACGAAGCTGTTGGCCGAGTGGTGCGTGTCGCCCGACGAGAGGCCGTGCAGCACGCGCTCGCGCACGTCGGCCACGTCGTCGCCGTCGGTGTCCTTCAAGAACAGGATGTCGGGGCACTGGGCCACGAACACGCCGCCGTCCCAGAAGGCGAAGCCCGTTGGGTTGTGCAGGTCGTCGGCGAACAGCGTGGTGCGGTCGGCGCGGCCGTCGCCGTCGTCGTCGTGCAGGATGACGAGCTTGTCGTTCATGGGCTCGCCCGGAACCCAGTGCGGGTAGGTGGGCCAGGTGGCGACCCACAGGCGGTGCTGCGTGTCGAAGGCCATCTGCACCGGGTTGGCCAGCTCGGGGAAGCGTGACTCGTCGGCAAACAGAGTGACCTCCAGGCCCTCGCCCGGGGTCATGGAGTCGAGCGCCTCTTCGCCGTCGAAGAACGGATAGCGTCCGCCGGGCAGGGGCCCGGGGCGGTTGGTCTGCACCGGGATGAGCGTCGGGACGGGCACGCTCGGGGCGCTGGGCGGCTCCTCGCCCGCGGCGAGCGCGTGGATCTGAGCGTCCAGGTTGGCGCACAGCGCGTCGATCTGCTGCAGCTCGCGCTGGAGCACGTCGAAGTTGGTGACGCCGTCGTACGTCAGCGAGCTGCGGCCGCCGTAGACGTTGTAGCCGTCGGTGGCGCGGTAGCGGTTGAACCAGAGCCGGTTCTTCTCCAGCACGGGGGCGCGGATGGCTTCCGCGCGGGCGCCGTGCTGCGGCGTCGCGGGCGCCAAGGCCCTCGCGATCGTGCGCGCCAGCTGGCGGTTGCCCCAGGCGGTCATGTGCATGCCGTCGTGTGTCAGCTGCCGCGGCGTGTGCTCGCCGCCGTTCTCGGCTTCGGCTTCGGCTTCGGCTTCGGCTTCGGCTTCGGCTTCGACGCCCACGCCTACGCCCATGCCGTGCATGCCGTGCATGCCACCGCCGGCGCGCGTCCCCGCGCTCGTGCCTGCCAGCTGCGCGAACAGATCGACCACGGGCACGCCCAGCTCCTCGCCCAGCTCGCGTACGACCTGCGCGTAGGGCGCCAGGCGTGCGTTCTCGGCCTCGGGGTCGGGCAGCAGTGGGTCGGAGATGTCCTCCACCGGCGGCGGCGTGAACAGCACGACGCGCGCGGGTGAGCGTTCGTCGTAGCGCTGGCCGCGGACGTGCTCGACCCAGGCGCGCAGGTCCGCCGCGAAGGCCTCGAGCCCCGCCGGTCCGTCGAATGACTCCAGCTGCCCCCAGAAGCCGAAGACCACGCTGGCGTCGCAGCGGTCGAGCCACTCGTCCTGGCTGCCGAAGCCCGAGGTGCGCTGCTGGACGCGCAGCGTGTCGGACGCGAAGCCCAGGTTGCGGAACACCAGCCGGTGTCCGGGCAGGCGCTCGTGCAGCAGGGTCTCGAGCCAGCCGTGGTGCTGCATGCGCTCGGCGACGGCGGGGCCCACCAGGCAGACGCGGTCTCCCGGACGCAGCAGCTCCTCGCCGGCGTGGGCGCTGGTTGCGAGTGACAGGGCGAGCAGCGCCAGCGACAACATCACGCGGGCGCGGCAGCGATGGGGGGCGGGGCCCGCGTCCATGTGAGCAACCTCCGGGGGGGCGGCCGCCGAGTGTATCCGTGCCGCCTCAGCGCTGCTCGGTCTGCGCTTGCTTGAGCGCCAGGCGCAGCTCCCGCACCAGCGCGTCGAGCTCCTCGGCCTCCTGGCGCAAGGCCTCGTTCTCGGCGCGCAAGGCGGCTTGCTGCGAGCCCTCGGCCGCGGGTGCGGGCTCCTCGCCGTGGTCGTGTCCGCCATCGCGGGCGTGCAGCCGCATCAGCGCGAGCTCGTGTGCGGTCTCCAACTCAGCCTGCTCCACACGCTGGAGCATGAAGAACGCCGAGAGCAAGCCGAGGCCCACGACGAGCAGGATGAGGGCGATGATCAGGCTGCGCATGGCGAGGCGTCCCGAGAGTTGGAGCCCGCATCATAGAGCACCCGGCGCGCGCTACGCTGGCGGCGTGATCCGTCCCGTGAGCAATCCGCCCAACCCCTGGCAGGGGGCCCACGTCGAGTGGCTCGGCGAACCGCCCCCGGCGCTGCCCGAGCTGCACGAGGAGCAGGCCAGCTCGATCCTCTCCAGGAACGACTCCCCAGATCTGCCGTTCCGCTGGAGCCTGAACCCGTACCGCGGCTGCCACCACGGCTGCGCCTACTGCTACGCCCGCACGACGCACGAGTACCTGGGCTGGGGCGCGGGCACCGACTTCGAGAAGCGCCTGGTGGTGAAGAGCAACGCGGCGCAGCTGCTGGCCGCCGCCTTCGCGCGCAAGAGCTGGGTGGGCGAGCGCATCGCCTTCAGCGGCGGCACCGATTGCTACCAACCGCTGGAGGCCGACTACGGCCTGACGCGTGCCTGCCTGGCTGTCTGCCTCGAACACAGGAACCCGGTGGTCGTGCTGACCAAGGGCGCGCTCGTGCGCCGCGACGCCGAGCTGCTCGGCGCCCTGGCGCGGGAGGCGCGCGCCACGGTGCAGATCTCGATCCCGTTCGCGGATCAGCCCAGCGCCGGCGCGCTGGAGCCCGGTGCCAGCTCGGTGGCGGCGCGTTTCGACGCCATCAGGGTCCTGGCGGAGCAGGGCGTGCCGGTGGGGCTGGCCATCGCGCCGCTGATCCCCGGCCTCAACGACAGTCAGGTGCCCGAGCTGCTCGAGCGCGCCGCGGCGGCGGGCGCGGGCTCGGCCTGGACCATTCTGCTGCGCCTCCCGGGGAGCGTGCGCCCGGTGTTCGAGCAGCGCTTGCAGGAGGCTCTGCCCGGCCGCGCGCGCGCGGTCATGTCCGCCCTGCGCGAGATGGGAGACGGCCGCGTGTCGCGCGCGGGTTTCGGCCAGCGCATGGTCGGCAGCGGTCCGCGCTGGCAGGCGCTGGAGGACCTGTTTGCGCTGCACTGCCGGCGCCTGGGCCTGTCGCCCGGCGAGCGCGCGCCGAACGATGGGCCGACGACGTTCCGGCGCCCCGGCGACGGTCAGGGGGAGCTGTTCGCGCCCTGAGCGCGGCGCTCGACACGAACCGGGCGGCTCCCGACGCCAGCTGCGTTGCGCCCCACGCTAGCTGCGTTGCGCCCAGCGCCAGCAGGCGTGCGCCCCGCGCGAGCCGCGCTCCGGTCAAGTCGTCGCGTGCGCGCGCCGATGGCAGTCTCTCCGCGGGTGACCGCACGAGAGGTCCGAGCGTCCATGATGAGCTGCGCGTCCAGTGCCCCCCAATGGTCGCAGCGCCGACGTGATCGTTGCGGCCGGTCGCGCGCGCCGGGCTTCACGCTGGTGGAGCTGCTGATCGTGGTGATCATCCTGGCCATCCTGGCGGCCGTCGTGATCCCGCAGTTCAGCAGCTCGGCCGACGAGGCCCGCCGATCCCGCTTCGTCGACAACCTGCGCAGCTTCGTGAGCGCGGCGTCCCTTGTGTTCGAGAAGAACGGCGAGCACATCGAAGACGGCAGCTCGGGTGTGCTCCCGGCGGAGCTGGCCAACTACATCAAGGCCGCATCGTGGGAGCACGGCACGCCTATGGGAGGCGTGTGGGACAGCGAGAGGGACTCGTTCGGCGTGGTCTCCGCGCTGGGCGTGCACTACCTCTCGGGCGGCAACCCGGGCGACGAGGAGTTCGTGGCAGTGGACGCGCTGTTGGACGACGGCTCGTTGAGCAGCGGCGCGTTCCAGAAGCTGGGGGACGGCCGCTACTACTTCATCATGGAGCACTGAGCGCGTTCGCGGCGCGCTCCCCGGTACGCGCTCAGCGCAGCTCGAACTGATCGACGAAGATCGTCTCAGGTGGTGCTCCACGGACGGCGGCGACCTCCAGGATCAGCAGCACGTCGCGTCCGACCAGTGGGCCCAATGGGGCCTCGATGTCCTGCCATGCGTGGCGCGACGAGACCTTGCCGGACAGCTCGGTGGCCGGGACCAACCAGCGCGGCTCGTCGTCCGCAGCGGCGCCCGCCGTGCTCCCGTGGCCATCTGCGGTCGCGCCCTCAGGCTGGGCCGCCAGGGCCGCGCGGTCGACCACTCCCAGGCGCAGCCGCGCGCTGCCCAGGCTCCCGGCGGAGCGCGCCACGCGCACCGCGACGTGCTGAGCGTCCTCCTGAATCAGCACCCGCAACAGCACCCGGATGGGCGTGCCGGTCGTGGGTGGCGTCAGGCCCAACACACCCCGCGCGCCCGACGGCGGCCGGGGCTCCGGGCCCCGGCCCGGTGTCTTGGCGTACCAGGCTGCCGGGGTCTCGCCCTCAGCGGTGAACGCGAGCTGCGCCAGCTCATCCTCTCTGGTCATGGCCAGGGCGCCGGGGGCCGTGATCGGCAGGACCGCAGCCAGCGTCGGCAGGTCATACAGGGCTGGGTGGGCCGCGGCGTCTGAGGGCATGTCGTCCGCGTCCGGGGACAACGAGAAGCGCAGCCCGTGCGGGACGTCGCCGTTCGTACCGGCGAGCCGCACGAACACAACCGGCGGGCCGGCGACGGCCTCCACGCCGACGATCAGAAGGTGAGCGCCCGGCTTCAGCTTCAGCGGCGCCCGCAGCGCCGTCGCTTCGGCGGGGCGATGTTCGTGCAGGTGCGCGACGGCCTGACCGTCGATCCAGGCGCGCACGCCGCCGTCGCTGCCCAGCCAGAGGTAGCCTTCCCAGGCCTGCTCCGTGTGCACCCACGTGGCGAGGTAGCCGAAGCTCTTCGCCTTGAGCCCCGCCAGTGCGCCGAGGTCGAGCCGTCCGGGCCGGCTGGTCACCGCGCGCCATGGCTCGCCGTCCAGGGCCTCTTCGGCGCGAGCGTGTTCGGCGGGCGCGGCGCTGGCGAGCATGCGCTGGCCGCCCTTGTCGGCGTGGGGGCCCGACACGAGCCAGCGGCGGACGAAGGGCACGTCTGGCCGGGGCAGGCTGTCGCGCCAATGGGCCGACGTCACCTCCTCCGGCGGCCCATCCAGGTGGATGTCGAGTGAGCTCTGCCCAGGCGGCCCCTGGATGTGGGCCGCGATGACGTTCTCGCCCGGGTGCAGGCTGCGCAGCACGGCCTTGTCCAGCGGGAAGGCGCGGTACTGCTTGAGGCTCCACATCTCGCCCTTGCCGGCCTTCACGGCGTTGATCCAGATGCTGACGGTACCCTGGTGAAAGGCGCGTAGATCGAGCACCTCGTCGGGAGACCAGCGGAAGCTGCGGCGCACCCACAACTCGGAGCCGGTCCAGGGTGTGCGTACGACCAGGCCCGAGCCAGCTCCTACGCCGAAGCCCCCACGCCCGCGGGCCCAGTCGCTGTCGTCGAAGTTGCTCTTGGTCCAGCCCTTGGGAGGCTCTTCCGTGGTGTAGGCCCAGGTGGGCACGAAGGGTCCGGTCTCGTCGCTGGTCCGCGTCGCGCTCCGGATCGGCGCGCTGCCGGCACTCTCCGCCGCCGGGCTGGCGCCTCCGGAGATCGTGACGCGCCTCAGGAACAGCAGCGCAAAGCAGGTGTTGGGCAGCGAGCCCCAGCCCCCTTCTGGAGACTCATGGGCCAGCAGCTCCAGCGCCCCCTGCCGATACCACGGCAGCCCCCCGATGGTCTTGCGCCGGCTCAGCGTGGCCACGCGCTCGATGCCGAAGAGGTAGTAGTAGTGGAACCAGTCGCCGCGTTCGTAGATCGGAAAACGGTCGCCTGCCAGGCCGTGATCACCCACGGGACCGCCGCTGCTGGCATAGCGTTCATCGAGCCATTGCCAGCTGCGCTCGATGGCCTCATCCGCCTTGAGCTGGTGCGATTCGTACTGGCCGGCGGCCGCGAGCTGCTCGCGCGCCACGTGCAGCGTGGTGATGCCGGCCGCGGCCATGCTGCCCGATGCTTCCGGGAGCATGTTCTCGCTGTAGCGGAAGCCGCCGCCGCGGAGTTGTGTCTCCAACACGCCGTCGATGACGTGCGTCCAGAACTTCGGCGCTGTCTGATGGCCGTGGCGCGATGCGATGGCCAGCGCCAGCACGGCGAACTGGGTGTTGGAGAGCTCGGGCTCGCCTCCGGGGTAGCCCCACTGCTTCCTGCGCTTGTCGAAGTGCTGCTCCAACCACTGACCCAGTTCCGCGATGCGAGCAGCGTGGGCCGGGTCGTTCAGGGCGTCGAGCGCGAAGACGTAGGTGGCCACCGAGTAGGTCTTGAGCTCCGGCAAGGGCTCCAGGTACTCGAGCGCGCGGACGACGGCGGGGTCATCGGCGGGCAGGCCCGATTTGCGCATGGTGTAGAGCGCCAGCGCCGTGCTTCCCATGGGGAACTGGATCAGCCCGTCGAAGGAGCCGTCGTCGTGCTGGGCGGCGCGCAGCGCCTCGGCGCCGCGGGCGATGGCGGCGTTGACATCGAGGGACAGCTGCGGCGCCGCGGGCTGGGTCCACAGGCACAGCGACGCGAGGCCCAGGGCAAGGTTCCGGACGGACGCGAGGCCCAGCCTCCGTGGGGCTCCCGTAGCGCCTCGAGCCGGAGCGGCGGGTCCATGCTGTCGTGCCATGCGTCGATCCTCAGGTGTCACCCAGGCGGCTCGGAGGGGCAAGCCTGTCTTCTGATAGCAACCTCCGCTGTTCCCCCTGGAGGGAATCCAGGAACCCTACGCCATTCTCAGCTGCGATCCACGCCGTGCGGTAGACTCGACCCGGAAGAGAACGAGAGCCGGCGCGCCTGCCGCTCCACGCATACGATCCATACTGGGAGAAGCACCAATGAAGCACCTCACCCATGCTCTGTACTGCGCCACGATTCTGCTGAGCGCGGCCTTGCCTGTCCGCGCCGGCGGCGAGGACTACCTGCTCACCGTCGACGAGTTCGTGCCCACGGGCGAGGTGGTCGAGATCTGCATGACGACCTCGTCCGACACGATCTCGTGGCTGCTGGTCTCCATGGATCCCGGGCCGTTGGACACCCCCTACGGCAGTCTCGACGTGGGCCTGCCGCTGCTGTTCATCGAGCCCTTCTTCATCGGGGCCGGCCAGACCATGTGTTGCGCGACCGAGGTGCCCTGCGAGGCTGATTTCATCGGACTCACCGGGTACATGCAGTTCGTGGCCTTCCACACGGACGGCAGCGGGACGACCGGTCTCTCGAACCCCGTGACCATGACCATCGAGCTGGGCAGCTGCACCGATCCAGGCGACTACTTCAGCTACTCCCAGGGCGGCTGGGGCACGTCGTGTAGCGGCGGCGGCATGAATCCGGGCTGCTTGCGCGACGAGCACTTTGACAGCGTGTTCCCGAGCGGTTTGGTGGCTGGCGACCTCGACGGTCCTGACGCGGACGGCCTGTTCACGCTGCTGCTGACCAGCTCTCTGGCGGTCGAGACCATGATGCCCAATGGGGGCTCCGCCGCCTCGCTGACCGCCAACGAGACCGACCCGGGCTCGAGCGCCGCTGGGATCCTGGCCGGCCAGCTCGTGGCCGCCATCCTGAACGTGGGCTTTGACGACTTTGGTGTGTTCGACGACCTGAAGGAGAACGACACCATCCTGCTCGGAGACCTGTACTTCATCGACGGCGTGGACGCGGCCCTGCTCGGGCTCACCGTGCGCGAGGTCATCGCGCTGGGCAATGAGGCTCTGTCGGGCGACGTCAGCATCCCCCTCGGGGATCTGGTCGTGGCGCTTGAGATCATCAACGTGAACTTCCACACCGGCGACGACGACGACGGGAACCTGGGGCTGATCTACTAGCTTGCTGCCTCAGGGCTTGGCCCCGAGGTCACGACGTCGTGGATGATCTGAGCGGGGGTGTCGGGGCGGCTGTCAAAGGCCGCCCCGGCGCCCCCGTCTTGTGCTCGCCCGGTCGTTCGCCCAGCCCAGCCCTCAGTTGCTGCGCGAACCGCCCAGCAGGCCCAGTCGGTGGGCCCAGTACAGCAGCGTGAGCAGCGACGTGATGAAGGCCGCCACGTAGGTCATGGCCGCGGCGTCGAGCACCTTCTTGGCGCCCGCGAGCTCGTCGCTCTGCATGTAGCGTCCGGCCTCCAGCGAGAGCAGGGCGCGCTTGCTGGCGTCGAACTCCACCGGCAGGGTGATCAAGGTGAACACCGTCGTGGTGGCAAACAGCAGCACGCCGGCGATGGCCAGGGTGCTGCCCAGGGGCGTGGCCATGCCGCCCAGGAAGACGGCCGCGATGATGACGAAGATCGACATGCCCGAGCCGGTGTTGGCCACCGGCACCCAGGCCGAGCGGAAGGCCAGCATGCCGTAGCCCTCGGCGTGCTGCACGGCGTGCCCCACCTCGTGGGCTGCGATGCCGAGGGCCGCCATGGAGCGCTGCCCGTAGACCGCCTCGGACAGGCGCAGGGTGCGGCTGCGCGGGTCGTAGTGGTCGGTCAGCTTGCCGGGCACGGCCTCGACCGTGACGTCGTGGATGCCGTGGTCACGCAGGATGCGCTCGGCCACGTCCTTGCCCGTCATGCCGGTGCGCGTGTTGACCTTGCTGTACTTGGCAAACGCCATCTTGGTGCGCGCGCTGGCCCACAAGGACAGCGCCATGCCGATGCCCAGCACGAGCAGGTAGAGCGGGTCGAAGATCACGGGACGTCTCCAGGCGGGGCGGCTTCGCCCGGGATTCTAGCCTTGGAGAGGCAGCGCGCACGACCGCCCGCTCCGATCCCGCTGCAGGCCGCGCCCCCGCACCCTATGATGGTCCGCTCTGCGCCCTCGGAGAGCACCTGTGTCTCGCCCCTGTCTCCTCGTCGCTGTTCCGGCTGCTCAGGCTGTGCTGCTGGCCCTTACGCTGGGGGCCTGTGCCTCGGAGGGTGAGCCGCGGCATGAGATGCGCATGCCGCCGGCGGAACCGTCGCCGGCCTCGCCCGAGGTCGACCTGGCCCGGGCGCAGCTCGCCGCCGCGGCCATCGCGCCGCGGCCCTACAGCGCCGAGCAGATCCGCCAGGCCATGCCGGTGGGCTTCGCCACGCGCTACCTGGTGCAGGTCCCCGGGCGCGCCGCCGTGGTCTCGGTGACCCGCGTGCTGGCCGCCACGCCCACCGGCGCCACCCTGTGGCAGGGCCAGGAGACGCCTCTGGGTGAGGCGCTGGGCGCGCCCTCCGTGAGCGACGAGACCTGGATCGGCCTCCGTGACCACGCGACCTTCGTGGCGACCGAGACCCGCCTGCAGCCCGGCGCCTTGGTCACCACGCCGGCGGGGACCTTTCGTTGCACGCTCTTTACGGTCCGCGCCTACGCCGAGGGGCGCATGGTCGAGAGCCGCTTCCACTTCGCCGACGACAAGCCCGGTGCGCCCGTGCGCTATGAGCGTCTCGAGAACGACGAGACCACCTACCTGCTCACGCTGCTGTCCTACGGCCTCGACGCGGACGCTTATGCCGACACCGGCACAGCCGCTGATGCCGGCGAGCAGGTCAGCAGCCAGCCCCGCGAGCGGCCTCCCAGCGGCGGCTAGAGGTAGCGCGTGCGCACCACGTCCATGTGGTGGCGCTCGTGCCCGGCCAGGATCCAGGCCGCGGCGCGGGCGCTGACGCGCTGGCCCTCGGACTCGACGCAGCGGCTGCCCTCGCGCTGATCGAAGCTGGCGAACAGCGCCAGGTTGGCGCCCCGCAGCAGCTCGAGCTCGTGCAGCAGGTCGCCCAGCGGGCGCTCGTCGAAGCGGGCTGCGGCCACCCACGCATCCTGCTCGAAGCCGGGCACGCTGGCGCCGTCGCCGCGGCAGGCCGTCAGCGCGCGATAGCCGAACACGCGCTCGCAGTCGATCAGATGCCCCAGCAGCTCCTTGAGGCTCCACTTGCCGGACTCGTAGCGGTGGGTGGCTTGGGCCTCGTCGAGCGAGCCCAGCAGGGCGCGCCGCTGCTCCTGTTGCGCGGCCAGCAGGCTCAGGACATCGTCCTCGCTGACGAGGTCGACGTACTTGCCGAAGTACGCGGAGTACTCATCGGGCGCTGGGCGAGAGAGGGGCATGGCGGTCTCCACAGGAAGGCACAGTGTATCCCGCCGCGTCAGCGCCGCGGGTGGAGCGCCCGCGCGTCCCAGAGCGCGCTGGCCGAGGCGCGCTCGCTCTCCCAGATGCGCACGCTGCGGTCGCGGCCGCCGGAGATGATGCGGCGCCCGTCGGCGCTGAGCGTGACGGCGGTGATGGGCCCGTCGTGCCCGCGCAGCAGGGCCAGGGTCTCGCCGCTGTCGGTCTCGCGCAGGCGCATGCTGTCGCCGCGCACGGCCACCGACAGCACGCGCGATCCGTCCGCCGAGAGTGCCACCGCCGCCAGCCCGCGATGGGCGCCTTGCAGGATCGCGCGCGGTCTGCCGTCGGACGTGTTCCAGACCAGCACCAGGTCGTCGCTGGCCGAGGCCCAGCAGGCCGTGCTGCCGTCCGCCGACAGGGCCACCACGCCGTCGCCGTCCGCGCTGCCGGCGCGCAGTTGCACGGGGGCGTCCCAGGGTGCCCGCGCCAGGAGCACGCTGCCGTCCTGAGCACCGATCAGCAGCGTGCTGCCCGCGGCGTCCAAGGCCACGGACGAGACGGCTGTGCCTGTCAGCTCCACGCTGGCGAGCGTGCGACCGCTGGCGGGGTCCCACAGGCGCGCCGTGTGGTCGAGGGAGCCGGAGGCCACCAGGCGGCCCGCGCCGTCCACCGCCACGGAGGTGACGCGCGCGTCGTGGCCCACGAGGTGCGGCAGGGGGGCGCCGTCGGTGCCGCTCCAGAGCCGCACGAAGCGGTCGGAGGCGGCGCTGACCAGCAGCGATCCGTCGGCGCTGATGGCTGCGGCGCGCACACCGATGGCGTGGTCGGGCAGCGTGGCGATCAGGCGCCCGGTGACGCCGTCCCAGAGCAGGGCCCGCCCGCCGGTGAGCCCGCCGGAGACGATCACGCCGCCGTCGGCGCTGGCCGCCACCGCGCTCACCGCGTGCTCGTGTCCCAGCAGGGGCACGCTGGCGCCAGGCGTCGCGGCGTCCCAGAGCAAGGCTGTGCCGTCGCTGCAACCGGCCACGACCGTGCCGCCGTCGGCCGACAAGGCCAGGGCCATGAGCTGCCGCTCGTGGCCTGTGAGCACGGTCTGCAGCTCGCCCGTGAGCAGGTCGAACACGAAGGCGTCGTTGGCCTCGGACGAGGCGGACACCAGGCGCCGCCCGTCATCGCTCAGCGCCAGGTGGGAGACGGGGTGCCCGTGGGCGCGCACGCTGGTCACACCCGGGGCGTCGGGGCTCACGTCGCCGCTGAACGTCTCGGGGTCCCAGGCCAGCACGATGCCGTCGGCGCTGCCCGCGACCATGGGTGAGCCGCCGGCTCCCAACGCCACCACGATGCCCTCGAACCAATAGCGCTCCGAGACCAGGGCGGCGGCCTCCGGCAGCAGGTCGTACACCAGGCTCTTGCCCCGGGACGAGGCCGTGGCCAGGCGTGACCCGTCCGCGGAGAGGGCCAGGGAGATCGGCCCGGTGAGGGACTCGGCCGGGAGCTCGTAGCCGCCGTCGTCGGAGAAGCGCTGCACGCGCACGTGGCCATCCTCGGAGGCGCTGGCCAGGATGTCGCCGGAGCGCGAGAGGGCCACGGTCGTGATGGCTGCGCCGTGGGGCTCGAGGCGCGCGGCCACCCGAGCGCCGGCGCCATCCCAGAGCAGCAGCGATCCGTCGGCCCCGCCCGACACGAGACGCGCGCCGTCGGCCGAGAGCGCCACCGCGCGCACGGCCGTGGCGTGACCCAGCAGCGTGGCCAGCGCAGCCCCGTCGGCCCCGTCCCAGAGGCGCACGCTGGCGTCCTCCGACGCGCTGGCCACCAGCTGGCCGTCGGCGCTCAGCGCCACCGCGGTCACGGCGCCGGTGTGCCCCGTCAGGCGCAGCCGCACGGTGTCGGCGCGCAGGGCGGCGTGGCGCCACTCCCAGCCGCGTCGGTGGCTGGCGACGCGCCCCAGCATGGCGCGCGCCGCGGCGTGGTCGTTGCGCTCCAGGTGCATGGCGCTGGCGCGGATGGCGGCCAGGTAGCCCTGCCGCTCCGCCTCACTGGCGCGCTCGGCGGCCAGCTCCGCGTTGCGCTGGGCCTGCAGGGCCAGCTGGTCGGCGCGGGCCTGCTCGCTCTCGGCCTTCTGGCGCAGCACGACCTCGTTGGCCAGCAGCAGCGAGATGACCACCAGCGCTGCGCTCACCAGGGTCATGGCGGTGGTCCAGGCCGGATGCCGGCGGGACCACTTGAGGGCGACGGTGCGCCAGCCCTGGCGCCGGGCCTTGATGGGTTCGTCGGCCAGGAAGCGCCGTAGATCCGCGGCCATCTCGCCCATGCCGGCGTAGCGCGCGCGGCGGTCCTTGGCCAGCGCGGCCAGGCAGATCACGGCCAGGTCCTCGGGCACGCGCGAGCGGTAGCGGCGCGGGTCCGGCGGGTCGTAGGACAGCACGCGCTCCAGGATCATGTCGCCCGTGTCGCCCTCGAACGCGCGCCGCAGGGTGAGCGCCTCGTACATCACCGCGCCCAGGGAGAACACGTCGCTGCGCCCGTCGATGGCGATGCCGTCGCCGCCCGCCTGCTCGGGGCTCATGTAGGGCCAGGTGCCCAGCAGCCCGGGCCGCGCGTCGGCGCTCTCTCCGGGCAGGTAGGCCAGGCCGAAGTCGGACACCCGCGGCCGGTCGTCCGGGCCGATCAGGATGTTGCTGGGCTTGAGGTCGCGGTGCAGGATGCCGGCGTCGTGGGCCACCTGCACGGCCTCGGCCACGGTGGCAAGCAGCTCCGCCAGCTCGCGGTAGGTGCGCGCGTTGCTGGCGGGGCGGCTGCGCTGGCGCTCGATCCAGCTGGCCAGGGTCAGGCCCTCGCCCACCAGCTCCTGAGCGATGTAGTGCACGCCGTCGGCCTCGCCTGCTGCATAGACCGTCACCAGACCGGGGTGTGTGAGCCGCCCGCCCGCCCGGGCCTCGCGCCCCAGCAACTGCACGCTGGAGCTGTCGGTGCGGCCGGGCCGCAGCAGCTTGAGCGCCACGCGCCGCGACAGCGAGAGCTGCTCGGCCTCCCACACGTGGCCCATGCCGCCCTTGCCGATGCGGCGCAGCAGGCGGAAGTCGCCGGCGATGATGGCGCCGGGCACGGCGGCCACGGTGGGCCCGGCCACCACCGCGGCGTGCTCGGTGCCGTGGAAGAACGACTCGTCCACCAGGGCCTCGGGCAGGGCCGATTCCAGCCGCGCGTCCAGCTGGGACCAGCGCGTCCAGAGGCTGCGCAACTCGCGCTCGTGCCGGGGGTACTGCGCCACGTAGCGCTCGAAGTCCGCACCCTCGTGGGCCTCGAGCTGGTCGAGATAGAGGTCGAAGAGGGCCTCTGCGTCGGGGCCGTCAGGCATCGAAGGGCTCGGCGGGCGGGTGCGATCCGGCGCGCGTGTGGATCCGGCGGGCGTGTGTGGGCGGCGCGCGCGGGACAGCCAGGGTATCAACGGAAGCGGGGCGCGCAGCGGGCCCCAGCTCCCGGTTCTGTCTCTAGGCTGGCTGACAGGCGTCAGTGACGGGTTCGAGGCGTTCCCGCCGGCCGCGAGGCGCCTACACTGGGGAGGGAGGCGCGATCCGGCGCCCGCCCATGCCCTGGAGGCCGGCCGTGGCTGATGCTCCCGATGACGACGTAGACCCGCCTGGGCCCGGCGCTGGGTCGCAGGCGGGTGGCGCCGGCTCCGACCGGCCGGGCCAGGCGTCGGATGTGTCTGGTCAGGGGCTGGATGGTTCTGGCGAGGGGTCCGATGCGTCGGGCACGGGTTCGGAACCGGCCGGCGGGGGGGGCGACGCGCCCGGCGACGATTCCCTGCTGGCTTCGGTTTCGCCGGACGACCTGCCGGACTTGACGGAGTCGATGCACCTGCTGCGGGCCGCCCAGGACGGGGACGAGCTGGCGCTCGATGAGCTCTTCCGGCGCTACGAGGCGCGGCTGTCGCGCATCGTGCGCATCGGGCTCAGCGCGCGGCTGCGGCGCGTGGTCGAGACCGTGGACGTGGTGCAGGAGACCTACCGGGCGGCCCTGCGGCGCATCGGCGATCTGGAGCTGCGCAGCACGGCGTCGATCCTGCAGTGGCTGGCCAAGATTGCGCAGAACCAGATGCTCGACACGCACCGTCGCTTCTACGGCCTCAAGCGCGATCGGACCCGCGAGGTGCGGCTGGGCTCGGGCGCGCGCGGCGAGAACGAATCCAGCAGCGCGGGCCCGGGGGCGGTGCCGGCGTCGCCGACGCAGACGCCGGCGGACCTGGCGGCCCAGAGTGAGCTGCGTCAGATCGTGGATCAGGCCGTGTCCGAGCTGCCCGACGACTACCGCGAGGTGATCATGCTGCGCACCTACTACGGTGGCAGCTGGGAGTGGGTGGCCGAGCAGATCGGGCGGCCGGGGTCCGACGCGGCGCGCCAGCTGCACCGCCGAGCGCGCATGAAGCTCTCGCGCATCCTGATGGAGCGCCTGCCTGACGGCGCGTTCTGAGGCCGGGCGGGTCGCGTGGCCTGCGGGCGCGGGCCTGGGCTTGCGGGTGCCTGCCTGCGGGTGCGGCCTGGCCATGCGGTCTGCTCGGCCGCGTTCAGGGCCCGGCTCTCGCCCCAGCCGACGCTGGGCGCAGCCCAGGCAGAAGGTGGACCGGCGAGCGGTCCCCACCGCTCGCCGGTCCGGTACTGATCTCCCGAATCCGGCTTCAGCTCATGGCCACGCCGAACGCCTCGCTGCCGTCGAGGACGGGCAGGCGGTCCGACAGGCCGAGCAGCTCAAGCGTCTCTCTGATCTCACGGGCGGGATGTGCCAGAGCGATCGAGCCCCCCTGGCGGCGCATGCGCATGTTGGCTCCAAGCAGGGCTGAGACCCCGTTGCTGCTCACGAAACGCACTCGCCGCATGTCGACCACGAGCTGCCGCGCCCCCAGCGCGGTCAACCGGTCGACCTCCCCCAGGAACTCATCTCTGCTGAAGACGTCGAAGTCGCCGGTGAGAATGACCCGCCCGACATCGCCGTACATCTGGGTGAAGTAAGTCATGTTGGTGCTCCTGACAGATCCCACGTGATGCTGCTTCAGGGGAGAACGGCACTGGGGCGATTGCCCCATTCCCCAAGAAGTTGGGGCGAGGCTGTCAGATGGCCTGCGGACGGCGCTCCGGGACGGGGTCAGACGGCTCGGAACAGGCGTCCCAGGGCGCGGACCGGGACAAACAGCCGCTCCCAGGCGCCGTCGGCCACGCTACGCACGATGAAGATGCCGCCAGCCAGCATGAGCAGGACGCCGGCCACATCCAGGATCATGGGCAGCAGCACCACCGCCGTCAGGATCAGGAAGGCCAGGGCCAACAGGCGTACCAGGCGCTGCTGCCGGCTGAGGCGGCGTTCCAACTCGTGGACGCGCTGTTCCAGCGCGGCTCCGTCCTGTTGTCCGAACATGTTCATGGGTACCGGCTCCGTTGGGCAGCCCGGGACTGTGAGGCTCCGCCACGGGCTCGGCAGGAGAGGGGAGCGCGGACGTGGAGAGACTCGGGCTCGTGTGGGCCCGGGCCGCGACCAGCGCCGCGCGGGGCCTCCTGAGCCCCTGGCGCCCAGGCTAGCGCAGGACGCGCCGTTGCGGAGGGACGGATCTCCAGCCCGATCTGGCGGTCATGGTTGGCCCCGCCGCCGGTCTTGCCTGGGCGGCGAGCTGGGCCAGCCGGTCGGTCGCGGCGATGGAGGCCGAACGCAGGCCCCCGGGTCCCGCGCCAAGGTCAGTCCTGGCTGGGCGTGGCCGCGCGCTTGCGGCCCTTGGCGGGCTTGATCAGACCGGCATCCAGCAGCACCCGGTAGGCGCCCTTGGAGCTGATGGTCTTGAGCGCCTTGGTCGACAGCTTGACCCGCACATACACACCCAGTTCGGGCACGTAGATCTTCTTGGTCTGGATGTTCGGCTTGAACGTCCGGCGGCTCACCCCGGTGGTCTTGAGGCCGATTCCGCCCTTGGGCTTGGCCAGACCGCGCCGGGCAATCGAGTTGCCCTTGCGGGTGCGGCGACCAGTGATCTGGCAAACGCGCGCCATTCGATCTCTCCGGGTGAGGGTCCGCCGCGGGTGCGAGCGGTGTTCCAGCGACCAGCCAAGAGGCCCGTGAGGAGGGCCTCTCTCCGGTCAGAAGCGAGCCGTGCAGGGTAGTCGCAGGGGCGGTCGGCGGTCAAGGGATGGGGCTGGGCAGGGGCTGGGCAGGGGCTGGGCAGGGGCTGGGCAGCGGCTGGGCAGCAGATGGCCGGGTCCCGGGTCGGGGCGCCCATGCCACCGGCAGACGTCACAGCATCGGGAGGGGGCTCAGCTACTGTGCCCAGGGCGCCGCACGGCCACGAGCAGTGCGGGCCCAAACCGCGTCCACAGATCCGAGGGGCCCATGCTCCGGGCGGCAGCAGGCAGCTCGAGCGTGATCACGGGCAGGCCGCCATCCAGACCCAGGAACGAGCCTAGGGAGCCCGGCCGCGCCCCGAGCTGCCGGGCCGGTAGCGAGCAGGCGGCGCCCATGGCGCGGGCGACCTCGGCGCCGGGGCCATCCCAGTCCACCAGGCCCATCCAGCCGTGGATGCTCACGATCAGCTCGGGCTCGTGGCGCTCGATCAGCTCCAGCAGGGTGCGGGTCTCGGGCTGGTGCTCGGAGCGCTGGGACGCGCGCTGGTTTGAGGAAGGGTAGTCGCGGTTCAGGTCGACGCCCTGGGCGTTGCGTCGCGTGCCGGCTGCCAGGCCGTCCGGGTTGAGTACGGGCACAATCACGACGCGGGTGCTCTGCAGCAGCTCAGGCCGGCGGGCGAGCAGCCGCGCCAGCTGCTCCAGCAGGGGCGTGCCGGCGGCCTCGTTGCCGTGGATGCTGGCCAGCAGCAGCACGCAGCGCGGCCCCTCGCCCAGCACCTGCACGTGGATGGGGCGACCTTCCACCGAGCGGCCGGCGTGCGGGCCCGGCGCCTCGACGACTGCTGTCGCGGGGGTGGACAGGCTGGTTGGCCGCGGGGAGGCGTCGGCCGTGGCGCGGAGCGCGGGGTGGGGCGGCGCCGGGGCCCGCGGCGCAGCACAGCCGCTCATGAGCGCCAGCAGCGCGGCGGCCCAGGCGGCCCCGTTGACGTGGCGAAGTCGGGTGAGCCGGGCTGAACGTCCCTGCGCCAGGCCGGCGCGACGCCGTCGCTTCGCGCCATGACGCGCGCGCCTCATGTGCCCCCAGAGCCCGCTCACAGCAGCGGGCTGAGCACGCCGGCCGCGTTCTCTCGCAGGCGGCGGTGCCAGGGGCGGGAGGGCCAGGCGCTGGCGGATACGCGCACCGACTGGTGCATGTAGGTGCGCTGCAGGAAGCGCACCTTGCTGGCAAAGTCGCTGTCGAAGACCAGCGTCGAGACCTCGAAGTTGAGCTCGAAGCTGCGGCGGTCGAAGTTGGCCGTGCCCACCAGGGCGGCGCTGCGGTCCGCCGTCATGACCTTGGCGTGCAGCAGTCCGGCCTCGAACTCGTAGATCTGGACGCCCGAACTCAGCAGCTCCTGGTAGAGGCTGCGGCTGGCGGCGGCCACCAGCGGGCTGTCGTTGCGCGCGGGCACCACCAGCACGGTGCGCACGCCGCGCTGCGCCGCCGTGCACAGCGCCACGACCTCCGCCTCGCCTGGCACGAAGTACGGCGTGGTGAGGATCAGCTCCTCGCGCGCCAGGTGGAACGCCGACTGGATGATGGCGCGCAGTCCCTCGTGCTCGTCGGTGGGGCCGGTGGGGATGACCTGCGCGGCCACACCGCCGGGGACCACCGGCGGCTCGATGGAGAGCACGTCGCTCAGGTCCTCGCCGCTGTCGAGGAACCAGTCCTCCACAAACAGCTCGCTCAGGTCGAGGATGCAGGGGCCGACCATGCGGATGGTGGCGTCGACCCAGGGTCCAAAGCCGGGTTTGGGCGCGAAGCTTGGGTCGACGATGTTCTGCGAGCCGGTGTAGCCCACGCGTCCGTCGATTACGGCCAGCTTGCGGTGGTTGCGCAGGTCGATGCGCGAGAGCGCCGCGCGGGCCAGGTTGGCGGGCAGGGCGGCCACCACGTGTACGCCGGAGCCGCGCAGCTCGCTCACCAGCGACGATTCCATCAGCGTGCGGCTGCCGACGGAGTCGACCAACAGGCGGCAGGCCACGCCGCGCTCGGCCGCTCGCTGGAGCGCCCGGCCCACCGCCACGCCGCTCGAGTCCGGCTCGAAGATGTAGAAGAGCAGGTGGCAGTGCTGCTCCGCGCCGTCGATGTCGGCTATCAGCGACTCGATCACCGCCTCGCTGACGCCCATGATCTTCAGGTCGTTTCCGCCGCGTGCAGGCACGCCGCCCATCTTCTCGGCCAGCGCGGACACGGTGCGCAGGTCGGGGGCCAGCGGCGGGTATTGCCCCAGCCTGCCGTGGGGCCAGCCCTGCTCCCGGATGCGCTCGACGATGCGCCCGTGGCGTTGCCGGCGCCGGCGGCCCAGCCGCGCCTCGCCCACCATCAGGTACATGAGCACGCCGATGATCGGCAGCAGCACGATGACCATGATCCAGGTCATGTTCACCGACGGCCGCCGCGGCCGGCGCACCAGGAGCCAGCACACCGCGATGAGCTGCGCGGTCAGCTCGCAGGCAACCAACAGCCAGTGCGTCCAGGTCAGCGCGATGTCGGGGCCGTCACCCGGGAGCAGCGCGGGGCTCAGCAAGGCGAGGGCGGTTGCCAGGAGCATGGCGTAGACCAGCGGGGCCGCCGGAGCGACGGGCCCCGGGTGCACAGACGGTAACCCGGCGCACGCGCGCGCAGTAGCAGCCGGCGCGCCGGAGCCGCTAACATGGGGGCATCCGGGAGCCGCGCCATGAACGTCCGCCGTATCTTGTGTCCGCTCGATTTCTCCGACGCCAGCCGGGCCGCGTTGGCCATCGCCGAGGACATGGCGCGGGTCTTTGACGCCGAGCTGGTGCTGGTGCACGTGGTGGAGCCGGTGCTCTACCCCGTCGACTACGGGCTGGCCGCCACGGCCACGCTAGACCTGGAGCAGGAGGCGCGCGCCGGAGCCCAGGCCGCGCTGGAGCCGCTGGCCGACGAGGTCACGGAGCGCGGCGTGCGCTGCTCCAGCCGCCTGATCTCGGGCACGGCCGCAGCGGCCATCTGCGACCTGGCGGCCGAGCTGGAGGCGGGCCTTGTGGTCATGTCGACCCACGGCTTCACGGGTGTGCGGCACCTGCTGATCGGCTCCACCACCGAGCGCGTGGTGCGACGCTGCTCGTGCCCCGTGCTCACGGTCAAGGCCGGCGACGCGACGGAGGGTTGAGGCCAGCAGCTCGGCGCCCGCGCGCCCAGGGGCGGCTACGCTGACGCTGGTGAGGTGCTCGCCCGAGAGTCCGCGCGCGCCTCACACCAGGCGTTCGTTCCACCAGCGCAGCATCTCGCCCAGGCGATGCAGGCGCATGTCGGGCGGACCGCCGCGGCTCATGCCGTGGCTGGTGTTGCGCGGGTAGCGCACGAAGCGCACGGGCACGCCGCGAATGGCCAGGGCCGCGTGCACCTGCTCCGACTCGGCGATGTTGCAGCGCAGATCGCCCTCGCTGTGGATCAGCAGGGTCGGCGTGCGCACCTTGCCCAGGAACTGCTGCGGGCTCATGTCCCAGAGCGCCTTGGTGTCGTCCCAGGTGTTGCCGGGCAGGAAGCTGTCGGGCCAGATGTAGACGTCGCTGGCTCCCCACATCGAGACCATGTTGGACACGCAGCGGTCGGAGATGGCGGCCTTGTACATGCGGCTGTGGCCGATGGCCCAGAGCGTCATGTAGCCGCCGAAGCTGCCGCCCATGATGCCCAGGCGCGAGGCGTCGCAGAAGGCCTGCTCGCTGGCCCACTCGCTCACGGCGCGCACGTCGTCCCAGTCCTTGGTGCCCCAGGCGTGCTGGATTCCGGCGCACACGTCGCGGCCGTAGCCCTTGCTGCCGCGCGGGTTGCTGTAGATCACCACCCAGCCCTGGGCGGCCATGAGCTGGAACTCGTGGAAGAAGGCCCAGCCGTACTGCGCCTGCGGCCCGCCGTGGATGGTCACGATGGTGGGGCGCTTGCGCCGCGGCGACGCGCCGGGCGGCAGCATGACCCAGGTGTGCACGCGCGTGCCGTCCTCGCTGGTGACCCAGCTGGCCTTGGGGGTGGAGATGTTCAGGCCCGCCAGCACCTCGCGGTTCACGTCCGTCAGCGCGCGCGTGCTGAGCGTGACGTCCGGCGCGCGGCCGGTGAGCCGGGGCACGTCCGCCACGTGCACCTCCGGCGGGTGCGTCACCGTCTCCAGCGTCACGGCGAGCCGCTTGCCGTCGGCGCTCAGATTGCCGAGCCGCACCTGCTTGCGACCGGATGTGTGGAAGCACAGCGGGCCGCCGCCGGCGGACACCGTGGCGAGGTGCGTCTCGCCGTGATGGCCGATCTGCAGCCACAGGCGCCGCCCGTCGGGGTGCCAGGCGAAGCTGGCGGAGAACTCGATCTCGGCGCAGTCGCCCAGGGTGGGGGCCAGCAGGCAGTGGTCGCTGCGTCCGGTCAGGCTGCGCGCGCCGCCCTTGGATACGTCGGTCACGAACAGCTCGACGTTGTCGCAGCCGCGGGAGCCGTCCTCGTCGATGACGCCGGCCCAGGCGATGCGCTTGCCGTCGGGCGAGAAGCGCGGGCTCATCTTGGGGCCCGCCGGCATGTCGGGCAGGGCGCGCAGCTTGCCGCTGGCCACGTTCAGCAGCAGCAGCTCGGTGGCCCAGTCCCGGGCAAAACCGCGCTTGTCGCGGTTGGTGGCCAGGGCCAGGCTGCGCCCGTCGGGCGACACGTCGAACTCGAAGCTGCCCGTGGCGTCCTTGTCCCACAGCGTGCGCGTGGAGCCATCGGCCAGATCGACGCGCATGAGCACGAAGCGCTGGGCGTCGAAGTAGCCGTCGCCGTCGTAGCGATACCACGGGTCGTCGATGACGCGCGGCGGGTCCGACAGACCCTGCTCGGCGCGCGAGGCCGCGGCCGCAGCGGTCCAGCTCTCGGCGGTGGCGCGCCAGCTGATGAACAGCGCGTCGCCCGCGGGCGACCAGCGCAGCGAGCCCAGGGTGCCCTCGGGCAGGTCGGTGAGCAGCCGCGCCTCGCCGCCGTCCGCGTCGATCAGCGCCACCTGCGGGCGGCCCTTGCTGTGCGTGCGCACGAACGCCACGCAGGCGCCGTCGGGTGACCAGCGCGGCTTGCCGTCGTGCTCGCCGCTCGTGAAAGGCAGGGGCTCGCCGCCCTCGGCATCCGACATCCAGAGCTGCGTGCGGTAGCTGTTCTTCTCGCCCACGGATTTGACGACGTAGACGACGCGCTCGCCGTCGGGTGACAGCGCGGGAGCCGACGTCGAGCGCAGGCGCAGCAGATCGTCAGCGGTGATGTTGCGACGGCGTGACTTGGTGGTGCGAGCTGCCATGACGGATCCTCGGTGGTTCGGCGGTCAGCCATCGACGCTACCACGCGGGCGCCGCCCATCGCCGCTCTGCACGCAGGGGTGCGCTGGGTGCGCTTCCGCCCAGCGCGGGACGGGCGGCGTTGTCCGAGACGGATGGCGCAGGCCTGCTCGCTCGGCGCTGCTCGCGGGCCGGCGAGCGCCGCGTCCCTCCGCCGGCGTTGGTGACAGTCCGTTGACAGGTGGCTCCTGCTTGGCGGCTACCCTGGCCGCATGGCCTCGCGAAACCTGCGCGCTCCCTCCGGGCCCGGCCGGGCGTTGGCGCCCGCGGTCCTGGCTGCGGGGCTGGTCTCGGCCGTGGCGCTGGTGTTCGCCGCCAGCCTGACCCGAGGTGACGAGGCGCAGGAGGGCCAGGCCACGCTCGCGCGCGTGTCCGGCGAGGTGGCCAGCGCGGTGGAGGCCACGGCCCGGCGCCTGCTCGCGGCGCCCCCGGCCGACCTGCCGAGCCTGGTCCTGGCGCCGGTCGCCTGGCGCGCCGCCGAACCCAGAGCGCAGGACGCCGAGCCCTCGCCCGCGTTCGATGCGCTGCTGGCCGAGGCGCGCTCATGGCGTCGGCAGGGCGAGCAGGCCCAGGCGCTGGAGCTGGTGCTCGAGGCCGCCGACAAGGACGTGGACGCGGTGCGCCTGGGCCAGGCGCGGCTGCTGGCTATTCAGCTCGCCCTGGGCCTGGAGCAGCCCGGCGTGGCGAGCGCGCAGTGGGCGCGGCTGCGCGACGGCCTGCGCGGCGACGAGGTCTCGGACGACACGTCGCTGCTGCTGCTGTCGGCGCTGGCGGTGCGCCCCGCGCTCTCCCAGGCCGATGCCCAGGACGCCGCGCGCGCGTTGGCCGCCGACTGGCTGGCCGGGCGGCTGGCCCTCGCCGGCCAGGCGCCGCGTCTGGCGCCCCGGGGCGACGGCACCCTCGCGCCCGTGGAGGACCCGGCCCGCGCCGCGCTCTGGCGCCGGTTGCTGGAGGTCCTGCCCGAGCACGAGTCCACGGCCCTGACCGCCGAGCTGCGCCCGC
>Ga0164313_10001203_pt1 | contig 22732 bp, 23 predicted proteins | sample GuaBasSedimGuay4_FD_113735 | JGI IMG/M metagenome (GOLD analysis project Ga0164313, IMG submission 113735) | Subseafloor sediment microbial communities from Guaymas Basin, Gulf of California, Mexico - Guay4, Core 4569-4, 0-3 cm | ecosystem: Environmental > Aquatic > Marine > Hydrothermal vents... | reverse complement strand
TAGTATTCGAGCCCGCTGGCGCCCCGACCGAATTCGACACCTACACGCCCGTGTTCCAGTTGTCTTTCAAACTGTACGTCAACGAGTTCATGGCCGACAACTCCATGACTCTTGCCGCGCCCGGTGAATACGAGACTCCTGCCGAGGCATTTGTGGACTGGATCGAGATCTTCAATCCCGGCGCAGAGCCTATTGATGTCGGCGGTATGTACATTACCGATGACTTGACCGTCCATGGATACCAGATCCTGACAACCGCACCCGATTCGACCACCATCCCGGCTGGCGGGTATCTGGTGCTGTACGCGGACAAGGATCTCATTCGTGGTGTGCTGCATGTGGATTTAGGACTAAAAAGCAGTGGTGAGGACGTGGGCCTGTTCGCCGATGATGGCAACGGCAACATCCTGCTGGTCGACGGTTACACTTTCACCGGATCGACCCTGGACGTTTCCGAAGGCCGCGAGACCGACGGCGACGAGAACTGGACAACCTTCGTCACCGCCACTCCGGGCGCAAGCAACTCCGGGAAGTAACGTGAAGAAGCTTCAGACATTTCCGGCAGTGTTGCTGTTGGGTCTGATCCTCTGCGGGGGCTGCGACAGTGATCCTGCCGCGGCCCCCGTAACGGGGCCTCAACTGGTTGAAATCGACACGGTGGAGTTGTCCAACGTTCCCGAACCGTCGGGACTCGCTTTTGATCCGGACGGCAAGCATCTGTGGACTGTCAGTGACCAGACGGGAAGTGTGTACCGCCTCACTACCGGCGGCTCCCTGGTGGAAACCCTTGATATCGGCGGCCAGGATCTGGAAGGCATCACGGTGGATCCCACCGACGGCACCCTGTTCGTGGTGGAAGAGGGGATGGGCCAGGTAATCCACGTGGATCGCGAAGGTAAGATCCTCGGGCGGTTGACCCCGGCCGGTTTGCCTGACATGGGCAACGCCGGTCTCGAAGGCATCACCATCGATACGCGCACCGGGCACCTTTTTCTGCTGAAGGAAAAGGAGCCCGGTCTGCTGGTCGAGATGGACCGTGAGGGCACCGTGTTGGCAACCATCGAACTGGATTTCGCCGCCGACTATTCCGGCCTGGCTTTCGACTCCGCCGCCGGGCAGTTGCTTGTCATCAGTGACCAGTCAGAGACCCTGACCTGGTGCACAACGGACGGCAAACCGAAACGAACCCTGGCCACCGGCCTGGAAAAGGGGGAGGGCATCGCCCTTGATCCGGACCAGGCAGTGCTCTACGCGGTCAGTGACAGTTGGGAAACTTTGAGCTCTTACCGGGTGAGTGAATAATCAATCGCTCCGGTCGTGGAACCTCGAATGGGAAAGAGAGAGATGATCATGGCCAAGGAAGAACTCAAGATCGGGGAAATCTCCAAACCCCGTTTCGAATTCCGCACCTTCGGGCAGGATTTCGACGATGCCGCGCACCTGATGGCGCGACTTTCCGTGCCGGTCCCCGAAAAAGTATGGGAACGTGAATCAGACGAGATCTACATCCTGTCCCGCGCCAACGATATCAACAACATGAAGATCCGCGACGGCAAGATGGACATCAAGACCTTCGTGACGGAAGTCGACGGCCTCGAGCAGTGGAATCCCCTGATGAAGGGTGAATTCCCCATCGCGGCGACCATGCTGAGTGAGGATGTTTTCCCCGCCTTCCAGGTCGAAGCTCCCGAATTCAACCAGGATGCCTACACCCTCGACGAGTTCCTGGACATGATCCGCGCCCATCCCGATCTGCAGGCCGTCAAGATCCACAAGCAGCGTTTCGGCTTCATGGTCAACAATACCATCTGTGAAGTGGCCCATGTCCTGATCAACGGTGCCGAGGTCGTTTCCATCAACTCGGAATCCACGGAGATCGAAGACATCAAGAAGACGATGGAGGATGTCGGTCTGGTCGGCGTGGAGAACATCAACTACCTGCAGGCCATCAAGCGGGTCATCGGCTGGATCGAGAAGGATTTGGCCAACTGACCTTCTTTTTGCTTTTTTTACCGTTGCAAAGGCCCCCCGGGGGGCCTTTGACAATGGAACTTTCCCGGGAATATGCTATATTTATGAACGAGTTCGGTTCCGAACTTCCCACTGGATATCTGGATGGGGGCGACCTGGCTTCGACGTGGTCGGGGGACCGTAGACTGCATGCCGAGATTCCATGTGCTCGTTAAACGGTGGAAAAACCATTAAGTGACGAAAACAATTTCGCACTGGCTGCTTAAATAGCAGCTCGTCCCGGTAGCCGGGGGTCACCGAACAGCTACCAATGGGGCGCCGTAACCGGTGTCTAGTTCCGATTCAGGTCTCTGGGGTCGGGGCGAAATTTAAGTGAGGCTAGCCTGGCGGGATGGAGTGTGATCTGGCCTCCCATCAGGTTAAATAACAGATCACTATGCATGTAGACGTCTACGGAGTACCGGTTACGGACGCGGGTTCGATTCCCGCCGCCTCCACCAATCCTTTTTCTGTCTTCCCTTTAATTGCGGGACGGCGCGCTACGCCATCCATGGCTTCGCGTGCCTCGGCACGAAGACCGTTTGGGCATCCATGCCCAAACGGTCTTCGTGACGCCCTCAATTCAAGGGAAGACAGAAAAAGGATTGGTGGAGGCGGTGGGAATCGTAAGAAGTGGCTGGATCAGCTGGGGGTTGGGGGGAATTCCCCAAGGCCCCCCGGGGGGTCTTATTGCAGGGATATTGGATATCCATGCAAGTGCAGACAATAAAAATCCACCGGAGCTGCGGAAGTATGAATCAGCGGCGCCTGATCAGAGCGACCATGAAATATGCGGCACCCGTCAGCAGGATGGTGACCGCGCCCGCGGGAAGATCGGGGCCATAACTCAACGCCAGACCGCTGGTGGTCAGGACGATGCAGGCGACCGTCGCAAGCAACATCATCTGCCACAGCCGTCGCGCGAAGAGATTGGCCATGGCTGCGGGCAACGTCAACAGGGCGATGACCAGGATGATACCCACCACCGAAACCAGAAGGACCACCGTCAGCGCCGTCAACCCCAGCAGCAGAAAATAGAAACGCTGCACATGGACCCCGCGCAGTCCCGCGAATTCCCCATCGAAACAAACGGCGAGCAACTGCTTGTGGAACAGGGCGACCGTCACCAGGACGACCACATCCAGGGCCGCGATCAGCCACAGGTCGCGGCTGGTGACCATCAGGATGTTGCCGAAGAGATAGCTCATCAGGTCGGTCGTGTAGCCGGGGGTCATGCTGATGAACAGGATGCCTGTGGCCATGCCCATGGCCCACACCGCGCCGATGACGGTGTCTTCCCGTTGTTTCAAATGAAGACTGACCCATCCGATGACAAGGGCCGCGACCAACGCTGCAATGACCGCGCCCCCGATGGGGGACAAGCCCTCCATACCGTGCACGACCTGCAGATAGTGGACGATTCCCAGGCCCGCCAGAACCGAGTGGGCGATGCCGCCGGCGATGTAGCTGATGCGCCGGATGACCACGAAACTTCCGACGACACCGCAGGGGATGCTTACCAGCAGACCGGCAATCAGGGCGTACTGCAGAAAGGCGTGGTTCTGTAAGGCGTCCAGGAAGGTCATGACTTGTGACCGTCCTGTTCATGCCCATCTGGGCTGCAGCGGTGATCGTGCCTGACCAGCCGCATGTCGCTGCCGTAGAGGTCGGCGATGACCTGGCCGGTGATCTCGCTGGTTGGGTGGACCACGACCTCCTGGCCGACACAGACCACGGTGCGCACGAACCCCGACACGAAGCCGAGGTCGTGGGAAACCAGCATGATCGTCAGCCGTTGGTTGAGTTCCTGCAAAAGGCGGTAGAATCCTTCTTCGACATGGGCGTCCAGACCCGCGGTCGGTTCGTCCAACAGGAGCAGATCGGGTTCACCCGCAAGGGCCCGAGCGATAAGGACTCGTTGTTGCTGGCCGCCGCTGAGCGAGGCGAAATGCCGTTCGGACTGATCCACCAGACCAACTTCGTCCAGTGCCCGCATGGCCTGCTCGCGGTCGTCGAAGCCCCATGCACCCCAGGATCGGGCCCGTCCCAGGCGGCCCATCAGGACCACATCCATGGCGCTGACCGGGAATAGGGGATCCAGCCGGGGATGCTGCGGTACGTAGCCAATGCGGCCCCGCGAGCGATCCGGTGCCTGCCCAAATATTTCGATGGTCCCGGACGTTGGTTTCAACAGGCCCAGGGCAATTTTCAGGAGCGTTGTTTTTCCACTGCCGTTGGGGCCCACCACACAGACAAAATCCCCCTCGGGGATGGTGATGTTCACGTTCCACAGGACAGGTTTGACGTCGTAGCTGAACAGAAGATTCCGGCAGACGATGGCGTCATTCATAAACCGCCTCCTTGGCTTCGCCGAAGTCCTCAACGGCAAACCTTTCGGCAAGGGTCCCGGCAATCTTCAGCAGATTGGCGGGATAGTCGGCGGCCAGGGGATCCAGCACCACGATTTCGGCGCCAATGGCGTCGGCCACCGTCGCGGCCGACTTGCGCGAAAACTGGGGTTGGACGATGACGGATTTCGAACCCGCCTCCCGGGCAAGATCAATGACCTCGGCAAGGTGCCGCGGACCGGGTTCATGCCCGCCGGCTTCGACCGGGACCTGCATCAGGCCGTAGGCGGCGGCGAAATGTCCAAAAGCCGGATGGAATACGATGAACCCACGCCCCTCGAAAGGTGCCAGAATGTTTCGGATCCGGCCGTCAAGGTCGGTGAGTTGATCCGAAAGAACTTGGTAACGCTCCCCGATGGCCTTGGCATTCTCCGGAAGGAGAACCTGCAGGTGCCGGCTGATCGTATCGGCCATGGCCTGGGCCTGGGCCGGGTCAAGCCAGGTGTGGGGATCCATTTCGTGGTGGTGGTTATGATCCCGGGGCTCGGGTCCGGCTATGGGCGGCGCGTGGGGCAATGCCCTGATCCGGGGCAGCAGACCCACCTCGAAAGGGACTCCCGCGGCCAGAAAAAGGTCGGCCTCCTCCAGGACGGCCATCTGTTTGGGGGTAGGTTCGTAGGTGGCCGGGGAATGTCCGGGCCCCACCAGAACGGAGACTTCGACCAGATCGCCGCCGATATTCTCAACGAACCAAACCTGGGGCAGGATGCTGACGGTGATCTTCAGAGGTCCGGTCGTCGATGCCCGGGCCGGGAAACCGGCCACAACAACGGTCAACAAAAGGGCCATGCCCGTCATTCGGGCAAGGCTGATTCCGATTCTGATTCGGGGAACGACGTGTTCCATCAGGATTCCCGACCACCTTGATTCGAGACGTACCCATGATAACGGGTGGGCATTGATGTGCAAGCCACTAAAATTAAGGCTGAAGGGACGATTTGACCCTTGCCTTTGGAATGCCGTATCGTAATGGTGATCAACAACCAAATATCAAAGGAGTTCACCATGATACGGTTTTTTTCGTTGCTGACATTGTTCCTCGCCATGTTTGCATTCGGTATGGCCCAGAGCCAAATCACCCTCAATCTCATGGACAGGGATACGGCCTGTGAGCTCTATCTCCTCGGGGAGCCAGGCCCAACTTTCTGGACGGATGGGTACTATGAGACTGGGTCGTATTTCAAGGATCTGGAAGTGGTCCAAGGTGACCATCAAATGCGTTCGGTCCATGACACTTCGGTCATTCTCGATGGATCCAACCTCACGGTATCGGGTTCTTTTCTCGGTACTGTTTCCACGGACGATCCCGCCTCCCTCGGCTATGCCCATGCTTCGGCAAACATCATGATTTCGTTCGTGACCACGGAACCGTCGGTCGTGTCCGTCGAAACGGATATCCCCGCTGGGGCCGAGGCGTGGTTCTTCGACCTGGATGACAATGATTTCGGCTTCGATAACCAGGGCCCTGGTATCTTTACGCTGGACGATACGCTGGTACCCGGCCACGAATACCTGTTCCAGGTGTTCTATACCGCAGGAGTCAAATCCGATGGACCTCAGGTGACGGAGAGGTCCATCACCCTGTCCCTGACCGTGGCTCCGGACCCCGTGGGGGCGACTGATGTGGCCTGGGGGTCCATCAAGGCGCTTTTTCGGTAGCTACGGCCCATTCCCAGAAGACCCCCCGGGATTGCCCCGGGGGGTTTTATTTGTTGGGGAAGTTCCCTGTCCGAAGGGCTGACATTGCCTCCGCCGGTGGAGTCGATTAGTTTAGACGGGAACTATTTCCCCTTTTTCTGTCCCAGTTAGGAGACCGTCATGCCTTTGATTCCCATGCGCGTCATGCTCGACCATGCCGCCGAGAACGGTTACGGTGTCGGCGCCTTCAACGTCAACAACATGGAACAGATCCAGTCCATCATGATGGCCGCCACCGAAACCAACAGTCCGGTGATCGTTCAGGCCAGCCGCGGGGCGCGATCCTATTCCAACGACAACTACCTGCGCCACCTGATGCTGGCCGCCGCCGAACTAAATCCCCAGATTCCCATCGCGATGCACCAGGACCACGGGAACAGCCCCGAGACCTGTTTCAGCGCCATCGACCAGGGATTCACCAGCGTGATGATGGACGGTTCGCTGATGGAGGACGGCAAGTCACCCTCTTCATACGAGTACAACGTCGACGTGACGAAGCAGGTCGTCGCCAAGGCTCACGCTCTGGGTGTAACCGTGGAAGCGGAGATCGGCTGCCTGGGCGGCATCGAGGACGGGCACGGCGCCGGCCTGACCGGCGAAGAGGCCCTGGAACACCTGACCGATCCCGAAGAGGCCCAGCGTTTCTCCGAGGAAACCGGCTGCGACGCGCTGGCCGTGGCCATCGGCACCAGCCATGGCGCCTACAAGTTCACCAGCAAGCCCTCGGACGACGTGTTGAAGATGGATCTCATCGAGGAGATCCACCGCCGGCTGCCCAACACCCACCTGGTCATGCACGGTTCCAGTTCGGTACCGAAGGAACTGATCGACATCATCAACCAGTACGGCGGCGAAATGCCCACGACCTTTGGTGTGCCTGTCGAGGCCATCCAGCAGGGAATCAAACACGGTGTTCGCAAGATCAACGTGGATACGGACAACCGCCTGGCCATCACCGGCGCCATCCGCAAGGTGTTCGCCGAAAGCCCCGGCAAGTTCGACCCCCGCGATTACCTCAAGCCTGCCCGCGTGGCCATGGCCGAAGTGGTCAAGGCCCGCATGATTGCCTTCGGTCAGGCGGGAATGGCCGACAAGGTGCCCGTCGTCAGCATGGATGAAATGGCCAAACGCTACTAAGACGGACCGAACCAAGTGACTGGAAGGATACGATAGATGTACGGGAAATTCGGAGAAGTTCTGCGGACCGAGTTGGACTCGATCCGGGAGCAGGGACTGTATAAGGCCGAACGGGTCCTCGAAGGCCCGCAGGGGGCGGAAATCATGGTGGGCGGAAAGACCGTCCTGAATTTCTGCGCCAACAACTACCTGGGCCTGGCTGCTGATCCGCGAGTCGTGGAAGCCGCGCGCCGCACGTTGAGCGAGTGGGGTTACGGCCTCAGTTCGGTGCGGTTCATCTGCGGGACCACCACCCTGCACCAGCAGCTCGAACGGGAACTGAGCGATTTTCTCGGCATGGAGGACACCATCCTCTACGCCGCCTGTTTCGACGCCAACGGGGGTGTGTTCGAACCCCTGTTGGACAAGAACAGCGCCATCATCACCGATCAGTTGAACCACGCCTCGATCATCGACGGTGTGCGGTTGGCCAAGGCCCAGCGGTTCATCTACAACCACGCGGACATGGACCACCTGGAAACCCAGCTGAAGGATGCCCGGGACGCCGAATTCCGTCTGATCGTCACCGACGGGGTATTTTCGATGGACGGCCACCTCGCTCCGCTGGTGGAAATCTGTGATCTGGCCGACAAGTATGAGTCCATGGTCCTGGTCGACGACAGCCACGCCACGGGATTCACCGGTCCAACCGGCCGCGGGACCCATGAAAAGTTCGGGGTCATGGACCGGGTGGACCTGATAACCACCACCCTGGGCAAGGCTTTGGGCGGCGCGCTGGGCGGTTGCACGAGCGGTCGCAGGGAGATCATCGAATGGCTGCGGCAGAAAAGCCGGCCCTACCTGTTCAGCAACTCGGTGCCCATGATGATCTGCGGGGCGGCGCTGGAAGTCCTGAAAATCCTTCGTGAGGATCCAGGACCGCTTAAAACCCTGGAAAGAAACCAGAAACGGTTGCGGGACGGCTTGCGCGAGCTGGGTTTCGATGTGGACGAGGGCGATCACGCCATCATTCCGGTGCATTATCGAAAACACGACAATGACGCCATCCTGGCCCAGGGCATGGCGGCCGATCTGCTTGAAGAGGGTATCTACTGCATCGGGTTCAGCTTCCCCGTCGTGCCGAAGGGCCAGGCGCGGATCAGGCTGCAGGCTTCGGCGGCCCATACCGACGCCCACGTGGACCGCTGCCTCGAGGCCTTCGCGGCCGTGGGCCGGAAACACGGGGCAATCTAGTCAGGTTTGCTTTTTAGGGGGGTAAAGCCTATCTTGCCCCGCGTTACGTCTGCCGACCTGCAACATGGGTAGGGGCAGACGTGTGTTTTTATAGCCTGAAATAGGGTATATTCTGTCGGTGGGAATCAGCCTGCCGCGAACCGGGACAAAGGTCATGACTACAGATCTGAAAATGATCAGGAATATTGGGATCAGCGCTCACATCGATTCGGGTAAAACGACCCTGACCGAGCGGATCCTCTTTTATACCGGACGCATCCGCGACATCCACGAGGTGCGCGGCAAGGACGGCGTGGGCGCCACCATGGATTCCATGGAACTCGAGCGCGAACGCGGCATCACCATCCAGAGCGCGGCCACCTATACCACCTGGGAGGGGCATCACGTCAATATCATCGACACGCCCGGTCACGTGGATTTCACCATCGAGGTGGAACGGGCCCTGAAGGTGCTGGACGGCGCCATCCTGGTGCTGTGTTCGGTGGCCGGTGTGCAGAGCCAGTCGATCACCGTCGACCGGCAGATGAAACGTTACAACGTGCCCCGCATCGCCTTTGTCAACAAGTGCGACCGCTCCGGTGCCAATCCAGCCCGGGTCACCGAGCAGTTGTGCGAAAAACTGAAGCACAACGCGGTGATGATGCAGATTCCCATCGGTCTGGAAGACAAACACGTGGGCCTGGTCGACCTGGTCACCATGAAGGCCTTCACCTTTGAGGGCGAGAACGGTGAAAAGATCGTCGAAGCCGAAATTCCCGCGGCCCTGCAGGTCGAGGCCGATTCCCGGCGCGAGGTCATGCTCGACGCGGTGAGTATGTTCAGCGACGACCTGATGGAAGCCATCCTGGAGGAGACAGTCACCGAGGACATGATCCACGAAGCGGTTCGCCGGGGCGTGCTCGCCAATGAACTGACTCCGGTCTACATGGGCAGCGCCTACAAGAACAAGGGTGTCCAGCTGATGCTCAACGCCGTCATGCGCTACCTGCCGGCCCCGACCGACATTGCCAACACCGCGATCAGGATTCTCAAGGGCGGCGAGGAAGAGGAGTTTACCCTCTCCAACAGCGTGGAAGACGACCTGGTCTGCAACGCCTTCAAACTGGAGGAAGGCCCCTACGGGCAGCTGACCTATGTGCGCATCTATCAGGGCGTGTTGAAGAAGGGTTCGGACATCTATAACAGCCGGACCGGCAAGAAGGTCAAGGTGGGCCGGCTGGGCCGGATGCACGCCGACCAGATGGAGGATATCGAAGAGGCCTCCGCGGGTGACATCATCGCCCTGTTCGGGGTGGATTGCGCCAGCGGCGATACCTTCACCGGCGGGGAACGTATTTCCCTCTCAAGCATGCATGTTCCCGAGCCGGTGGTGAGTTTGGCCGTCGTGCCGGAAGACAACAAGGCCGCCACGAACATGTCCAAAGCCCTTCATCGCTTTACCCGTGAGGATCCCACCTTCCGCGCCGCGGTCGATCCCGAAACTGGGGATACGATCATCAGCGGGATGGGCGAGTTGCATCTCGAAGTCTACATCGAACGGATCAAGCGGGAATTCAACGCGATCGTCACCACGGGCGCACCCCAGGTGAAGTACCGTGAGACCATCACCCAGGCTGTGGATTTCGATTATACCCACAAGAAACAGACCGGTGGTTCGGGACAGTACGCCAAGGTCCAGGGCACCTTTGAGCCCAGCGAGGACGGCGATTTCCACTTCGAGAACAAGGTTGTCGGCGGCCGCATTCCGACCGAATATATCGGCGCCTGCCGGAAGGGATTCGAAATTTCCATCACCGAAGGCCAGTTCATTGGAGCCCCGGTTCAGGGGCTGAAGGTGATTTTGCGCGACGGAAACTCCCACGCGGTGGATTCTTCGGACATGGCCTTCCATACGGCCTGCCGCGCGACCTTTCGTGAGTACTACAAAAAAGGTAAGCCGGTGGCCCTCGAGCCGCTGATGCTGGTTTCCATCGAGGGTCCCAGTGAATTTCAGGGTGACATCATCAAGACTGTGATGCAGCGGCGGGGAGTGATCGTCGGTACCACCGAAGACGAGGGCTTCGTCAGGGTGGACGCCAATGTGCCTCTGGCCGCGATGTTTGGTTACGCCACGGTCCTGCGTTCATCGACCCAGGGCAAGGCCGAATTCACCATGGAGTTCGCCAGGTATGCTCCGGTCCCCGCCGAGGTGGCCGAGGAACTGGTCCAGGAATACATGGAGAAAAAGGCCGCGGGAAAATAATCTGTTTATCTGAGCAATGGGATCATTCAAGCGAGTGAGGAAGACGATGGTTGAAAAAAGCATGATCGAACGCAGCCCCGTCCGGATTTTCGAGCGGGCCATCGGCGGCGGTCTCGGTGAGGGGGAAATGGGCGTGGTCCTTTCACGTCGCGGCGTGGGCAAGACCGGATTCCTGATCGGCCTGGCCGTCGATCAGCTTTTGCAGGGCAAGAAGGTGCTCTACATTTCGACCAAGGAGAGCGTCGAGCACATCAACAACTTCTTTGATCAGATCTTCCATGCCATGGCCGAAGCCCTTGACATGGACCAGGTCCCCCAGAAACTTCTCCGCATGGAGCGCAACCGCTATATCCATGTCTATAATCGCAAGACGTTTTCGGTGGAGAAGCTCCAGCAGTCGGTCGAATTCCTGAAGGACGCCGCTGGTTTCGAGCCGGACATGGTTATCATGGACGGCACCCCGCGATTCGAGAACACCGAGGAGTGGGAGATCGAGGAGATCAAGAAACTGGCTGCCGGGTGGGGCGCCGAGCTCTGGACCAGCAGCAATACGCACCGTGAGGGCCAGGAGATGGATGACCGCGGCGTGCCTGCCCCTGTTTCCCGGTTTGATGGTCACCTCAGCGTCATCGTCAACCTGGAACCGGAGAGCGATCACATCAAGGTCAGGATTCTCAAGGAGCATGGCAGTACCGAGCTTCCCCAGGTCCAGATGGAACTGGATCCGAAGACCCTGCTGCTGCGCTGGCGATAGGCGATGTGATGGCCGACCCCACGGTGGCCAAACGTCTGGACGGGGTCCGGGACAGGATCGCGGGGGCCTGCGCGCTGGCGGGTCGTTCCGAAGACGCGGTCCGGCTGGTGGCGGTGAGCAAGAAGATTCCCCTGCCGCTGGTGGTGGAAGCCTGCCGGGCCGGCCAGTGGGACCTGGGGGAAAACAGGATTCCCGAGGGGGTGGACCGGCAGTCCGAACTGGCGCGATTGCTGAGCGAGGCCGGATTGCCGGCCGGCAGGGTGCGCTGGCATTTCATCGGACATCTTCAAAGCAACAAGGCCGGCAAGGCAGCCGGCCGTTTTCATATGCTTCACAGCGTCGATTCGGTGAAATTGGCCAAAAAACTCTCCCGGTTGGCAGTGGAAGCCGATCATACCGAAACGGTCCTGCTGGAGGTCAATATTACCGGAGAAGCGCAGAAAAGCGGTCTGTCCCTTGAGGATGCCGGTGATGCGCTCGCTCGAATCGCGGAACTTCCAGGCCTGAATCCACAGGGTCTGATGGGAATGGGGCGGTTCGGGGCCCCCGAAGGCGAATTGCGGGCGGGATTTTCTTCGCTCCGGCGCCTGGCCGAAGCGGGCCGCTCGGCCACGGGATTGGCTCTTCCCGAATTGAGCATGGGCATGAGCGGCGATTTCGAAGCCGCCATCGCCGAAGGCAGCACCCTGGTTCGCGTCGGTGGGGCTATTTTTGGTCCGCGCCAGGCCTGATCCGGGGGCTTAATATCCACCGGTCGAAAACAAGCCGGAAAGGTTGAGATATGGCCATTACGAAACTGGCTGTGGCTGTTCTGGAAGTCTATACCTGGCTGATCATCATCCGGGTGATCCTGAGCTGGGTGAATCCCCGACCCCGTAACGAGCTTCTATTAATGGTCATTCGGGTGACCGAACCGCTTTTGGGCTTCCTGCGCTCCCTGGTTCCCCTGCGCGGAATCGACCTGTCACCCATCCTGGCATGGCTCTTGTTAAAACTCCTCATGAGATTGATAGTTCAAGCAGGCTCCTGATACGGATTATTGATTATTTGTAATCTCCGATCCGCGAGAGCCGGCACCCGCAGTTGGAGGAGTATTGACATGAGGATCACGCCGCTCGATGTTCGCAAACAGGATTTCCGCAAAGCAGTCCGAGGCTTCGATTGTGACGAAGTCCGGGCCTTTCTTTCGACCCTCGCCGACGAGTACGAAACGGTGCTTGTCGACAACAAACAGATCCGTGATTTGATCATGGAGCAGGAAGACAAGATCCAGGAGTACCAGGGCATGGAGCGCAATCTCCGAGACACCCTCATGACCGCCGAACGTGTCATGCAGGAAACCCGTGAGAACGCGAGCAAAAAGGGCGATCTGATCATTCAGGACGCTGAGATCAAAGCTCGCCAGGTGCTGGAGGAGTGCCGCCTGCGCACCGAGGAGCTGCGCCGCGAGATCATGTCCCTGCGCAAGGAAAAGGAATCCTATCTGGGGCGTTTCAAGGCTCTGGCCGAATCCCAGATCAAGTTCGTGGAAACCCACGAAAGTGATTTCGAGGACCTGGACAACCGGCTGACCAATATCGTCGATTCGGTGGTGGCCTCCGCGGGCCAGACCCGCCGCAAGGCCGACCCTAAACAGGACTCCAAAGAGAAGCAGAAAAGCCATTCCGGGTTCAACCCGACCTCCGCCGCGGTTCCGGCCGACACGCCGGTGCTGGACCCGTTCTCCGCCGATAACCGCATCGAAGGCGATCCTTCGGCTCCCCGGGACGGTTCCCCGGTGGTGAATGAAAACGGTGAAGCGGGTCAGGGAAAACTCGAAGTGACCGTTTCGGCCGCTCCGGTGGAAAATGACGTCTGGCGGGATTACAACCCTGGTACCGACAGCGATGAGGCCGAAACCAACGGTTCCATCGCCGACCTGGTGTCCGAGTCCCTGGCTGAATCGAATAGTGAACCGTCCGCCTCCGCGGACGAAAAGACGGTTGATGGGAAATCCGAGCCCGACGACAAGGAAATGGCCGATGGACCGGTCATGACCAACGGCGCGGAACCCGTGGGTGCGGGTGCTTCCCGGGATACCATCTGACCGGAAAAACCACGTCTGCGGGCCTGCGGGTCCGGTAAGGCGGAAATGCCCTCAATCTCACTGCGGGATATGGCGGGAATCTACGGATTCCCGCTTTTTTCTTGGTAGCGCGCGGGGGGTCATGTTAGTTTGTCTCGTCCCTGAAATCCCCTATTTCCACTTGGAGGGCCGTCTTGAAGGACATGTGGCAGCAGATTGAGGAAGCCGCCGGCTTCATCCGGACAAAAACCGAATTTGAACCCGAGATCGGGCTGATCCTGGGGACAGGCCTCGGTGAGCTCGGCCATCGCATCGAAACCGATTGCGCGATTCCCTATGGTGATGTGCCCCATTTCGTGGAATCCACCGCCACCAGCCACGACGGCAAGCTGGTCTTCGGCAAGCTGGGCGGGCGCCGGGTCGTGGCCATGCAGGGCCGGGTCCACTATTACGAAGGCTACAGCATGCAGCAGATTACCTTGCCGGTCCGGGTGATGAAGGCCCTCGGCTGCAAGGCCCTGTTGATGAGCAACGCGGTGGGAGGGATGAATCCCCAGCTCGGACCGGGGGATATTACCGTCATGACGGACCACATCAACTTGATGGGGGACAACCCTTTGATCGGTTGGAACGACGACCGCATCGGGCCGCGGTTTCCGGATATGTCCGAACCCTATGACCGTGAATTTTTGGCCGTCATGGAAGCGGTGGCCCTCGAGAAGAAGATTCCCCTGAAAAAGGCCGTCTATGCCGCGGTCGCGGGCCCCAACCTGGAAACGGGAGCGGAATACCGGTTTTTGCGCACCATTGGTGCCGATACGGTGGGGATGTCCAGCATACCGGAGTGCCTGGCAGCCACCCACGGCGGCATGAGGGTCATCGGCATGTCGGTGATCACGGACGCCTGCTTCCCCGATGCCCTGAAACCGGCCAACGTGGAAGAGATTATCAAGGTGGCCAACGCCGCCCAGCCGGCGCTCGAAACGCTTGTTACCGGCTTTCTGGAAAAAGTCACCCTGTAACTGATCCCATCGCCAAAGGACGCAACGGAACGATGTCCAACCCATCAGCGCAGGAACGGAAGCCCATCTATCCGGCCCTGGCGAGTAAATACCACGATGCCCATTCCGAGGAGCTGATCAGCAGCTTCTGGAAAAAGGATGACACTTTCCGGCGCAGCATCGCCGCACGCGAAGGCGCGCCCGACTGGGTGTTCTACGAAGGGCCGCCCACGGCCAACGGCCTGCCCGGGGTCCACCACGTCATGGCCCGGATGTGCAAGGACGTCATGTGCCGGTTCAAGACCATGACGGGGCACAAAGTCGTCCGCAAAGCAGGCTGGGACACTCACGGACTGCCGGTCGAACGCGCGGTGGAAAAGATCCTGGGAATCCAGGGAGCCCAGGCCATCCAGGATTATGGACTGACGCCCTTCAACGAAAAGTGTCGGGAAAGTGTCTGGACCTGCAAGACGGACTGGGACGAGTTCACCGAACGGTTGGGCTACTGGGTGGATCTGGACGATCCGTACATCACCTACGACAACAACTATATCGAGACTGTGTGGTGGATCCTCAGCCGGTTCCACGCCGAGGACATGCTCTACAAGGGCCATAAGGTCGTGCCCTACTGTCCGGTTTGCGCCACGCCCATTTCCAGCCACGAAATGGCCAACAGTTACCGCACGGTCAACGACCCGAGCATCTTCGTCAAATTGAAGGCCGCGGGTGGGGACGCAGATGCGGATGAATATTTCCTGACCTGGACGACCACGCCCTGGACCCTGCCTTCGAATGTGGCTTTGGCCGTCGGCGCCGATTTCGACTACGTGCGCGTTCGTTACGGCGATGAGATCCTGATCCTGGCCGAAGCTCGCTTAAGTGTGCTGGATCCCGAAGTGCCGACCGAGGTGCTGGAAAAGTTCAAGGGCGCCGATCTGCTGGGCCGCTCCTACGAACAGCTGCTGCCCTTCGTGTCACCGGGCGACGAGAGGGCTTTTGTCGTGGTCGAGGCCGATTTCGTGACCCTCGATTCGGGCACCGGCATCGTCCACATGGCGCCGGCCTTCGGCGAGGACGATTACCAGATCGGCAAAATCGAAAAGCTGGCTTTCTTCAAACCCGTGGACGCCAACGGCCAGTTCACCGACGAGGTCACGCCCTGGGCGGGAATGCACGTCAAGAAGGCCGACCGGCAGATCATCAAACATCTTCAGGCTGAGGGCAAACTTCTGCGGGAAGAGAATTACAGCCACGACTATCCCTACCATGACCGCTGCGACAATCCGCTGATCTATTTCGCGACGCCCAGCTGGTTCATCAAGACCAGCAGCATGCGGGACCAACTGGTCGAGGCCAACAAACAGATCACCTGGGCTCCGCCCGAAGTGGGCAGCGGACGGTTCGGCAACTGGCTGGCCGGCAACATCGACTGGAGCCTCAGTCGCAACCGGTTCTGGGGCACGCCCCTGAACATCTGGATCTGCGACGACTGCGGACATCAGCACATGCCCACCTGCAGGAAAGACCTGAGCGAGTTGACCGGCACCGACCAGTCGGAACTGGATCTGCACCGGCCGCACGTGGACGACATCACTTTTGGCTGCACCGCCGGCGGCTGCCCGGGCACCATGCACCGTACCAGTGAAGTCATCGATTGCTGGTTTGATTCCGGCAGCATGCCCTTTGCCCAGTACCATTACCCCTTCGAGAACGAGGAGCTCTTCGAAAGCCAGTTCCCGGCGGATTTCATCAGCGAGGGAATCGACCAGACCCGCGGCTGGTTCTACACCATGCTGGTGATCAGTACCTTCCTGAAAGGGAAGAGCAGCTACAAGAGTTGTCTGGTGAACGAGTTGATCCTGGATAAAAAGGGCAAGAAAATGTCCAAGAGCGTGGGGAACACCGTGAACCCCATGGATATCATGCGCACCTCGGGCGCCGACCCGCTGCGCTGGTACATGGTCACCTGCAGCCCGGTCTGGACCACCACCCGGTTCGACGCGGAGGGTGTGAAGGAGGCGCAGCGCAAACTATTGGCTACCCTGGAGAACACCTACAATTTTTTCACCCTCTATGCCAACCTCGACGGGTATACGCCCGCGGCCGGTGGCGAAGTGGAACTCGACCATCTGGACCGCTGGATCCTCAGCCGCCTTCACAGCGTGACCTGCTCGGTGACCAAAGACCTCGAGGCCCTGCATCTGACCCGGGCGGCCAAAACCATCGGCACCTTTTTCCTGGACGATGTCAGCAACTGGTACCTGAGGCTCAGCCGCCGGCGCTTCTGGAAAGGGGAGATGACTCCGGACAAACGTGCGGGATTCACCACCCTGTATACCGTCCTGGAGTCCAGCCTGCGGTTGCTGGCGCCGTTCATTCCCTTCACGGCCGAAGAAATCTACCGGGGATTGAACGTTCACGCGGATCCCGATGGTTCGGTGCATCTGCAGGGTTTTCCCGTTGCTGAGACCTCGCTGATCGACGAGGACCTGGAAAAATCCATGGCGGCCGCCCAGGCCGTGGTCGGGCTGGGGCGCAGCCTGCGCCAGGAAGCGGGTCTGAAAACCCGTCAGCCCCTGGGTCGTCTGGTCATGCACGCCAACGACGATCGTGTCGCCCTGCTGCTGGCCGACAGCCACATGACCGGGTACATCGCCGGGGAATTGAACGTCAAGGAAATCGGGTCGGTGGACGACCCTCGCCAGGTGGCCACTCTATCGGCCAAAGCCAATTTCCGCGCCCTGGGCCCGCGCTTCGGCAAGCGGTCTCCCCTGGCCGCCAAACGCATAACCGCCATGACTCCCGACGAGATCATGACCTTGCGGTCCGACGGCAGGGTCGCCCTCGATTTCGAGGGTGAGGACATCGATTTCACCTTCGAGGAAGTGATGGTCTCCGAAGAGGGTGTGGGGGCCTTCGTGGCCACGGGGGATCAGGGTCTGACGGTGGCCCTGGACACCACCCTGACCGAGGATCTGCTCCAGGAGGGACTGGCGCGGGAGATCATCAACAAGGTCCAGAACCTGCGCAAGAAGAGCGGCCTGGAAGTTTCCGACCGTATAGAATTGGCCATTAGTGGTCCTGAGAGTGTCCTGGCGGCGGTTTTACGGTATTCCGACAGGATTACCTCCGAGACGCTCGCTCTGGACGTTGCTTCAAAGCGGGATTTGGCTTATAAAGACACATTCAAGATCGATGACAATGAAATCGGTATCGCTCTGGACAGGGCCTGATACCATACGGGGAGGGACCCCATGCGGAAAACTGAGCTGCAGAGATTCAGGAAAATGCTTACCCAAGAAAAGGAACGGGTAACGCAGTCTCTGGCCCAGCATGAAAAAATCATCAAACACACCGACGACCAGTCCGGTCTCGAGGCGGGGAAATCCCATTCCAACCACATGGCGGACCAGGGGTCGGATGAGTTCCAATACGAAACGACCATCAAAACCGCAAATACCGAGGGTCGTTACCTTTACAATATAGAAGAGGCTCTCAGGCGCATCGAAGACGGTTCCTACGGGAAATGCCAGGAATGCAATTCGGCTATCGGCTTGGCCCGTCTGAAACGATTGCCCTACACCCGGATGTGTATCGAATGCAAGGAGAAGGAGGAGGCGGGAAACCTCTGATGCTCAGCCGAATCCTCAAGCCTTGGGTGTGGGCTCCCCTTGTTCTCATTCTCGACTTCACCTCCAAGAGAGCCGTCCTGGCCAACGAAACGGCCTTGCGGGCCAAAATCGCGGTCATCGGTGATTTTGCCCGCTTCATATACGTTCGCAACCCCGGGTCGGCCATGGGGTTGTTTCCGGTGGGACGCTATGTCCTGGTGGGTATCAGCGTGCTGGCTTCCCTGTTTCTGATCTACCTGTACCGCACCACCGATCCCGGATTGAAAGTGCGCCGTGGAGCCATGGCTGCCATTCTGGGCGGTGCGGTCGGCAACCTGATCGACCGGATCTTCTACAACGGCCATGTGGTTGATTTCATCGATTTGGGTATCGGCGCCCACCGGTTCTACACTTTCAACGTGGCCGACGTGGGAGTCACCGTGGGGGGAACCCTGCTTTTTTTGTGTATCCTTATGGATGGGCGACGTTCTCATGACTAACACCGAAAAACCTGAGCGTACTTTCACTGTGGAACAGGATGACGCCGACAAGCGGCTGGACAGTTTCCTGGTGGAACGATGCCCCGACCTGTCCCGCAGCCGCATCCACACCGATATGAAGGAAGACCGGGTCCTGGTGGATGGCCGGTTGCGCCCCAAGAGCTTCCGCCTGCGGCCCGGCAGCCTCGTGGTATTCAAACCGGGCACCAAGCCGGAAATGGAAGCGGTGCCTCAGGATATCCCTCTGGACATCGTTCATGAAGACGAACATCTGCTGGTGGTCAATAAACCCGTCGGTATGGTGGTGCATCCCGCGGTGGGCCACCCGGACGGCACCCTGGTCAACGCCCTGCTGCACCACTGCAAAAACCTGTCCGCAGGGGGAGATCCTCTGCGCCCGGGAATTGTCCACCGGCTGGATCGGGACACTTCCGGGCTGCTGGCGGTGGCCCTGACCGACGCGGCCCACCGGCACCTGTCCGAACAATTGCAGGACCGGCGCATGGGGCGGACCTATCTGGCGGTTTCCTGGGGACGCTGGAAAGAGGATGAGGGCACCCTGACCGGTGATATCGGTCGGCATCCCCGGTTTCGCCAAAAAATGGCCGTGATTGAAAACGGCGGCAAAGCGGCGGTGACCCGGTTCCGTGTGCTGGAGGATTTCGGATTTGTCCAGTATTGCGAAGTACAACTGGAAACAGGCCGCACCCATCAGATCAGGGTTCATTTCTCCAACAACGGCCATCCCATCGTGGGTGACAGAATGTATGGGGACGACCAGCGGGCACGCGGCATCCACAACCTCGACCGCCGCCTTGCCGACCGCATGGTCAAGGGCGCCGGGCGTCAGATGCTGCATGCGGCGGGGTTAAAGCTTGTCCATCCGGCCACGTCTGATACCCTGGAATTCCGGGCCGATACTCCATCGGACATGGCCAATGTGCTGGCCATGCTCAGGGAGTAGTCCCTCAGCCCGCGTGGGCCGATATTCCAATTGTGGACATTAAGTCTACTGTGTCCTATGCTATTGCGGTTATAAATGCCCTCAACCGGCCGGGAATCGGTTCCCGGTGGCCAGTTTCGACTTCTTCAAAGGGTGATAGTGCGTGAAACTCAAGGAACGAAAACGGGATGGCGTGGCCATTCTGGAGATGAGCGGTAAACTCATGGGGGGGCCGGATGCGGAAACCTTCAACGAGACCCTAAAAACACTCATCCATGAGGGCTGCCATAACGTCATCGTGAGTATGGAACGCGTGAAGTGGGTCAACAGTACCGGGCTGGGAATCCTCATTTCCGGGTACACGACTCTCAAGAAAAACGGGGGGGAACTGAAACTCCTCAAGGTTTCGGACCGTATCGAAAACATCTTCATCGTCTCGAAGCTTTATACGGTTTTCGAGTCGTTTCAGGACGAAGACGAAGCCGTCCAGAGTTTTTCCTGATGTACCGTGGAAATCAGCCCAGGCAGGTAAGTTGAGCGTGGCGTCCAGAATCGAGTTACATCTGCCCAGCAACATGGAATACCTCGGGGTACCCGATGCCGTTCTCATGGAGATCGGCAGCGATATGGACTGCTCCAAGAACGACCTGGAGGAGCTCGGCACTTCGGTGATCGAGGCCTGCACCAACGCCATGGAGCATGGTAACCAGCTGGACGATGAACTTCCCATCCAGGTTATATTTGAAGTGGAGGGCAACGAAATCACGATCACGGTCCTGGACAAGGGGCCGGGGTTCGATTTCGAGCATTGGACTCCCTCCGATGAACTGATGAGGCAACGTGGACGCGGTATTCTTATCATGCGTGAATTTACCGATACCCTCGAATTCGCCCGCCAGGACGACGGCCGTTTCATGATCCGCATGGTCAAGAAACTCAAACCTTCCGAAGACGACTGATCCGGTGCCCTGTTATCTGGGAATTGATTACGGCCTGCGCAGAACTGGCGTGGCAGCCAGCGATCCGGATGGTTCCCTGGCTTTTGCCGTAGGTACCCATGTCGAGGGGCGTGACGGTTCCATCCTGTCATATCTCGGTACTTTGATCACCGATCGCGACGCGGCCGTGCTGGTACTCGGACTTCCCTTGACGGCTGATGGCCGGGAAGACGAGATGGCCCGTCGCGTGCGCAAATTTTCCCGGCGCCTGTTGCGCGAATTCCAGGTCGAAGTGGTTCTTTGGGACGAGAGGTTTTCCAGTGCCGAAGCGGACCGTTGGCTGGAGTTGCGCCGTCGTCCCAGCAAGGAAGACCGGGACTCCCTGGCGGCCCAGATCATTCTCCAGTCCTTCCTGGACAACCCGCGGAAGGATAATGTTCCGCGGGAGGTCTTATCATGATGAAACGCTTTGCCGCGGTGGCCGGCGCTGCAGTTCTGCTGGGAGTGCTTGCGGTTCTGTGGGCCTGGCACCTGTGGACGGGCCCCGGACCGGCCGGTTCCCCTGCCGGGATATCTCCCGAAGTTCGAGGCACCACCCTGATCCGCATTTCCAGCGGGATGACCCTGACCGCGGCTACTGACACCCTGGCTGCCCGTGGGTTACTGAAACACCCCAAAGTCCTTCTCGCGGGGGCCAGGATGACGGGGAAAGGAAGATCACTGCGTGCCGGTCTCTACAAGCTGACCTACGGAGCTTCGCCACGGGACCTGTTGCAGGCTCTGACTACAGGAGCGGCCATTCAGATCAAGGTCACTCTGCCCGAAGGATTGGCTGCCGTGGAGATGGCGGGGATTCTGGCCACAGCCCTGGGGTTTGCTGCGGATGATTTTCTGGCCGCGGCCGATTCCCTGGTGAGGGACGCCGCCATGGAGGACGCCCTGCCGGGGGGGGATTCCCGGGCGGTGGCGGTTCATGATTCCCTCCTGGCCGCGGAATCGATCCGGCATCCCCGGACATTCCGTTGGTGCGAGGGGCACCTCGCCCCGGATACTTTTCTCTTCGCCGAGGGTACGTCGGCCCCGGCGGCAGCGGGGTTTTTGGTAAAAACCCAGTGGGCGCGTCTTGATTCGGTTCTGTCCGAGGCAAATAAGGCAGAAGGACCGGATTTGACCCGGCAGGACCTCCTTACGCTGGCGTCCATCGTCGAGGCCGAGGCGCGGTGGGAAGATGAACGTCCCCTGATCGCCGCCGTCTACGTAAACCGTTTACGGAAGGGGAGGCGGTTGGAAGCGGATCCAACCGTGGCCTTCATCCTGCTCAAGAAGGGCAAGCGCCTGTATTATCGCGATCTGGAGGTCGACTCGCCGTTCAACACCTACCGTAACAAGGGACTGCCTCCGGGGCCCATCGGTAACCCGGGCCGGGCGGCTCTCGAGGCGGCCGCTCACCCGGATCCCACCTGCCAGGCCATGTTTTTCGTATCCGACGGCCAGGGTGGGCATGTATTTTCCAACACGGCCGCGGAGCACAAGGCCGCCGTCCGGGAATTCCGGCGGATCCGGGCCGGGAACCGTGGTAATCGGAAAAATTGACGGAACCCGTTCCCCGCTTTATTGTTCAGCCCAGCTGATACGCGGCTAGGGCCTTCAGTGAGGATGACACGATGGATCTAATAAAGAAATTCTGGTTGCTGTGGACCGCCCTGGGGGCTGTTGTCCTGGGATTTATCACTTTGGCCGCGGGAATGCTTACCATCGGCCCCGTCATGTTGGTCCTCGGTTATTGTGTCTTGTTGCCATTCTTTTTATGGCGGTCGTTTCAGGAGAGTGTGGGCGAATAGTTCAGTTGGCTAGAGCGCCTGCTTTACACGCAGGAAGTCGCAGGTTCGAGTCCTGCTTCGCCCACCATCAAAAAATCTCCTACATAGTCAAAAAATTAACATTTTGGTCTTTAGTGGGTTTTGATGCCCATTTTACTCATGGAAATTGAATATTCAGATTTTTTTACCAATTTTCAGCAGAAGTTTAAAAATAATGGGTTGCATTGGTCATGCCCATATGGTAATCTAATGATGTCAAGTGATGGACATGTGAGTGGGAAGGAGAGCTCAACGCAGTTGTCAATGTGTCCGCTTGGGTTAGCCACCCTCGCTAGAATGTGCCTTTTTTGGAGGTGTCCTAATGGTTCTTAG
>Ga0164313_10001202_pt1 | contig 22736 bp, 16 predicted proteins | sample GuaBasSedimGuay4_FD_113735 | JGI IMG/M metagenome (GOLD analysis project Ga0164313, IMG submission 113735) | Subseafloor sediment microbial communities from Guaymas Basin, Gulf of California, Mexico - Guay4, Core 4569-4, 0-3 cm | ecosystem: Environmental > Aquatic > Marine > Hydrothermal vents... | reverse complement strand
GCCGAGCTGCTGGCCGCCCTGCAGAGCGGCGAGGCCACGCCCAGCGCGGCCTTCAAGCGCTTCGGCGCCGACAAGCTGGTGCAGGCGTTTGCCCAGGTCAGCACGCCCAACATCTCCGACGCCCTGCACCGCGGCGGCTTCGTGGAGGGCCTCACCTCCGTGGTGCCCGGCAAGCGCGCCGCCGGCCCCGCCGTCACCTGCCGCACGTATCCCGGCGATTGGGCCAAGCCCGTCGAGGCCATCGACCGCTGCCGGCCGGGCGACATCCTGGTGATCGACGCCGGCGGCCGCCCCCCCGCCGTGTGGGGCGAGCTGGCCACCGAGTCCTGCATCCAGCGCGGCGTGGCCGCCGTGATCATCGACGGCGCCATCCGCGACGTGGACGCCATCCGCGACCTGGGCTTCCCCGCCTGGTCGCGCCAACAGGTGCCCCACGCCTGGGAGCCCAAGGGCTTCGGCGAGATCGGCACACCTGTCACCATCGGCCAGCGCCCCGTCCGTCCCGGCGACTGGATCGTGGCCGACGACTCGGGCGTGGTGGTGGTGCCGGCCGAGCGCGCCGTCGAGACCGCCAACCGCGCCCTCGACGTGCTCGAGATGGAGAACCGCGTGCGCGAAGAGATCCGCGCCGGGTCCACGCTCAGCGAGGTGATCGAGCTGTATCGCTGGGAGAAGTCCGGCAGTTGAGCGCAGCCGCCACCATCAGCGTGTCGCTCAACGGCGAGCCGCGCGAGTTGGCCGCTGGCACGACGGTGGCCCAGCTCGTGCAGTCGCTGCCCGGCAGCGCCGGTCGGGTGGCGGTGGAGGTCAACCGCGTCATCGTCCCGCGCTCCACCCACGCACAGCACAGCTTGGCGGCCGACGACGTGATCGAGATCGTCACGTTTGTGGGCGGGGGTTGAGGCCCCGGGCGCCCGCGCCCGGCCGCAGCTTGCCAGGCCCCGTTCGCGTCGCGACGATAGGCGCCGCAGCGACCGCAGCGTCACGTCGTCGCTCGCATCAACATCAGCGTCAGCCACGCCGCACCGCCCCACTCGCCAGAGCCTCAGCATGAGCGCCCCCCTCCCCCTCCCCGTCCCCGGTGACGCGCCGCTCGTCATCGGCGCCCACAGCTTCAGCTCGCGCCTGTTCACCGGGACGGGCAAGTACGCCAGCCACGAGCAGATGCGCGACGCCGTGCAGGCCAGCGCCTGCGAGGTGGTCACGCTGGCGGTGCGCCGCGTCGACATCACCGGCGCCGCCGGGTCCTTGCTCGACTTCCTCGACCTCGACGCCATCACGCTGCTGCCCAACACCGCCGGCTGCTTCAACGCCGACGACGCCGTGCGCACCGCGCGCCTGGCGCGTGAGGCGCTCGACACCGACCTGATCAAGCTGGAGGTGCTAGCCGACCAGCAGACGCTGCTGCCCGAGCCCATCGAGACCCTGGACGCCTGCAAGCAGCTGGTCAGCGACGGCTTCACGGTACTGGCCTACACCAGCGACGACCCGGTCATGGCGCGCAGGCTCGAAGAGGCCGGCGCCGCCGCGGTCATGCCCCTCGGCGCGCCCATCGGCAGCGGCCTCGGGCTGCTCAACCCGCGCAACATCCTGACCATCAAGCGCGCCGCCAGCGTGCCGATCATCGTGGACGCCGGCGTGGGCACCGCCAGCCACGTGACCTCCGCCATGGAGCTGGGCGTCGACGGCGTGCTGCTCAACACCGGCATCGCCGCCGCCGACGACCCCGTGCTCATGGCGGCCGCCATGAAGCATGCCTGGATCGCCGGTCGCGCCGCGTACCTGGCCGGGCGTATGGCGACGCGCGACGAGGCCTCGCCCAGCTCGCCGCGCGCGGGCCTGATCGAAGCCAGCTGACCCTGGCCGACTCACCCTGGCCGACTCACCCTGGCCGACTCACCGTGGCCGACTGACCCAAGCCGGATGACCTGAGCCGGTTGCCCCAAGTCAGCTGACCCAAGCCCGCTGATCGCGTGAGCTGATCCGGGCCAGCGAACTCAGGCCAGTGAATCGAACCCCGCGAGCGGAGCGCCGAGCGTGCGACGACTGGAACCCGCGGCCCTGCGACGCCGCACGCAGGCGCCCAGCCTGGAGTCGCTGGGCTACGCCGGCCTGTCCGCCGCCTGCCGCGAACACAGCAGCCAGTTTGCGCCCGAGCCCGAGACGGCGACCGACGAGCGCAGCGGCCTGCCGATCGTGTACTCCCCCGCGCGGGCCGGCCGCATGGGCCGCCCCGAGGGCGAGTGCGTCGTGTGCGACGAGCTCACCTGCCCCGCCGTCGACGTGCTCGAGCTGCCCGGCGGCGACCGCGCCTGGCTCACGCCCAACCTGTACCCGATCTGCTACCCGTTCGAGACGCACCAGCCCGCCAGCGGCATCCACCTGGTGCACTGGAGCTCGCTGTTCCACGCGCGCGGCCTGCACAGCGCCGGCGAGGCCGGCGCGGCGGCCATCCTGGGTCAGCTCGCCCGGGCCGAGGGTTTCCTGCTGCACCACGCCCCCGACAGCTTCCCCGACACGGGTGAGGGCCACCGTGGCCACGTCGGCATCATCAAAAACCGCGGCCGCCGCGTGGGCGGTTCGGTGGCCCACGACCACCAGCAGATCATGCACATGGCCATGGCGCCGAGAGAGCCGCCGCTGACCGTGGGCATGGCGCCCCGGCTGCTGCTCGACACGCCCGAAGAGCTGGTGGTCGAGCGCGCCCACGGCTTGTGCACGACGCTGGTGCCGCACGCGATGTCACGGCCGTTGCACGCGTTCATCGTTCCGCATGGGCCGCCCGTGGGCTGGCTGCATCATCTGGAGGCGGATGTGCTGTCGGCCGTGGCGACGGCGACGGCGCACCTGTGCGCGGCGCTAGACGAGCTGATGACCGAGCAGTTCGGGGAGCCGGCCTGGAACCTGATCGTGCACACCGGCGCAGGCTGCGCGCCGTTGATCGAGGCGCGGCCGTTCACGCAACCGCTGGGTGGGTACGAGCACCTGGGCGTGTGGCTGAGCGAGGAGACGGCGGCAGCGAGCGCGGGGCGGTTGCGGGGGGCGGTCCGCGAACGCAGCAAGGCCTGATTTGATGCGGCTTGCCCCCGACCGGCGTCGCCCCAGCCCCGCGTCGCGTGTCCCGTCGTTACAGCGCGGGAGACAAGCTCGCCCTGATCCGAGCCTACGAGGCCTCGAACCAGGAGATGCGCGTCTTCTGCGCGGGCCACGGTCTCTCGACGGCGGGCCTTTGCAAGTGGCGCCGTCAGTACGCGGCGCAGGGCGATGCGGGCCTGGCGGCGCGCCGCCCCCCCCCGCGACGCCCGGGGCCGCGAGGGTCGTCGTTACACGCCGGAGGAGCGTCTGGCGGCGGTGGCGGCCTTTGAGCGCTCGGGGGTGACGCAGCAGGTGTTTGCCAAGCGCTGGGGTGTGAGGGTCTCGACTTTGTGCACGCAGCGTCGTCGGCTGGCGCAGGGCGGGGGCCGCGCGCTGGTGGACGGGGCGGGGTCGGGGAGCACGTCGGGGCCGGCTGGAGGATCGCTGCCTGGCGAGACTCCGGGCGGCGGCTCATCGTCGCGAATGCCGTGGACCAGATGGCCGGCGCCGGGGTGATCACATCCCGGGCGATGTTCGGCGGGCACAGCGTGTACCGCGGCGACAAGGTCGTCGCGCTGACCTGCGACAACCAGCTCTTCGTCAGACCCACCACGGCAGGCAGGGAGTTCATCCGTGAGGTGGTCGAGGCGCCGCCCTACCCGGGAGCCAGGCCCTCTTGAGCGCCATGGACACCTCCCCTCGAGCGCCCCGTCGCCGCTGCTGCCGACGGCCCAGCTCGCGCTCGCCGCGCCGGCCGCTCAGCGACCGACGTCATTCCCCATGTAGCCCAGGGCACGCAACTGCTCGTCGAACTCAGCGTCCTCGATCACGTGTTCGCTCGCCAGCCGGCCGAGCCCCACGAGATAGAGGTGCAGGCGGTCGTGGATCTCTGCGGTCGCCGGGCCGTCCACCCGGGCTTGCCACTCCGGAATGTTGGGCGCGGCCGGGTCGTAGCGCGCCACGCTCCTGGCCTCCTTGAGCCAGGGCGCGTCGCGCAGGTGCGGCGAGAGTTCGAACATGGCGGCGATGTTCATCGAGCGCTTGAGCATGGGCGCGTCCCAGTAGTAACGGGTACGGCCCGTGCGCAGGCTGGCCATCGATCCGCAGAACGAAACCGCGAAGCCCTCGCTCGCCGAGCTGGCGAGCAGGCTCTCGCCATCCATGGCCGCGTGGGCCTCTGCGCCCACCAACTCCAGGATCGTCGGCGCAACCTGCAGTGTGCTGACGTAGTCGTCGTTCAGCCCCGGCAGGACGCTGTCAGCGCGCACGAGCAGCGGCACGTGCAACACACCCTCGGTCAGGGAGAGCCCGTGGCCGACCTTGGGCCAGGTCTCGAAGAACTCCTCTCCGTGGTCTGCGGTGACAAGTAGGGCCGGGCGCTCTGCGTCTGGGAGCGCGTCGGCGAAGTCGACCAGCGAGCCCACGAGCCGGTCGATGCCCTGCACCTCGGCCGCGTATCGCGCGCGCAGATTGACCAGCTCCTCCTCGGGCGGCACGCGCCGTTGGCGCTCGAGCTTGCCGAGGCGCACGTACTCGGCCCTCCTCGTGGGCGGCGGATCCTCGGCGTAGTTCCACAGATCCGGCGGCGGGCGGTGCTCACCGTGCGGGTCCATCAGGTGCACCCAGCAGAACCACGGTGCGGTCTGCGCGCTGATCCAGTCGCGCGCTCGCGCCACCACGTCCTCGTCCCAGAGGTACTGCTCGGCGCCGTGGCGCACGCCCTCCATGTCCATGCCGCAGTAGCGCTCGTCCCAGCCGTCGTGCAGCACGGTGCCCTCGATCTCCTGGAGCGGGCACAGGTTGGCGACGAAGGAACCGGTCGCGTAGCCGCGCTCGTGGAGCAGGGTCGCGATGGGCTGGACATCGCTCGCCAGCTTGCCGTGCTGGGCGAACACGCCGTGCCGGGGCGGCACCAGCCCGGTCATGATGCTCGAGAGCGCGGCGTGGGTGTGGGTCGCCTGCGTAAAGGCGTTGGTGAACACGAGCGACTCGCTGGCCAGGCGATCCAGCCGAGGCGAGGCGGCTGGTGGGGCGCCGCCGAAACCGAGGGCGTCCGCGCGCAGAGTATCGACCGTCACCAGCAGCACGTTGCGGGAGGCGCGGGCGGGCGGATCCTCGGCGCAGGACGCGAGGGTCAGGACGAGCAGCAACACGGTCCAACTCGGCTTGGGCATGGCGAAGAATACCATTCGATCCCGACGCAAGCGTGCGCGGCGACGGCGCGGTCACGCTGAGCGACCTCTGGCTGGCGGCACGGCTGAGATCTTCCACCGCGATGGCACCTGGCCCTCTGCCGGCGACCTCGTCCACGACGTTTGGCAACGTTTACCTGAGCGTGAGCGCGCGCTGCCGGCCGAGCCTGTTCGTGTCACCCCGGGCAGCTGCAACCCGCTCGGGGTGGGTCAACTCTGGGTGATCACGTGAGTCACGATTCGTCGTGACGCTCCGACGCCTGACTCTGTCCATGCGCGACGTACTTCGCGCAGCCCTCGCTCGCCACCAGCACGACCGCTTGCGCGGGCGGGCCCGCTCGCAGGGCGCTACTCCAGCGTGCGGCGGGCCGTCCCGAGCACCTCCGGGGTCCGGTCCGCGGTCTCGAGCATGGAGCGCAGCGCCTCGATCTCGGGCGTGTCCCAGCGCATCAGCTCATCGACCCAGCGCGCGCTCAACGACTGGTAGACCAGCGAGGCCTCCAGCGTCAGCGGGCCCTCGACGGACGCGGGGACGTCGAAGTGCACCCGATCGGACCCGGGCAGAAAGCTCTCGTCGCTGTCCACGCCCACAGGCGCCGTGCGCGACGCCTCGGCGTGCCCTGCATCCCAGCCGTGCGGGAGCAGGCGGTCGTCTCGCCACCACGACGCCCCGCGCATGAGCGTAAACGTCGGCGCCCCGTCCGCGTCGGCCATGACGGCCTCGAAGACGGCCACCTCGTCGGCCGAGCGAATCACGTCGCGGTGCGGCTCGATGGGCCCGCCCGCGCGCTCCGAGAGGAGCGCTTCGCCCGCCGCACCCAGGATGCGCCCGCGGGCGTCGGTGACACCCGACGCGAAGACGACGGCTCCCCGGGCGTCGCGAACGAGCACCCGTAGCCAGGCGCGCCGCGTGGGATGGGCCGTGGGCAGCTTGTGCCCCGTGAGGTTCTCGACCTGCACACTGAAGGCCAGCCGCTCGCCGTCACGCGACGGCTCCAGCAGGGTCACGCGGGCACTCCGGGTCTCGAGCTGCAGGCGAGTGGCAGCGATGGCGGCATCGAAGGCCTCGCGCGGCGCGGCGACGTCCAACACATCGGCGTGGTCGCGCAGCAGCGACAGGCCCAGGGTGTTGCCACCAACGACCACGTGCCTCCCGAAGGGGCTGCGCTCCTGGATGGGCGGGAAGTCACGCCCCATGGGGTTGCGGGCGATGCGGGTGCGGGTCGGCGCACCCCGCTCATCGAGCGTAGGCACGTGACAATCCTGGCAGCTCGCGGCGCGCTCCCCCACCGGACTGCGCTCGTCGCTGTACGACGAGTTGCGCCACTCCAGGTACGGCGCCTGCTCGAGGAAGCGGCTGTCGTCGTGGGAGCCGTCGGCGGCGAAGGTCGGGGTCTCAAGCGTGTGGCACGAGCCGCACAGCGCCGACTCGGTGATATGCCTGCCCTGGGTGGGCGTGAACCCCGTGTGCCGCCGCATGGGCATGTCGAACGGATCGGCGTGGGGACCGTAGAGGCGCCGCTCAGCATCGAGCGCGAAGCCCGCGCTGAAGCTCTCCTCGCTGCCGAGGCCCTCGGGCGACATGCCGTGGCAGACGCTGCACGAGACGCCGTCACGCGCGAGCCTCCCCAGAGAACTGTCGCTCTGGATGACGGACATGAGCGAGCCGGAGGCGCCCGGCTCCAGGCCCATGCGCTGGGCCATGGGAGCGTGGCACGCGAGGCAGGTCTCCTCGATCTCCGCCTGTCGCGACGGAGTGGCCATCACCTCGGCGGACACCACGGCGCGCCAGATGGGATCGCGGGCCGCGTTGGCCATCATGGTCCCGCGCCACAAGTCGTAGGGGGCGATCCCCTCACCCGCGGCGTCGCGCATGGCGCTGGCCCGCGGGCTGTTCGAGTGGCACTGGGCACACACGCTGGAGTGCGCCACCTGGGGGCCGGGCGCAGCAGCGCTCGGGGAGGACCCCGCCTGCGCGGAATGACAGGCCGGCAGCAGGGATGAGGCGGCGAGCCAAGCGCCCACGGCCGCCACGGCAAAGGCCCAGGAGAGGAGCGTGCGAGACATGCTGATCGTCCTCCAGCGTGCGACGTGTCCAGTTGCTCACATGAGAGTATTTCCAACCCAGACCCATCACAAGACCCAGGAGTCGCAATAACCCCCAGGCAGGAACCCCCGCTGTCCCGCCCAGGTTGCTCGGGCGCGGAGTTGAGGTCTGCAGGCGGACTCCCCAAGCGACCGCAGGTCGCGTCGTGCGCTGGCAGGAGGGCGGTTCCCGAAGAGCCAGCGGGCGATGTCGAGAGCGAAGGCTCAGTCCGTGACCGGCAGCTCCAGTTCGGCCGGGACCTCGCGGAACACGGCCATCAGCGCGCCGTCGATGGCGATCACGACCTTGAAGCGATCGTCCGCTCGACTCAGCTTCACGTGGTACTCCGTCAGGACCCGGGCGCCGTCGCGGATCTCCTCCCATTTGTCTGGCACGGCCCCGGCCACGGCTTGCGCTGCGGTCGTTCGCACCGCGTCCGGAACGAACGTCGGGTCGACTCCGATCTCAAGCTGGTGCAGGGTCCCATCGGGCAGGAACATGGCCTCGATCTCGTAGCCGTCCACTTCTCGGCTCAGCTCCCAATAGAGAATGCCGTCGTTCCACTCCTTCTCTGCGCCAACGATCGGGCCGGAGGGAAACAGCGCGTCCATGGCGGCGTGTACGGCGGCTGGCACCCCGTCCGGATGGACGTGGTACTCGACCTCCACGCGGCGTCCGTTCGCGTCGAGCTGCAGCTCCAGCTTGCGAGCCGACAGGGCGTCCGCGTGACTCCAGCTGGCTGGCTGCGCGCGGCCCCCCGCTGGGGAAGAGAACTTTCCCAGAGCCCTCCGCTGTGCACACTGAATCCACTTCAAGCCCGGTGTCCGATGAACCGAGGAGGGTCAGAATGACGCGCATCACGCTCGCCCTCCGGCCGTCCGAGAGGGTCGCGCCACCGTCCTCGACGCCGCAAGCCAACTCCACCCCGAGCACTTCGTGCGCACGCGGCCAGAGCCCCTGAACCCACCCACCGAAGTCTGGATCAACCCGCCAGCGCGCGCCACCGCGACTCCATGATCTCAACCACAGACGGTCTCAGAATCGCTGGCAACCAGCGCTGGTCCTCAGCGAGGCGAGTCGGGCAGGCGATCGTGCTGACTCTGCTCATTCTGGGAGGCGGCAGCCATGCCCTCAACTCGGAACACTGGATCGATCCGAGTGAGGTGATTGGCCTGAACGGCGTGCGTTGCGAGGGCGAAGTGGCGCTGGTCTTCGGGGGGGACGTGATGCTCTCCCGGAACGTGGCCAAGAGCATCGGCCGCAACAACCGCGACTTCACGTCTCCGTTTGCGATCGTTGCTCAGCTGACGCAGCCCGCGGACGTGGCCTTCTGCAACCTGGAGTCCGCGATTTCGGGTCGAGGGCAGGCGATCAAGAAGAGGTACCTCTTCAATGCGCCTCCCCAGGCGGTTGAGGGCCTGCAGCATGCAGGTTTCGACGTGGTGTCCCTCGCGAACAACCACATTCTGGACTATGGCCCCATCGCCATGGAGGACACGGCCAGGATCGTAAAAGGCAGAGGGATCCTACCCGTGGGCCTGACATTCCAGGACGAACCGCAGGAGCCCGCTCTCGTCGAACGAAACGGCCTGCGGATCGCCTTCCTGGCCTACTGCGATCCGGTACCTGGGGCCTCGTACGCCCGGGAGTACTACGCGTTTGACAAGCGCCCCGCCGTGGGCAATCGCAGCAACATCGCACGCGACTTGGCGGCCATCCGGAACGAAGTGGACCTCATCATCGTGTCCATGCACTGGGGAGTTGAGTACCAGCCTGGACCCAACGAGCACCAGGCCAGCCTGGGCCGTTTCATCATCGATCAGGGCGCGCACGTCCTCGCCGGACACCACCAGCACGTGCAGCAGGAGCCCGAGGTCTACAAGGGCGCCCTGATTTTGCATGGCATGGGCAATCTGGTCTTTGATCAACGGAGCAGACCGAGCACTCGCCAGAGCCGACTCTACCGCGTGCACGCAGACAGGCGGGGGATTGTGTCTGCGGAGTATCTGCCATTGGTCATCTCTCTGCAGGACTGGACGCCGCGACCCACGGCGACGGCGTTCATCGAAGTGATGAGGCGTGAGGACGACTAGCCCGCATCGAAGACGTTCTGCATGCGTCCCGAGCAGCCGCAGCGCGGCCGCCGCCTTGCGCTTGACCGAGGTCCGGACCCGGTCCCGCGCGACCGCATCAGGGTCGGGCTTCAAGCACCATGTTGGTGGGCGTCTCGGCGGCCCTTCGGGTCCGGGTGAAGCCGCCCTGGGTCAGCACATCTGTGAGCCGCTTCTCGCCCGCCTCGGCCCCGAGGGCCAGCCCCAACTCCTGCGCGCGGGATAGCGGGCGTGCTCGATCGAAGCCTCATGGAAGTCAAAGCCGTAGAAGGTCGAGTTGGAAAACGCCTGGGCCCTGATGATGGTGGAGGATCCATGGCCGCAGCCGATGTCCGCCAGCTTGGCGCCCCGTTCCAACTTCTCGCGCACGTCGTGCAGGGCAGGGATCCAGTTGTCGACCAGGTTGGCGGCGTACATGGGCCGGAAGAAACGCTCCGTGCTGGACGAGCAGGCCCGCTCCAACCGGGCCAGCGTGCATTCCGTGCTTGCCAGGAGACCCGTCAGGTGACAGAAACCAACGCTGCCACTCTCCGGACGCCCCCCGCCAAGCGCCCCCACCAGAAGCCAGGCGCCCCCCTCCCAACCCAGGAGCCCCCTTGAGCACCACGTCACCCGCAGAAGCGAGCCCCACCCCCGAAGCGCAGCGCCCCGTGGACGCACCGCCGGACCAGCGCTACTTCCCCGAGCCCGGGGAGGCGCAGCTGACCCTGCGCGCGGTGGCGGCGGGCTGCGTGGTGGGCAGCGTGGTGTCGTGCACCAACATCTACATCGGGCTCAAGATCGGATGGACTTTCGGGGCCTCGATCGTGTCGGCGGTGCTGGGCTTTGCGCTGTTTGCCGCCCTGGGCAAGCGACTCTCGGTGCTCGAGACCAACATCACGCAGACGGCGGGCTCAGCGGCGGGCGCCATGGCCTCGGCGGCTGGGTTGGTGGCGGCCATCCCGGCCATGAGCATGCTGGGCTACGAGTTCGCCTGGTACGAGCTCATGGGCTGGGCCCTGGGCGTGGCCTACCTGGGCGTGTTCTTCGCGGTGCCCCTGCGCCGGCAGATGGTCGAGGTCGATCGGCTGCGCTTTCCCACCGGCACGGCCACCTGCGAGACGGTGCTGGCCATGCACGGCGGTGACGGTGACGGCGACGGCACCCTGGGCAAGGCCAAGGTGCTGATCTGGGCCGGCGCGGGCGCCGCGCTCTACACGCTGGCCATGTACTTCATCCCGGACATGGAGTCCCCTCCGCTGCACGAGTGGTTCCCCGGGGGCGCGCTGGCCGTGGCCGCGGCCTGGGGCTTCAAGCTCTACCTGGGCCCGTCGCTGTTCGGCGCGGGCTTCCTGATCGGACCGCGCATCGCCATTTCGCTGATGATCGGCGCGCTGATCGCCTGGGCGGGGCTGGCTCCTCTGGCACAGGACAGCGGCTGGGCCCCCGGCCCCGTCATGGAGTACGCCACGGGCCCGCGCGGCTGGCTGCTCTGGCCGGGCGTGGCGCTGATGGTGTCCGAAGCTCTCACCTCGCTGGGGCTGTCATGGCGGACCTTTGCCCGAGCCCTGCGCTTCCCGTCGGCCCTCGGAGACGGCCCTACCGGCGACGACGACAAGAACATCCCCACCTCATGGTGGGTGGGCGGCCTGGCCGTGGGCACGATCCTCACCTGCACCCTGGCCCAGGTCATCTTCGGCATCCCGGTCTGGATGACGTTGATCGCGGTGGCCCTCTCCAGCGTGCTGTCCGTGGTGGCGGTGCGCTCCACCGGTGAGACGGACATCAACCCCACCGGCGGCATGGGCAAGGTGACCCAGCTCGCGTTTGGCGGCCTGGCGCCCGGCGCCACCGGCACCAACCTCATGTGTGCCGCCGTCACGGCGGCGGGAGCCAGCCAGGCCAGCGACATGATGCAGGACCTCAAGACCGGCCACATGCTGGGCGCGTCGCCCCGCAAGCAGTTCCTGGCCCAACTCGTGGGCATCAGCGCCGGCGTGATCCTGGTGGTGCCCGTGTACCGCATCTTCACCACGGCCTACGAGGTGGGAGGCGACAAACTGCCGGCCCCCGCGGCCCACGCCTGGCGCGCCATGGCCGAGTTGCTCACCCAGGGCCTCGACGCCCTGCCGCCCATGGCCGGACCGGCCATCCTTATCGCGGCCATCGTGGGCATGCTCCTGCCGTTGCTGCGCAAGCTCGATGGCATCAAGGCCTACGTCCCCAGCGGCCTGGCCATGGGCATCGCCTTCATCGTGCCGGCCTACTACTCCGTGGTCATGTTCAACGGCCTGCTGGTCTGGTTCCTCTGGAAGCGCATCAACCCCGGCGCCGTGAACCGCTACGACTTCGTGCTGGCCTCGGGCCTGGTGGCGGGCGAAGGCCTGATGGGCATCGTCAACGCGGGCCTGACCATCCTGGAGGTGCCGCCGCTGTTCCCCGGATGATCGCGAGCTGACACCGCGCGGCGCCCGGACAGCTGGAGAGCAGCCCGTCAGCCGCCGCCGCGGGCCAGGTCGAGCAGGTGTTCGGGTACGCCGACGCCTTCCTTCCAGCGGGGCGCGCGGCGGCCGTCGATGAAGAGCGCCGGCAGGCTGTGGATGCCCAGCTGGCGGCCCGCGTCGCAGTCGTCGCGCAGCGCGGCGAGGGCCAGCGGACCGTCGAGCGCGACGGCCAGGGCCTCGCCGTCGAGCCCGAGCTGGCGCGCGGCCTCGAGCAGGGCGGACAGCGTCGGCGCCACCGAGCCCGCGCCCGTGGGCTGGTCCATGAGCCAGTCGTGCAAGCTCCAGAAGGCCGCCGGCCCGCCGACCTGCCCGGCGGCCTCCGCCGCCCGGGCCGCGAGGCAGCTGCCGTCGATGGCCAGCCCGCGGAAGTGCGGGTTGCAGCTCGAGTCGAAGGGGTACTGGCGGTAGACGTAGCGTGTGCCGGGGCGACTGGCGACGGCGGCCCGCATGCGTCGGTCGAGCTGTGCGGTGTTGGGTTCGCGATAATCGCCAAAGAGAGTCACCGTCACGACGCGACCACTGGCGACGCCTGCGGCCGTCTGCGCGCTCGAGCCCGTCCGCATGCCGTCCGCCCGCTCGCCGCCCACCCGCTCGCCGCCCACCCGCTCGCCGCCCACCAGCTCCCACGGCACGAGGTCCGCAGGCATCGTCCGGCGCGGCTCGGCGCGCCAGTCGGCCACGGTCTTGTCGAGGCCCCGAGGCGGACGGTCGGCTTCCGGACCCGCCGCCGGTGGGTTGCTGGCGGCGACCGCCTCCACCGCCCGGGCCAGCGCGCCCTGCACCTGCCAGCCGCGGAACTCGACGCCGTTGAGGAACACGAACGGTGTCCCACCGATGCCCAGGGCGAGCGCGTCCTCGACGTCGCGCTCCACTGTGTCCAGCGTTGCGGAACCCATCATGACCTGCAGAAACTCGGAGCGCTCGAAGCCCATGCCGGCCAGGCCGGTGTCGAGCTGCTCTTCGTTGAACGAGGCGCCACGGGAGAAGAGCCAGCGGTGCATGCTCCAGAACCCCGCCACCCCGTGCAGGCGGCCTGCGGCCTCAGCGGCCCGCGCGGCCCAGCAGGCGTTCTTGTGGCGGTTGATACCCGAGCTGCGGAAGCGACGATTGCAGTCCGTGCATTGGGGAAAATGACGCACCGAAACGGACACATCGTCGCGGGCGGCCATGAGCGCTTCGACCTCGTCGTCGAGCGTGCGGCAGTCGGGACACTGGTAGTCGCTGAAGATCACCAGCCGCAGCGGCGCGACCGCCGGGCCCAGGCGGTATCGACCGGTCAGCGCCGGCGAGGCGGCCGCGGCCTCACCGCCGCCGCTCGTGATGGCCGCGAGGGACCGCTCGTATTCGGCGCTGTCGCGCTCGGCGATGCGCGCGGCGTGACGCCACTCGATCACCCCAAGCAAGGCGCTGACGACGAAGAAGGTCGTGAGCACGGGTGTGGCGAGACGCAACGGGGCGCGTGGGGCGCGCGCGGGGGAGGGGGCCCTCGCTGCCCGCTCCAGCAGCACCAGGAAGGCCAGGTTTGCCACGTGCACCGTGAGGCACCAGGGGCAGAAGCTGCCGGCCTGGAGCATGACGAGGGCCCAGACGACGGACGCCACGGCGCCGACGCGCGCGGCCGCGCGCCACGGCCCGACGAGCCGTCCGCCGCTGCGCTTCCAGGCCACGAACAGCGCCAGGAACCAGGCCAAGCCCAGGTCGGCCACGGGCCAACCGACTCCCGGCAACCTGCCCCAGCTGCTGGCGGACAGACGAGCGCAGGCGCTGCTCGGTCCGCACCCCGGCAGCGGCAGGTCGATCACGGCCTGGAGTACGAGCGCCATGGACGCGCCCGCCGCGATGAGCAACAGCGCCATGCCGAGCGCCATGCCGGACAGGCGCTGCGGGGACGACCTGCCACCCGGGCTAGAGCTGCGTTTGCTTGCGGCCACGTCGGTCGTCCCTCGCGAGCTTCAGCGGCTAGCGCTGGAACATCGGCAGATACCCCAGCGGCACCTGCAAGGTCAGCGACACCATCGCTGTCGCGTACACGCGCCCATACTTTCCGTGCCGGAAGCTGCCGTCGCCCGACTGGCGCCGCGCCGCGTCGTCCACGAAGTACGGCCACCACTCGTTGAACAGGCGCGCATCGCGCCAGGCCCAGTAGGCCTGCGCCGCGTAGAACGCGCCGTAGATCTGGAACTGCTCGTAGGAGCCCGCGCCGGTGTAGGGGTCGTGCCGGCGCAGCGCGTCAAAGCCGTTGGTCAGCGCGGCGCTGCTGTAGTCGCCCAGGGCGTTCAGCGTCGCCAGGGCGGCGGCGGTCAGCGACCAGCTCATGGTGTCGCTGCCGATCTGGTAGCGGAAGCGGCCGGACTCGGGATCCTGGCTCTTGAGCATGTAGGCCTCGGCCGCCTCGATCACGGCAAAGTCGACGGCAAAGCCGGCCTCCTTGGCGCCGCGCAGGGCCTGCAGCATGCAGACGGTGATGGAACCCTCGTGGGCCGAGCTGCGGGTGGGCTCGTAATACCAGGCGCCGTGCACGCCCTGGGTGCGCTGGATCAGGTCGACGCCGCGGCGCACGGCGGCGGCCAGGCGCTCACGCTCGGCGGGCGAGTCGCCGTACATGCCCACGGCCTGGGTCAGAGCCAGCAGCGCGTAGCCCTGGCCGTGCATCTTGGAGACGGTGTCGCCGTCGGTGTAGAAGTAGCCGGCCTGCTCGCCGGTCTCGATGCAGTGGTCCACCAGCCAGCGCACGGCCGCCTTGACCGCGCGCGCGCTGGCCGTGCGGCCGCTGTGGTCGGGCAGGTGGCCGGCCCCCATGAGCGAGAGGGCCACCAGGCCGGTGATGGCCACGGGCGCGTCGGCCCCGCTCTCACGCTCGCTGCGCAGCAACGAGAAGGAGCCGTCGGGGTACTGGTTCTCCACCAGAAAGCCATGGCTGGCCGCCACCAGGGAGGCCACGCGCGGCAGCTGCAGGCCGTCGCCGTGCGCGGCATCCTGGGCGCCGTCGAGCGACGGCGGCATCAGCAACAGCAGCGTCAGCACGAGGCAGGCGCTCACCGACCGCCCTGCTCCTGCTCCACCGCGGACAGGGCGCGCACGTAGGCGCCGAGCCAGTCGCGGTAGCGCGCGGGCACGTCGTCGACGTGCAGGTTTTGCAGGCGCTCCTGCAGCTTGGGCGGCAGCAGGCCCCAGCGCCCGTCAGTGTCGCTGCGGGTGGGGTCGCCGAGCGGATCCGGGGGCGGCTTACCGGCGGCGCGATCGCTGCCCGGCTCGCTCTCGGGCATGCCCTCCGACGGGTCATGCCCCTCGCCCTGCGGCTCGTCGGCGGACTGGGGCTGGGGCTGATCCTGCGCCTGGTCCTGGGGCGAGCCACCCTGCTGCTCGTCATTCTGGCTGCCGTCGCTGGCGCGCGGGGGAGGCTGGCCCTGGGGCTGATCGCTGCCGCCGCCTCCGCCCCCACCGCCGCCGCCGCCACCGCCCGACTGGCCCTGGCTGTAGCGCGCCTGGCGGATGAGCTCCTCGAGGTCGCGCACGGCCTGCTCGTGCGCGGCGGCCACGTCCTCCAGCGCAGAACCCACGTTGTCGGCGTCCGGCACCTCGAACAGGGCCTCGTCGATGCTCGAGAAGGTGCGCTTGATGCGCTCGATCAGCGCCTGCACCTCAGCCTGGGCGTCGGACGGAGCGGACGCCTCGCCGCCGTGGGGACCGGCCGGGCTGTCGGGCGGCAGGTCCTGCCCCAGCAACAGCGCGGCGGTCATGAGCAACGCGATCATCGCGGACCCTCCTCAGGCTCGTTGTCGGCACCGGGTCGGATGGGACGCGGCGGCGGCAGCGGCGGGAAGGGCTGATCCATGCCGGGCGCCTCGACCTCGGGGGGCTCGGGCACCATCGACTCGAACAGCTCGGTCACCGCGGCGTGCTCGTTGGCCCAGCGCTCCAGCAGCAGCACGTCGCGGCGCGAGAGCATGGGGTCGTCGCCCAGGTCGTCGGCAAACTCCACCACGCGCGACAGGGCCATGAGCTCCATGCGCTGCACCAGCAGCAGCTCGGCCACGGCGGGCACCAGCGGCGGCGGGCCGCCGGACTGCTGCCCCTCCTGCGGCGGCTCCTTCTCGGCCTCGCGGCGCCGCTTCAGCTCGTCGTCGAGCACGGCCAGCAGATCGGCCAGGCGCCGCTCCACGCCCTGCTGCAGCGCGGACACGAGGTACCCGGTCTCCTGTTCGGCCAGGCGCTCGGCCACGGACATGAGGTCGTCGCCCACCTGCGCGATGGCGAACACGAAGGCCACGGCGCCGTCCTGGCGCAGGGTCTCGGCCGCGGCCTGTGCGCGCGCTCCCAGCAGGCGCTCTTCCTCGGACAGGCGCCCGACGGCCCGGCGCTGACTGCGCGAGAGCCGCTCGGCGTCGCCGCGTGCCTCGTCCAGGGCGCTGGTCTCGCCGCTGAGCCCGAGCTGGGCCTCGTGCATGGCCACCAGCTCCTGCTTGAGCTTGAACAACACCTCGTCCTGGCGCAGCTGCTCGTAGCGATCGCGCTCGCCCTGCAGCTTGGACCGAGCCTCCTCGAGCTCCTCGGCGGCCTCCTGCTGCTCGGCGGCTGCCTGTTGGTCGTCGCCCGACGACAGGTCCTGCTGCGCACCCGCCATGGCCTGCTCGGCGCGCTTGGCTGGCTCCTGGAAGCCCTGGTCGGGCAGCTCCGAGAGGCGATCCATGAGCTCGCGCAGGCGCTCCTGAAGCTGTTCCTGCTGGGCGGCGGCATCGGCGCGCTCGGAGGGGTCGCGCGGCTGCTGCTCGGTCTCGGGCGCGGCGGCCGCGCGCTGCTCCAGCATGGCGCGGATGGCGGCCAGATCGTTGGCGGACTGGGCCAGGGCCTCGGCGGTGGCGTCACGGTCGCCCTGGTCGCGAGCGGCGTCGACTGCCTGCATCTGCGCCATGAGCTCACGCGTGCGATCCAGCAGTTCGGGGCCTTCGTCGGGCTCCAGGGTCTCGAGCCGCTGGGCGGTCTCGTTCAGATCCTGGGCCGGGTCCTCGGCCTGACGCGCGGCGGCGCCGGCCTTGGCCAGGGCCCGGTTGCGAGCCGCGTTGGCCGCGCGCTCGGCGTCGGCCAGGGCGTCGCGCATCTGCTCCATGAGCTCGGCGGCCTGGTTCAGCTCGTCCTGCGCGCGGGGCGAGGGCGAGGCGGCCTCGGGATCGGAGCCCGGGGCCGAGTCGGCGGGTTGCGCACCGGCGGGCGACGGCTGGCCGGACGCAGGCGGCTGGCCCGGGCTGGACGACGCGCCGCCCGGGGGCGACGAGGACGGCGTCCCGGAAGGCGAGGCGCCGGAGGGCTCGCCGCTCTCGGCGGGCTGGCCCTCTGCCCCGGCGCTCGCGCTGGGCGGCTTGGCCGCGCCGCTCCCCGCTCCGGGCTGGCCGTCGCCTGGCTGATCCGCGCTTGGCTGGCCATCACCGGTTGGGTCTTGGCCTGGCTGGTCCGCGCTCGGCTGACCGTCGGCAGCTTGCCCATCGCGGGGTTCTCCGTCGCCGGGCTGACCGTCGCTGGACTGACCATCGCTGGCCTTGCCGTCGCTGGCCTTGCCGTCGCTGGACTGACCGTCGCTGGCCTGACCATCGCTGGGTTGACCGTCGCTGGACTGACCATCGCTGGGTTGCCCGTCACCCGTCGGCGACTCACCCGCGCCATCGGCGGGACCAGGGGCGCCCAGCAACGCGCGGCGGGCCTGTTCCATGGCGGCGCGGGCGCGGGCGCCCACCTCGGCGGCGCGCTGGCGTTCGCCCTGGGCGGCGGCCATGAGCTCCTCGGCACCCGTGCTGTCCAGCGGTTCGCTGAGCTGGGCCAGCAGCGACTCCAGCGCGCGCATGATCTCGACCTGCGACGCGGCCGAGGGCTGGGGCGCCTGTGCCAGCTCGCGCTGCTGTCGCGCCAACCACTCGGCCAGCGCGGCCTCGCCCAGCACATGCTCGGACTCGGACAGCAGCTGCGCCGCCTCGGCACCCTGCTCGAGCGCGCGGTCCAGGCGCTGCACCTCATCAAGCGCCTCCCCCACCAGCTTGGCCGGCGTGTCGGACGCCGCCCGCGAGCGCGCCTCGAGCTGGCGCTGCTCGATGGCCAGGCGGTCCAGCTCCTGCACGCCCTCACTCAGCAGGTCGGCCTGGGAGCGCAGCTCGTCCACGTCGCGCCGATCGCGCAGCACGGCATAGATGGACTCGAGCCCGCCCAGCAGGTCGTCCTGCCGCTCCACCGACGAGAGCATGGAGCCGGCCAGGCCCTGCTCGGCGTCGCGGCTGCGCTGCTCGAGGCTCAGCTCGTCGAAGCGCGTCATGGCCGACCGCAGCAGCACGGCGTTGCGCTCGCGGCCCTCGGCCTCGTAGCGCTCAGCCAGGCGCTCCATCTTCTCGCGCAGGGACGCGAGCCGCAGCCCGATGCGGCCCTGGTCACGGCGCACCTGCTGCAGCGTGGACTCGCCCTCGGTCTGGGCGCCCAGCGGCGCCAGGCACAGCAGCGACACGGCCAGCGCGGCCAGCGAGCCTCGACCGGCGCGAGCCCTGGAGGTCGCCAGGGCGTGGTCGGCGCCGTCGGCGCGTGCAGCGAGCGACCGGGCGCCTGCCGGGGAGAGCTCGCGTGCTGTCCGTTGGCGTGTCCACATGGTCAGTTGCCTCCCGTGTCGGAGGTGAGCGCGCGCTGGGACGCCTGGCGCAGGGAGCGTTGGTCGTCGATCAGGGTCTTCACCAGGTTGAGCACCTCCTGGTAGTCCTCCCACTCGTTCATGCGCTCGAGCAGGCGGTCGAGGCCGGCCAGCACCTGGGCCTGCATGTCGCGGGCGGCGCCGAGGTTCTCAACGGAAGGCGTCTGGCGAGCGGTCAGCAGCAGCTCGTGGGCCCGGGGCGAGGCGCGGCCGGACAGATCCAGCGCCACCTGCACCATCTCCATCAGGCGCCCCACCAGATCGAGGCGACCAAACTGCCCGGCGCCGTAGTCGCCGGCCAGGCTGGCGAAGGACGCGGGGTCGAAGCCGCGCTCCAGGGGCGTGGCGCGCCAGTCGTCCAGGCGCCGGCGCAGCACGGACTCGGCGGCGGGCCCCGTGTCGAGCCGGTTGAGGATGGTCTCGTCCAGGATCATGCACAGCTCGCGGGCCTCGCGTTGCAGGCGCGTGCTGACCTGGTTCTGCGACACGGCCGCGGCCACCAGCTCGGGATCGTCGGCGGCGGGCGGCTCGGCCACCAGGTCGTCCAGCGCCAGCATGGCCAGCTCCTGCCGCTCGCGGATGGTGCGGAAAGCCTCCTTGAGCCGCAGCTGGCGGTCGGCCAGCAGGCGCTGCAGCTCGGCGGCGTCCACCACGTCGATGCGTCGCCCGGCGGCCACGGCGGTCTGCGGCCCCTTCCCGGGCAGCTCGCGACGGTCGCTGGCGGACAGCGAGTAGGACACGCTGCCCGTGAGCCCGGCGGCCGCCAGGTCGAGCACGTGACGGTGCACGCCGGTGGGCCCCTCGGGCTGCAGCTCGATGCCGCCGCCCGTGTCGCCCACGACCAGACGCACGGAGGCCACGCCGTGGTCGTCCTCCGCCACCAGCGCCAGGGGCAGCACGGCCTGGGCGGTGACCTTCACGTCGGAGCGGGCGGGCGCGTAGATGCGCAGCACCGGCGGGCGGTCCTCGTGCACCAGCAGGGCGTGCTGACTGGGGTCGGGGCTCGACAACCCGTACTCGCCGCCCAGCACCAGGCTGAGCGTGTCGGAGCGGTGCGCCACGAAGGAGCCGCTGAGCCAGGGGCCGGAGGCGTCGCTGCTGTCGGCGTTGCGCGCGTCGCCGCGGGGCTCGCCGCCGCCGTCGCCGTCACCGCCATGGGACCCGCCGCTGCCACCGCGTTCGGAGATCTGCAGTTCGATCGACTCGCCTGTGCCCAGCATCCACAGCCTGGCCGAGGTGACCGACGCGCTCGGACGACCGGCGACGGTGATGCTGCTGCCCTCGGCCGCGATCAGGTCGGCCGAGTCCACCTGCCGCACGGGCAGCCCCACGTAGGCCGGCGGCTCGATGGTGAAGACCGGCTGGTCGAGACGCGGCGGGTCGATCACGCGCATGGGCAGGACGTGCTCGCTGCCGTCATCGTCGCCACCACGCAGGGTCAGCGAAGTGTCGCCCGCGCGCACGGCCAGGTGCCCGCCGAAGCGACCGGCGGCGCCCTGGCCCAGGCCGTGGGTGCGCGCGCCGTCGCGACCGTGCACCACCAGCTCGACGCGCTCGGGACGCCGACCGGAGACGCCGGCCTGCACGGCCACCGCGCCGCCCCGGCTCACCACCAGCGTGCCGTCCACCAAGACGTGCACGGGGCTGGACTCGGGCACGTGCAACGCCAGGTGCGTGTCGCGCGGCCAGGGCACGTCGGCCAGCAACCAGCGCTGGGCGAACACGCCCAGGTGCGGATGCAACAGCGTCACGGCCAGCCCCACCAGCACCACCGCCAGCCCGCCCCGCAGCGCCTCGCGCAGGGCCGGACGCGCCACCAGCACGGCGCGCAGGTCGGTGCCGGCCGCCAGACGCTCGGCCTCCTCGCTGAGCTGGTGCTCGAACGATCCGGGCGCCCCCTCGGGCAGCTGCAGCGCCGAGACGAAGCGACCGGACAGGTCCAGCGAGCCCTCCACCAGGCGCGCGGCGTCCAGACGGTCGGGTCCGCGCAGCAGCGGGCGCAGCACGCGCCGCCAGAGCTCTCGCCCCAGGCCACTCAGCGCGCCCAGCAGCACCACCGCGCGCACGCCCAGGGGCAGGTCGAGCAGGCGGTCGGCGGCGTACAACACCACCAACGTCAAGCACAGCAGCAGCGCCAGCCGCCCCACGCCGGCCAGCGTGGCCAGCACACGAATGCGCGCCACCACCTGATCGAGGCGGCGTCGGACCGACGGCGGGCCGCGCTGCTGCGGCATGGGGTTGGGTGTCGGGGAGGTCACGGGCTCAACGCTGGAAGATGGGCAGATAGCCGTAGGGCAACGACAGGATCATGGCGCCCACGGCGGTGGAGAAGTGCTCGCCGGGACCGACGCGGCAGCGCCAGCTCCCGTCCGCCTGCTGACTGGAGACGAGCTGCTCGCGGATGATGGGGTAGTACCAGGCCCAGTGCTCGCCGCCGATGACATACAGCGCCTGCGAGGCGTAGTAGTGCCCGTACCAGTAGAAGTAGTGCTGGTAGTAGTAGCTGCCCGGCGAGATGCGCTCGATGGAGTCGCGCAGAAACATGATGGACCACTGCAGGTCGATGTCCTGCACGCGGCCGTCGTCCAGGGTCCACTGCATGCTCAGGCCGTCCACGCCGGCGTTGTGCAGAGCCGCCAGACCGGCCGAGGTGAGCGCGAAGGAGCTGCGCGTGTTGGCCGTGGCCTGATACTTGAAGGCGCCGCGCGACAGGCTGTAGTAGTTGTCCGGGTACATGGCCATGCGCTCGCCGGCGCCGACGTAGCTGGCGGCGATGTAGGTCTTGGCGCGATCGATGGTGCTGCGCGGCACGCGGATGCCCACGTTGCGCGCAGCCCGCAGGGCGTTGAGCTGACAGACCGTGATGGACATGTCGGACTCGGCCGCCAGGGGCTCGTAGCGCCAGCTGCCGTATTCGTTCTGACTGCCTACGATGTGGTCGACGGCCTTCTGCAGGCGTCCGCGCACGTCGTGGCGGTCGGTCATGCCGTAGACCTCCGCCAGGAACAGCGTCGCGAAGGCGTGGCTGTACATACGTGACCCGTGGGCCGTGATGTAGCCCACCTCGTTGACGCGCGCCAGGGTCCAGTCGGCCGCGCGCGAGATGACGGCGCCGAACTTGCCGCGATTGGGCAGGTGCCCCGCCGCCAGGAACGCCAGCCCCGCCAGGGCCGTCACGCCCACATGCGGCCGGCTGTCCGCCGAGATCTCGTAGTTCTGGTTGAGCTTGTAGCCCACGTGCGCGGTCCAGCTGCCGTCGGGACTCTGGTTCTCGGCCAGCCAGGTCAGGGCGCGCTCGACCGCTTCGATGGAGCGCGGCGTGATGTCGCGCTGCCCGCCGGCCAGAGGCGACGCCTGGGCCGCCAGCGCCGGTCCACTGAGCAGCACGCAGGCCGCGCTCAGCAGCGCCGCCGACAGCCGCCGAGAGAGCCGCCGCCACGCCCTCCCAGACTCCATCCGCCGCAGCAGCCGCGCCCGCAGCGCGAGCCGGGGCCACGCACCCCGCGCCCACGGACGCGAGGCCGACGTCAGCTCAGCGGCGCACACGCAGCGCGCGTGTTTCATGGCGTGGTACTCCTCAGGATGCGCACCGAGCCGCCTCGCCCCAGCAGCACGGCGCCGTCGACGAGCATCAGCCGGACCTCGCCCTTCGGCATGTCGTCCAGGGACAGACTGTAGCGCTGCTCGCCCTGGCCGCCACGCACCACCCACACGCGGGTGCTGCGCTCGTGCTCGTAGGAGCTCGACAGCAGCACGAAGCCGTCCGCTCCGTAGTGCACGTCGGTGGTGTTGAGCGGCAGCGCAGGCCCCTCGAGCTGCAGCTCGTAGCGCGGCGCCAGGCTGGCTCCATCCAGCAGCACCAGCCGGCGGCTGTCGGCCGGATCCACCAACAGGACCGCCGGCGCGGGACCCGAGGGCGGATCGAGCAGCATCAGCAGCGGCACATCAGGCGAGGCCACGGACGGCCCGCGCGCCACGTCCAGCAGCGTAAGCCGGTCGCGGTCGCGGGAGCGGCTGCCCGGCAACGACACGCGTTCGCGCAGCACCGCCCAGCCGGGCGCGGAGGCAAACAGGTGGTGGCTGGTGGGAATGGAGTTCAGCTCGACCTCCCAGGCCGTCTCGCGCGAG
>Ga0164313_10001201_pt1 | contig 22750 bp, 16 predicted proteins | sample GuaBasSedimGuay4_FD_113735 | JGI IMG/M metagenome (GOLD analysis project Ga0164313, IMG submission 113735) | Subseafloor sediment microbial communities from Guaymas Basin, Gulf of California, Mexico - Guay4, Core 4569-4, 0-3 cm | ecosystem: Environmental > Aquatic > Marine > Hydrothermal vents... | reverse complement strand
GGTACTGCGTCCTTACCAAGAGATCCTCTCAATCGTTTGTGCGTTGTCTTCTCATGGACTTAACCCTCTTGTTTTCTCCTTCTGCCGGGACGGTGGAAACATCATGAGGTTCTGCTGCGATTGAGCCCAAGCCAAGAACGATCTGGCAGCTTATCCGTCATCGTCTCCGTACATCAGCCTCATTTCCGGTTCCTCGGTGCAGAAGTAGTGGACCCAGATGTAGGCGTGCTGGAAGAGTGCGACGACCAACGCAACGTGCGATCGGGCAAGGAGCGCGATCGACCACAGACCAAGAAAGGCAATCAGGTACATTGCGTTCGGTGTCCACGCGAAAGCGCCCGCTCGCACCATGGGCATTCGGCGGTAGCGCAGGCGGAAGTGGTCGCCCCCGAGCGCGCGGGGAATGCCGAAGTACCGGACGACCGACCACAGCGTGAACAGGGCCGGTGCGAGCAGCGCGGCGCCGAAGGTTAAACAGAGCCATCTCGGCAGCATCAGCGAGCCTGAATCAGCGACCGCCAGGCACACTATCAGCACGGGACGGGCGACAAGGAAAGGCATGAAGACCAGGCCCCAGAACGTCAGGTCCCAACGGCCGAAAATGCGCGTGAGTACTCCCCATCCAAGCTCACCGCGGAAAACCAGCCAGACGATGACCTGGTGGGCGATCACGACCATCACGTTCAACCAGAACCAACCCTGCACAGTCAATCCGAGCCAGGTATTCGAGGCGCAGAGCTTGGGGGCCGCCAGAGCGTAGCTCACTGCGACGAGAAGCGCCAATAGCGCAGCGTGCAGCGGCTGCCGATGGAAGAGAAACGCCGCCGATCGCGCCTCAACCAGTGTCGCCTCAGCCATGGAATCGCTCGAGGGCGAAACGGAATCCGAGCGCCGCCGCTCCGCCGGCGCAGAGCAGCCCGATCGCAAAACACGCAAGCACAATTCGCGAGGCGCGCCACAAACCTCCGTTGTCGGCGCCGTGATCCAACCACCGCCCACGTTTGACCACGACCACAATGCAGAAAAGGTTGATCGCGACGGCGACGCTGCCGAAACCGATCTTGACGAGGTGAAGTGGTGTGATCTCATCGGTCAAGAGCACGAGTGCGATCCCGGTGGAAATCACCGCCAGTACCAGCGGCAGCTCGACAAGAAGGTCGATCCAGTAGTGAAAGCGAATCGTGGCGGTATGCAGCTCCCGCCTGCGGAACGGATAGATCTCGATCACGGCCTCAGTGGCAACCACACCACCCCACAGTGAGAGCATGATCAGGTGAACCATTGCCATGACGTCGAGCGCTTGGGACTCCATTCTCGTCAGCCTCCATCAATGTGAATATCACATCATAAAACGTCTGAAGAATAGTGCGAACTAGCCCGCCACAATTGGGATGGTGTTCGGCCACCGATGCAGAATGTTCCTGAGATATGCCGATCTGAGATCAGTAGGCGTCCCTGCTCTTACGGCGCCACAGGATCCAGCGAAGATAAGCGCGGTACAGAAGGCGGAAAACCGGCGCCAGCGTCGTGATGTGACAAAGAACTCTCGCGAGCGGGAAGAAAACCGGGTAACTCACCACGAAACCGAAGACCGCGTGCAGATTCTCGATCTTCTCGATCTCCGGCTGAACCAGCGGACTTCGCGAATGAAAAAAGCCCCCGTACTCTGCGGTGCCCATTCTGCTGAGGTTTTCGGCAGGCAAGAAGCCCTTGCTCACCGCATACTTCGCAAGCTCGGTCCCCGGGAAGGGCTGGAAGACAAAGCAGAGCGCGAGGGCGGGCTTCAACCGGCAGTTGAACCGTAGCGTCTCGAGCGCTTCCGCATAGGACTCTCCGGGAAGACCGAGCATGTTGTACGTCACGAAGTCGATATCGTACCGGTTGAGCATGTCCGCGGCGCGGATCAACACTTCGTCCGAGATGTTCTTCTTGAGGATCCTGCGTCGGTAGTCCTCGTTTCCGGTTTCGACGGCGATTCGCAGACGCAGTTTGTCAGCGCCGTACTCGTGAAAAACCTCGCACAGGTCCTCGGTGACAAGGTCCGCCCTCATATTTGCCTGCAACGCCACCGAACGTCCCTTCCGGGCGAGGAGTGCGCGGACGAGCTCGACCAACCATCCCTGGTTGGCGCCAAAACTGTCATCGACGAAGTGGAGCACCGTCGCGAACTCGGACTCCAGAATCTCGTCGATCTCGTCCATGATGTTCTCGCGGCTTCGCCACCGGACGTAGCGGCCCTTGTCCTTGAACACCTCCCGCTTGGCGGAGTTGTGACAGTGCGTGCAGGCAAATGGGCAACCTCTGCCCAGCAGAAGGGATCTCTTTCCTCTTTGCTCGAAGAACGAATACTTGGTGTAGAGCCGGCGATCCGGGAAGGGAAGGGAGTCCAGGTCCCCTACCAGATTCCTCATCTCATTCCTGATGATGCCATCGTCGGTCTTGACCCAGAGGTTGGCGATCGTGGTGAAGTCATCGCCCGCGTCCACCGCGTCGGCAAGCTCCGCCAAGGGAAGCTCTCCCTCGCCTCTGCAGATCACATCTACATTGGGGTCGGCGATGCTCTCCTCGGGATCGAGCGTTGCGTGGGTTCCACCAAGAACAACGATGGGGTCTGACCCATGCCTGATCTGCTCGAGGAGCGAGATCGCCCAATGATAGTCGCTAGTGAGACATGAGATCGCCAGGATATCCGGCTTCTCCCTGAGCGTCGCCGCCGCGAGCTCCTCCTTCTCGAGGGGCTCGACCAGGATATCGCACTGGTGACCGCGTGCCTTGAGCATCGCCGAGAGGTACATGACCCCCAGCCACTCCTCGTGAGTCTGTTGGAGAAAGAGAACCTTGGCCATCAACTGCTTTCTTCGCCCAACGGCTGCCGGTTGGGAACCTACGCGAACGAGTATCCCGCCCGCAAACCGCACTCGCGAAGTTAGTGTACCCCGCCACGGGGGGGGGGGGTTGTGTCCCGGTCCTTAACCTCCGTAAGATAGCCTTATCTTAAGATGAGTGATTCTCCCCGGGGGTCGCATTCGTGACAGCAGAAAATCTGGTCTTGATCACCATCGACGCTCTCCGTCATGACGCCCTGAGCTGCGTAGGTTCGGATTATGCCTCGACCCCGAATCTGGACGCCCTGGCGCACGATGGGGTGCTCTTCGAACAGGCGATTTCCAACGGGCCACGAACCCAGAGTTCGTTTCCCTCGATCATGACCTCGCTGTATCCACTGGTCGCAGGGGAGCGTCAATGCCTGCCGCGTGAAGCTACGACGCTCGCCGAGGCCGCATCAGACGCCGGGCTTGCAACGGCGGGTTTCAACCCCTCCAATCCATTCCTGACTCGGGAAACCGGATACGATCGCGGATTCGACACCTTCATCGACTTCTGGGATGTGCACGATCGAGAAGGGTCTTCCTCGAAGCGCGGAGCCCTCGCGATGACGAAGAAGGCGATCCACGACACGATCGGTCGGCAGAGTCTTGGATTTCTGATGTTGATGCAGGCCCTTCTGTTGGAGGAAGGCGGCCAGTACCTGACCGGGCGCATCATTACCGAACAGGCGCTCGCCTGGCTCAATAAGCGCCAAGGACCCTTTTTCCTGTGGCTGCACTTCATGGATGTGCACTTCCCTTACCAGCCACTCCCGGGCCGCCGTACCTGGAAGGACAGGGTTTCCTACCTCAACGGTATGGCAGGCCTGATCGCCGGCCGACCCGGACCGGCTATCAGAACACTCAAGCGACTCTACGGCCAGCGCGTAAATCTGGTTGACGAATTCGTCGGCGACATCGTCCGTGGTCTGAAGAAGGCAGGTCTGAGAGATCAAACCGCAGTCGTCGTCACCTCGGACCACGGCGAGCAGTTGGGTGACCATGGTCGGTGGGCTCACGGGCCCGACCTTCACGAAGAACTGATCAGGGTCCCACTTGTTCTCTGTGGTCCCGGGCTAGGGGCGCCGCAACCAATCGACCGCCAGGTGGAACTGCTCGGTCTGGCACCCACTCTGTTGGAATTGCTCGGGATCGGAGTTCCGCGCTCTTTCCTGGGTTCGAGTTTTACGCCGCTCGCCCTCACCGGTTCCGATGAGGGTCCCAGGATCATCTTCTCCGAAGCGATGCATTCGGGAGGACGACTCAGCCGCCCCGGGGTCCCCGACACCTTGACGGTCACCAGCTGCCGGGAAGGCGGCTGGAAATACATCCATGACACCGAGGACGGCGGCGAGGAGCTCTTCGACCTGAGCGCGGACCCGAATGAACGCAGGAATCTGGTCCTCCTTCACCCCGACCGGGCATCTCACTTCCACCACCTGATCGACCAGCATCGTCGGGTAACTGCCACGCTGGCCTCGACCTACGAGGACGCGGGCGAACAAAGCCCAGCCCCTGACGACGCAGAGATGCGTCGGCGCCTGGCAGCACTGGGCTACCTCTGAAATGACCGGCAGCTCGACGAAGACCATGGCGATCCGTGGCGCGACCTGGGCGACGCTGGGGGTCGGTCTTCAGAGGGTGGTTCAGACCCTATCCATCCTCCTCCTGGCACGGCTGTTGGTCCCGGAGGATTTCGGGCTCGTCGCGATTGCCGTGCTGGTCCTCAATTTCGTCAATCGAGCCAAGACCCTCGGTCTTCACACGGCGCTGGTCCAACACAGCGGCGACGATCGAGCGGCGGCTGACGCCTGTTTCATCATCAACGGCTGCCTCACAGCGATCATTCTCGGCGTGATCCTGGTCGCCTCGCCGTTGGTCTCCCGGATCTTCGATCCCCGTGCGGGTTCCCTCCTGGCCCTGATGTCGCTCCGGCTGATTCCTCAGGCGCTGGCCGCCGTCCCGTCAGCGCTGGCCGTCAAGGCATTGAACTTCCGCAAGCAGGCGCTCATCAATGCGACCGAAGGTCTGATCAGTGCCGTTGTCTCAGTCGCCTTGGCTTTCATCGGGTGGGGGCCGTGGGCACTTGTCGTTGGATTCCTGGCAGGGTCCACTGTCGGCGCCGGCCTTTGGTGGGTTCGACCCACCTGGATCCCGCGGTGGCATCTCGACCGAACGGTCGCCGCTCGCCTGATGCACGCGGGCGTTCGAATCTGGTCGGCAGGCAATCTCTCCTACCTCATTGATGGGGTCAATCGGCTGTTCATCGGAAGCCTGCTCGGGCTGGTCCAACTTGGGTACTACGAGATCGTCAGCAGAATCGTACACGCCCCGATCCAGACCGTCTTGGGAGTCCACGACCGGGTCGCCATATCGGCCTTCTGCAGGGAACGCGAAGACAGGGGCAGGGTCGGCCGGTGGTTCCTTCGCCTGTCCGGAATGATGCTGATTCTGACGTCCCTCGTTGCCGGACCAGTGTTCTTCTTCCCGGACATTCTGATTCCCACCCTCTTCGGTCCGGGGTGGGAGGCCGCAATCAACCCCGCGCGCGCCCTGGCTCTCTTCGCCCTGCTCGCTCCGCTGGTTTCAACGACTCCGGTCTACATCGCAGCACGGCGAACCGGCCTATTACTGAAATTCACCACTGTCCGGACCGTCATCACAGTCGCCGCTCTCTTCGCCGCGGCTCACTTCAGCCTGACGGCCGTCTGTGCCGTCGAGAGCCTCTCAGCCCTCGTCTTCGCCCCGATCAACGTCGTCCTGGTCGCGCGAATGACCGGTCTCCGAACCCGGGCAATCCTCTCAACACTATCGGTCCCCGCGGCAGGTCTCGGCGCCTATGCAGCAGTGGCTTTGAGCAGTCGACTCCTCCTCTCGAACGACATCATCTCGCCGGGTATCGGGCCTCTGTCCGGACTCCTGATCACCTCGGCTGCGGCCCTGGCTCTGGCGGTCTTCGCCATGAGGCCCCACCTGGTCAGCGAGATTCGTTCGATTGTGTCCGAGACCTTTGACACTCGCTGAGGTCTGAGGTATCCCAGGCACTGTGGACGGTCAGGCCGTCCTCCTCGAGCCGAGAAACGGCATCGAGATAGTCCTGGCTGTGAACCGGGAATTGCGCGTGAGCCTCGGTCGGCTTCGAGTAGCCTCCCGGAGCGGTGCAACTGGTCAAGGTCAAGACGACACCGCCTCCGTAGGTGTTGATCAGATGACGGTTGAAATCGAAGCTCTCCCTCGTCTGTAGCCACAGAATGCCGTCGAAGAGCACCCGATCGAGGGCGATGTTCAGTCGGTATTCTTCGTCACTGACGAGACTGTCCTTGATTGCCATAGAACCGAGGAATCTCCCCTTGACCCGGGGACTTCCGATGACTGAAAAACCTTGGCCCCATTGTTCTTTCAAATGGCGGTCAAAGAGATAGAGAATGGCTTCTTCCTTGCGCCAATCGTGGAGGCCCTTCAAAAACCCCCCGGCGATGTGCCTGACTCCGGCCTCGAGAGCCCGTTCGAAGGAGTCCAGACGGAAGGCCTGATCGCCCTTGGGGCCGGTGTCGGCGTGCAACCGGTCATATTGGACCGGGTCGAAGGTCTCCAGCCAGACCAGAAAACAGTCCAGCCCCGCAGCCTTCAACTCCTCGAAACCCCGGGTGCTCACAGGCGGGATGTTGCTGGTGATCATGCCACCACCACCAGCTGCGATCATCTCATTGAGAATCTCGAAATACCGAAGGGCCCCGGTCAAATCGAAAGTCTGATCCTCGGGTTCGAACGGCGTCTGACGAATGAAGAGCTCCGGATCCTGGCTGCTGACCAGTTCGATGCTGCGATATCCCATCTCGAGAAGGGTTTCAACCTCCTGGCGGAACTCTTGAGAGGTCAAACGAACGCCACCGCCCGTCGAGAAATCACAATAGGCGCATTTATTCTCACAGATGCTGGAAAAATAGAGTGGCGGCAAGAGGAAAACCTCGCCGTCTCGCGGCCGAGAATAGCTGCATGAAAAATCCAACACGGCCCGCGCATTCTCCGGATCCTCGAGCCCATTGAGAAGTCCGATGATCTCGTCATCAGTCAACCCGACCGGTTTGGTTGCCTTGACGAGCAATCGCTGGGTCTCGCTCGCTCCGATCAGCTGCTGCTGCCCGATTCGCTTCACCAATTCGGTATATTCTTCCAAGCGTTGGCTGAACCTCATGGCGCGGGATCTTATCAGGTCGTACCTGCCCGCGGGACCGATGCACGGCATCGCGACGAAGCCCGATGAGAAATACGGGCTATGATCGAGCTGTGAAACGTCCACGAACCCGCGATTCTCACCCACTTTCCGCTGCTGTCGTTGACCAACCGGAGGTGACTCGACCGTGCGCGGATTAGTCAGCCTTGCACAGCTGTCCCGCAACCAGTGGCGGAGTCAAGCGGACCTCGAACGGCGTCAATTCAAGGCGCTGCTGGAACTGGTTCACCATGCCTATGCGAGGGTCCCTTTCTACCGCGACCTTTACGACCGCTGGGGCGTTTCGCCGGAGGACCTGAAGAGCCCCGCTGATCTTCGGCTCTTTCCCATCGTCACCCGACAAGCGATCCAATCCACCCCGCAGGTTCGGCTGGTGGCTGAGGGTACCAACCTCGAGAGTTGCCTTCGCTCCCGCACCAGCGGGTCCACCGGCGTTCCTCTGGAAATCCTCTTCCAGGGACGGGATCGCGCGGCCATCAATCCCTCGTTCCTTCGTGTCTACATGGCTTGGGGACTCCGACCCTGGCACCGTGTGGTCACTCTCCAGGCTCGCCCCGAGAGGCTGGGTAAGCGGTCGTGGTATCAGAACCTCGGGATCTTCCGGACCAGGGTTCTGTCCTCCCGCGACGAGCCGGACCGGTGGATCGAAGCTTTGAAACGGTGGCGCCCGCATATGATCCACGGCTACTCTTTGACCCTCAAGCTCCTCGCGGAAGCTCTCGAGCGAGGAGGCGCCGATGATCTCCGCGTACCTCTGGTGACCTCGACCTCGGGTGTTCTCGATGACGGTGCGAGGCGGCGGTTGGCCTCAACCCTCGGCGCCAAGGTCGTCGATATCTACGCATCGGACGAGGCTGGTTCGGTCATCGCATGGGAGTGTCCCCGCTGCTCCGGCTACCACCTCTGCCCCGACACGGTGGTGACCGAACTCCTCGCCGATGGGCGGCCCGCCCGCCCAGGGGAAGATGCTTCGGTCGTCATCACCAACCTGATGGGCCGAACGATGCCGCTGATCCGCTACGACCAGGGGGATGTGGCCCGGGCCTCCGGCGAACAACCGATCTGCGGCCGTGGCCTGCCCCTGATGGAGAGTGTTCGCGGTCGTGCCGGCGATTTCATCGTCCTGCGTTCCGGACGGAAGCTGACGCCACACCCGTTCTTCCTCGTGCTCGACCATGCCCTGGGCGTGGGACGCTGGCAGATCGTACAGGAGGCCGTCGACCACATCAGGGTGTCCGTAACCATGCCCGGAGGCCACACCAACGACGACCTCGATTCCATTCGCCGAGCCATCCACGAGTTGGTGGACGACCCCATGACGGTCGAGGTCGAAGTCGTTGACGAGGTTCGGAAAACGTCCGAGACGAAACTCCGCTCGGTCATCTCCCACCTGCCCGCGGGCCAAACACCAGGATGAACCCGCACTTCTCACCAGGTATCACCTGCGGGTGACGCATCACGGCTTCCCGCCGTACTTGTCGCAAGTCGTGCTGCTATTACCTCGGAATCTCGGAGACAGCGTAACAGGACGACCCCCGGAGCCCTGGCTGCTTCACAACACTCGAAAACCCGGTCGGCGCCGACGGCCACCTGCGACCCGACCTCGGCCGGGTCGAGTTCACCCAGATCCGACAGCAACAGCCACAGCTGGTCTCCGACCGGTCCAACAGCCACCACCTCCGAAAGGACCTCGCTTGTTTGCCTGCCGGATGGCGGGGGTTTGACAACTCGGTAGCGAACACCCGCCAACTGGAATCGCTCTCGGTAGTAGAGAAATGGACAGAGCAGCGCACGATCAAGGATCAGTATGTCGTCCGGGGCCATTTGTTCCCGGACCTGGACCAGTACCGGCTTGATCTCCTGGGGTGCGCCCGGCCGTACAAGATGCTTCACCGCGAGCGCAAGGGGCTGAACCACCAACAAACCGACAATCAGCCACCCCAGCAACGCCGTTCCGCGGGACCGGCCCGGTCGTAGAATCCACGCCGTTCCCTCACCCATCACCACAAACAGGGCCGGCGCGGCAAACAGGAGAAACCGACCGGTGAACGGGTATCGGCCGAATGCGGACGCGATCAACGCGAGGAGAAGCGGCGACAGAAGAAAGGCGGCCACCACCGGCCGTCGCCGGACAAGGGAAATCGTCCCGAAAACACCAGTTGCCACCCCGGCTATTGAGAAGGGCAATCCCAACGTACTCCGCAAAACCGCCCCTCCCGTGTTCAAGATCCACCGATACCACTCTATCGACCATGGAGGCCAGGGCATGAAGGTCGCACGCCAAAACTCCGCGAAGTAGGAGTCACCATTGAGCGCGCGCAAAACGGTCACGTACCAAATCAGCCCACTGACCGCCCAAATCCCTCCGGCGATCAGGATCCAGCCCAGCGTCGTCCGATCTCTCAGCAGGACCGCCCGCAAACCGAGCGCCAGGGCGGCGCCCACCAGCACAAACAAGGCTGGGAATGAGCACCAGAGCAGGAGACCGCCGCCGACGCCGAACGCCACCGCATTCAGAATGCCGAGTCGCTTCCGCTCTGCCCGCAGCACCATCCACAAAATCCCGACCGCCACGAGAGCATCGACGGCGTACGGTTTGACCTCGGTAGAAAAACGTACCAATGGCCAAGAGAACCCGAACAACAAGATCGAAATCAACGCACCCCTCGGCGGAAGCACCGCTCGAACGATGCTGGCGAACAGCAGCAACGAAATGACACCACTGACGACGAGAGGGAACCGAAGGGACCACTCGCTGTCCCCCAGCAGGAGAACCATCGCCCTCTCCAGCCACAGGAAACCAACCGGGGCGGCCTGATGGAAATCCAGTGGTGTGGCCATGGCGCCGAACCCGCGACGCATGATGTTCAAGGTGAGACAGGCCTCGTCAAACCACATCGAACGGCAGTAGAAGTAATGGAACAGACGCAGTACGATTCCCGCCGCGACAACGGCTAGAAACAACCGATCTGCGCCTCCGTCGTCCAGTTCAAGTTTCTTGGCCACCAATACACCTTAGCTGTGGCGGACCGTCATCCTCAATAGAAGGAGCGGCCGACCAATCATCCCCACCGGACGCGCGGATGCCTTTACGTGATGAAATTACCCCACTCGAAACGCAACTGGCTGACTTCTCACAGCTCTCGCTGCTGCCGGCAGAGATACCAGGCGCCTGAGCGCCAGTACCGCCGCGGCCGCCGGAAGTTCCCAGACGGCAATTCCCGCCACCTGCCGGTGGCGCACGAGACGCGTCCAGTCCAGGAAGATCCTGGCCACGGTTGCGGCCGCAACCCCGAGAACGCCCGCCCGCACCAGTGAGGAGTAGCGGAGGGAGGGGTCCAACTGCCGAGCCCGGACAAAGCTCGTTCCATACCGCCTTGCCCGCCGCATCAGATCGGCCAAGCTCACCGACGGCCGATGTTCGACCTCGAGTTCGGGTTGGTAGATCAATGCCGCCCCGCCGCGGCGCAGGGTCTCGGTGAACACCGTGTCGCCACCGGCGGCGGCCACCCGGGGGTCGAAACGAACCTCCCCCAGAGTCGATCGAGCCAGCCCGAGGTTGCAGGTCGGCAGGCATCGAACCTCACGTCGTTGAAGACCCTGGTACTCGCCGAAGTCGGCAATGCCCATCACGCGCCGGAAGAACGGACCCCGGTGGATCACCCTCCCGCCCACGACCGCCGACGGGTTTTGCTGCAGCGCGTCGACCAGTGTTTCGATCCAGTCCCCTCGCGCAACACAATCGGAATCGATAAAGGCGATGACACCGCCGGAGCTCTCTTCGATACCCCGATTTCGTGACAGATCGGCGCCCTCGTTGATCTTGCTGATCACCTTGACATCTGGGAACAGGCTGTCAACGGCCTCGGTCGAGCCATCGTCACTCCCGTCGTCGATGACGACGATTTCGATCGTATGAGATTGCTGAGTCTGGTCTTCGAGCGACCGCAGACAGTCGATCAGTCGGACCCGGTCGTTGTATACGACAACGATGACGCTGACGTCAGGGCTCGACGCAGCGGACGAGACCACACTCACCGACCTCCTCCAGCGTCGTCCTGTTGGTCCTTCCACCCGATAAAGGCCTCACCGATCAACCGGCCGGCCTCGAGTGCCTCTGCCTGGATCTCTCGCATCGTAGAGCAGAGCTGATCCCTGATCTCGGGGCCTCGATCGACGATGTCGTCAAACGCCCGCCGAAGTTCGTCAAGCGCCAGATCCTCGATCCGAAGGACACACTCTCCAAGACCCAGTCCCGACATGATCCCCTCGGTCTTCGGTTGGTAGGCGATGGCGAGCGTCGGAACACCTGAGGAGAGGGCGAAGATGTTGGAGTGCATCCGCGTGCCCACGAAGAAGTCCATCTGACCACAGAGCCATTTGACCTCTGCCGCCGCCAACTCGTCCTCCACGACCCGAACCCGGTCGATTCGCGTCACCGACGCGACCACATCACGGGCGGCCTCCCGGTCATCGTCATAGCCGTCGGCGTACGTGACCTGAGGTAGAAAAACGACCACCGCACCGCGCTCTTCGACCAGCCAGCCGACGAATGCCGCTATTGTTCGCTCGTATCCCACCTGCAGCTCACGGTCCCGAAACCACTTCCTGACCGTGATACCTACGGTGAGACCACCACTCGTCTCAACGATCTCGAGATCATCGCTCGGCGGGTGAGCGTCGAGGACAAAGGCGGCATCGGCCACCAACCGAACCGGAGTCGGAATCTTCCAACCGTCAAGCAACCGGCGCGACACCTCCTCCCGAACCTCCACCAGAGAAACCGTGGAAAGCACCAGACGCACGAACCAAGCCTGCCACCGTCCGGCAAAGGGGCCGATGGATTGAGCATAGAGAGACACCGGTTTGCCGAGCAGTACGGCGAAGAAAAAACAGTAGACGTTCCTCAGCAGCACCACGTTGCCGTGGATCGCCGATGTCGTGTAGAGGTAGCCCCCACCTGCTGCAACCACCATGTCTGCGGCGGCGTATGTCCGCATCAGACCGTGGAGGGCTGTGGGCAGCGGCAGGTCGAACTTCCCGACCCGCCAGGCCAGGGCCCACAGCAAACTGAACGGCAGAAGTACGACAAGGAAATACAGAAGGTTGGCGCTCGGGCTCTTTGAAAAGCCGTTCTTGAGTGAGTGGAAGGATGGGACCGTCTGCGCCGGGTACCTTGCCGAATCGGCCGGGTGATCGGCGGTGGAGATCCGGATCTCGGCGTCCCTGAAAACATCGGTGCGGCGCAGGCATTCGATCATACCGAGGATGATCGCGGCATCCCCTCGATTGCGTGCGCTGTAGGCGTTGGTGATGAGGACGCTAGGAGCCTGCACTTCTCACGATCCTATGTGTGAGCGTGTGAGTTTCTGTCTGACAATCTCGGCCAGAGTTCGCGGCAGGTCCTTCTGAATCTCCCATCGCGTCCGCGTGTACGGGGGGCAGTGGCGGCATTCGATCCCCAAAAGGGTGTTTCTTCGGTAATCGAGATTGCCCGGGTTGTAGTAGATCTCCAGAGGCGGGCGGTCGAGACAGTTGCCGATTTCCTGGCTGTGCGAACAGTAGTAGAGCGCGCCGTCATGGCCCAGGAGCAGGCCGCCCATGGCGTAGTAACAGGACAGGGAGCGGGTCTTGCGCCCCTCCAGCATGGCGACGATCTCACGGTACTTGCCCGCCGAAACCGCGGATTGGGATCGATCCTCGGCCAGGTTACTCAAGAAATCGATCAGCTCTTTCTGGCCGTTCGGAGATACGAAAGCGTCGTCAAGCCCCTCGGTGCGAAATCTGAGCCTGTGCTCCCCGATCACGAAGCTGAGGGGGATCCCCCTGCTTGCGGCCCACGATCGAAGCTCGTCGGCATCCGCCAGGTTCTCGGAAAGCAGTACGCAGTTCATCGAAAAGCTCAGCTGACCTTCTTTGCGAAGCTCCTCTAAAACTTCGATCGTCCGCTCGATCTTCGCGAAGGCCCCCTCCACACCGTAGATTCCATCCAGGCTGTCGCCGATACCGTGCACGGACACCGACAGATCCAAAAGCGCACCGGCGCTGCGGGCACGAGCCGCGATCTGAGGAAGCACGGCGCGCATCCGCCGGGTCAGAAGACCATTGGTGGTCAAGCTGAGACGCTTGACCGCCCGACATCGCTCAAAAAACACCGCGCTCAACTCGACCAGGTCGTCACGGAGGAACGGCTCTCCCCCGCTGATCCCGACGTATTCCATCCGCGAAAACAACCTGTCGGAGAGAACCCCGCTGAGGTCTTCCGGCGACAACTCCTGGGCTTGAGCACCGGTCTCCTTCCAGATACCGCACATCACGCAGCGGGCGTTACACCGGTGGGTGGAGATGAAGTGCATGGCGCGCGGAAGCGCGGGCTGCGCACGCAGTGGTTGGACCAGATTGTGGCGAAACCAGACCGACGCCGCTTCGGCTGCCAGAGACACGGTCTCGCGGGCGGTCCGACGACGGGTCATTGGCCGGTGTCCCCTGCACGCCTCACCTGGGCGCGACGCTTCGGCATCAATCTGCGCTTGAGCTTCTTCAGGAGCATCGGACCACCAATGGCGGGTGGGACGCTGATGAGGTGGGTGCCGATGTTGACGCAGGCCATGTACACGAACTCGAACAGCCGATTGGGCGGCAGTTTGATCAACCGGCGAACCACGGGTTTGAGCCACGGAAACCAGACCACGATCCCGAAAAACTTGTGGAGGTTTTCAACTTGGCGTTTCTCCCGTGGATCATTCATCTTCAGCATCGAAGTAAAGCCGAACCCACCCTCTGAAACAGCGGCAACATGGCCTTCCTGAATCAGACCCATGGACCGGGCAGTTTCGTGGATCTCCGTGCCGGGAAAGGCGTTGAGAATCGAGGCTGAGCCGTAATTCGGCCGAGCACGAATGTTGAGCTCAACGGTCTCCCAGTCATCGGCCAACGTCCCACCGGGGAGGGCCAGGATGTTGGCTGTCACCAACCGGATTCCCGAGGCGCGAATGATCCGAGCCGCCTCGAGGATCTGCTCGTCCGACATCCTGCGCTTCAAGACCTCGTTCCGTAGCCGTTCGTTGCCGGCCTCGATTCCCATCATGATCCGGTGACAACCCGCCCGCTTGAGGTCGGCGATGACGGCCTCGTCGACGAAATTCGCCCGGACCAGGCAGGTGAAAGGCAGGGCGATCTCACGCGCGTAACGGGGCGAAAACTCCCGAACCCACTCCGGCTGCAAGGTGAAGAGATCATCCATGAACCGGATGAACCGGTACCCCTCGTCCTTGAGCAAACGCAACTCACGAAGAACGTGGTCGACGCTACGACGGCGAATCAGGTGGCCCTTGCCCTCGTAAAGCTTTCGATATAGGTGGTTGTAGCAGTACGTGCAGCCGTAGGGACATCCTCGACCGGTCATGACAATGGCGTGCAAGCCGGGCGCTGAGATCGCTCGGGAGAAGGCCGCTCGGTCGGGGAGCGGCAATTCGTCGAGGTCCTCGATCAGAGGTCGCAGAGGGTTCCGATGGATGACACCGTCATCCTTGATCCACCAGTTTTCGAGATCCCTTGGAGAGCTCCCATCGTCCAGGGCTCGAACGAGATCGAGCATCGCATACTCACCTTCACCGATGCAGACGCCGTCGATGCCCTCTTCCTGGATCATGTCCGGGAAATAGGTCGGGTGCGCCCCCCCGAAGACCGAAAAGACGTCAGGTCGGTGAGCCTTGAGCCTGGAATTGAACCCTACATAGGTGGTCGCCAAGGCGGACGGTGTGCTGAACGCCACCACCGCCCTTTCCTCCGATGCCAGTCGGTCTCGGACAAACACGTCATCGGTGGGAACGACCTCCGATCGAAATCCCTGCGCCTTGAGCACGGCGGAGAGGGTCATAATCCCCGGATATTGGCTGTGCTCCGCCTCGAGCTGATGAACGGGCCAGAGAATCAGCATCAGGCCCTTAACACCAGATATTCCCGGAGCCTCGGTATCCTCGTCACCAATTCCTCCCAAATTCCCAAGGGGGTTGAACCGAATTTCTTTCAACTTCAGCTGCACGTGATCGACCAGGTCAAAAAAACACGAGATCGTCATCCCGTTGTGGTCCCTCAAGGCCGCTGTGCTCTCTGCCTCAATGATAGCGTGCGCCCGCTTTGCGGAGCAGCCGGCCTTTCGACGAAACCTGGTGAGAAGTGCGGTTTAACCGGTTTCCATGGTTGCCTCGTCATAGGCGGCGCGAAGCCGCCGGCCATGGATCTCAGGCGTGAAACTTGCCTCCCAAGAGGTTTCAGCATTCCTTCCCATTTCCTTGATGCGGTCCGGATCCGACAACAGCTCCCGCAGCCGCGATCCCAGCTTCCGTTCATCACCGCGCTCGAAGAGCGCCCCCGTTCGTCCGTCGTCAACCAACTCCGGTACGCCCCCGATCCTGGTGGCCACCACCGCACGACCGTGAGCGAATGCTTCGAGCACCGACACGGGGCAGTTCTCCATCCAGAGGGTTGGGAGAACCACCAGGCCGGCATCGCCGTAGAGCTGCCCCAGCGCCTTCGGTTCCAGATGACCTACAAATTGGACGGCGTTTTCGATCTCCAGTACTTTGACCAAACGCTCGAGGTATTTCCGTTGAGGGCCGTCACCGGCGATGATCAGTCGTGTGTCCGGGTGCTCCGAGATCACGACCGGCATCGACCGTAACAAGACATCAACGCCCTTCTCTCGGCTCAGACGACCCGCAAAGGCCAAGGTCTTGGGGTTCTTGATCGGTTGAACGGACCCTCCTCGAGGCCCGGAAGCGAAGTTGGGAATGTGGATCACCTCATCCACACCCAGGCTGCGCTCCATCCATCCCGCCAGGTGTCGCGACGGGCTGATGAAACGGTCCACCCACCTGGTCAACATCGTCCGGTGCCAGGCGGTTTTCAGCCACCGGAGGGCGTTAAAGGGCAGCCAGACCCGACCCTCGTGGGACCCCCGACACCCCGACACGGCACAACGTCTTCCGAAACCGATATCACAAGGGCGACCGTCTTCGGTGATCATCCACTTCCGAGGACAGATCCATGCGTAGTCATGCACCGTCATCATCACCGGAATGCCGACCTCGCCGGCGGCCTGGAGCGGCACGGGGGAAAGGCGCATCCAGAGATTGTGGGCATGGATGACATCAGGTCTCCAGCTCCCGATCAGCTCACGCACCTGTCTTCGATAGCGACGCCCGTACCATCGGCTGGCCATGCCCCGCATCGGACCCGGTGCCGGCGCCCACATCCGGCACTCAACACCCTGCGCCGGCAGGATCGTCTGCAGCGTCGCCAGATAGCGTTGAACACCGCCGAGAAGGGCCATGTCGTCCGTCAGGTGGAGGACCCTCACACCGACCCCGCCTCACCGTCGTCCCCGGTGGCCGAGCCGGAAGATTCTCGCAGACAGTCCAACATGATCGCTTCCAGGACCGCCCCGATCCGGGCCCAGCTGAAGCGAGCGTCCACCAGCCGTTTCCCATTCTCGGTCGTCCTGCGATTCAAATCCTCGTCTTTGATCATCCGCACACACTTGGCTGCGATGTCGGGCGGATCCTGGCTCCGGCACAAAAGCCCGGTGACGCCGTCTTCGATGATGTCCGGAATCCCACCGATGTCACTCCCGACCACTGGTGTCCCGCTGGCCAGGGCTTCGAGCAGCACGACACCGAGTCCCTCGATTCTGATCGACGGGAGGACCACCAGATCGGCCGACGCCATGTAGGCGGGAATATCGCCTCCCGGAACGCGACCGACCAAGGTCACCCGTTCGTCCATCGCCTCTGCCGTGATGGTCGACCGGATACGATCCTCGTCAGGACCGAATCCAACCAGAGCCAGACGAGCCTCCGGCAATTCGGCGGCGATGATCGGCATCGCCCGAACCAGATCGGTGATCCCCTTGTTCTTCGAAAAACGACCAACGAAGAGTATCTGGGGAGACCCGTTCCCCATGCTCGCTCGAACACCGGCCGAAACCAGGTGTTTCCCGTGGCGTTCCGGGTAGACACCCATCGGGACAGGCTCGATCCTGGCCTTCGGGTTGAGCCTGGAGACCAACTGGCCGCTGCGACGGCTGTTGACGGTGCACACGCAGCTTCGTTTCAACACCCAGTGGTCCAGAATCTTGAAGAGCCGGTTCTCGGTGAAGACATCACTTCCGTGTGCGGTGACGACGAGCGGGAGACGGGCCGGTCCACCAACCAGAGCCCCCATCAACCCGCTGGTGATCAGCCAGTGGCAGTGGATGATATCGAATGAACCGAACGCTGCCGCCCGAGCAACCGCTCCGGCTTGAGCGGCCACAAAGAACGGCAGGTTGAGGCGCGCCGTCAGGCTTCTCCGGAGATTGGGCAGAATTCCGCCGTTGTAGCAGAGGCGCTGCGCCGAAGCAGGGATGAAGTACCGAAAGCGACGGATCCGGACACCCTGAATGGTCTCCTTGGTCGCCGCACCGGGCGCATGGGGTACCAGCGCGGTCACCGAATGACCACGGCGAACCAACTCCCGATTCAAGGCAAAAACATAGGCCGGCTCACAGTCCCCGTGGAATCTCGGGTGGGTGGTGGCGATGCTGAGAATTCTCACGACTTCCGGTCATCCCTTCAACTTTCGATTGCACCGGCATCGTAGCAATTCTCACACGAACACCGATTCGGAAACCTCGATCTTTCGACTTGAGCGTCTGCCGGGTTAGGATCGACCACGAAGTTGGTGACCTATGGGAGCTCGCGAGATTCAGCACAAGACGCCAGGTTTCGGCGGATTATCCACCGGCGAGCGCTGGGTCCTCGCTTTGGCTCTCGTGGTCATGTTCTGCGGCGGCGCGCTCCGTCTGGCCGGGATTGACCAGATCGGTCTCAAGGGCAGCGACAACACCTACTACACCAACATCGCCCGGCACTGGTCGGAGGGCGACCGTGTGCTCGCGATCGGAGACTCCCACACCACGTACCGACCGGTCGCGTACGCGGTGTACGCCGCGGCGATTCGGTTGTTTGGATACAACGATGCGTCGATCAAGACCGTCAACGCCTCCCTCGATACGTTCAATATCCTCTTGGTGTTTCTACTGGCCTTCATCCTGTCGCGGCGGGATCCCTGGGCGGCAGCGTCGGCCGCCATCATCTACTCCTTGCTCCCCTTCACCATCCTGATTTCGAGGAGCGAACTGGCCCACGCCCTCTCCACCTCGACAATCCTGATCGCCTTGATTCTTCTCTCCCTATCGTGGTACGCCGAGAACCGGGTCGCCCGCCTGGTTCTTGCCCTCCTCTCCGGAGTTGCCACCGGTCTTAGTGCCCTGACTCACGAGGAAATGATCTTCGCCGCTGCGGCACCCGCACTCTTTCTGGTGCTGAGGTCCCAGAAAGGGAGTGTCGGTGTTCGCACCCGCCTGATCGCGGCGACGAGCCACGCAGGGTCGTATGTCTTCGGGGTCCTCCTGGTGACCCATGGAATGCTTCAGACACACCAGGTCGAAGCTCAGGTGCGCGCGACGGGAGTCATCGGTTATCGGATCAGCCAAGCCTATTATCCGAGATTTGTCGAGCGGCCCCTCAAGTTCGGTTGGAACGCCTTGACCGGATCCAGTTCGACCCTCCTTGCCTGCCTGGTGATCATTCTCGTTCTCGTGCTGATCACCCGGCTCGTCCTCCACCTGAAGAGACGGCAGGCTGGATGGGGCCTTCCAAGGATTCCCATCGAGGACCTGCCGCTGTGGACTGCCGCCGTCTACCTCCTAATGTACTCATTCTTTTTTACCTATTACGCGGTCCGCCTCTTCCTTCCCTTGATCCCGATGGTGATCGTTTGGCTGATCGTCCGGTCCGCTTCTGTGTCAACCCAATACGTCGGTCGTCGCGCGTCCCACGGGATTCTTGCCATTCTGACCGTCACCGTAGTAATCGCGAATCTCGGCCACATCCACACGTTCCGATACTCCATGTCTTCACACTTCGAGACCTGGACCCCGTTTTCTCCGGCCACCGATCTCAGCCTCGGTGCCGGATGGTCCACCTTCCAGGAGTCGCTGACGCGAACGAGCTGGATCCGAAAGCTGTACGAAGAGCTGGGACATACAGTGACCGAAGACTCACGCCTCCTGGTCGGCGCCAGCACCTTCCACCCCTACCCCGGGAGAAGGCCCCTCCAGATCGGCTATTACTTCGGAGACAACGCGGTCCACCTTTTCGACCACGACCAACCGCTCGACCAGCTGATCAAGGAGAAGAAGATCGCGTATGTGCTGTTCACCTCTTACCAGACGGACGACCGACCGGCCATTGAATGGGGAAATTGGCAGCGTTATCGGTACGAAGGTCGATGGGGTCCGCTTGAGCCTCTCACCCTCGGAAAGAGCCTCGGTTTCGCCTATGGCGAGTACACCACACAGGGTGAGTTCGAGCGACTTCGAGCCAACATGGCCCGTCGAGGGGCTCGGATCATCTTCGGTCGACGCGACCTGTTGACAAAAAGACCATCAGTGTCCGACCCCGTCAGCTTTGTCGTTTGGGTCCTCGATCCGAAGAACTGGCCACCACTCGATCTCGAGATCCAAGTCACTTCGCGCAGTCTCGAGTTGGCATCAGAAGGTCGGATGGCAAAAGCACTAGCGATCCTCGAAGCAGCCGAAGCCAAGACCCCCAAATGGGGTCGTTTCAACCTTCGACTGACCGGAGCCCGGATCCTGGCCGAACACGATCGCCCAAGGAAAGCCCGCCAGCGAGTAGCCGACTCGCTGGCCCTGCTTCCCAGAAACACCACTGTGGCCACGGCTCTGAGCGAGGCCTTCCCCACGCAGCCTGCCACAGAGGAGATGTACAGGCTGTTTACCGATCTCCAGGCGACCAAACCCAAAGATCGCGCGCTTCGAGACCTCCTGCTCAGCCTGGCGCTCAACCTGGCCGAGTTCGCCATCGAGGCTGAAGATCGTGCCGGGTCGATCAACGCTTTTCAAACGATCGAACGCCGGCTGCAGACCCCCGGCAGCCGCAAGCTCACACTCGCGATCGCCGACTGGTGCGCCGCTACTGGTCGAGACCTGGCCCGCGAGGGGCGTTCAGCCGAAGCGGAGGCCGCCCTTTCCGCCGCGTCCATCGCCAACCGGTAGCCTCTGGCCCGTATATCTCACCTGGCATCAACGCCTGTTTGGGTGTCCGTTTCACCGGAATTCTGCAGCAGCAGAGTCGTCAAACGATCGGCGATGATCGAGGAGACGAAGTCGCTTCCTCGTTGATTCAGGTGAACGGTTCCGTAGATGAACTCGCGTTCTTGAGGTACCTGCATCGCGAGATCGATCACCACCACATCGTTCTTCGCACCAACGGCACGAATGCTGTCATTGAACAGAATGTGAAGCCGCCGAATGGTCGCATAGTCGATGCCGTTCCTTGTGGCATGAACGCTCGTCTCGGCTTCGACCTGGGGATCGGGGTTTTCTTTGAAGCGACTCTGCTGTGTCATGAGCACGGGCGTGATCTCTCGAGCCCTGCACACATCGATGAAAACCTGCAGATTCGCTTCGAATTGGCCTGCCATCCAGGCCTGGTCGATAACGGTCTTCCTTCCTCGAATCCGCTTGAACTCGTCCGGCGTTTTCCGGCGCAACGATCTGATCTTCTCGTAGAAGTTCGGGATCAACAGATTCTTGGCGGCGCGGAACACATGGTAGCTCCCGATGGTTTCGAGGACCGAGCGCGATGGGCTGTCATTCCAATAGGTGCCGTAGTGCAGAAGAGTGATGAAATCATTGATGTTGTGCATCATGAACACGATTTGGGGTTCCAAAGGTAAGACCTTGTTGAGGAGGGAATCGATGGAGTGGAGGCTGTGGTTGCCGGCCATCCCGCCGTTGTAGGAGTTCACTGCGAGACCCAACCTCTCCTCGAGCAGGGTGCCGACAAGGCACGGAAATCGGTGGTCGTCTTCCATGTGGAGGCACTCGGTCGTCGAGCCACCCAGAAACACCAGCGAGAGGTCGGGGTTCTGGTGAGGCGCCCCAGGCATGATGAAACCGATTAGATCGATCTTGAGACGGTAGGACCGCCCCGAGAGTTCGGGCACATCCTCGTGTGAGAAGAAAAGAAATCGAAGGCTCTCAGGGTTATGTTCACGCAATCTGATCGTACGTTCAACGCCCAAGCGGAAGGTGCCGCGGGCTCTGAGAATCAGCTCCGCGGCTCCAATAATTCCCACCAGACTGACAAAGACCAGTAGGATCCTGGCCTTCCATGGATGCCGGTAGAACCATCCAGAGTGTGACGCTTTCTGTTCCTGCAAGCCAACCTCCCAAAAAAGGTCTCACGTACTCTATTACGTTTGGGCTTCGCCCGGCGAACGCCTGGCTCTCATAATGTCAACAAGATTATGCCAGGCATCCACTCGGACAGGACGATGGAAGGAAAAAACCCGCGTGGCGCCGGTCAGAACCCATCGTGCTCGGTCCGCTCGATGATCTCGTCCTGGAGATCACGGGCGATGTCGCAGAAGTAGTCGCTGTAGCCCGCCACCCTCACGATGAGGTTGCGGTGGGATTCGGGATCGATCTGGGCCTCACGCAGGGTATCGGCCGAGACCACGTTGAACTGGACGTGGTGGGTGTTCATCCCGAAGTACCCGCGGACCAACCCGGCCAGAAGATCGATTCCCGGTCTGCCCTCGAGGAGCTGCGGCGTGAATTTCTGGTTGAGCAGGGTCCCGCCGGTACGCAGGTGGTCCATCTTGGCGGCCGACTTGAAGACCGCGGTCGGCCCATTGCGATCAGCCCCCTGCACCGGTGAAATGCCCTCGGACAGTGGCTGACCGGCATGGCGGCCGTCGGGCATGGCGCCGATCACCGAACCGAAGTAGACGTGACAGGTGGTGGGCAGCATGTCGATGTGGTACTTCCCGCCACGTAGGTTCGGCCGTCCGTCCACCGCCTCGAAGAAGGTCTCGAAGCAGCGCACCATGAGATCATCGGCGCGGTCGTCGTCGTTGCCATAGCGGGGGGTGTGGTTGACCAGTTGTTGCCGGAGGGGCTCACAACCTTCGAAGTCGTCTGCCAGGGCTTCGAGGAGCTCAGTGATGGTCAGCCGCTCCTCGTCGAAGACGTGGTGCTTGATGACCGACAGGCTGTCGGTGATGGAGCCGATACCGACCCCCTGGATGTAGCTCGTGTTGTAGCGCGCCCCACCGGCATTGTAGTCGCGGCCGGTGGCGATGCAGTCATCGATGATGATGGATAGAAACGGAGCGGGCGCTTCCTCGGCGTAGGCGCGCTCCCAGATGGCGTTGCCGCGGTGTTTGATGTCGACAAAGTGGTCGACCTGGGCGCGCCAGGCCGTGAAGAGCTCGTCGAAGGTGGCAAAACCTGCAGGGTCGCCGGTCTTCGGGCCGAGCTGCGAGCCGGTGCGCGGATCAACGCCGTTGTTGAGCGCGAGCTCGAGCAGCTTCGGCAGATTGAAGTACCCGGTGAGGATGTAGGCCTCCTTGCCGAAGGCGCCGGCCTCGACGCAGCCGCTGGTGCCGCCCTCGCGGGCGTCTTCGACGGTCTTTCCCTGCCGCACGAGCTCACGAACCACGGCATCGGCGTTGAAGATCGAGGGAAAACCATAGCCCTTGCGGATCACCTCGAGCCCCGTTCGGAGGAAGCGATCGG
>Ga0164313_10001200_pt1 | contig 22762 bp, 20 predicted proteins | sample GuaBasSedimGuay4_FD_113735 | JGI IMG/M metagenome (GOLD analysis project Ga0164313, IMG submission 113735) | Subseafloor sediment microbial communities from Guaymas Basin, Gulf of California, Mexico - Guay4, Core 4569-4, 0-3 cm | ecosystem: Environmental > Aquatic > Marine > Hydrothermal vents... | reverse complement strand
GCACGGGCGGGGATAAACCCCGCCCCTACGGATTTCTTTGTAGGGGCGGGGTTTATCCCCGCCCTTTCGCATTCTATTACCTCGCAAGTTCGCCCGTGAGCTATTTTTGCAAGCGGCTCAATTGAGAATTAAGAATTAAGAACTGAGAATTGAGAATTGTAGCGGCGTCAGCCGTTACACAGAATATCCACCTTCATCAGCGCGCGGTCGAATTCGGCATCGGTCTTGGCGGCGGCGAGTTCCTTGCGGGCCATGGCGCACTCCTCGGCCTCCTCGATGAACTCGTCCTCGAGCTCGGCCACCACCTCGGCTGCCGCGGGGTCGCAAACCTCGGCGTTGACCCGACGGAGGTTCGTGCCCTGAGAGGTTTCCTCGACGACCACGCAGTCACCCATGTGGATCTCGGTCTGATCGGTCACCACTTTGACGGCGCCACCCGCGATCTCGACGGTGTACATCATGCCCATCTGGGTGGTGCTCCTGGCGGATCCGATCAACCCACCCGCGGCAGCACTGAGCGCGGTGTTGCGGCGCTTGGTTTTGCCGGACTTCCCTGACGAGGCGACCAGACCGATGGTTCCGCCAACCAGGGCCCCCTGAGTGGTCTTCGAGTCGGTGAGATCGACACGCTCGGCCTTGACCACGATGCCGTGCTGGATCTTCGCCGACTGGCCCTTCTTCTGTGCCTCGGCCGGGGCCGGCGTGAGCATCAGCCCTGCGACAACGAACACCACGATCGCTGCGATAGATATTGATCTTTTCATTTCGACAGTCCTCCTGTTTCTTTCAACCGCTACAGCTACAGGTCATTCCCTTGACGATGGCCAATCATACTCGCCATCCGCTTATGTTGCCACGCACCTCCAGTGAACGCGGTCCGTTTCCCGAGGCGCTTCCGAAAATCCGAAATCCGGCTTCGCTTTCAGCTTCGCCGTGACAAGTCCGAAATCCGAAATCTGTTCCGGAGGTGGGTGCGCGGCATTCCTAATTCCTAATTCCTAATTCCTAATTCAAACGGGTGTACCCTGTCGCCGGAGGTTGCCATGAAGCGTTTTTGGATCGTGGTTGCGGTGTTGTCGCTGCTCGCTTGCGCTCCCGTAGAGGAGCCGGCGGATCTGGTCCTCATGGGCGGGCGCATCGTCACCATGGATTCCGAGAACCCCGAGGCGGAGGCCCTTGCCGCCCGCGGCGGGGAGCTGGTGGCGGTGGGGTCAGAGAAGGCGATCGGGAAATTCATCGGACCCGACACCGAAGTCATCGACCTCTCCGGCGCGCTCGCTGTGCCGGGACTCATCGACGCCCACGCCCACTTCCTCAGCGTCGGACGGGCGAAGATGCAGCTCGACCTTCGTTCGGTGGCCGACTTCGACGAGATCGTGGCGATCGTCGAGGAGGCGGTCGCGGCGGTCGAACCCGGTCAGTGGATCCTCGGCCGCGGCTGGCACCAGGAGAAGTGGACGCACGCCCCTGAGCCAAATGTCTCGGGGCTGCCATACCACAACGCCCTGAGCGCTGTGTCGCCGGATAACCCGGTCATGCTCACCCACGCCAGCGGCCACGCGGCGATGGTCAACGGCCTCGCCCTCGAGCTGGCCGGTATTGACGACCGGACCCCGGATCCGCCGGGTGGGGAGATCGTCCGCGACGCTCGCGGGCGGGCGATCGGCGTGCTGCGCGAAACCGCGGAAGACCTTGTGTCGGCCAAGCTCGATCGCGAGTGGGACGAGGCGACGGTGCGCCGCATGGTGGAGCTGGCGGGCGCCCAGTGCCTGGCCGATGGCATCACCTCGTTTCAGGATGCGGGCTCCAGCTTTCGCCAGGTGGAGCTTCTCGAGCGCATGGCCGAGGCGGGCGAGCTTCCCATTCGGTTGTGGGTCATGCTGGCCGAGGACAACCAGGCCCTGGCCGAGCGGTTGCCGGGCTACAAGGTTCGCCACGCGGGAGGCGCCTTCCTCACCGTCGGCGGTATCAAACGCTGGATCGACGGCGCCCTCGGCTCGCACGGAGCGTGGATGCTCGAGCCCTACTCGGATCTTTCGGAGAGCACGGGCCTCAACATCGTCCCACCCGACGAACTCCGCGAGTCCGCACGGCTGGCCGTAGAGCACGGCCTCCAGCTGTGCTCGCACGCGATCGGCGATCGCGCCAACCGGGTGACCCTCGATGTTTACGAGGAGGCGCTGGCGACCGTTCCCGATGGCCGCGACCGCCGCTGGCGCGTCGAACACGCCCAGCACCTGGCACCCGAGGATATCACCCGTTTCGGAGAGCTCGGCGTCATTGCCGCCATGCAGCCCATCCACTGCACCTCGGACGGACCATGGGTGGTGTTGCGCTTGGGTGAGGAGAGGGCCGAGAGCGGCGCCTACATGTGGCGCAGCCTCCTCGATTCCGGAGCGGTGATCGCCAGCGGCACCGATGCGCCGGTGGAGGCCGTGGACCCCATCGCTTCCTATCACGCGGCGGTGACCCGGCAGCTCCCGGACGGTGCGTTTTTCTATCCCGGGCAGGTGATGACGCGCGAGGAGGCGTTGCGGGCAAGGACCCTGGATGCGGCCTACGCCGCCTTCGAGGAGGACATCAAGGGATCGCTCGAGGCCGGCAAGCTGGCGGACGTGACGGTGCTCTCGAAAGACATCTTGACGGTGCCAGACGACGAGATCCTGGACACCCGGGTGCTGTACACGATTGTCGGGGGCGAGGTGCGATACAGCGCAAATTAGGAATTAGGAATTAGGAATGCCGCGCACCGGCTCCCTGGGAGTTGAGGCGCGGTGGAGTTCAATCGCGGGCAACCTGAATCAAGGAGTACGGTTGTACGGCGCGCCGCCCATTCCTAATTCCTAATTCCTAACTCCTAATTCATCATTCACCTGCACTCTGAACCCCCTCTGATAAGCTTTTTAAGACAGAAAAGAGGCAAACATGCCTGGCTACATCCACACCTGTGGGAAATGTGGTTCGCACATGCAGGTCCATGAGCGCTACCTCGGGCGGACGCTCAGGTGTACCTCGTGCCGCACCGAGTTCCTGGCGGAGATGCCCGATGGGGTCGTTGCCGAGGAACCGCTCGTGGTCGGCGGCGACGATTCCGAAACGAAACGCGCGCCGGGCAGATTTTTGTGGCTTGTGGTGCCGCTCATACCGTTGGTCGGTCTGATCTGGTGGTTGGGCCAGGACCACAGCGAAGGCGTTGGAAAGACCGTTTTCCGCACTGAGCGCTCTGTCGGTGACAATGCGGCCCTCGACACGGGTCTCGGGCGGCCGGTACTCGTGGCCTTCGACCATGAGTCGGTGGGAGCGCTGGTCGACATGCAGAGCGGGTCGATCCAGGCCGGAGTGGCCTCGCTGTTGAATCAGGATGATCGTTTCCTCGAGATCGAGGAGGGCACCAGGATCCGCATCCTCGAGTATGCCAACAAGAGCCTCGAGGCGCGGGTCCGGATCCTCGAGGGTCCGTGGGATAGCCGGATTGTCTGGGTACCAGCGCGCTGGATCCGGTGATCGACGGCACGATAGCCGTCGAATTAGGAATTAGGAATTAGGAATTGGTCTGTCGCACCTTCGGCGCTTGATCATTTGGGATGATTCGGTTCCCTGGGGCTCACGCCCCAGGCTAGAAATTTTTCACCGCATCGTTGCTCATGCTTCAGTTCTGAGCGCCGAAGGCGCGACAGATTCATAGCCTGGGGCGTGAGCCCCAGGGACACTTCGGTACAAATTTATTAAGCCCGGAACGGGCGACAGACATTGAGCTTGGGAGTACCGATTTGTGCCTTTGCCTCGGCGTCGGTAAACTCAATTTGCTTTGGGTGTGGGGAAGACGGTGTGAATCCGTCGCGGACCCGCCGCTGTGACCGGGGACGAGAGCCGGCGACACCACTGTGATCCGGAGATCATGGGAAGGGCCGGCAGGTAGGACGATCCGGGAGCCAGAAGACCCGACCTGAGGCCGGTGACGATTCGTCCCTCGAGGATCAGGGGTCGGCGGCATACGACAGACCGTGGATGAAATACGGCATCCCGGGCCCTGTGGGGTCCGGGATTCTGCGTTTGGAGAATGATGGATCGAGTTCGCTCAATTGTGATTGCCCTCACCGGCGCCCTGGCGGCGGCGGGGTGCGGCGTTGCGCCCGACCGCTCGCCGGCTGTCCCTGGGCCTCCGCAGCGCATCGTTTCCCTGGCGCCAAGCCTGACCGAGACTCTCTTCGCCCTTGGCCTCGGCGACCGGGTCGTGGGGGTGACGAGGTTCTGCGCCCACCCTCCGGAGGCTCGAGAGCTGCCGCAGGTCGGTGGCTACCTCGACCCCAACTACGAGGCCCTGGTGGCCCTGGAGCCCGATCTGGTGGTGCTGATTCCTTCGAGCGCCGAGACCGGACGACGACTCGAGTCGTTGGGAGTCGCAGTACTGCGCGTCGACCAGCACGACGTCGCCGGGGTTTTGCAGTCGATCACGGTCCTCGCAGCGACATGTGGCGTCCCCGGGCGAGGGGCCGAGCTGCGGACCTCGATCGAGGAACGCCTGGCCTCGGTCGCGGAGCTCGTGGCCGGCGTGCCCCGTCCACGGACGGTGGTGGTGGTCGGCCATGATGTCGGCGGCGGAGTCGTGCGAAGGGTGTGGGTCGCGGGCCCCGACACTTTCTACGACGATGTGCTCGCGGTCGCGGGCGGTGTCAACGCGGTCGCGGGCGGCATCTCTCGTTACCCCGAGCTGTCGCGCGAGGGGCTGGCGGCCCTCGACCCGGACGTTGTGCTCGACGTCATCGCCGGGGTCGAGGAACGAGGCATCGACCTGGACGAGATTCAGGCCGGCTGGCAAGAACTCGTCGAGCTGCGGGTCGTGCGCGAGGCCCGGGTGAGCATCCTCGAAGGCGACGTCATGGTGGTGCCCGGGCCGCGGCTGCCCGAGATGGTCGAGAGAATCGCGCGGGCTCTCCACCCCGAAATCGAATGGATAAATGAATGAGCGACCCAGCGATCATCACCGAGGGTCTGTGCGTCGTGCTCGATGAGACCGAGATTCTCAAGGATGTTTCGATGACGGTCGGTCGGGGCGAGTTCCTCACCGTGATCGGGCCCAACGGCGCCGGCAAGTCGACGCTCCTGCGCTGTCTCGACGGCATCCTCGAGCCGTCGGCGGGCCGGGTGATCATCGACGGGCGCCCGCTCGGAGACTACGAGCGTCGCGAGCTGGCGCGCACCGTCAGCTACGTGCCGCAGCCGGACTCCGGCTCGCTCGATTTCACCGTGCGCTCCTACGTCGAAATGGGACGGTACCCTCACCTGGGCGCGTGGGCGGCGCTCACCGAGGCCGACGCAGAAGCAGTCGTCGAATCCATGGAGCTGACCGAGGTGGCCGGGCTCGCCGACCGCACGATGTCCTCGCTGTCGGGTGGTGAACGGCAGCGTGCGTCGATCGCCGCGGCTCTCGCTCAGGGCGGCTCGGTCCTGCTGCTGGACGAGCCCACGAGCTTTCTCGACTACCGCCACCAGGTGAAGATCCTCGATCTGCTCGACCGCTTGCACCGTGACGAGGGTCTGACGGTGGTGGCGGTGACCCACGACCTCAATAGCACCGTCGCCTTCTCCGATGAAGTGCTCGCCCTCAAGGACGGGAAGGTTGCTGCAACCGGGAAACCGGCGGACCTCCTGGATGCCGACGCTCTGGCGGCGATCTACGACGCTGATTTCCGGCTGATCTCAGGCGGCCATCGTGGTCTGCCGCTGGTGCTGCCGGCGAGGAACGGGTCGTGAGGCCGACTCTCCGGCTCGTCCTCCTCGGTGCGCTCGCGCTGGCAGTGGTGGTCGTGATGCCCCTGGTCGGTGGGCACGTCCTGCCCTGGTCGGTGTTGGCAGATCCGCGGGGCACCGATCCGGCGGCCGTCATCTTCTGGCAGATCCGCGTGCCGCGGGTCCTGGCCGCGTTTGTCGGTGGCGCCGGGCTGGCGCTGGGGGGCGCCGTGTTCCAGGCGATCTTTCGCAATCCGCTGGCCACCCCCTACACCCTCGGCGTCGCCAGCGGCGCCTCGCTCGGTGTCGCAGTGGCGAGTTCCCTGGGTCTGTCGTTGGTGGTCGGGGGGCTGTCAACCAACTCGGTGGCTGCGTTTGCGGGCGCCCTGCTCGCGGTCGGTGTGATCTGGGTGCTCACCCGCCTGCGGCCGGGTATTTCGTCCACGGCGCTGCTATTGGCCGGAGTGGCGATGAACTTCTTCTTCTCCAGCCTCATCTTGTTCGTGCAGTACACGGCTTCGCTGGGCGACTCCTACCGCATCATCCGATGGCTGATGGGCGGCCTCGGAGGGGTCGATCTCTATACCCTCGCCAACATGACTCCGGTGGTGGTGCTGGGCGCGGTGGCGGTCGCCCGCTACGCTCGCGAGCTCGATCTGCTCGCCACCGGCCCGGAGATCGCGGCGAGCCGCGGGGTGGCGGTGGCGAGGACCCGCACCCGGCTCTTCCTCGCCACCTCGGTGATGGTGGGCGGAGCGGTTGCGGCGTGCGGGCCGATCGGCTTCGTGGGCATGATGGCGCCCCACATCTGTCGCTTCCTGGTCGGCTCGCACCACCGCCTCCTGCTGCCCGCCTCGGCCCTCTTCGGCGGGGCATTCCTCGTCCTCTGCGACACCGTGGCCCGGCTCGTGCTCTTTCCCGCCGAGCTGCCGGTGGGAGTTATCACCGCGTTTCTCGGCGCACCGTTCTTTCTCTGGCTCCTGGTGCGGCGAGTGGTTCCCGGCACCCACGGCTGAGAATTCTGCGTTAGGATACCGGCATGGGGGAAACACCTACGACATCGTCGGCAGCCGTAGCGAGGTTGTGGACGATGCGGGTGATGTTGCCGATGATCGTGTTGATATTGGCGGTCGTAGCGGTGCCGGCCGGGGCGCAGAGCCCACTCACGTGGCCGTTGCCCGTCGTGACCCCAGCCCCATCGCCGTCGCCTGAGCCGACGGCCGTAGCGCCGACGCCGACGCCGACGCCGGTCCCGCAGGATGCGGGCGACGTGCCGCCGACGCCGGCACCCCCTGTCGACGACGAGAAGATCGAGAACACCGCGGCGGTACCGTCGGAGAAGCCGTCCGCCGAGCCCTCGGCGGCCGATGAGTCGATACCAAAGAGCGAGGCCGAAACCAACCCCGGGGACATGGCCTTCACCGACTATGCGCCATTCGACCTTGACGAGATTGAGTACCAGCCGGTCAAATCGAAGTGGAAGAACTTTACGAACGGGCTACGGGGCCTTACTCGATACAGTCTGTTCGATGGAAAGGTCAAGTTCAGGATCGGCGCCAGGTTCCAGCTCGACGGCACTGCCGGCAGCGGCGACGCCAAGTACGAGGAGTTTTACCTGCCCATCGGGTCGGACTTCAGTGTGCGCCGGTTCGAGGTCTATACCGCCGGGCGTATCCGGAAGTTCAACTTCAACATCAGGTTTAATTTTGGTGCCGACTGGGGCTTCAACGATGCCTGGATCGAGGGCGCGGAAGGCGGCCTCGAGGTGTGGGGTCACTACCTCGGCAAGCTCAGAGTCGGCTTCATGAACGAGCCCTTCAGCCTCGAGCGACAGACCGGTTCCTACAACGTTGGGTTCATGGAGCGGTCATTGCCGGTTCAGACAATTGCGCCCGGTTCCAGCATCGGCGCGATGGTCCACGACTCCGGCCCGAAGGGGCGCTTCACATGGGCGGCCGGCATCTTCTCCGTCGGTCAGAGTAACGATAACAGCGCCAGCAGCTCGCAGCTGTCGCTGACGGGTCGCGGCACCTACCTGCTGGCGTACCGGAACGAGGGGCGCGACCTCCTCCACGTCGGTCTGTCGCTGAGCTCGAGGTCACCGACCGGGGGCGACACACAATACCGGTCGCGGCCTGAGGCCCGGTTTGTCGGCTACCTCGTGGATACCGGCAACATGGAGGCCAGTGGCAACACGCTTCAGGGTCTGGAGGTCGCGGCCGTGCGCGGACCGATGTGGTTGCAGGCGGAGTTCATCAGGAGCAAGGTGTCGGCCCAATCCCTCGACAATCCTACCTTCAAGGGGACCTACGTCCAGGTCGGGTGGTTTCTCACCGGAGAGAGCAAGCCGTACCGCACCAACAGCGGCACCTTCGAACGGCTGCGCCCGCGGACCAAGTACACCAAGGGCAACCCGTTCAAGAAGAGGAACGGGGGCGCGTTGGAGCTCGTCGGACGGTTGTCCCGAGTCGACCTCACCGACGGGCTGGTCGAGGGCGGCGAGCTCACCGACTTCAGCGCCGCCCTGAGCTGGTACATCAACGCCACCGCCCGGGTCGAGCTCAACTACATCTACGCCAACCCCAAGAACCAGGGGTCGGCGAACATCATCCTTCTCAGAGTGCAGTACAACCCGTGGTAAGGGTAAAGAGGAAAGCGGGAACGAATTGCACCCTCTGACCCACCCAACAACCCTGCCACTATATTGGGATGCCGTGACTGGTGCCTCTATCGATGTTACGGAAAAGGTAACTGTCAATATGAACTCGGGACTATGGGATGGAGGAAAATCGAGGTGTCAAAACCAAACCGAAAACGTCGCTGGGCAAAACGTCTCGGATATTTTCTGTTCATTATTATTGTGGGGTACTTGCTGATGGGCTTCCTATACCGTTTACCTGACATTTCCGACCGTTCCCAGTCCTATGTGATCGATGACGGCGTTGTCACGGCCCTGGGCCGTGAATTCGCCACCGAACTGGCTGCAAACCCCGGTAAGACGGGCGTTTATCTGCTGCCGGATGGGCGTGACGCCTTCGCGGCCCGGGTTCTTTTGGCCAGGAAGGCTGAGAAAAGCCTAGACATTCAGTACTACATGTACCACCAGGACACAGTGGGTAGCCTGCTGACATATGAGGTGCTGCGGGCAGCGGATCGCGGTGTGCGGGTGCGCATGCTGATCGACGATATTTACGGCAACGAGGGTGAGGACACCTGGGTGGCCCTGGATGCGCATTCCGAGATCGAGGTGCGCTTGTGGAACCCATGGAAAAGGGGAAGGAATCGTCTGATTCAATCGGTCATCCGAGCGACAGATATCAACTACCGCATGCACGCCAAATCCTTCACGGTGGACAACCAGGCAACGGTTTTGGGCGGCCGGAATATCGGCGATGAATACTTTAATGCGGATACCGACGTCGCGTTCTCCGATATCGACATTCTCGCCATCGGGCCGCCGGTGGCCCAGGTGTCCGACGAGTTCGACTCGTACTGGAACGCCGAGCGCGCCTACCCGGTGGGGATCCTGGTGCGCCCGGGCACGGACCAGGATCTGACCGATCTTCGTTCAGCGAAAGATGCGTTCTACAAGAAGCAATCCACCTCGGACTACGTCAAGGCATTGACCGACTCCGATCTGGCCAAGGGTCTGAAGGACGGCTCACTCGCCTTCGGCTGGTCCGACGCACGGGTGATCCACGACTCACCGCAGAAGGAGGATCTGAAAAAGGCCGGCACCGACGAGCTGCTCATCTCCCAACTCGCCCCGTACATCATCGGTGCGAAGAAGACCGCCGATATCGTCTCGCCGTATTTCGTGCCGGGTCACAAGGCCGCCGATGCCCTGTGCAAGCTTGCCCAGGATGGTGTGGAAGTGCGCATCCTCACCAATTCATTGGCGTCCAACGATGTGTCGGCCGTCCACGCCGGCTATTCGAAGTACCGCCGAAAGCTATTGCGTTGCGGCGTCCGATTGTTTGAGCTCGATGAGTCGATAAAGGATAGGGAAGGTAAGACGTTCACCTGGCTGCCCGGGCTCAAGAAGTCCAGCCTTCATGCCAAGACCATGGTATTCGATGGTGAAATCATGTTCGTCGGTTCCTTCAATTTTGATCAGCGCTCGCTGCATATTAACAACGAAATCGGGCTGATTTTCCACGATCCCGAAATTGCCGGCGCGGCCGCGAAAAAGTTCGAGGAGAATGTGAACAAGGTCGCTTTTGAGGTCGAGTTCGCCCGCGAAGGCGGTCGTGAGAACATGCACTGGGTCGGGGGGCAGGGCGGCCCCGATGTGGTGATGCAGAAGGAACCATACGCTACAACGGGACAAAAGGCGATTGTAGGCATTCTCAAATGGCTACCAATCGATTCCCAACTTTAGAGTTTAGGCGCCACCCATCAGCGCCAGCCCCAAGAATTAGCCCGCTCTTCTCACTGGGTTTCGTAGCGAGGGCGGCGAAGCGCAAGTATCCGCTGGGTTTGTCGCGAATTGGGCGACGCAGTCAGTAGCGCTACGTCGAGGAGCACGATTTGAGACAAGCACTCACGCCCCAGGCTAAGAATCTGACGCCGCTTCGCGGCTGGGCATGAGCGGCCCTAAACTCTCAACTCTTAACTCTTAACCTAACCCTCAGCGCACGCGATGCACAGGACGGCGGCCGGCAGGGCCTCGAGCCTGGCCTCGGCTATGGGTTCACCGCAGCGTTCGCAGATTCCGTAGGTGCCCTGGGCGATTCGTTTCAGTGCCTCGTCGATGCCTTGCAGCTCGTTCATCGCTTCCGCGAGCTCGGCATCACGAACGTCTGCGTTCTCCCACTCGTGAGCATTGTCGGTTTGGTCATCGCCGGTTTCTCGCCGTTCTCTGTGCTCGAGCTGCCGGATGCGGCGCCCGATCTCGTCCCGTTGGCGGGTCAGCTCATCGCGTTGGGTCTGCCGATCTTCCATCGTTCGTCTCCTTGCCGTCTGTTCCCCCAGGCGATCATCGCAGCCATCCTGGTATGTTCCCCGCATCGTACCAGACGTGTTCTGTGGTTCCCGCGAATTGGCTCGAAATCCCCAGAAGGTATTATGGAACGGCTGACAATCCGCAGACTTAGGATCTAACAACTCGGCAACGTAGTACCTGTCACAATAGCGTCCGCAGTAGAATCCCGGTGAGATCAGCGGGCTGGCGACGTTGGCCGCGACGATCTCGTAGGCCCGTTGGCAAAGGGGAAAATGTTCATGGCTCAGCCTTCCACAGACCACGGCCCGGAGAATCCAAACCGGAAACCTCAGCCGAAGATCGGGATCGCCCTCGGCGCGGGCGGCGCCAAGGGGGTGGCCCACATCCCCATGCTGGAGGCCCTGGACGAGCTCGGGATCACTCCCCACCGCATCGCCGGCTGCAGCATCGGCGCGGTGATGGGGGCCCTATACGCCTCGGGGCTGTCGGCTCAGGTAATCAAGGACAAGATTGCGCGATTGGCGATCACCAGGAGCGACACCGTGCGGGGTGTGTTTTCCGATAAGAAGATCAGCAAGTGGCTTGGGATGATCGATCCCGACTTTCGCCGCAGTGGTCTCATCAAGAGCGAGTCGATCATGGCCGAACTGTGCGAGGACCGATCGTGCGAGACGTTCGAGGAGCTCGCCATACCGCTCACGGTCGTCGCCACCGACTTCTGGGAGCGCAAAGCCATCGTCCTCGACTCGGGACCGTTGAAACCAGCCATCCAGGCCAGCATGGCCCTGCCGGGCCTCTTCTCCCCGGTCGAACTGGACGGACGGGTGCTGATCGACGGAGGAACGGTGAACCCGGTCCCCTACGATGTGCTCACGGAATCTTGCGATGTCGTGATCGCCATCGACATTAACAGCGGCAGCGCGGCCGAACGAGGATCGGTCCCTGGGTACTTCGACACTGTTTTCGGGTCGGTCCAGATCATGCAGCAGGCGATCGTGGAGCAGGAGCTCAGGGCACGCCCCCCGGATATCTACATCAACCCCCAGCTGAGCGACTTCCGGACGCTTCACTATCACAAGGTGGACGAGATCTACCGGCAGGCCGACGCGGCCAAGCAAGAGCTGAAGCACAGGCTCGCGGAGAGGCTGGCGATTTGAAACGAACCGCAAGGTTGCAACGGGCGCGGGCGGGGGTGAACCCCGCCCCTACGGTTGGTGGCGCAGAGGGATTAATTCCCGCGCCTCCCCTACGAAAACACAGCGGGACTTGTAGGGGCGGGGTTTATCCCCGCCCGGTTTCGGAATTGTCGGTCGTGGAGCACGATCAAACCAAACGCTACTTTGACAGGAACTGCATGTTCAGCGCGGTGAAGATCTGGACCGAGGGCTGACCGACGCCTTTGTGCAGGATCGTGAACTGGGGCTCGATGAACATGTTGAAGACCGTGTGGCCACTCTTGACCACCTTGCCGAGGCGAATGCCGAGAGGCACGTTGTAGGTGCTGTCCTCGATGTTGAAGACCCACAGCGGCCCGCTCCCCATGTACGTCCCCTTGCCGAGCTGGATGAAAATGAAGGGCTGCAGCACGGCCAGGCTGGTGTCGCCGCCGTCGCCCGCAAAGTCGGTCTGGTAGGTCACCAGCCCGCCCCACTGAACCACCGACGAGGTGGCGTTGAAGTAGACCGCCGCCGCCCCCGCCTGCCACACATCCGAGCCGAGGACGTCGTCGGTGGCGGTCGGAACCGCGAACAGGGGGCCGATACCGAACTGCTTGGGCGATGACGGATCGGACAAGAGGTAGGCAAAAAAGACGTTGAAATCACCGAGGCCCGATACCGGATCCTGGCCCCCACCGACCGGCACCGTGCTGATCGGCAGCGAAGCCCTCATCAGGACCTTGCCGAAGGGTTGGACGTAACGCAGCCAGGCGGTGTTTGAAGTCTCGTCGGTGCCGTAGAGCTCGGCGCTGTAGTAGTTCTGGATGTTGAAGGCGATCATGTTTGCGAGCGGGTTGTTGGCGTTGGCCTCCGCTTTGGCGGCGGCCGCCGCCGCCGTTGCGTCTGCGTCCGCGGCGCTCTCCTGCGCGAACCCCGGACGAGCCACGATCACTGTTGAGAAGACGAACGCCAGCGTTGCGAATGCCGTGATCAAGCGATACATCGATGTTCCTTTCAGATTGACTCCAGTCGGAGTTCTTCGACAATGGGAAAGCCGTATCTTAGCACCTTTATCTTTTGGGTCTTTCACTTGGCAGTGCGGAAAAGCTCAGCATTCAGACTCCGGCGTCACCCCTGTCTGTTCGAGAAAGTCCCGAATCGCTACCACCTCGTGTTTGTTGTCGATGTTCTTTTTGTGTGGAATCGGAAAGCTCATTTCCTGCCCATGAAGCTTCACCTTGAGATGGTCCTTCTTGGTCTCATCAACCTCGGCGCCCAGGTCTTTGAACAGATTGACGACCTTCCAGAAGTCGATGTTCATCGAGATCGGGTGGGCGAACAGCTCTTCGAGTGTCCTGCGGTGTTTGGCATCAATACTCATCGGGACCCAATGCCTCCTTTTCTCAAAAGGCTTCAGTTCAATACCGCTTCTGCCTGGTCGAAATACCCGATGGCCTTGTTGTATTGCGTCTGGGCTTTATCGGTCTTGCCGTTCTCCAGGCTCGTCAGGGCCTTTTGGAGCGCATTGACGCCAGAGTTGATATCGTCGATCGCGCCCTGTTGGTCCTTGCCCACAACAGCTTTGGCAAAATGAGTCAGCGCCTGCTGGAAGTCGTCAATCGCATTCTCGAAATGATTCGTGGCCGACTTCTCCTTGCCCTTTTCGAGCTTCGTACCCACCTTGTCCAACGCTTCATATCCATGGTTGGCATCCTTGATAGCGAGCCTCATCTGCTTGTCGGCGAACTTCTGGTCGTCACCCGCTGCCACGTTGCTTGCGGCCAGTACCAATATCGTGGCGATCACACACACCGGCACCATCAACTGAATCGTACGTTTCATGGTCTTCCTCCTTTTCAAAGTCCTCCCATTAAAGATAGAGAGAAGATGAGCAGGTCACATCCCTAGAAATAGGTGAATAACTAGGGATAAACGCCCAATTTTCTCACCGGGTGTCTACTGCGGACTGCGAATGGCAGCCATCTGTCGTGCTTTTCGTAAATCGTGCTCCTCGACGTAGTGCGACTACGCCTGCGTCGCCCAATTCGCGAAAAATCCAACATCTGACTACCCTTCGCAGTCCTCGTCACGAAACCCGGTGAGAAAACTGGGTGAGTCAGTCGTCGGTTTTACCCGTTCCTTCCTTCTCATTCGTGACCGAACCGTCCGCCGGATCCTGGGCGGGCGTTTCAGGCTGTTTCTGGACTTCGGCCCACGACGCCGCTTCCGGATCGGGCGTCCGCAGATGGAGGTCACGCTGAGGGAGGGGAATCTCGATCCCGGCCTCGGCCAGCGTGCGAACGATGGCGAAACGGAGATCGCTGCTGACCCTCATGAACGCCGACTCCGCGGTCCAGGCGCGGAGCTGGAAGTCGAGCGAGCTGTCGCCGAACCCGACGAAGAGGCATGCCGGCTCGGGGCGGGCGTCGACATCCCTGTTGTCGTTAGCGACATCGACGATCAGCTGTGCAGCCTTTTCGGGGTCGGTGCCATAAGCCACTCCTACCGGAATCACTATCCGCCGGCGATCGTGGTTCAGGGTCCAGTTAGTGACGTCCTCCGAGACCAGGTTGGCGTTTGGGACGATGATCTCGGCCCCATCCCAGGTGCTGACTGTAGTGGCCCGCATGCCGATCTTGTCCACCACGCCGCCGGTGTCGTTGAGATCGAGGGTATCGCCGACCCGAATGGGCCGTTCGAAGAGCAGGATCAGACCCGATACGAAGTTGTTGACGATATTCTGCAGACCGAAACCGACTCCCACACCAAGCGCTCCAATGATGATCGTGACCCTGCTGATGTCGAAGCCGGCGGCCGCGCTCGCGATCACCGCGCCGACCGCGATCACCGCGTAGCTCGTGAGCCGCGAGATCGTCTGCGGCACGCCCCGGGGGAGGTCGAGTCGCGGCATGAGATCGAGGTTGAGGATGAACTGGACAAGGGCGGCGATCTTCAGCGACAGCCAGATGACGAAACCAAAAATCAGGAGATCGCCGGGATCGATAGAGAAATCACCGATCGTGATCCTCCAATTGAGCGCGCGACGAATGGTCTCGAGCAAGGGAACGAAGAGGAGAAACTCCTTGAGCACGAAGATCGCCCACCCGACCACCGCAAAAAAGCTGATCATGCCGAAGACCGTCGTGCGGACCGTGTCGGAGTGATCCGGCGCAATACCCATGCGGCGGGCAGTGTTGGTCAGCAGCCCGATTCGCACCATCGCCTGCAGAATCAAGCTCAGGACCGCCATCATGACAGCGGCAACCATGGCGTACGCAGTGCCCGTGAGCACGAGCGTCGAGAAGTCGACACTGCCGACGATGTCGGCGACCGCGCCGGTTACGAACAGAACGAGCGCTGTGTGTGCACCATAGAGGACCGCCCGATGCCAGGTCTTCGAGGGCCTTTCGGGATTCGCCTGTAGCGCGTGGATCAACCACACACAGGCCGCGATACCGCCCGCCGCTAGGGCCAGAAGCGCCAGCCGGTAGATGACATAACCCTCGGGCGCCAGCTTGACCAGCCGCCGGAGAACAAAGAGCAGCACCACCAGATATGGAGCCGGACGCATCGACTTGGGCAGAAGATCCCACAGCAGGCGCAACACCGCCAATGCCAATACCAGACCGACCGCGTCGATCCACGTACTCGGGGCCTGTGGCTGCAGGATCACGTTGAGGATCGTTGTCACGACAAGGGCCGCCGATACCGGCCGACTCAGCAGCGTGACCGCGGTTTGCAGCGACTTGTCCTGCTGTACCCACACCTCGGCCTTGCGGTGCATGACGACCATCAGCAGGGTGAGCGCCGGCCACATCAGCGCCCAGATCAGGAGCAGGCTCCACTGCTCCGCCACATATTCCTTCAGCGATTGCCAGCGCTCCTGCCTGAGCCCCGTGAACTGCCCTCGAGCATCGTCTTTCTCACCGGCGGCGCCGAAGGCCTTCCACAGCGGCGGGCTGTCGATACCGAACACCCCCTTGGTCCGTTTGGCGATCTCCTCCTGCTGTTCGGCGAGCATCTCGTCGACACCGCTCTTCTCCTGCGCGACGCTCGCCTGGAGATCGAGGATCAAGTTTCTGGCCGACCGCACTTGGTTCTCGGCATCGGCGAGAGTCTTGATAATTTCCGAAATCTGCTGGGTCACCGCCTCTGGGAGCGCGGCCCCCGACTCGTGGTCGCGGGTGAGCTGCCACAGCGAACTCCGGCGCTGCAGATCCTCAAGAGAGGCATCGAGGGCGCTCGACCGCGTCGAAAGGTCGTCCAGCCAGCGGTCGAGGCGAGCTCGCACGCGCCCCCACGATTTTTCGGTTTCCTTGATCATCGATGCAGGTCCCGGCATCTTGAGCTGCTTCGTGGATTCCTCGCGCAGCGTTTTGATTCGAGCCTGCTCGGCAGGGAAGCTCTCTTGGATGTCCTGCAGTCGGGCGTCGGGCGCAGCGTCCGCCACCGCCTGGCGGGCCGTATCGGCGTCCGCGGCCGCTCGTGCGGGTATGTCCGAGGCCGGGATCGGCGTCGGCTGTGGTGTTGGCGCGGGCGTCGGTATGGACGACTGTTCGGAGTCCTGCGCAATTCCCGGCACCGATGCCGCCAGGCAAAGGAGTACCATAAATCCGGAAGCCACGAGGCGCCGGTGCTCGGATATATCTTTCGCGGCGTTTCTCATTCGCCCTCCCGGTCCCTCAACTCTTGACGTCGCCCGGGATCATACCTCGTGCCGCACCGTCAATCGCGTCAAGACGACGATATGCCCCGAATTCGCTGCTAACATCCCCCAAGAATTGCAAGAAGAGGTAGAGAGAAAGTGAAATGCATATCTCACGACGGGCTGCGCCGGATATAATCGCCTCATGAACCTGCTGCAACTCGAGCAATGTGCCACGGAGGAACTGGCCTCGGTAGATAATCGACTTGTCGCTGCCTATCTTTTTGGTAGCGTCGCGCGGGGCACGGACTCATCCGACAGCGACGTTGATGTCGGCATCCTTCTGCGGACCGCGCCTTCCGGTGATCTCAACGATCTCCGATTCGAACTCGAAGGCAATCTCGAACGGGTCCTGGGTCAAAGAACACAGGTTGTCATTCTCAACAACGCGCCGCCCGATCTTCTGCACCGCGTGCTGCGCGACGGCCGGTTGCTCGTGGAGCGTGACCGTGCGGCGCGGATCCGCTTCGAGGTCCGTGCCCGCAACGAGTACTTCGATCTACTCCCAATCCTGAACCGGTATCGCAGGCGTGAGGTGGCATCGCAATGACCGATCCGGAACTGCTGGCCAAGAAACTCGCCTTCATCGAGACCTGCGTTGCGGAGCTTCGACGTCTGGCGCGGCCCGAAATGATCGACACTGATATCCGCGAGGAGCGGTTCGTCGAACACACACTGCAGGTCGCCATCCAGGCCGCCCAGGACGTGGCCTCCCATATCGTGTCCGACGAACGGCTGGGCGAACCGAGAACCAATCGGGAACTCTTCGATCTGCTCGTCCGCGCCGGGTGGCTCACCGAGTCAGAGGCCGCCCCCCTCGGCAACATGATTGGATTCCGCAACCTCCTCGTCCACGGCTATGGCGATATCGATCTCTCTGTGGTGCAGGACGTGCTCGAGAACCACCTCGACGATCTCCTGCATTTCGCGGCGATCGTCCGGGGCAGATTGCCGGAACCCGACAAAGGATAACAGCGGCGCGACGCTGCCGTACAACGGGGAGGCCTATCTGACCATCGCTACCAGGGGTTGTACTGGACCCGCAGAAGAATGATGTTGGCCGAGCCCCGGTCCCTGGGCCGGGCATAGATGTAATTCAGCTTGACCCGGACAGCGGCATTGACGTACCAGTTCAGGGCAGCACTGAAATCGGTCAGCTTGCCCCCTTCGATCAGCCCGTCATCGAGGTCGAGATGGGAGATCCGGCCGGCCACCTCCCAGGCGCCGCCGTTCCTCTTCGTGAACGGGTTGCCACCGCCGTACTTGGTGAGCGGCAGCACGCGGCCGAAGATACCGCCGTTGGTCTGATAGGGCCTGCTCTCGCCGGTGATAAACCATCCGACCTGCACGTATCCACCCCGGAAATTTGGATCGCCTACCGACTGCGCCTTGTTGTCACTGCCGATGATCTCGGCCGCAGCCCACATCGGACCGTTCACGGTCGCAGCTTCCACGCCCCACAGGGTTTGACCGCTTGCACTGAAGCTGCCGGTGTCCACCAGATCATCCACGAACCTCGCCTCCGGCCGCGCATGGTAGCGGACATCGCTCCCCGTCGGCGATCGACTGCTCACAGAGAGTCCGACATGGATCAGTCTCCGGCCCTCATCACGGTAGACGGGTAGGTATGTGATTCGTCCGGTCAACGACAACCGCGAGGTGCTCGCGTTCTTTTCATTGTTCTGGCCTATGGAAAAGAGCCCTGCCGCCCACGAAAGACGACCATCGCTCCGCGAGTTGTGGACCATGGTGCCGATATTGTATCCGGGGGCCATCGCCTGAACTGGAAGCGACCGTTCCAGAAAGGTGGTGTCGTAGAAACCTCCCTGCCGCTCGAGGCTGAACGGTTCGCCAACATACCCGATGCGGAGCTTCCCGAGATAGTGACCCCAGACCTCGAGTCCGCCCGTCGCACCCTCGATCCAGGCGGAATCGATGCCCGGGTCTGCACCAAAGTCGAGGCCCACGCTGAAGTTGAAGTCCTTGACGCGGCCGACCGCGTAGAGAACGCCAAAGCGAAAGCCCAAATCCGAGTCGATAGCCCCGTAGGATTCCTCGAAGGTGGCGTCTCCGCTTCCGGCAGTGCCGTCCACCATGAAACTGCCACCGAGCCGGAACTTGACCTTGCCGTCGAACAAGTTGTATCTGGACAATCCGCGCGTCGCCGCGACGAAGGTCCCCCACTTTGACCTGATCGGTTCCGGCTCGATCTCGTCGAGGTCGAACGGCGCATAGTCGGTGAAGGCCATGTCCCCGGGGTTGGTCACCTGGTCTTTCTTGGGCACCTCGTCATCCGATGCACCGGCCGGTTGGCCGTCCGTCGGCTCGTTGGTGGCCGGAGTCGAACCGTCTTCAGGCAGTGCGGGCTCCGCTGAAGGCTGCGGAGTCGGGGTGAGCGCCGGAGCGATGTCCGCCGGCTCGGGGGTCGGCGTCGATGTGGGTGTCACAACCGGCAGCGGCCACGCAGGGGAACTTTGGCCCAAGAGCGGTGTCGCAGCCAACGTCATCGTCGCTACGACCACCAAAATTCGCAGGCTGGCGGTGTGAAAGCCCGTGGCCATTCTCATCGAACAATTCCCATGTCGTTACCTTAGCTCATCCCGCGTTGTCGCGAGAATCGTAGGGTGAGCTGTAGGGTGGGCTTAAGCCCACCTTCAGAGCTGCCGAATTTGCAACGGTTCTGAAGGTGGGCCAAGGCCCACCCTACGCCGGATCCAAGGTATGCGTGGGGTTGTAGAGCTGCCGAATTTGCAACAGTTCTGAAGGTGGGCCAAGGCCCACCCTACGTCGGATCCACGGTATGCGCGGGTTGGGCTGTTACACTGCGGTTCGAATTACACATGAGGAGGATCGAGATGGCCAAATCGACTGGTTCGGTTGCAAAGGCAAAGAAGGCTGTGAAGAAAGACGTCAAAAAGGTAAAGGCCGAGATAGCGGCCAAGAAAGTCAAGAGAGCCGTCAAAAAAGACGTCAAAGGAGCCAAGAAAGCCGTAAAAAAAGATGTCGCTGTTGTGAAGAAAAAGACCGCGGCCGAAAAGAAAGCCCTCGAGAAAAAGTACGCTGCTGCCAAGCGGAAGGCCGCAGCTGATAAGAAAGCCGCCGAGAGAAAACGCGCTGCTGCAAAAAAGAAGGCCGCGGCTGATAAGAAGGCTGCCGAGAGAAAACGCGCTGCCGCCAAGAAGAAGGCTACGGCCGATAAGAAGGCTGTGGCCGATAAGAAAGCCGCCGAGAAGAAACGCGCTGCCGCCAAGAAGAAGGCTGCGGCCGACAAGAAAGCTGCCGGGAAAAAACGCACTACTGCCAAGAAGACGACCTCCAAGAAATCGACCGCCAAGAAGGCCAAGCCCAAGAAGTAGGTCTCCTCGTTTTTCGGTTTGGAGGGTCGCTCATGAATCTGAATTCGGCACTCGACACACATCTGTTCTCCATTGGCGGTACGGAGGTCACCGGCGCCCTCCTGATGACGGCCGCCATCATCGTCATCGTCACAGTCGTGTTGTCGATATTGCTCCGACGGTGGGTGGTGCGCGTCTTCAAGAAGCAAGGATCCAAAGACGACGACACCATCCGGACATATGGTAGGGCTGCACAGACCATCGTGATCGTGATCGGTGTCGGCATTGCGCTCCACACCATCGGCGTCAACATGACGAGCCTCTTCGCCGCCGGAGGAATATTCGCACTGGGGATGGGCTTTGCGGTCAAGAATATCGCCGAAAACCTCATATCCGGCGTCATGCTTCAGGTGGAGCACGCCATCTCGCTTGGCGACGTGATCGAGATCAAGGGTGACATGGTCAAGGTCACGCAAATGGGAGCCCGCGCGACGACCGCACGGACACTGAATGACCAGGACATGCTGATTCCGAACTCAACTCTCATTCAATCCATCGTCACCAACTTCACCCTGCGCGACCCGCAGTACCGTCTGAGCATCCAGATCGAAGTTCCCCCCTCCGCCGATCTCGATCAGGTTCGGCAAACCCTCGAAGAAACCGCGAAAAACCTCGAATGGCGAGTCCTCGACCGGGATCCCGAGGTTTTCCTGGAGAACCCAGGTGAGCCGAAGGTCACCTACCAGGTCGCGGTCTGGATCGACGACCCCTGGACAGCTCCCGAACGCCGTTCAGACCTCAACGAGGCGGTGTGGAAGAGCCTCAACAAGTGATTGCATTCGCCACCCGTGCTACGAACCCCGGTGATAGAGAAAGCTCACGTTCAACGCGGCACCCGAAAGGCGAGTCCTGCTCCGACCAGCCAGCCATTCTCGTTTTCGGATTGGCCGATGCCGGCCCGGAAGTCGATCTGGAAGAGAGGGCTCAGCAAAATCGTTGTGCCCGCCTGGAAGCCGTGTCGATCCAACTGACTCCTGCCAATGGCAAAGACACCGTAGAACTCACCGAAGAGGCTGAACGGCCCGCCGACCGATCCACTCAGAGCCACCGAATAGTCCAGGTCGATATTCATGTCTGATCCGGCGTCAGTTTTTTCGGTGACAAAGCTCGGTCCGACGTTGTAGGTCAGACCGAGTCGGTCGCTCAGGCTGTTGGCCCCCAGGAAGAGGATCTCCGGAATCACGTACTCGCTGGTGAAATCGCTATGACCCACCGGCAGGCTGGCACTAACAAGCAGCGCCATCTGTGGACGCGCACCGCTCTCATCGGCCAAAGCGATTTTGGTGCCGAGGGTGATGTCGGAGAATCCGGTTGTCGTGCCGTCAGCACTTCTGGTGATGTTCAAACCTGCTGCGACCAGTCGAACCTCGATCGCTTGGTTGATCCCGTACCGGGCCAGGAGGTCGGGCAGGACCTGCGCATCGATATCCTCGTTGCGGCTAAACTTGTAGCCAGCCTCGAGCTGAAAAGTGTGAGGGGGCACGAGCACAGGTGAGGCGCTTTGTGTCGGGCGATCTGTGACGATCGGCCCTGGCGGAGACGTGTCCATCTCTTCGCTCGATTGCGCCGTGACGACCGGCGAGATGGCAACCAGGACCGCGAATAGTCCGAGGTGCCACCCGAGGTTTTCACGAATGAATGTCATTTTCACCGCATCTTCTGCGGTGATTGTACCGGGGATTCACCGCACGAGATGCGGCGGTGCAGGCGGGACGCCTACGCTACAAGGTTCCAGGGTCGGTTTTGTAGCGCAGCCGTCTCGGCTGCACGCGTTGCCTGACTCTTTCATGAATGCCGGATGTGCAGGCGGGACGCCTGCGCTACAAGGTTCCAGGGTCGGTTTTGTAGCGCAGCCGTCTCGGCTGCATTGATTGGATGAAATCATTGGGACGAATCCGTTCTCCCAGACAATCGAAGTTTCTAATGAGACCGGGTTCAGGAGAGGGGATGATCACCCCTGCCCGCTCTCACCGGTTTCTGCCACAATTTCCGAGACGGTCTCACCACTGATCACTTCCTCTTCCTGAAGCACCCGGGCGATCTCGCGAAGGTCCGTCTCGTGAGTTGTGAGCAGCTCCAAGGCGGTTTCGTGGGCGCCGTCGAGAAGCCGCCGGATCTCGGCATCGATGAGATTCTCGATGTCGGGACTCAGGTTGCGGGTCGCGACCTGGCCGCCCAGGTAGCCCGAACCCGCAGGCCCGGCATAGCGGACAGGACCGAGCGCCTCGGACATCCCGAACTCGGTGACCATGCGCCGTGCCAGGTCGGTGGCCCGCTCGAGATCGTTGGATGCCCCTGTCGAGGTCTCGTTGAATACCAGGAGCTCGGCCGCGCGGCCCCCCAGCATGACCGCCAGCCGCTGCTCGAGCGCGGGTTTGCTCATCAGGTGCCGGTCTTCCTCCGGCATCTCCATGGTGAAGCCGAGCGCTCCCCTCGATGTGGGAATGATGCTCACCTTGTGGACCTTGTCGGTGAGGGGCAGAAGGTGCGACACCAGCGCGTGACCGCCCTCGTGGAAGGCGACCTTCGCTCGAATGTCTCCTTCAAGTGGCATATCCCGCTGCAGGCCCGCCACGATCCGTTCGATCGCGAGATCGAAATCGATCATGGTGACCTTTTGCGCCCCGCGACGCACCGCCAGCAGGGCGGCCTCGTTGACCAGATTGGCGAGGTCGGCGCCCGAAAATCCGGTGGTGATCTGCGCCAGCTTGTCCAGCTCCACGTCCTGCGCCAACGAGACCTTGGCGGCGTGGATCTGGAGGATCTGCAGCCGGCCCTTTTCGGTCGGCAGCGGCACCACGATCTGGCGGTCGAAGCGACCGGCCCTCAG